>SR_TP_S13solDRAFT_1000458_pt1 | contig 16868 bp, 10 predicted proteins | sample SodReaTP_S13sol_FD_11159 | JGI IMG/M metagenome (IMG submission 11159)
AAGCTCATCGGCGGCCTGTGCCCGCAGCGGGCTCAGGCCGCCGATGCCCATCAGTTTGACTGTTCAGTTGCCTCCCCTGACGGCTCGGCATAGCGCTCCTTCAGGGCGCGTACTGCCTGGTACTTGCTGCTGAACAGGTTTTCCTCGCCCAGGACCTCCACCAGACCCGCCCGATCGAAGGCGCGGCGCACGGGCCGTTTCAGGCCGCTGAACATCAGGATCACACCGGTCTTCTTGAGATCCGCGCACAGGCTGCGCAGCTTGTCGGCGCCTGATGCGTCCAGGCGATTGATGCTGTCACCCAGCACCAGCAGGGCCTCAGCCCGGGGGAAGCGGGACAGGGCGTCCAGGACCGCTTCCTCGAAGTGGGCCACGTTCATGAACACCAGGGAGGCGTCGAAACGCAGCACCACGAAGCGATCTGAGACGGGGGCCAGGTCATGGGTGATGGCGCCGGCCAGCACCCCTTCCTTGCTCATGCCCTGGATCTCGGAGCGGGGCCTCACGGTACCCACCAGGAACAGGAAGGTGGCGGCCAGCACGCCGGCGATGACGCCGCCTGCCAGATTCGGGGCCACATACAGGGTCACGGCAAAGGTGAGCAGACCGGCCACGGCATCGGCACGGTTCACCTTCCAGGCCTGGAACAGGCTGCGAAAATCGATCAGGCCGAATACCGCGCTCATGACGATGGCGGCCAGCACCGACTGGGGCAGGTGATAGAGGTAGGGGGTCAGGAACAGCATGGCCACCATGACGGCGATGGCACTGAAGATGGCGAACAGTCCTGACTGGGCCCCGGAGCGAAAGGCCACCGCGGAACGTGAGAAGGAGCCGCTCACCGTGTAGGACTGGAAGAAGGAACCGGCGATATTCGCCAGGCCCTGACCGATCAGTTCCTGGTTGCCGTCGATCTTCTCACGGGTCTGGGCGGCCAGGGCCCGGGAGATGGAGGTGGCCTCCATGAAGCCGATCAGGGCCATCACCAGGGCCGCCGGGAGCAGGGCGATGAACAGGTCCAGGTCCATGCGCGGCATGGAGAATTTCGGCAGCCCCTGGGGGATGGTGCCCACTACCCGGCCGCCACCGCTCAGGCTCAGGGTCCCTGCGCTGATGGCGGCAGGACGATAGAAGGCCTCACCGGGTTTGGCGGCGCGCCAGTGCCCGTCGGCATCCCGGGCCAGCCGGATGCGGTGGACCTCGGTGCGCAGTTCATTGAAGGCGCGTTTGGCCAGGCGCTGATCGTGGTGCAGTGCCAGCTGTTGGGCCTCCAGTGCCGGTTCGAAGGCCCCCTGGTCATGGAGCTCCTTGAGGGCCCCCTGGACCTGGGTGAGCTGTGCGGAGAGCTCATCCAGGTGTTCGCCGGCCGCCTGCCAGCGGCTCAGCAAGGTCACGGCCTGGGGGGCCTTGACCTGGTCCAGGCGTGTCTCGTCGATGCGTTCAAAGCCGATGGCCGCGGACAGGGCGGTACCCAGCACCACCACCACCAGGACCCAGGGGATGCGCTTGCTGATGCGTCGACCCAGGACCAGAATGGCCAGGGCGCCGAGGCCGATGAGCAGGGTCAGGGGATGGGCCTGGCCCAGCTGTTCCGCCACGTGCCAGAGGTCCAGCAGAAAACTGTCCGAGCTGGTGCGCGGCACGTTGAGGAAGGTGTTGAGCAGGGACAGGCCGATGATCAGGGCTGCCGCATTGGTGAAGCCCACGATCACCGGCTGGGAGACGAAGTTCATGATCACGCCCATGCGGAACACACCCAGCCCCAGGCGCAACAGACCCACCAGCAGGGCGAGCATCACCGAGATCTCGATAAAGCGTTCCGAGCCCAGTACCGCGAAGGGGGCCACCGCAGCCGCCGAGAGCAGGGAGAGCATGGCCGTGGGGCCGGTGTGCAGGAAGCGGGAGGAACCCCACAGGGTGGCGACGATCACCGGCACCGCGGAGGCGTACAGGCCGTAGACCACGGGCAGGCCGGCCAGGGCCGCGTAGGCCATGCTCTGGGGGATCAGGACCATGGCCACGGACAGACCGGCGATGAGGTCGCTGCGCACGGCGCGGGCGTCCATGGGGAACCAGTTCAGAAAGGGCAGCAGGCGCTTGAGCCAGGGTGCGGGCATATCAGGTCTCTTGTGGAGGTGGGCCTCCGGGGCCGGCCTGGCCCCGGTCCATTATTATGCAGTCTCGTCAGGCCGGTTTGCGGTCACAGCTGGTGACGGCCACCACGGGCACGTTCAGATCCAGGCCGACCCGGTGGGTGACCCCATGGCCGGTGAAGCCATCGGCGTCACAGACCAGGAACTGCAGGCGCGAGGTGCGATTGACTGCCCGCTGCACGGCATCGGTGGGCGTGCCGCTCAGATGGCGTACCTCGATGCGCTGGGTGGTGTCGAAACCCGCTGGCAGGTGGTCGGAAAGCTTGGCGAGTACCTGTTCCTCTTCCAGGAAGCTGTAGACCACCAGGTTGGCATCCAGGCGCTGGCAGCTCTCCACGGCGTAGACGGTGGCAGGGGTCGAGAGCATGGTGCCGAGGATCAGGCCGATGCGGACCCGGGAGGCGAGGTCGGGCACGGGTCCTTCTCCGGTGGCCGGTGCGGGTTCGACCATGTCCAGGTGGCCAAGCTTCTGCCGCGCGTTGAGAAACTCCGGCGCGTGTTCGTGGGCGAGGCCGTCGAAAAACTGTTGCAGCAGGGATCTGGTCTTGGCCATGGTGAGTGCTCCGGTGTGTGGTCTGGATCAGGTTTGCGGGCCGGGTTCAGCCCGTTTCTATGGTGGAATTGCAAGCCATATGCCAAACTCTATTCCAATGAAAAACAGTCACTTGCAGGATGAACTTCAGGCCACGATTGTTGCGTTTCGCAACATGCCTATGGCCCGTGCTTCGGCTTCGGCCAGTCCTGTGGCGGGCCGGACCCTGGCTTGTTGCCATGTGCAACAGTGGGCGCCCCGATGCAACTGAGCCTGCAACAACGTATTCGCAACGCCTGGGTCGCCACGGTGCTGATCATGGCCCTGGTATCCCTGTTTGCCGCGGACCGCTTCTACCGGTTCGAGGCTGGCCTGGACCAGGGAGATGTGGTGGCAGACCTGCTGCGCGACAGCCTGGAGATGCGCCGGCACGAGAAGCGTTATTACGTGGATGGTGATGCCGCAGACCTGCTGGCGGCCTCCGATTACGCCCGCACCTCCCTGGATCGTCTGAATCAGGCCCGGGAGCGTCTGGAGCCCAATGCCCGTCCCGGTGAACTCCAGGCCTTCGAACTGGCCCTGGGGCGTTACATCAAGGGGCTGACGCAGCTGGAGGCTGTCCCCGTCGCTGCCATCACCCTGACCAGTACCGAGGACGTGCGCTCTGCGGGCAGTGAGGTTTCCGCTATGGCGAAGGTCTGGGTACAACGGGAACGCCAGGCCCTGCATGCCTCGCTGCAGCGCAGTCGCTGGCAACTGGGTGCGGTCCTGCTGCTGGCGGCGGGACTGGTACTGCTGAATTTCTGGTGGCTGGCCCGCCAGGTGCTCCTGCCCCTGAAACGCATGGTGAGACGTCTGGGTCCGATCGCCGAGGGGCGTTATCGCCAGCTGGAGTTCAAGAACGATGCCCTGGAGTTTCGTGCCCTGGCCCAGGCGGTCAACCACATGCTGGATAACATCGAGCAGCGCGAGCGCAAGCGTGCCCACACCGAGCGCCTGATGGCCCTTGGGGTCCTGGTCTCCGGCGTGGCCCACGAGCTGAACAATCCGTTGGGCAACATCGCTTCCTCCCTGGACCTGTACAAGGAGCAACTGGGACGCTCGGCCGGCCAGCGGGACGAGGCGCGCATGGCCCGTTACCTGCGCCAGGCCCGTGACGAGACCGACCGGGCCCATCGCATCGTGCGCCTGCTGCTGGACCATGCCCGGGACCGGGCCGGCGAGCGCCTGGACTGTTCGCCCACCGCGTTGTCCCTGGTGGTCTCCGGGGCCCTGGAGTGGAGCCGGGGCCAGTTGCGCAATCCGGATATCCAGGTGACCGACGGGGCCGACCCGATCGCCTGTGTGGCCCGCGAACCCCTGCAGCAGGCCCTGGTGAATCTGTTGCGTAACGCCGACCAGGCCGCCGGCCCCCATGCCCGGATCCAGCTTCAGGTCACCCGTGAACCCTTGCCCGCCTGGAACGGGGAGGGACGCTACAGCAGCGGTCCACTCTCGGAGCAGGCCCCGGTGGCGCCTGACGGACGACGCCACACGGGTCTGGCCATACGGGTCACTGATTCGGGGCCAGGGGTGCGCGCCGAGGATATGGAGCATCTGTTCGAGCCTTTTTACCGCGCCAATCGCCGCCATGACAGTGAAGGCAGTGGCCTGGGGCTCTACCTGGTGGCACAGATCATGGAGGCCCACGGCGGTGCCGTGAGTGTCGAGAACGGCCCTGCAGGTGGTGCCGTGTTCACCCTTTGGTTGCCGGAGGATCGGGATGCGGGAACTGCGCCTGCTGCTGGTTGATGACGAGCAGATCGCCCTGGACAACCTGGCCGACGTGCTCGACGGCCAGGGCTTTCGTGTGCATACCGCCAGTGGTGGCGAGGCGGCCCAGGTGGCGTTGCAGCGTCAGCATTACGACCTGGTCATCACCGACCTGCGCATGCCCGGCGTGGACGGTCTGGCCGTACTCGCCAGCGCCCTGAATCAGGACCCCGAGACGCTGGTGATCCTGCTCACCGGCCATGCCACGGTGGAGACGGCCGTCACCGCCCTGCGGGCCGGCGCCTATCACTATCTCACCAAGCCCTACGGGCTGGAGGAGATCCGCGCGGTGGTGGCCGGTGCCCGGGAACGGCTGCTGGCCCGCCGTGCCCGCACAGGGGAGGGGGGCGAGATCCGTTCCGGGCCTATCGTGACCTGCAGCGAAGGCATGCAGCGCCTGCTGGCCACTGCAGCGGCGGTGGCGCCCAGCGACAGCAACGTGGTGATCCTGGGGGAGAGCGGTACGGGTAAGGAACTGCTCGCCCGTGAGGTTCATCGGCTCAGTCGACGCAGTGACCAGCCCTTCCTGGCGGTCAACTGCGGAGCCCTCACCGAGGAATTGCTGGACAGTGCCCTGTTCGGCCACGAGGCCGGGGCCTTTACCGGTGCTGCCAGGGCGCGGCGGGGTTATTTCGAGATGGCCTCCGGGGGCACCCTGTTCCTGGACGAGTTCGCCGAGATGAGCCCGGCCATGCAGGTGAAACTGCTGCGGGTGATCGAGAATCACGAGGTGCTGCCCGTGGGGGCCGAACGCCCACGTCCGGTGGATGTGCGACTGGTGGTGGCCACCAATCGCAAGCTGGACCGGGAGGTGGAGGCGGGTCGCATGCGCCGGGACCTGTATTACCGGGTCAGTGTGGTGACCCTGGAGCTGCCGCCTTTGCGCCAGCGCCGGGAAGACATCCCCTTGCTGGCCCAGCACCTGCTGCGTCGCCATCGCGAGTCCACCGGCCGGGACGTGCAGGGCTTCACCGGCGAGGCCGTCGAGCTGCTCATGTCCTACGACTTTCCCGGTAACGTGCGGGAACTGTCCAATCTTATCGAGCGGGCGGTGCTGCTGGCCAAGGGACCACTGATCCAGGTCAGTGATCTGCCCGAGAACCTCAGAGGCCTGCGGGTCATCCTCCCGGGCACCGGGACCGCATCACTGGAAGATCAGGAGATGAGCGCCATCCGCCGTGCCCTGGCCGAGACCGACGGTCACCGGGGCAAGGCCGCTGCCCTGCTGGGCATCGACCGGGTGTCCCTGTGGCGCAAGATGAAGCGTTACGGCATCGAGGCCTGAGCAGGGATCGCGAAGGCCGGCGCGAACTATTCGCTGTAGGAGCCCAGCCTTCTGGGCGAGCTTGCCCCAAGGCCTACCCATCGCCCAGAGGGCTGGGCTCCTACGCATACCCGTTGCAAGGGAGTCGTGTATTCAAGATGCACGCTCATGACTATGTAGAGGTGCCCACTACACCACGCCCAGGTCCAGGTTCGCCCGGGCGATCTTCTGCAGGGCGATGCGGTAGGCGGCGGTGCGATAGTCGTATTTGCCATCTTCCCGGGCCGCCTGGATCTCCTGGAAGGCGGTGCGCATGGTGTCGTCCAGGCCCGAGCGTACGAGATCCGTCTCATGGGCGCCGCGTACCAGGGCGTCGTGCATCCATTCCGGCACCTGTTCCCCGGTCATGAGTTCCAGAGCCGAGACGATGTGCTGACCGCGCACTTCCTCGAAGCGTCGCTGCAGTCGGCCGAGGCGGATGTGGGAGAGGTTGCGGATCCATTCGAAGTAGGAGACCACCACGCCCCCGGCATTCATGAACACGTCGGGCAGGATCATGATGCCGCGCTTGAGCAGGATCTCGTCCGCATCGTAGGTGACCGGACCGTTGGCCCCTTCGGCAATGAGCTTTGCCTGGATACGTTCGGCATTGGCGCCATTGATGACCCCTTCCAGGGCCGCGGGAACCAGGATGTCGCACTCCTTTTCCAGCACCCGCATGCCGTGTTCCACGTATTCCACGCCGGGGAAACCCTGCACGCCGCCGGTCTTGCTGATGAACTGGCGTACCTCCTCCACGGGCAGGCCCGCGTCGCTGATCAGGGCGCCATCCTGTTCGATGATGGCCGTGATCAGGGCGCCGTCCTCTTCCTGCAGGGCCTTGGCCAGGTGGTAGCCCACGTTGCCCAGGCCCTGGACCACCACCCGTTTGCCTTCCAGTGAGCCGCTCAGGCCCGCCTCGGCGATGGCGGCGGTGTGACGGAAAAACTCCCGCAGGGCGAACTGGATGCCCCGGCCCGTGGCCTCCACGCGTCCGCGGATGCCGCCGAACTGCAGGGGCTTGCCAGTGACACAGGCGGCGTGGTTGATGTCCTCGGGGTAGAGGTTCTTGTAGGTGTCCATGATCCAGGCCATCTCCCGCTGGCCCGTGCCCATGTCCGGTGCCGGCACGTTGGTGGCGGGGCTGAGAAAACCCCGGCGGGCCATCTCCCGGGCAAAGCGCCGGGTGATCAGTTCCATCTCGTCACGGTCGTACTGGCCGGGATCGATGCACAGCCCGCCCTTGGAACCGCCGAAGGGCACGTCCACCAGGGCGCACTTGTAGGTCATCAGGGCCGCGAGGGCCTCGGTGGTCTCCTGGTCCAGGGTGGGGGAGTAGCGCAGGCCGCCCTTGGAGGGCAGGCGATGGGTGCTGTGCACCGCCCGCCAGCCGGTGAACACGCGGATCTCACCCTTGATCTTCAGGGGGAAGGTGATCTGCAGGATCGCCTCGCAGGACTTGAGCGCGCGGTCCGCGCCGGGAGTGAGTTCCAGACCCACCAGGGCCCGGTCCACCATGAGCGCAACGCTTTGCATGAAGTTGGGGGCGGGAGCGCTTTCACTGGCCATTTCGACACCTCTTGCGTGGACATTCAGTTACAATTTAACAAATTCCAGCCTCTGGCCGCTTGCCCGGTCGCGTACCACCCTCCCGGTTTATGTCCGCATCTCCCTCACGCCATCCCGAGTCATCCCGTGCAGCCGCGCCGATGCGTCGTTTGAGTGTGGCCCCCATGATGGACTGGACCGACCGTCATTGCCGTTATTTCCTGCGCCTGATCAGCCGTCACACGCTGCTGTACACCGAGATGGTCACCACCGGTGCCTTGCTGCACGGGGATCGGGCGCGTTTTCTTGCCTACCATGAAGACGAACACCCGCTTGCCCTGCAACTGGGTGGCAGTGATCCCGCCGAGCTGGCCGCCTGCGCCCGCATGGCCGAGGCGTATGGCTACGACGAGGTGAATCTCAACGTGGGCTGTCCCTCCGACCGGGTGCAGTCTGGGCGTTTCGGCGCCTGTCTGATGGCCGAACCGCAACTGGTGGCCGATTGCGTGGCGGCCATGGGTTCGGCCTGCGCGCTGCCGGTCACGGTGAAGACCCGCATCGGTATCGACCACAGGGACAGTTACGAACAGCTCAGTGATTTCGTGTCCCGGGTGCATCCGGCCGGTTGCGGGACATTCATCGTCCATGCCCGCAAGGCCTGGCTCCAGGGACTGAGCCCCAGGGAGAACCGTGAGGTTCCACCCTTGCGCTACGATGTGGTGCACCAGCTCAAGGCGGATTTTCCGCAACTGGAAATCATCCTTAACGGTGGCGTGAAGGATCTCGACACGGTGCGCGATGAGCTGGCCCGGGTGGATGGTGTGATGCTGGGGCGGGAGGCCTATCACAATCCCTATGTCCTGGCCGAGGCGGATCGCCGCTTCTACGCAGACGATCATCCGCTGGTACAACGCCATGAAGTGATCGAGCGCTTCCTGCCCTATGTCGCTGCGCGACTGGCCGAGGGCGTGCACCTGCAGACCATGACCCGCCACATCCTCGGCCTGTTCCAGGGCCAGCCCGGCGCCCGGGCCTGGCGGCGTTACATCAGCGAGAACGCCCATCGTGCGGGGGCTGGCGTGGAAGTCATCGAGGCGGCGGCGAGCCGCGTGCCTGTCTCGGTGTCAGGCGCTTAACCCGCCGATCTCACCGGGCGAAACCCGCGACACAGGGGTAATTCTCCACGGAGTGGCTTAATCGATAAAGGCGTTCAGGGCTTCCAGCAGCCTGTCTCGCAGCTCGTGTAACTCATCGAGGCGGGCGACGGCCTGCTCTGGGTTACCCTGGTCATGGAGTTCGCACAACTCGATGGCCAGCTGATGTACCTGGCGGTGCAGCAGATCGACCCGGCCAAAGCCCGGCTGGGAATGGAAACCGGATGTGTCCAGCCAGGTGCCGAAGTGGCAGAGATGTGCATTCAATTCAGGCCGGTTGCCCCGTGCAGTTTGAAGTGAATATGTCAGGTCCTGTACCCAGGCACGATGCTCGACCCCGGCGTAGAGCAGCGGCATCGCTTCGCGGGTCAGGCGGCGCAGTCCTGGCCAGTGGGGTTCCGGCCTCCAGTCTTTCACCCAGCCGGGTATCTCGGCGGCAGGCATGGGACGGGCGATGCCGTAGCCCTGGGCCAGTTCGCAGCCGATCCTCAGCAGCATGTCTCCATGGGCAATGGTCTCGACCCCCTCGGCGATCACGTGGCGGCTGAAGGCACTGGCCAGCCCCAGCACGCCGTCCAGGATGGCCAGGTCTTCGGGGTCGATCAGGATGTCCCGCACGAAGGACTGGTCCACCTTGACCACGCCGGCGGGCAGGCGTTTGAGGTAGGTCAGCGAGGAGTAGCCGGTGCCGAAGTCATCCAGGGACACGGCAACCCCAAGCTCGCGGCATTGCTCCAGCAGCTGGGCAATCTGGATCAGATCGCCCAGTGCGCTGGTCTCCAGTACCTCGATCTCCAGGGAGGAGGGTGGAATATCCGGGTGGGCCGATAGCAGGACCTGGAGGCGCTGGATGAAGTCCCCCTGGCGAAGCTGACGGGCACCGACGTTGATGCTTACCGGTAGCGTCAGGCCGTCTCGTTTCCAGGCCTCCATCTGGCGCAGCGCCGTGGTGATCACCCATTCACCCACTTCAACGGCCAGGCTGTCATCCTCGATCACCGGCAGAAATTCCGCCGGTGGCAGCAGGCCCCGTTCAGGGTGCTGCCAGCGGATCAGGGCCTCGGCACCGATCACTTCGCCGCTGCGCATGTTCACCTTGGGTTGATAGTGCAGGACCAGTTCCTGTTCCTGCAGCGCACTGCGGATGCGTTCCAGCCCCTCGTGGTGACTGCGTACACTGCGATCCATTTCGGCATCGAAGACGTGGTAGCGGCCCTTGCCTGCCAGCTTCGCCTGGTACATGGCCTGGTCCGCCTGTCGCAGCAGCTGATCCGCTTCTATTTCTTCGGCCTGAGGATAGAAGGTCACACCCAGGCTGGCGGTGAGCTGCAGTGTCTGATTGTCGATCTTCACCGGACGGGAAGCCGCGCTCAGCAGACGCGTGAGCATGGGTACACAGGCCTCCACATCGGCCAGGTCCAGCAGCACGGCGACAAATTCATCTCCCCCCAGTCGCGAGAGGGTGTCCTCTTGACGCAGTTCGGCTTGCATCTGACGGGCAATTTCCATGAGCACCCTGTCGCCGGCACCGTGGCCATAACGGTCGTTGATGGCCTTGAATCCATCCAGGTCCAGGTAGACCACGGCGAGATGGTGGCCCCGTCGCTGGGCCTGGGCCATGGCCTGGTGCAGGCGGTCTGCCAGCAGGACCCGGTTGGGCAGGTTGGTGAGGGCATCAAAATGGGCGATATGCTCCAGCTGGCGTTCGTGTTCCTTGATCTCCGTGATGTTGGTGGAGATGCCTAGAAGACCGACAATGCGTTCACGGTCTGACTCATCGTAGATGGGTGTCTTGATCTCCAGGTAGACCCGTCGTTTGCCATCGGCATCGATGGATTCGATCTCTTCTGAGGTCTGTTCCCCCCGCAGTACACGTCGATCGATCTCGCGCAGTCTTCGTGCCGTGGCCTCGGGGAAATAGCGGTGATCATCGCTGCCCGGTAGTTCTTCCGGGGTGGTGGCAAACAACTCCAGGGTGGCCCGGTTGGCGTAGGTGTAGTGGGACTGGGGGTCCTTCATGTAGATGTAGGAGGAGACATAGTCCAGGGCATTGCGAAAACGCTCTGCCTCCGCGTGGGCCGCGTTCAGTTCGATCTCCGCTTCCTTGCGCTCGGTGATGTCGGTGATAAAGCCGTACCACAGGGTCGATCCATCCGCCTCCCGGTGAGGCAGGGAATCGCCGTACAGCCACCGCACCCTGCCGTCGCTGAACTTCACCCGGTATTCATGGCGCCAGGGTGTGAGATCTCGGGCGGACGTCTGGATGGAATCGATGACCCCCTGGGCATCCTCGGGGTGCAGGATGGACAGGACCAGGGCGGCATCTTCGCGGACCTGTTCGGGACTCACCTCGTAGACCTGGCGTATGGCCTCGCTGGCATAGGGGAAACAGGAACGGCCATCGGCGCACAGGCGGTATTCGTAGACCATGCCGGGTACCCGGCTGGTGATGGTCTGCAGGCGCTGGAGGAGTTCCTCGCGCGCGGTTTCCAGTTCCTTGCGCAGGGAGATGTCCGTGTGGGTGCCGATCATGCGCAGCGGGTGGCCGTCCTCGGCACGACTGACCACCACGCCCCGGTCCAGGATCCACTTCCAGCTGCCATCCTTACAGCGCATGCGGTGTTCGTTGACATAGTCCGGACTGTTGCCATCCAGGTAATCCTGTATGGCCGCGAGTGTGGCTGTTTTGTCTTCGGGGTGGACGCGCTTCTCCCACTCCTCGAGGCTGTTGTTGATCTCCTCTACGGAGAACCCGAGCATTGCCTTCCATTGGGCAGAGAAAAACACGCTATTGTCGGTCAGGTCCCAGTCCCACAGCCCATCTCCCGAGCCTTCGATGGCGAACCGCCAGCGATATTCGCTGTCCTTGAGCTGCGCTTCCCGTTCCCGGATCGCCACGGTCAGCCGGTCGGCAATGGCCAGCGCCCTGATCTGGGTGTTGGCCATGGTGAGGATGAGGGTGAATAACAGGCCGCTCAGTGCCAGGCCGCTGAACAGGGTGCCCCAGACGCTGGAGTAATTCAGGCCGTTGCCTGGGTGGAGATGGTCGAACTCGATTTTCCAGATGCGACCGTTGAAGTCGATCTTGCGCTGCTGGTAGAAGAGGCTGGGTCGTGTCGCAAGGGCCGGGTCGTGGTTGCGGAACAGGCGGTTTTCCTCGGCGACAGTGCCGTCGTAGATGCGCAGCCCCACCGCCTGGCCATCGAGGCGCTCCCAGTTGCCCAGGATCCCATCCATCAGGTCGTTCATGCGGTAGGGGCTGTAGGACCAGCCGATCAGGGCCTCACGCCGCTGCTCGATTGACGCCCAGTCCGCTCCATGACGGTAGACAGGTACATACATCAAGGTGCCGGGCTGCACGTCGCTGTCTGTTTCCTGGACCAGTGCCACCTTGCCGGTGAGCGCGGCCCTGCCCGTGTCCCGGGCCTGGATCATGGCCTCCCGGCGCACGGGCTCGGAGAACATGTCGAAGCCAAAGGCGCGCAGGTTGCGGCCGGTGAAGGGCTCCAGGTAAATGATCGATGAGTAGACTTCCCGCTCACCCTCCGGTGACACCCGGTAATCCGCGAAACCCTCGGCGCGAAGGGCGGCAATGTGACTGTCCAGTTGCTCGGCGGGAATCAGGATCGAGAAACCGATGCCCTGGATGCCGGCGACGGTGTCCGATAAGCGCAGTTTTTCGGTGTAAGCACGCCACTCGTCCCGGGTCACATCCTCGGATGCATCGAACAGTGCGGCGCCACCACGCAGCACCAGGGCGTAGGCGTGCAGGCGTTCTTCGATCTTGATGGTGACCTGGTCGGCGGCGAAGGAAAAACGCTCGACGGCTTCCTGTTCAACCCGGTCCTTGATCTCGGTGGTGAAGTACAGTGTAAGCAGCAGACCGATTGCGAGTATCAACCATGCGTAGAAAGGCTGTCGGATGGTACGGGCTTGGGGCACCGGGTATGCCTGAGCAATGGCTGGATTGTTGCTAATGTAACAGGAAGGTAGTGCCTGGGTAAGTTGCGCGGGGGCTTGGGATGTTCAGTCCTCGGGTATCTCCACGAGCACCCCGGCCCGGCAAAGTTCCAGCAGCTGCTCCCGCGCGCCGTCGATGCCCATGGCCAGGTGACTCAGGGTGCGGGCGTCATAAGTGTGGTTACCACACAGGTGGCGTACCAGTTCAACGGCCTCATTATCCAGGGCGTGTGCCTGTCCGTTCACGAACAGGTGCAGGCCTGAATCCGTGTCCATCCAGGCCAGCCGTGCGGCGCCATGGCGTTCCAGAGGCCTGGCGCCATCCAGCAGCGCACGGGCCTCGGCCTCACTCAAGGGTTCGGGCAGGGGCAGGTGTTCCAGCAGTTCTGCCTTGGGTTCCGTGAGGTAGCGGCCAAACCAGATTTGCAGTGAGGCATCGCCACTGTCCATGGCCTCGCGCAGGCCCGTCGTGAGCCGGGTCAGGGCCGCCGTGGTGATCTCGCCGGGATCAGCCTGGGCCGGCAGATCCCCGTCGCCGTAGCGGCTGTGAGGATCCAGGGCCTCGTAACGTGCGTCCGCCCAGGCGGCCATGAGATCCCGCCAGGCGGGGGCGCGAAAGCCCACCGACCAGGTCATGCAGGGGCTCAGGGCCACACCATGGTGTGCGATGCCCGGCGGCAGGTAGAGCATGTCACCGGGTTCCAGCACCCATTCCTGCTCGGGGGTGAAATCCTTGAGGATGCGCAAGTCGATATCCGGCAGGAAGTTCTCCGCGCCCACCGCTGCGCTACTGATCTGCCAGCGGCGTTGCCCGTGGGCCTGGAGCAGGAACACGTCGTATGCATCCACGTGGGGCCCCACGGAACCCTCGGGGGCCGCGTAGCTCACCATCAGGTCGTCCATGCGCCAGTCGGGCAGAAAGCGAAAGGGTTCCAGGTAGTCCCGCAACTGGGGCAGGTGTTTTTCCAGGTCCGAGACCAGCAGGGTCCAGTGGGAGTCGGGCAGGGTGGTGAAGTCTTCCTCGTCGAAGGGCCCGTGGCGCAGATGCCAGGCCCCTGCCTCGCCGTGTTCCAGCACCAGCCGGCTGATCACCGCCTCCTCGCAGGCCATCCCCGCCAGTTCCTCCGGCGGCAGGGGCGACTCGAACCCGGGCATGGCCTGGCGCACCAGCAGGGGTTTTTTCTGCCAGTAATCGCGCAGAAACTCCCGGGCAGTGAGCCCGCCCAGCAGCGTCAGCGTTTCATCGGGGTTGATGGGCATTGGGTTGCTCTGGTTTCGGAACGGCTTTCAACGCAAAGGCGCGAAGACGCAAAGGGCGCAAAGGTTCTTTGAATAAATACAAAAGCTTTTTTGCGTTCTCTGCGTCTTCGCGCCTTTGCGTTGAATGTTTTCGTGCTATGTCAGATACGCCGCGCCTGGTCGGCGGCGTTGCCGATGTAGGTGGCCGGGGTGAGTGCGCGCAGGCGGGCCTTTTCGGCCTCGGGAATATCGAGACCGTCCACGAAGGCGCGCAAGGCGGCGGCGTCTACCCGCTGGCCCCGGGTCAGTTCCTTGAGTTTCTCGTAGGGCTTTTCGATGCCGTAGCGGCGCATTACGGTCTGGATGGGTTCGGCGAGCACCTCCCAGTTGGCGTCCAGATCGGCGTTCAGTGCGGCGGCGTTCACTTCCAGCTTGCCGATGCCCTTGAGGGATGCCTGGTAGGCGATGCTGGACCAGGCGAAGCCCATGCCGATGTTGCGCAGCACGGTGGAGTCGGTCAGATCCCGTTGCCAGCGGGAGATGGGCAGCTTGCCGGCCAGGTGTTCGAACACGGCATTGGCCAGGCCCAGGTTGCCCTCGGCGTTTTCGAAATCGATGGGGTTGACCTTGTGGGGCATGGTGGAGGACCCCACCTCGCCGGCCACCACCTTCTGCTTGAAGTAGCCGAGCGAGATGTAGCCCCACACGTCCCGGCAGAAATCCACCAGGATGGTGTTGAACCGGGACGCGCCGTGGAACAGTTCCGCCATGTAGTCGTGGGGCTCGATCTGGATGGTGTAGGGGTTCCATTCCAGGCCCAGGTCGGTGACGAAGGCCCGGGCAAACTCGGCCCAGTCCACGTCCGGGTAGGCACTGAGGTGGGCGTTGTAGTTGCCCACCGCGCCATTGATCTTGCCCATCAGGGCCACACCGGCCACCAGGTCCCGCTGGCGCTTGAGGCGGTGAACCACGTTGGCCAGCTCCTTGCCCAGGGTGGTGGGCGAGGCGGGCTGGCCATGGGTGCGTGACAGCATGGGTTGGTCCGCAAGCGCGTGGGCGAGCGTTCTCAGGGCGGCGATCACCTCATCCATCTGGGGCAGCAGCACCTCACTGCGCCCATCGCGCAGCATCAGGGCGTAGGAGAGGTTGTTGATGTCCTCGGAGGTGCAGGCGAAATGAATGAATTCGGAGACCGCTTCCAGTTCGGCGTTGCCGGCGATCTTCTCCTTGAGGAAATACTCCACCGCCTTCACGTCGTGGTTGGTGGTCCGCTCGATGTTCTTCACCCGCCGGGCATCTTCCTCGCTGAAGTCCCTGACGATGGCGTCCAGCAGGTTCAGGGCATGACCGCTGAGTTGCGCCACCTCGGTGATGCCTTCATGGGCGGCCAGGGCCTTGAGCCAGGACACCTCCACCTGCACCCGGTAGCGGATCAGGCCGAACTCGCTGAACACGGGGCGCAGGGCCTCGGTGCGGGCGCCATAGCGCCCATCCACGGGGGAGATGGCGGTGAGGGATGAGAGATCCATGAATCGACTCCGGTTTCGAACGCGTGAAGGCGCTGGATTATACTACAGGGCCAGTATCACCGAGTTAGCCGAGACCGGAGCCCCCAATGAGTGAGCACAAGACCCGAACCGAACGCGACAGCATGGGTACGGTGGAAGTCCCCGCAGAGGCCTTTTACGGGGCCCAGACCCAGCGCGCGGTGGACAACTTTCCGGTAAGCGGGCTTGCCATGCCTGGCGGTTTCATTCATGCCCTGGGTCACATCAAGGGCGCCTGTGCCCGGGCCAACGCGGCCCTGGGGGCCCTGGATGCGGATGTGGCCAGGGCCATCGACGGGGCCGCCCGGGAGGTGGCCGAGGGACGTCACGACGCCCAGTTTCCCATCGATGTATTTCAGACCGGTTCCGGCACCAGCTCCAACATGAACGCCAACGAGGTGATCGCCTATCTGGCCACCCGGCGCCTGGGTGCCACGGTGCATCCCAATGACCATGTGAACCGGGGCCAGAGTTCCAACGACGTGGTGCCCACGGCGATTCATGTGTCCGCCCGTCTGGCCCTGGTCAATGAGCTGTTGCCGGCCCTGGAGCATCTGGCGAAGACCCTGGAGGGGCGCGCCGCAGAACTCCGCGACGTGGTCAAGACCGGGCGCACCCACCTGATGGATGCCATGCCCGTGACCCTGGGGCAGGAGCTGGGTGGCTGGGCACGCCAGATCCGCAACGGCATCGCGCGCCTGGAACACAGCGGTGAGGGGCTTCTGGAACTGGCCCTGGGTGGCACCGCCGTGGGCACCGGGGTGAACGCGGAGCCCGGCTTTGCCAAGCTGGTGGCCGAGGAGTTGGGTCAGACCACCGGTCAGGCCTTTCGCAGCAAGCCGGATTTCTTCGAGGGCCTGAGTGCCCAGGACACGGCGGTGGAGATGAGTGGCCAGCTGCGCACCCTGGCCGTGAGCCTGATGAAAATGGCTAACGACCTGCGCTGGATGAACTCCGGACCCCTGGCGGGGCTGGGGGAGATCAGCCTGCCATCCCTGCAGCCGGGCAGCAGCATCATGCCCGGCAAGGTGAACCCGGTGATTCCGGAATCGGTGGCCATGGTGGCCGCCCAGGTGATGGGCAACGACGCCACCGTGGCGATCGCCGGCCAGTCGGGCAATTTCCAGTTGAACGTCATGTTGCCGGTGATCGCCCACAATCTGTTGCAGAGCACCGAATTGCTGGCCAACGCCGCCCGCCTGCTGGCGGACAGGGCCATCGCCGGTTTCACGGTCAACGAGGCCCGCATCCGCGAGGCCCTGGACCGCAATCCCATCCTGGTCACGGCACTGAACCCCATCATCGGCTACGAGAAGGGTGCGGCCATCGCCAAGAAGGCCTACGCCGAAGGTCGCCCGGTCCTGGACGTGGCCATGGAGGAGACGGACCTGCCGGAAGCGGAACTGCGCCGTTTGCTGGATCCGGGCAAATTGGTTTGAGGGTAAGGCGTGAGGGGATAGGGGATAGGCGTCACCCCTCACCCCTCACCTCCTGAAAGCGTGAGGGGATAGGGGTTAGGGGATAGGCGCAACCCCCCTATCCTAGCCTACCCCTGAAGGGGAGGGGATTTATGCTCTGGACGCCTAACGCCTAACGCCTAACGCCTAACGCCTAACGCCT
>SR_TP_S13solDRAFT_1000459_pt1 | contig 16858 bp, 14 predicted proteins | sample SodReaTP_S13sol_FD_11159 | JGI IMG/M metagenome (IMG submission 11159)
CCGCCGGCGCCACCGGCTCGAAGCCCAGCCGCGGTGACAGGCCCGGCCGCGACCAGTCGCCGAGCCGTTCGAATTCCTCGTCCGCGCAGTCGGGATGATCGCGCAGTCGCTGCATGCGATGGCTGGTTTCGCCCCAGCGTCGGGCCAGCTCGGGCAACGCCCGATCCAGGGCCTGCTCGCCGCGCGCCAGGATCGTCAGGCGGCTGCCTGCGCAGGGCTCGCCGATGACCGAGCACGCATCGCCGAGACCGGCTTCGGCCAGGCGCTGGCGCACGCCATCGAGGTGCCCGTCGGCGACCTGGAGCACCAACCCCAGCTCTTCGTTGAACAGGGCGGGCAACAGCTCGGCCCGGGCCACATCGAGATCCAGACGCACGCCGCAGTGCCCGGCCAGGGCCATTTCCAGCACGGTCGCGAACAGCCCGCCGTCGGAGCGGTCGTGGCAGGCCAGTATCCGGTCTTCGGCCAGCAGCGCCTGCACGGCATCGAACAGGGCCTTGAGCCGGTCGCTGTGATCGAGGTCCGGCACCGCACCAAGCGGCCTCGAAAACACCTGGGAAAGGGCCGAACCGCCGAGCCGGCAACGGCCGAGATCGACCAGCAGCAGGTGCGTTGGCCGGCCCGTGCACAGCATGGGTGTTCGGTGCCGACGCACATCCGGGACCGGCGCGAACGCACTCACGACCAGTGAAACCGGTGCCACCATGCGCTGCTCGACCGCGCCTTCCCGCCAGACGGTCTGCATCGACAGGGAGTCCTTGCCCACCGGAATGGCCAGGCCCAGTTCGCGACAGGTGGCTGACACGGCCTCGACTGCGGCGCGCAGGGCCGCATCCTGACCGGGCGCGCCGGCAGCCGCCATCCAGTTGGCCGACAACTTGATATGGCCCGGGTCACGAACCTGAACGCCGGCCAGGTTGGTCAGCGCCTCACCGACGGCCATGCGCGCGGCAGCAGCCGAGTCGTGGATGGCCAGCGGCGTGCGCTCCCCGATCGCCATGGCGGTGCCCGCATGACCTTCGTAGTCGAGCAGGCTGATGGCGCAGTCGGCAACCGGCACCTGGTGCGGCCCCACCATCTGGTCGCGCACGCTCAGTCCGCCGACCGTGCGGTCGCCGATGGTGATCAGAAACTGCTTGCTGCCGACCGCGGGCAAGGCCAGCACCCGGTCGACAGCCTCGTCGAGGCCGATCCCCGCAAGCCCCGAATCCTGTACATCCACGGGTACGGAGGTCGCGTCCCGGTGCATGCGCGGCGGCTTGCCGAGCAGGACCTCCAGCGGCATGTCGACCGCCGCGCGCTCGCCGAGACGGTCCGAAACCAGCAGGCGACCATCGTCGGTAGCCGCACCCAGGTCGGCCCAGGGGCAGCGCTCGCGCTCACAGATCGCGGCAAAGCGCTCGAGATCGTCCGGACTGACGGCCAGCACGTAACGCTCCTGCGCCTCGTTGCACCACAGCTCCACGGGCGACAGCGAGGGGTCGTTGCTCGGGATCTCGCGCAGTTCGAGCTGGCCGCCGACGCCGCCATCATGGAGCAATTCCGGCAGTGCATTGGAAAGGCCGCCGGCACCGACATCGTGAATCGACTTGATCGGATTTCGCCCGCCCTGCAGCCAGCAACGATCGATCACTTCCTGTGCCCGTCGCTGCATTTCAGGGTTGCCGCGCTGCACCGAGGCGAAGTCGAGCTCGGCGTCGGACTGTCCGGAACTCATCGACGATGCAGCGCCGCCGCCGAGCCCGATCAGCATCGCGGGCCCACCCAGCACGATGATGCGATCGCCTGCGGCGAGTGGAAGCTTTTCGGTCAGTCCGTCGGCAATCATGCCGCTGCCGCCGGCGAGCATGATCGGCTTGTGATAGCCCCACAGCCGGTCGCCGATGCGCGCGCTGAAAGTGCGAAAATAGCCGAGCAGCGCGGGGCGGCCGAATTCGTTGTTGAAGCGGGCCGCCCCGATCGGTCCGTCGCGCATGATCTCCAGCGCCGAAGCGATGCGATCGGGCCGAGATGGTGCGTTCTCCCAGGGCTGCCGACAACCCGGAATGCACAGGTCGGATACCGAAAAGCCGGTCAGGGCGGCCACCGGCCGTGCTCCGCGGCCCGTGGCGGACTCATCCCGGATCTCGCCGCCGGAACCGGTTGCGGCACCGGGATCGGGCGAAATTGCGGTCGGATGATTGTGGGTTTCTACCTTGATCTGGATATGGACCCGCGCCGGACGGCTGGCATAGGCCGCGTCTTCCGGGCCGGTGGCCAGCAGCTCGAGATCGAAGCCCTCGAGCACCGCGGCGTTGTCATCGTAGGCGACCAGGGTGCCCCGCGGAGAGGCCGCATGGGTCTGGCGGATCAGGCCGAACAGGCTTCCGTCGACCGGCTTGCCATCGACCGTCCAGCTTGCATTGAAGATCTTGTGGCGGCAGTGCTCGGAATTGGCCTGCGCGAACATCATCAGCTCGGCATCGCTCGGGTCGCGCTGCATGCGGCCGTAGGCTTCCACCAGATAGTCGATCTCGTCCTCGCTCAGCGCCAGGCCGAGCGAACGGTTGCGCTCGGCCAGGATGCGGGTTGGTGCATTGCCCAGTTCGATGACACCCAGTGGCGCGGGAGGACCTTGACGAAACCAGCCGTGCAGTTCTTGGAGATCCTCGACGATCACCTGCGTCATGCGGTCGAACAAGGGCCGACGGGCCTCGCGCGAGAGCGTTTCGGCCCCCGGCCCGGAAAACTCGTAGAGCGTCGCATGCTCGATGCGGGCAAAGGATTCAAGACCGCAGCGGCGCAGGATATCGCCCGCCTTGCTGGCCCAGGGCGTGACCGTGCCGGGGCGCGGCACAACCAGCAGCTGATTGGGTTCGAGCGCGACGGCGTCGAAGGGTTCGGCCGAAAGAAGCGCCAGCAGGCGTGAGCGCCGAGGCTCGGCCGGCAGCGCTTCGGCATCGATCAACAGCAGTTCACGCGCCGTCAGCGAAACGGGTTCGGGTGCCAGGGCCGATATCGCTCGCTCGGCCTGTGCCAGGCGGAACGGCGGCAATGACTCGCTGCCGAGCAGGACGATCATGCGAAACCCCGGAACTTAGGCTGGAAGTCAGCGCGCCATTATAGGGCACGCCGAACCTGCGTGGCCGAACCGGGCCGGACCCGGTTCGGCACGGGCTCGATCAGTTGGCGGCGGTGGCAGCCCCGTTCAGGCTTTCCAGGCGCTGACGCAGCTGCTTCGGTGGAACGTAGCCCGGAATCAGCGAGCCATCCGGCGTCAGCAATGCCGGCGTACCGGTTACACCGAGAGACTGACCCAGTTGGTACTGCTCTTCGACCGGGTTGTCACATTGAGCGCGGGGCGGCTTGCCGCCGGCCTTGGCCGTGTTCATGGCCTCCTGGCGGTCTTCGGCACACCAGACCGAAACCATGGTGCTGAAGGTCTCGGAGTTGACGCCACCGCGCGGAAAAGCGAGGTAATTGATGCGGATGCCCTCGGCGCTGTACTCATCGATCTGGTCATGCAGGCGGCGGCAGTAGCCACAATCGGTGTCGGTGAACACCATCAGGTCGAATTCGGCGTCGTCCGGCCCGAATGAAACCATCTCGGCGCGGTCGATCCCGGCGATCTGCTCTCTGCGCAGAACTGCCTTGGCGGCATCGGTCAGGTCGGTCTGCGAATCGAGATCGATCAGGCGCCCCTGCATCAGGTAGCGGCCGTCCTCGCTCATGTAGATGATGTCGTTATTGAGCTGGACTTCCATCACGCCCGGCACCGGCGTCTCGGCAATGGCGAGGCTGTGGACTTCAGGCACCAGCATGCGAATGCGCTGCTCGATGGCCGTCTCGTCTTCGGCCTCGGCCGGCGTGACCAGCGCCAGCATCAGGGCCGCGATCATGGCAGAAAGAATCCTCATCAGGTGCTCCTTGGCAATTCGGATCGTTGAATGAATTTCGCAAACACCGCGCATGATAGCCGACACGGGGCGACTGAACCATTGGAACGCAGCACCGGCGACAAGTTCATTGACTCAGCCGCGGGGATGATGCTTGCTGTGCAGGGCTTTCAGGCGAGCTCGGGAGACATGAGTATAGATCTGGGTGGTCGCCAGATCGGCATGGCCGAGCAGCATCTGGACAACCCTGAGGTCGGCACCGTTGTCGAGCAGGTGCGTGGCAAACGAGTGCCGGAGCCGGTGAGGATGGACCGGCTCCCGGATTCCGGCGGCCAAGGCGAGCTTGCGAATCCGGGCCCAGATGGCCTGACGCGACAGCTGCCGGCCGTTACGGGAGACGAACAGCCATTCACCTTGCGGTCGCAACTTGCGGCGAACCGGCAGCCAGCGCTCCAGTGCCTCCATCGCCGATTCACCGACCGGCACGAGTCTTTCGCGCCCGCCCTTGCCGGCAACGCGAACCACGCCCTGTCGAAGATTCACCCGCGCCAGCGGCAGGAAGGCCAGTTCACTCACGCGCATCCCGGATGCGTAGAGAAGCTCCAGAATGGCGCGGTCGCGCAGGCCCAGAGTCGTATCCAGCCTTGGCGCGGCGAGCAGCGCCTCGATCTGGCGCGCGGTCAGCGCGCCGGGCAGAGAAGGGGGTCTGCGGGGGGCCTCCAGATCGAGCATCGGGTCGTGCCCGATCCTTCCTTCACGAACGGCCCAGGCGAAGAACTGGCGCAGGCAGGACAGTTGACGCACCACGCTTGCGGTACTTGCCCCGGATCGCATGCGGGCTGCCAGGGCGTCAAGCACATCGGCGCGGGAGACTCGTTCGAGCGCGGTCGCGGCAGTGCTGAAAAACTGTCGGAGATCCTGCCGATAGGCTGCGGCAGTTGCCGGCGCGATGCCGCGTTCGGCCCAGAGTGAATCCAGAAAGGAATCGATCAGACGATCGGACACCCCGGATTGTGCGCTGGGGGCGGGCAGACCCGCCCCCGGACGATCCCGAGTATCGCTCAAGCCTTGCCGGTAAGGCGGTTGAGCGTCTTGCGTGCGGCCGTCTCGACCTCGGAGAAGCCGGACCGTGCGGCACTGCGAAGCTCATCCACGAGCTGCTTGCGCTGGTTGATCTGATGAGTTGCCAGCTCATGTACGGCATCCCGAAGCTGATCCACGGCGGCGAGCACCTTTGCCATGTCGCCTTCGGCAACGGATGAATTTCCGGCCGCCCGCTTTCTGGAAGCCTTCTTCTTGGAAGCCTTCTTCTTGGAAGCCTTCTTCTTGGAAGCCTTCTTCTTGGAAGCCTTCTTCTTGGAAGCCTTCTTCTTGGAGGCCTTTTTCTTGGCAGCCTTCTTCTTGGCAGCCTTCTTCTTGGAGGCCTTCTTCTTGGCAGCCGCTACGGGCGCGGATGCCGGGGATGCAGACGAGGATGCCGACGCACCCCCCTCAGCAGGCGCCTGTTGCTCGAGCTGGGTTTCTTCGTTCGTTTGCATGACTCTGACCTCCCTGGGTCGCAATCAGTATGTTTAGCTGCTGCCCCGGCGGGCGCGCTGTTCGCGGATATGGTTCATCCACTCTCTTGCAGCACGCTCTACTCTGCCATACTTTGCAGCTTCGTTAAAGGCGTTGATTGCCCCGTCGAAGTCCCCCGTGTTGTAGCGGGCAGTACCCAGAAGCAGATATGCATTACCGGTCTGACTGTCGGACAGTCCACCAAGCCGGACAGCCCGGTCAAGCGCTTCCAGCGCCTCGTCCCAGCGCTCCTGATCGGTCAGGATGAAGGCTCGCTGCAAGTCGATCTTGCCATCCGATGACTGGGCGCCAGCGCGCTCGTACGCATCGAGCGCCCGTTCAAGCTCACGGGCCTCATACCAGGCACCCGCCGTCATCTCCCAGTTTCTGCGGCTGTTTTCCACGACGCCGGATTCGAGCCCTTCCTGCAGGATCTCGGCGGCCTTGCGCGGGAAGTCGAATTCCTGCTGGAGACTGGCCAGCTGCATGTATTCGGATTGCCTGTCGAGCAGTCCCTCGCGGTGCGCCAGTGCCAGCACGGCCATGGAATCGCGGTTTCGTTCGAGCTGAACATAAATCGATGCAAGCTGGACCCAGTAGTCCTTCTTGCCCGGGTTCATGTCGATCAGAATCTGCAGCACTTCGGCTGCTTCCGGATACTCTTCGAGTTCGAAGTGCATGCCGAGTTTCAGCTGGTACCAGTTCTCCTTGGGCTCATCGGACAGGGTGATCGCCCGATCGATGGCCGACAGAGCCTGGCGGAACTCTTCGATCTGGGCGTGTATGCTCGCTTTCATGACCCAGACATTGACCTTGTTCTGCTGGTCATCAGGCGTGACGCAAAACCAGATATCGAGCCACTCGAGCGCACGCTGGAAGTCTTCGTTGGCGTAGTGGAGCTGAGCCACCTGCAGAATCATCTCGAAGTGCTGGTGATTCGGCAGGCGATTGAGATCGATGGAGCGTTCGAACAGATTGATGGCCTCGCCGAGACGTTCCTGCTGGGCGCGCACGTACGCCATGGCCTGGAGGATCGTGGCCTGCTCGTACTCGTCACGGCGGGTGCGCTCCAGCAAGGCCTGAAGATCCTCGTAGGCCTGACCATACTCTTCCTCACCGATCGCCTCGTAGATGCGGCTGAGGCGATTGTAGGTCGATTCGGTCAGCGCTCCGGCGCTAACTTCGCGTTCGACACCGCACTGGTAGCCGGCAACCGTCTGCTGAGCCAGCGCCTGACCCGAAAAGACAAACAGCGAGGAGAGCAGAATCGTGTTGACTATCTTCATCATGCGTCATCCAGCGTGAACTCAATGGTCTGCGTTGCCTGCCGTGCGACCGGTTGACCGTCGACCACGCGGGGCTTGAACTTCCACCTGAGGATTGCGCGGATTGCCTCGCGGTCGAACACGCGCGGCGGGCGGGCATCGATCACGCGCGGCGAGCGCACCGAGCCGGTCTCGTCGATCGTGAACTCGATGCGCACCCACCCCTCGATCTGGGCAATGGCGGCATCCCGCGGATACTGCGGCTGGATGCGAACCAGCGGCACGATATCGCCTTCCTGGTTGCGGTCGACCTGCCCCATCGTGCCGAGGAACGGACCGGTTCCGCTCATCGACAGGTCCAGATCGGGCAGATCGAGCTGAGGCATTTCCTGCACCTGCTGCTCCATCTGAGCGATTTCCATGTCGGGCGGGGGCGGCGGCTCTTCCGGCGGCGGCGGCGGCGGCGGACGGCGACGGTCACGGGTTTCAACCGTCTCGTCGATGTCCACCGGCCCGAACCGGATGCCGGGCGGCGGTTCGAGCTGCTCACGATCGCCATGACTGCCGGAAATCAGCAGGTGCATGACATAGAACGTCACCAGCGTGACCACGATGGCCACGACCACGGCTACGGCGTATCGAACTCCTGGACCCATGCGCTTACCTCCCGCCTTCTTCTTCAGCGGAGATCGAGATGCGGGTGATTCCAGCGGCCTGCACCTGATCCATGACCTCTACCAGCATGCCGGTACGCGAGGTGCGATCGGCAATGATGACCACGGCCGACTCCGGATTCTCGGCCCGGGCCCGTTCGACCTGGGACTTGACTTCGTGCATCTCGATATTCTGCCGGTTCATCCAGATCTCGTCGTTATCCCTTATGGCGATTAGAACATTACCCTGGGGACGAGGTTCCGCAGTCAACGCGGACGGCTTGTTGACTTCGACGCCAGTCTCGCGAATGAACGAGGTCGTGACGATGAAGAAGATGAGCATGATGAACACGATATCGAGCATCGGGGTGATGTTGATTTCGGGTTCATCCTTGGTTGCGTGTCTGCGTGCCATGTTCTAGAAAACCTGTATGCGACCGTTGAAAGTCAGTCGAAGCGAAGCAGGTCCTCGAGACGCTCTGCCTCGATCTCCGACTTGCGCTCCAGATGGGACCCGAAATACAGACCGGACAGGGCGGCCACCATGCCCGACATGGTCGGAATGGTCGCCTGCGACACACCGGCGGCCATCGCCCGGGCGTTGCCCGTACCGAAGAATGCCATCACGTCGAATACGGCCACCATGCCGGTCACCGTTCCCAGCAGCCCGAGCAGGGGGCATACCGCGATCAGGGTCTGGATCGTACGGACATTGCGCTTCATGTCGATCGAGACCTGGCTGATCAGCTCCTCACGAATGCGGCTGGCATGCCAGCTCTGGTGGTCGGTCCGCCGCTGCCATTCCTCGAGCACTTCGCGCCGGCGATCGGGCAGTACCCGGAAGTAGTACCAGTAGCGCTCGATGATCAGCGTCCACATCATCAGGAGCACGACGAGGATCGCCCAGAGGACGTCCCCGCCGAGCTCGATGAAGCCGCGGATTGACTCGAAGAAATTAGCTAGCGCTACCATGGCGACGCTCTGCGAGTCGTGCAATGATGCCGGCCGCCTGCTCTTCCAGGATCTGGATCAGCGAGCGACTGCGGCTTTGCAGCAGACTGTGGAGAATCGTCAGCGGGATGGCCACGGTCAGACCGAGTACGGTCGTGATCAGGGCCATCGAGATACCGCTGGCCATCATGCGCGGGTCACCCGTTCCGAACAGCGTGATCTGCTGGAAGGTGACGATCATGCCGACCACCGTGCCGAGCAGACCGATCAGCGGCGCGACGACGTAGAGCACCTTGATCAGCGGCAGGCCGGATTCCAGCGGTGCTGTCTCACGCAGGATGGCCTCGTCGAGCTTGAGCTCGAGGGTTTCGACATCCTGATCCGGATTGTCCTGGTAGACCTTGAGCACGCGGCCGAGGGCGTTGCCCTCGTCGGCTTCGTCACGCTTGAGCTGGCGCTTGATCGCGTTGCCCTTGAGGGTCAGCACGATGCCGCGCCACAGCGCGAACAACACGCCGAAGATACCGAGCGCGATGATCACGTAGCCGACCTCGGCGCCCTGACGAATACGCTCGGTCAGGGTCGGCGAACGAACGACCTGGGCCAGAATCGCGCCCATCGATCCGTCCACGGCCATGTCGACCACCTCGCCGTCGCGGGCGTCCTGCAGATTCTGGGCCATGGACTGGAATCGTCCGGCCGGCTGGCGCGGCAGCTCGATCAGCAGGCCCTGACCGCCGTCCCACTGCAGGAACTTGCCGTCGGAGACCACGTTGAAGACACCCAGGCGCACGACCTCGCGATTCTCCTCGAGAACGCCGTCGGCATTGATCAGATCCGAATTGAACCGGACCACCTTGCCGGACTGGGCGATTTCCCGAACCATCTCGAACCACATCTGGCGCAGCTCGCTGACCGTTGGCAGTTCACGACGCTCGGCCAGATCGGCGAAAAACTGCGAGCGCCCCGGAAGCTGGGCGCTGACCATCGAATCCTGCAGGTTGCCGCGCATGTCGCCGGCGACCTGGCGCACGACGCCGAACAGCTCTCCGAGGTTGCCCATGCGCTCGTCCAGGGTGGTTTCGAGTTCAACCAGAGCCAGCTCGTTCTGGTCGAACTCGTTCCGCAGGCGGTCGGAGCGCTGCTCCTCGGCGCGCAATTCGGCCCGGGCCTGCTCGAGCAGGTCACGCTGGTTGTTGCGCTCGCGCACGAAGCGCTGCAGGCGCTCCTGGTCGATGCGCTGCTCTTCCTGCGCGGCACGCTGCACCTGCTGCAGCAACTCGTCAAGGGTGCTCTGCGCGCTGGCGGCAATCGGGGCGGCCAGCAGGAGCAATGCAATTAGCAGTCTATGGTTGATCATCATTCACTCTCCGGAGCGGGCACGGGGAGACGGACGAGGTCCGGCGCCACCTGATTTCTGGCAATTGCGAGACCGTCGCTGACCGGCAGGCGGTAGCGGTCTTCGAGCTGCTCGAACTGGCGACTGTTGGGGTTCCACCAGCCGGTCGTTCTGCCATCGAGCGACTGCCAGAACAGCAGCGTCCTGCCGACGCGCAGGAACTCGACCTGCTGGCCATCCGGCAGGGCGCCGCGGTAGGCCTCCATGGTCCGGCCGTACTCGAGCTCTGCCTGGTAGGCCTCGATGATCAGGCGATACTTCTCGGAATTGGTGATGTCGGAACGGTCGAGCAGATCGACGATGTTTTCCGCGCGGCTGACGCGTTCATCGAGACGGAACGGCAGGTCTGCCCGAACCAGCTGCCCGAAGGTCTCGGCCATCTCGATCATCAGCGGAACGACATCGCGGTTGGTCTGCTCCAGGCCATCGAGCTGTTCGTTGATCGACTCGATCTCCTGGACCTGGTTGTCGACGACCCGTTGCATCTGTTCGTTGTACTGGCGAAGGCTCTCGGTTTCGCTGATCACGCGCCGGTACTCGTCAATCAACTGCTGGGTCTCTTCGTCGACCTGGTTGATCTGCTGCTGCGCCTGGGCTGCCTGACGCGTAATCCGGTTTTCGGTATCGATGCTGCGATCAAGCACCTGCGCGTTGACGGCGAAGGCGCCGAGCAGCAGCCCGGAAGCCAGCACCAGCAGGCGTGAAAATGGGTTTGAGTGTAGTGACATTGTCGTATCCGCTATGCTTGAAATCGTGACTTTACAATCGTCTCGGCATTGGCCTCGACCGGCAATCGAAATAGAATACCGCGCACACCCCCGAATTGAAAGACAGTAGCCTTCGGGGCGGCCCGCACCGATTTGCCGGAATGCGGAACCTACCCGCATCCTGGCCCGACGTCAAATCCCGTGATCCGAAAAAATCCAGATCGAAGCCCCAGCGAGCTCGACAAGCTGCCTCCCTGCGGCCTGTTGCGGCGTCTCGCATCAATGAGTTACGACGCCCTGCTGGTCGTCGCCGTGCTGATGATTGCGTCGATGCTGATCGTGATTCCGGCCGGCGACCGCATCCCTTCCGGCAACCTCGCCTTCCAGCTCTACCTGCTGACAGTCTGGTTTCTGTACTTCGCCGTCTGCTGGAGATACGGACAGACCCTGGGCATGAAGGCCTGGCGGATCGAACTGACCGCCGACTCGCGACCTTCGGGCTGGAGCAGGCTGACGATTCGGTTTCTGGTCGCCGGGCTGTCGCTGGCCGCCGTTGGCGCGGGCCTTGCCTGGAGCCTGGTCGATCGGCAGGGCCGGACCTGGCACGACCTCGCATCCGGAACCCGACTGGTGGTGCGCAGCCGGAAAGACGCTGAAAATGGCTCAAAGACGCCTGAGCAGCCACAGGCCGAGCGTTCCGAAGAAGAGCGCCGGCAGGATCATCAATAGCCACAGCGGGCCGGGCCAAAGCATCGCCGTGCCCCTGATCAGCCGGCTGATGACAAAGAACATCAGGCCCAGCGACAGTCCGGCAAAGATGCTCAGCCCCCGACCACCCTGCCGCCCGCCACGAAAGGCGAACGGCAGGCTGACGAGTATCATTGCCAGCACATTGAGCGGGAAGAAGAGGCGATTCCAGAGCGCCTGACGGTAGCGCCCCGTATCCAGCCCGTTGGCATCGAGAAGCCGGATCATCCCGAGCAGATCGATGACCGCAAGCATCCTCGGCTTGCTCACGGCGGAGGCGAAAAGGTCGTAGCTCAGGCTGGAATCGAGCTCGAGGCTGGGCTCGTGGGGGGTATCCGACTGGTCGAACACGGCCCGTCGACTGACGTCCCGCAACCGCCACGAGTCACCCGTGTGCGTCGCGCTGGCGGCGTGCAGCACCTCGGCCGGCCGCATGCCGCGGTCGAGGCGATAGATCAGCACATCACCGAACTCGGGCCGATCCTCGGCCGACCAGGCCGAGTAGCCGATACGAATCATCCAGCGTCCGTCGCGCAGCCACAACGCGCCGAACTTGCCCAGGTGAACCTGGCCGCTACGCAGCTGATCGCGCTGGGCGTTGGCTCTCGACTCGAGACCGGGGATCAGGAACTCCGCGGCCAGGAACAGCACCAGCAGGCAGATGCTCACCGCCGCCGTCACGCTTGCCAGAATCTGCAAGCGGTCATAGCCGGAAGCACGCATGGCGACCAGTTCATTGGTGGCGGCCAGGCCGCCCAGGCCGAGCATGGTGCCAATCAGGGCCGCGAACGGAAAGATATCGTAGAGCCGGCTGGGGCTGGTCTGGACCAGGTAGAACAGCATCTGCACCGGACCGTAGCCGCCGGTCAGGTCGCGCGCTTCCCGCAGCAGCTCGATCAGGGTATACAGACCGACCAGCAACAGAGACACGATCAGCATCCAGACCAGAACGGAGCGACTGACGTATCGGCCGAGGATTCCGAATATCACCAGTACCTCCGGTATCGCCACAGCAGCAAGGCCGCCAACAGCGCGAGCGATCCGTGAATCGGCCACAAACCGGGACCCTGCATGGCATTGCGCTGTTCCATCAGGATCAGGCCGCCGTGAATCGCGTTGCTGTAGAGCAGATAAAGCACGAGAGCCGTGATGATGCTGGCATAGCGACCCTGACGCGGCTTGCGACTCGACAGCGGCAGCGCCAGCAGGCCCAGCAGCAAGCCGGCGACGGGCGCGGCAAGCCGCCAGTGCCATTCCCTGCGCTCGGCCGGCGTCGCGCCCTGCCAGAGCTGGGGCAGCCGGAAGCGGGTTTCGCTTTCGACCGTCACTTCCTCGGGCGCGGGCAGTCGCAACTCATTGCGCGCAAACCGCATCTCGCGCACGCTGCCGTCAAGCGGACCGGAGGAATGTGAGACCTGGTGCCCGTCGGTCAAAAGCAGGTAACGGCCGAGGTCCTCACCCGGCGTCCACAGCTGCCCGGTCCTGGCCGCCAGCAATTCCGTGCGGCCATCCTCCATGTGCTGGATGAACAGGTCGGCGAGCTCGTCGGTACCGCGGTCGATGCGACCGATGTAGACGGTGGTCCGGCCATGATTGAGCCGGTCGAACTGCCCCGGCTGCAGGCCGGCCACCATGGCGTTCCGGGCGGCATCGGCCAGCAGGGTCGCCGAGCGCTCGACCGCCATCGGTGAGAGCCAGCCGGAAACGAGCAGCAGCCCGCCCGCCCACAGGGCGGCGACCGCCAGCACGGGCCGAAGCAGGCCCCTGAATGCGAGACCACCGCTTCGCATCACGACCAGTTCGCTCTCCTCCTGCAGGCGCCCGAGAGTCATCAGCAGGCCGGTCAGCAGGGCCAATGGGCCGACCAGCATGATGGCCTCCGGCATGCGCAACGCGAGCATCAACACCACGCTGCCTCCAGGCAGCTCGCCCTGAGCGGCATCCCCGAGCAGTTCAGCGAGGAAGAGCGCGCTGACCACGGCCAGGAACACGGTCAGGCTGAGCAGGCTGGCGGCAAGCCCCTGGCGCAGAATGTAGCGCTGCAGAATCAGCATTCAGGCGGTCGTCTTCGACGGTTACAATGACAGACTGTCATGTTCATCCAGATTGATTCACGTCCGAGCCGGAACAAGGGAACCCATGCAGTTTACAACCACTGAAGCCGCCGCCACGGCGGTAGAGACCGATTGCCTCATCACCGGGCTGGGTGAAGCCGGCCTGACCGGCCCGCTGGCCGACATCGACGCCGCCAGCGACGGCCTGCTCACGCGCCTTCACGCAAGCGGAGATCTGACGGACAAGGCCGGCCACACCACCCTCTTGCACGCGGTGCCGGGCATCAAGGCAACCCGAGTGCTGATCGTTGGACTGGGCAAGACCGCAAAGTTCGATGGCGCGGCCTTCGACAAGACCGTCAAGGCGGCCGGCAAGGCGCTCAGGCAGTCGCGTGCGAGGTCGGCCCACTGCCTGCTGGCCGAGTGCGGAGTGGTCGATCGCGGCAACGACTGGAAGGTTCGCCAGGCGGCGATTGCCCTGGCATACGCCGACTATGTCTACTCGGCCACCAAGCAGCCGAAGGACGACGCGCCGCCGGCTACCGACACGGTGAGCTTCCCCGCCGGCGACGGCGTCGCACGGCAACTCGCGCTGGCCTCCGCCATCGCGGCCGGCATCCAGCGCGCCCGCGACCTGGCCGATCTGCCGCCCAACATCTGCACGCCGGCCTACCTGGCCGAAACCGCCGAGGGGATGGCCGCCGAGCACGAACGGCTCGAAGTCGAGATTCTCGAAGAGGACCAGATGCGTTCGCTCGGCATGAACGCTCTGATGGCCGTTGCCGAAGGCAGCGCCAACCGCCCGCGCCTGATCCGCCTGAGCTGGAAGGGTGGCAAGGACGGCGACGCCCCGCTGGCGATGGTCGGCAAGGGCGTCACCTTCGATACCGGCGGCATCTCGATCAAGCCGCGTGATCTGATGGAACAGATGAAGTTCGACATGGGCGGCGCCGCCGCCACGATCGGCGCGATGGAAGCGGTGGCCCGGCTGAAGCTGCCGATCAACGTCGAGGGCGTGGTCGCCGCGGTCGAGAACATGCCCGACGGCAAGGCCTATCGCCCCGGCGATGTGATCACGGCGATGAACGGCAAGACCATCGAGGTGCACAACACCGACGCCGAAGGCCGGATGATCCTGGCCGACGCCCTTTGCTGGACCGGGCAGAACCTGAAACCGCAGACCACGGTCGACATGGCCACCCTGACCGGCGCCTGCGTCGTGGCCCTGGGCCACCATGCCAGCGCGGTCATGACGACCGACGACGAGCTGGCCGAGGAACTGCTCGCCGCCGGCCAGCGCTCGGCCGATCGCAGCTGGCGCCTGCCGCTGTGGGACGACTACCAGGAGCAGATCGAATCGCCGTTTGCCGACATGAAGAACATCGGCGGCATGCCGGCCGGCAGCATCACCGCCGGCTGCTTCCTGTCGCGCTTCGCCGAAGGCCAGCGCTGGGCCCACATCGACTGCGCCGGCTCGGCCTGGCAATGGGGCAAGCCCGAGTCCGGCACCGGCCGTCCGGTCGGCATGCTGGTCGACTGGCTGGTGCATCGCGCCGGTGGCTGGGATGGGCTTGGCTGATTCCCGGCAAGCTTGCGCGAGCCCGGCCTGAAGCATGAGAGTCGACTTCTACGAAATGGGCGGGCGGTTCGAGGACCCGCTGTATGTCGCCGGCGTGCTGGTCTCCAAGGCCTGGCCGGCAACGAAGGATATCGCGGTCGTCGGTTCGTCCAGTGACCTGGCCAGGCTCGACGAGCAGTTGTGGGACAAACCCGAGGGCCGATTCCTGCCGCACGAGCGCGGTGCGTCCGGCACGGCGCCGATCCGACTGCTGGAAGACGCGCCCGAACAGGCCGACATCCTGATCAACCTGGACCCGGCCTCACCACTGCCGGAAGGCCGCTACCAGCGCGTGCTCGAAATCGTGCCGGCCGACGAATCGCTGAAGCAGAAACTGCGCGAGCGCTGGATGGCCTGGAAGCAGCGCGGCGCCGAATTGCAGCATCATTTACTCAAATGACCATGGACAAGACATACAGCCCCGAAACCATCGAAGCGCGCTGGTACCCGTACTGGGAAGAAAAGGGCTGCTTCAAGCCCTCCGGCCAAGGCGAGCCGTTCACCATCCTGCTGCCGCCACCGAACGTCACCGGCACGCTGCACATGGGGCACGCCTTCCAGCACACCCTGATGGACGCACTGATCCGCTACCAGCGGCTCAAGGGACGCGACGCGTTGTGGCAGGTCGGGGTCGACCACGCCGGCATCGCCACCGAGATGGTGGTCACGCGTCGGATCGAGGCCGAGGGCGGCAAGCGCGACGACTACACGCGCGAGGAATTCATCGAAAAGGTGTGGGACTGGAAGGAACACTCCGGCTCGACCATCACCTCCCAGATGCGCCGCCTGGGCGCATCATGCGACTGGTCGCGCGAGCGCTTCACCATGAACCCGGACCTGTCGGAGGCGGTCAACGAGACCTTCGTGCGCCTTTATCAGGAAGGCAAGATCTACCGCGGCCCGCGCCTGGTCAACTGGGACCCGGTGCTCAAGACCGCCATTTCCGATCTGGAAGTGGTCAACAGCGAGGAGCAGGGCAAGCTCTGGTCGATCCGCTACCCGCGCACCGACGGCCAGGGTGATGTCATTGTCGCCACGACCCGTCCCGAAACCCTGCTCGGCGACGTCTGCGTGGCCGTCCATCCCGACGACGAACGCTACGCGGACCTGGTCGGCAAGACGGTCGAGCTGCCGCTGACCGGACGGCAGATCCCGGTCGTGGCCGACGACTACGTCGATAGGGAATTCGGCACCGGCTGCGTCAAGATCACGCCGGCGCACGACTTCAACGACTGGGAGGTCGGCAGCCGCCACGGCTTCGAACCGATCAACATCTTCACGCCCACGGCCGAGATCAACGACAACGCACCCGCGGCCTACCGCGGCCTCGACCGCTTCGAAGCCCGCAAGCGGGTGATCGAGGACTTGAAGGCGCAGGACCTGCTGGTCGAAGAAAAGCCGCACACCCTGATGGTGCCGCGCGGCGACCGCTCCGGTCAGATCATCGAGCCGTTCCTGACCGATCAGTGGTTCGTCAAGATGGACGAGCTCGGCAAGATCGGCCTGGATGCGGTCGAGTCGGGCGAAGTCGGGTTCGTGCCGGGCAACTGGATCAACACCTACCGCCACTGGATGGAAAACCTGCAGGACTGGTGCATCTCGCGCCAGCTGTGGTGGGGCCATCGCATTCCGGCCTGGTACGACGTCGAAGGCAAGGTCCATGTCGGCCGCACCGAGGACGAAGCGCGTGCTGGCAGCGACCTGCCGGCCGATGCGAAGCTCACGCAGGACGAGGACGTGCTCGAGACCTGGTTCTCCTCGGCGCTGTGGGCGCATTCGACGCTCGGCTGGCCCGACGAAGCTCGCATGAAAAGCGAGGGCTTCGACCGCTACCTGCCCACCTCGGTCCTGATCACCGGCTTCGACATCATCTTCTTCTGGGTCGCGCGGATGATCATGATGACCAGGCACTTCACCGGCCGGGTGCCCTTCGAGCAGGTCTACATCACCGGCCTGATCCGCGACCGCGACGGGCAGAAGATGTCGAAGTCCAAGGGCAACGTGCTCGACCCGATCGACCTGATCGACGGCA
>SR_TP_S13solDRAFT_1000460_pt1 | contig 16832 bp, 12 predicted proteins | sample SodReaTP_S13sol_FD_11159 | JGI IMG/M metagenome (IMG submission 11159)
CGGACGAAGCCGCACTGCAACATCGGGACGATTGGTCACGTCGACCATGGGAAGACGTCGCTGACGGCCGCGATCACGAAGGTGCTCGCGGAGACGGGCGGAGCGACCTTCACGGCCTACGACCAGATCGACAAGGCAGCCTGAGGAGAAGGCGCGCGGGATCACGATCTCGACGGCGCACGTGGAGTACGAGACGGCGAACCGTCACTACGCGCACGTGGACTGCCCTGGTCACGCGGACTACGTGAAGAACATGATCACGGGCGCGGCGCAGATGGACGGGGCGATCCTGGTGGTGTCTGCGGCGGACGGCCCGATGCCGCAGACGCGCGAGCACATCCTGCTGGCGCGCCAGGTTGGCGTTCCGGCGCTGGTGGTGTTCCTGAACAAGTGCGACATGGTGGACGACGAGGAGCTCCTGGAGCTGGTGGAGCTCGAGGTTCGCGAGCTGCTGTCGTCTTACGAGTTCCCGGGCGACGACATCCCGATCGTGAAGGGCTCTGCGCTGGCGGCGCTGGAGGACAGCGACGCGAAGCTGGGCCGCGATGCGGTTCTGGAGCTGATGAAGGCGGTGGACGAGTACATTCCGACGCCGGAGCGCCCGAAGGACCGTCCCTTCCTGATGCCGATCGAGGACGTCTTCTCGATCTCGGGCCGCGGCACGGTGGTGACGGGCCGCGTCGAGCGCGGGATCGTGAAGGTGGGCGAGGAGATCGAGATCGTCGGCCTGCACGAGACGAAGAAGTCGACGGTGACGGGCGTGGAGATGTTCCGCAAGCTGCTGGACCAGGGCGAGGCGGGGGACAACATCGGCGCGCTGCTGCGCGGCGTCGGGCGCGAGGACGTGGAGCGCGGCCAGGTGCTGGCGAAGCCGGGCTCGATCACGCCGCACACGAAGTTCATGGCCGAGGCCTACATCCTGACGAAGGAGGAGGGCGGTCGTCACACGCCGTTCTTCACGAACTACCGGCCGCAGTTCTACTTCCGCACGACGGACGTGACCGGTGTGATCTCCCTGCCGGAAGGCACGGAGATGGTGATGCCGGGCGACAACGTCTCGATGGAGGTGAACCTCATCGCCCCCATCGCCATGGACGAGGGCCTGCGCTTCGCCATCCGCGAGGGCGGACGCACCGTCGGCGCAGGCGTCGTCGCCTCCATCATCGAGTAACCAGGGTTCTCGGGAGCCTGCGTGATCGCCTGGGGCGCATAGGAGTGTAGCTCAACTGGTAGAGCACCGGTCTCCAAAACCGGGGGCTGGGGGTTCGAGTCCCTCCACTCCTGCCAGGTGCGCGCCGACGGCCGCACCCGGCCCAAACGCGGAAACGAAGCGCGGCACGACCGCGCCAGGACGGATTTGATGGCGAAGAGCAACCCGGGACAGTACATCCGCGAAGTGCGCCAGGAGGTGTCCAAGGTCACCTGGCCGACCCGCAAGGAGACCACCGTGACCACCATCATGGTGTTCATCATGGTCTTCCTGGCGGCCCTGTTCTTCTTCTTCGTGGACCAGGTCCTCTCCTGGGTGGTGCGCATGATCATCGGGCTGGGAGGCTGAGCGCCATGGCGCAGCGATGGTACGTGCTGCACGTCTATTCGGGCTTCGAGCGCAAGGTCGCGGAGTCGATCCGCGAGCAGGCCGTGGCCAAGGGCATGGGCGACCTGATCCCCGAGGTGCTGGTGCCGACCGAGGAGGTCGTCGAGGTGCGCCGCGGCCAGAAGGTCTCGAGCGAGCGCAAGTTCTTCCCCGGCTACGTGCTGGTGAAGATGGAGCTGACCGACGAGACTTGGCATCTCGTCAAGAACGCCCCCAAGGTCACCGGTTTCCTCGGTGGCCGCGGGCGGCCGGTGCCGATCTCCGACCGCGAGGCGGATCAGCTGCTGCGGCAGGTGCAGGAGGGCGTCGACCGGCCGAAGCCGTCGATCGTCTTCGAGATCGGCGAGCAGGTGCGCGTCGCCGACGGCCCCTTCATGTCGTTCAACGGCGTGGTGGAGGACGTCGACGAGGAGCGCGCCCGACTGAAGGTCGCGGTGTCGATCTTCGGACGCTCCACCCCGGTGGAGCTGGAGTACGCCCAGGTGGAGAAGCTCTAGGGGCGTTCGGCCCCCGGAGGACTGCACCGGGACAACCGCGCGGGAGGCCCGCCATGGCCGCTACCGCGCACCCTTCGATGGAAAGGGACTGAGGATGGCAAAGAAAGTCGTCGGTTACATCAAGCTGGAGATCCCGGCCGGCAAGGCGAACCCCTCGCCGCCGGTGGGTCCGGCGCTGGGCCAGCGCGGCCTGAACATCATGGAGTTCTGCAAGGCCTTCAACGCGGCCACCCAGAACATGGAGCCGGGGATGCCGGTGCCGGTGCAGATCACCGCCTACGGCGACCGCTCCTTCTCCTTCGTCACCAAGACGCCGCCGGCCAGCTACTTCCTGAAGAAGGCGGCCAAGGTCGACAAGGGCTCGGCGACGCCGAGCAAGGGCACCATCGGCAAGGTCACCATGGCGCAGGTCCGCGAGATCGCCGAGACCAAGATGCCCGACCTGAACGCGAACGACATCGACGCGGCCGCGAAGATCATCGCCGGCTCCGCCCGTTCGATGGGCCTCGAGGTGGTGGAGTAGGATCATGGCCAAGATCGGAAAGCGACTGCGCAGCGCCCACGAGGGCCTGGACCGCGACAAGGCCTACGCCCTGGACGAGGCCCTCGGCCTGCTCAAGGAGCGCGCCAAAGCCAAGTTTGACGAGTCCATCGAGATCTCGATGAACCTGGGCATCGACCCGCGGCACGCCGACCAGAACGTGCGCGGCGTGGTCAACCTGCCGCACGGCACCGGCAAGTCCGTGCGCATCGCGGTCTTCGCCCGCGGCGCCAAGGCGGAGGAGGCCCAGGCCGCCGGCGCCGACGTCGTCGGTGCGGAAGAGCTTGCGGAACAGGTCACGAATGGCCAGATCGACTTCGACCGCTGCATCGCCACGCCCGACATGATGCCGATCGTCGGCAAGCTCGGGCGCGTGCTGGGACCGCGCGGCCTCATGCCGAACCCGAAGCTGGGCACGGTGACCAACGACGTCGCCGCCGCCGTGGGCGAGGCCAAGGCCGGCCAGGTGCAGTTCCGCGCCGAGAAGGCCGGCATCGTGCACGCCGGCATCGGCAAGGCCAGCTTCGAGGCCGACAAGCTGGCCGAGAACGTGCGCGCTTTCGTGGATGCCATCTCCCGGGCCAAGCCGTCCGGAGCGAAGGGCACCTACATCAAGCGCGTCTCCCTGTCCTCCACCATGGGGCCGGGACTGAAGATCGAGGTGGGCAGCCTTTCGGGGTCCGCCGCCTGAGGAGTACCCGGCCGGCGGCCTCGTGCCGGCGGCCGGGACGTTCGGGAGGGCGGTTCGCCGCCCTTCCACCTGTCCGAGACTGCAGGTGAGCGGCCACGGCCGCACCTAAGCTCCGCCGGGTTCGTCCCAGGGGGGCCTGCATAGACAGGAAGCGAGGGTTCGACCTCCCCGCCGCCCGCCAGGGTCGGGGGGGAGAGGCTTGAGCTTCCGGGACAGGCGAACCGGGCGGATCCGGGACGTCTCCGGGTTCGTCCTCGTGCAACCGGATGCGGCCGCCCGTCCTCGGGGCGGACGGTCCGCCGGAAGGGAGCAAGGACGTGGATCGAGCGGAAAAGGAAGAGTTGGTCGCCGCCTTGCACGAGCGGCTCGGTTCGGCGACTGCGCTGGTCGTCACCCGGCAGTCCGGGATGACGGTCGCGGAGTCGATGGAACTGCGCCGCAACGTGCGGGAAGCGGGGGCCAGCTACCGCGTCACCAAGAACCGCCTCGTGAAGCTGGCTCTCGAGGGTACGCAGTTCCAGGCACTGGCGCCGCTGTTCACCGGGCCGACCGCCATCGCGGTGTCGGACGATCCGGTGGCCGCGGCCAAGGTCTGCGTCGCGTTCGCGAAGAAGAACGAGAAGCTGACCATCGTCGGTGGCGGTCTGGCGGGTCAGGTGCTGGATCCCGAAGGGGTGAAGGCGCTGGCGACCCTGCCGTCGCTGGACGAGCTGCGCGGCAAGTTGATCGGGCTCATCAACGCTCCGGCCACCAAGCTGGCCGGCGTGGTGCAGGCCCCGACCGGGCAGCTCGCCCGGGTCTTCGCCGCCTACGGTGCCAAGGACGAAGCCGCCTGAGACGGCTGCTGTCACGAGTCATTTCGGAAGTTCGAGCCAAGAAGGAAGTGAACCATGGCTGATCTGGACAAGTTGGTCGAAGAGCTCTCGAAGCTCACCGTTCTCGAGGCGGCCGAGCTGGCCAAGAAGCTCGAGGATACCTGGGGTGTCTCCGCTGCGGCTCCGGTCGCGATGGCGGCGATGCCGGCTGCCGGCGGCGGCGAGGCTGCCGCGGCCGAGGAGCAGACGGAGTTCGACGTCGTCCTCGCGGCGGCGGGCGAGAAGAAGATCAACGTGATCAAGGAGGTCCGCGCGATCACCGGCCTCGGCCTCAAGGAGGCCAAGGACCTGGTCGAGGGCGCTCCGAAGCCCGTCAAGGAGGCCGTCTCCAAGGACGAGGCCGAGAAGATCAAGAAGCAGCTCGAGGAGGCTGGTGCCACTGTCGAGGTCAAGTGACGTCGCAGCTGCTGCTTCGGACGTAGAGTCCGGCCGGCGCGCGGGGCGGAGTCCCCGCGCGCCGGGCCGGCTTTTCGCGTCCTGGAGATTTCCGCCCGCGCTTGCGGGCCCGCCCGAGCAAGAGGACCGGGGCGGTAAATTCACGGGTCCCTCGGCGCCGCCGATCCGGCGCCGCGCTTTCCAGTGCCGGCCGTGCGGCGGCGGTCGGCAGAGTGATCGGAACGAGGGTCTGCAATGACGATGTCGTTCACCGGACGTAAGCGTGTCCGCAAGAACTTCGGGCGTATCTCCGAGGTGACGCGGATGCCGAACCTGATCGAGGTCCAGAAGACCTCCTACGACCAGTTCCTCCAGGTCGGCGTGGCGCCGACCGAGCGGACCGACAGCGGGCTGCAGGAGGTGCTGAAGTCGGTCTTCCCGATCAGGGACTTCTCCGGCCGGGCCGACCTGGAGTTCGTGCGCTACGAGCTCGAGGAGCCGAAGTACGACGTCGAGGAGTGCCAGCAGCGCGGCATGACCTACGCGGCGCCGCTGAAGGTGACGCTGCGCCTGGTGGTCTGGGACGTCGACGAGGACACCGGCGCCCGCTCCATCCGCGACATCAAGGAGCAGGACGTCTACATGGGCGACATGCCGCTCATGACGCCCAACGGCACCTTCATCGTCAACGGCACCGAGCGCGTCATCGTCTCGCAGATGCACCGCAGCCCGGGCGTCTTCTTCGACCACGACCGCGGCAAGACCCACTCCTCGGGCAAGTACCTCTTCGCCGCGCGGGTGATCCCCTACCGCGGCTCCTGGCTCGACTTCGAGTTCGACGCCAAGGACCTGATCCAGGTGCGCATCGACCGCCGCCGCAAGCTGCCGGCGACCACCCTGCTGCTGGCCCTCGACGGCGCCGCGACCGAGAAGGCGCGGACCGAGGCCGAGGCGGAGAGCGTCGCCCTGCCGCAGGAGGCGATCACCGGCATGACGGCGGAGGAGATCCTCGCCGTCTTCTACGGCCAGACCGTCTACCGCCGCACCGAGAAGGGCTGGCGCACCCCCTTCGACGCCGAGAAGCTGAAGGGCATCAAGCTCAACAGCGACCTGATCGACGCCGACAGCGGCGAGGCCGTGGCCGAGGCGGGCGCGAAGGTGACGCCGCGTCTGGCGCGCAAGCTGAGCGAGGCCGGCCTGAAGGAGGTGCTGGTCCCGCGCGAGGAGCTGATCGGCCGCTACGCCGCCGAGGACTGCATCGACGAGAGCAACGGTCTGGTGCTGATCGAGGCCGGCGACGAGCTGACCGAGGAGGTGCTGGACAAGCTCGACGGCCACGGCATCGACGAGCTGGCGACCCTGGCGATCGACCACGTCAACACCGGCGCCTACCTGCGCAACACGCTGGCGGCCGACAAGAACCGCTCGCGCGAGGATGCGCTGATCGACATCTACCGCGTCATGCGCCCGGGCGAGCCGCCGACCCTGGAGCAGGCGGAGAACATGTTCAACAGCCTGTTCTTCGACTCCGAGCGCTACGACCTCTCCCCCGTGGGCCGGGTCAAGATGAACGCGCGCCTGGGCTTCGAGACCAGCGATCAGCTGCGGGTGCTGCGCAAGGAGGACATCCTCTCGATCCTCAAGGTGCTGCACGAGCTGAAGGACGGCCGCGGCGAGATCGACGACATCGACCACCTGGGCAACCGCCGGGTGCGCTCGGTCGGCGAGCTGCTGGAGAACCAGTACCGCATCGGCCTGCTGCGCATGGAGCGGGCGATCAAGGAGCGCATGAGCTCGGTCGAGATCGACAGCGTCATGCCGCACGACCTGATCAACGCCAAGCCGGCGGCGGCGGCGGTGCGCGAGTTCTTCGGCTCCTCGCAGCTCTCGCAGTTCATGGACCAGACCAACCCGCTGTCCGAGGTCACCCACAAGCGTCGCCTCTCGGCGCTCGGCCCGGGCGGCCTGACCCGTGAGCGGGCCGGCTTCGAGGTGCGCGACGTGCACCCGACCCACTACGGCCGGATCTGCCCGATCGAGACGCCGGAAGGCCCGAACATCGGCCTGATCAACTCACTGGCGACCTACGCGCGGATCAACCAGTACGGCTTCATCGAGAGCCCCTACCGCAAGGTGGTCGACGGCCGCGTCACCGACGAGGTGATCTACCTCTCGGCCATGGAGGAGGTGCGCTACACCGTGGCGCAGGCCAACTCCCTGCTCGACGAGGAGAACCGCTTCGCCGAGGACCTGATCTCGGTGCGCCGCGGCGCCGACTACCTGATGACCCGGGCCGAGGAGATCGACTACATCGACGTCTCGCCGAAGCAGCTGGTTTCGGTGGCCGCCGCGCTGATCCCCTTCCTGGAGAACGACGACGCGAACCGGGCGCTGATGGGCTCCAACATGCAGCGCCAGGCGGTGCCGCTGGTGCAGTCCGAGGCGCCGCTGGTCGGCACCGGCATGGAGGGCACGGTGGCCCGCGACTCCGGCGTGGCCATCGGCGCGCGCCGCGGCGGCGTGGTCGACCAGGTCGACTCCACCCGCGTCGTCATCCGCGTGACCGACGAGACCGGCCACGGCGAGTCCGCGGTGGACATCTACAACCTGCTGAAGTTCCAGCGCTCCAACCAGAACACCTGCATCACCCAGAAGCCGCTGGTGAAGGTGGGCGACGTGGTGGCCAAGGGCGACATCATCGCCGACGGCCCCTCGACCAACCTCGGCGAGCTGGCCCTGGGCCGCAACGTGCTCTGCGCCTTCATGCCCTGGAACGGCTACAACTTCGAGGACTCCATCCTCATCAGCGAGCGCATCGCGCGCGACGACGTCTTCACCTCGATCCACATCGAGGAGTTCGAGGTCATGGCGCGCGACACCAAGCTGGGCCAGGAGGAGATCACCCGCGACATCCCCAACGTCGGCGAGGACGCCCTGCGCAACCTCGACGAGGCCGGCATCGTCTACATCGGCGCCGAGGTGAACGCGGGCGACATCCTGGTCGGCAAGGTGACGCCCAAGGGCGAGTCGCCGATGACCCCGGAGGAGAAGCTGCTGCGGGCGATCTTCGGCGAGAAGGCCTCGGACGTGCGCGACACCTCGCTCAGGGTGCCGCCGGGCGTCTCCGGCACGATCGTCGAGGTGCGGGTCTTCTCGCGCCGCGGCGTCGACAAGGACGAGCGTGCCCTGGCCATCGAGAAGGCCGAGATCGAGCGTCTGGCCAAGGACCGCGACGACGAGAAGGCGATCCTGGAGCGCAGCTTCTACGGCCGCCTCAAGGACCTACTGGTCGGCCAGGCCGCCCAGTCGGGCCCGAAGGGTGTCAAGGCGGGAACCGAGATCACCGAGGCCGTGCTGTCCGACTACACGCCGGGCCAGTGGCGCGGCTTCGCGGTCAAGGACGACGAGCGCCAGGCGGCGATCGAGGCCGTGGTCAAGCAGTTCGACGACTCGGTGAAGCAGCTCGAGAAGCGCTTCGACAACAAGGTCGAGAAGCTGCAGCGCGGCGACGAGCTGCCGCCGGGCGTGATGAAGATGGTCAAGGTCTTCATCGCCGTGAAGCGCAAGCTGCAGCCGGGCGACAAGATGGCCGGCCGGCACGGCAACAAGGGCGTGATCTCGCGGATCGTGCCGATGGAGGACATGCCGCACCTGGAGGACGGCACCCCCGTCGACATCGTCCTCAATCCGCTCGGCGTGCCCAGCCGCATGAACGTCGGCCAGATTCTCGAGACCCACCTGGGCTGGGCCTGCGCCGGCCTCGGCCGCCAGGTCTCGCAGCTGCTCGACGGCATCCGCTACGCCGGCGAGGAGGTCTCGGCCCTGCGCGAGAAGCTGAAGGACGCCTACGGCGAGGAGGACTTCGAGCGGGAGATCGCCCCGCTCGACGACGCCGCCCTGCTGGAGCTCGGCAGCAACCTGCGCGGCGGCGTGCCGATCGCGACGCCGGTCTTCGACGGCGCGCGCGAGCCGGACATCGTCGAGATGCTGAACAAGGCCGGGCTCGACGCCTCGGGCCAGGTCCGGCTGGTCGACGGCCGTACCGGCGAGACCTTCGAGCGTTCGGTCACGGTGGGCTACATCTACATGCTGAAGCTCCACCACCTGGTCGACGACAAGATCCATGCCCGCTCGATCGGTCCCTACAGCCTGGTCACCCAGCAGCCGCTGGGCGGCAAGGCGCAGTTCGGCGGCCAGCGCTTCGGCGAGATGGAGGTCTGGGCTCTGGAGGCCTACGGCGCCGCCTATACGCTGCAGGAGATGCTGACCGTGAAGTCCGACGACGTGGCCGGCCGCACCAAGGTCTACGAGGCCATCGTCAAGGGCGAGGACAACTTCGAGGCCGGCGTGCCGGAGTCCTTCAACGTGCTGGTGAAGGAACTGAAGTCCCTCGGGCTCAACGTCGAGCTGAAGCAGAGCGACTACTGACCGCCGCCGGGGGGCGGTCCCGCACCGCCCCCCGAGGCTCGCCCGCTTCGCCTCGACACCGCTAGCTGGAGACAGCCATGAACGAGTTGATGAACCTCTTCGGTCAGCCCACCGGCCCGCAGAGCTTCGACCAGATCCAGATCGCCATCGCCAGCCCGGAACAGATCCGCTCCTGGTCCTACGGCGAGATCAAGAAGCCCGAGACCATCAACTACCGGACCTTCAAGCCGGAGCGCGACGGGCTGTTCTGCGCCCGGATCTTCGGTCCGATCAAGGACTACGAGTGCTTGTGCGGCAAGTACAAGCGCATGAAGTACAAGGGCATCATCTGCGAGAAGTGCGGCGTGGAGGTCACCCTCTCCAAGGTCCGCCGCGAGCGCATGGGCCACATCGAGCTGGCCAGCCCGGTCGCGCACATCTGGTTCCTGAAGTCGCTGCCGAGCCGCATCGGCCTGCTGGTCGACATGACGCTGAAGGATCTCGAGCGGGTGCTCTACTTCGAGCACTACGTGGTGGTGGAGCCGGGGCTCACCCCGCTGAAGCAGCGCCAGCTGCTCAGCGAGGAGGAGTTCATGGACGCCCAGGAAGAATACGGCGAGGACGCCTTCACCGCCAAGATCGGCGCCGAGGCCCTGAAGGACATGCTCTCGGCGCTCGACCTGCAGGAAGAGCGGCGGGTCATGCGCGACGAGCTGCGCGAGACCAACTCCGAGGCCAAGCGCAAGAAGCTGGTCAAGCGGCTGAAGCTGGTCGAGGCCTTCATGGAGTCCGGCTCGCGGCCGGAGTGGATGATCCTCGACGTGGTGCCGGTGATCCCGCCCGAGCTGCGCCCCCTGGTGCCGCTCGACGGCGGTCGCTTCGCCACCAGCGACCTGAACGACCTGTACCGCCGCGTCATCAACCGCAACAACCGCCTGAAGCGGCTGATCGAGCTGCGCGCGCCCGACATCATCGTGCGCAACGAGAAGCGCATGCTGCAGGAGTCGGTCGACGCCCTCTTCGACAACGGCCGCCGCGGCCGCGTCATCACCGGCGCCAACAAGCGGCCGCTGAAGTCGCTGTCCGACATGCTGAAGGGCAAGCAGGGCCGCTTCCGCCAGAACCTGCTGGGCAAGCGCGTCGACTACTCCGGCCGTTCGGTCATCGTCGTCGGCCCGGAGCTGAAGCTGCACCAGTGCGGCCTGCCGAAGAAGATGGCGCTGGAGCTCTTCAAGCCCTTCATCTACTCGAAGCTCGAGCTCTACGGCATGGCCTCGACCATCAAGGCGGCCAAGCGCATGGTGGAGAAGGAGCGTCCCGAGGTCTGGGACATCCTGGAGGAGGTGATCCGCGAGCATCCGGTGCTGCTGAACCGCGCGCCGACGCTGCACCGCCTGGGCATCCAGGCCTTCGAGCCGGTGCTGATCGAGGGCAAGGCGATCCAGCTGCACCCGCTGGTCTGCACCGCCTTCAACGCCGACTTCGACGGCGACCAGATGGCGGTGCACGTGCCGCTGTCGCTGGAGGCGCAGCTCGAGGCCCGCGTGCTGATGATGTCGACCAACAACATCCTCAGCCCGGCCAACGGCAAGCCGATCATCGTCCCCAGCCAGGACATCGTGCTGGGCATCTACTACCTCTCCATGGAGAGCGAGGGCGAGCCCGGCGAGGGCATGAGCTTCGCCGGCATGGGTGAGATCGAGCACGCCCTGGCCGCCGGCCGCGTCACGCTGCACAGCAAGATCCAGGCGCGTCTGGAGACGGTGAACGCCGAGGGCGAGCCGGTGGTCGAGCGGGTCGAGACCACGCCGGGCCGGATGATGCTGCTGCAGGTGCTGCCCAAGCACCGCAACCTCTCCTTCAAGCTGATCAACCGTCTGCTGACCAAGAAGGACGTCTCCGAGGTCATCGACGTGGTCTACCGCCACTGCGGCCAGAAGGAGACGGTGATCTTCTGCGACCGCATCATGGCGATGGGCTTCTCCTACGCCTGCAAGGCCGGCATCTCCTTCGGCAAGGACGACCTCATCATCCCCGAGGCCAAGACCGCCCTGGTCGAAGAGGCGCAGGAGCAGGTCAAGGAGTTCGAGGCGCAGTATCAGGAAGGCCTGATCACCCGCGGCGAGAAGTACAACAAGGTCGTCGACGTCTGGTCGCAGTGCACCGACCGCGTCGCCGACGAGATGATGAAGGTGATGCAGGTCGCCAAGGGCCGCGACATCAACTCGGTCTACATGATGGCCCACTCCGGGGCGCGTGGCTCGGCGGCGCAGATCAAGCAGCTGGCCGGCATGCGCGGCCTGATGGCCAAGCCTTCGGGCGAGATCATCGAGACGCCGATCATCTCCAACTTCAAGGAAGGCCTGACCGTGCTGGAGTACTTCAACTCCACCCACGGCGCCCGCAAGGGCCTGGCCGACACGGCGCTCAAGACCGCGAACTCCGGCTACTTCACCCGCCGCCTGGTGGACGTGGCGCAGGACGCCATCATCATCGAGGAGGACTGCGGCACCGAGCGTGGCCTGACCATGCGTGCCGTGGTCGACGGCGGCGAGGTGGTGGCTCCGCTCGGCGAGCGGGTGCTCGGCCGCGTGGCCGCCGACGAGGTGGTGGACCCGCTGAGCGGCGATGTCCTGGTGCCGAAGAACGAGATGATCGACGAGGACGCGGTCGAGCGCATCGAGCGGGCCGGCATCGACGCGGTGCGCATCCGCTCGACGCTCACCTGCGAGTCGCGCGGCGGCGTCTGCGGCAAGTGCTACGGGCGCGATCTGGCCCGCGGCACCACCGTGAACATCGGCGAGGCGGTCGGCGTGATCGCGGCGCAGTCGATCGGCGAGCCGGGCACGCAGCTGACCATGCGCACCTTCCACATCGGCGGTGCCGCCCAGCGCGGCGCCGAGCAGTCGAGCGTGGAGGCGGCGCAGGAAGCCAAGGTGGCGATCAAGAACCGCAACGTGGTCGCCAACTCCGAGGGAGTGCTGGTGGTCATGGGCCGCAACCTCGAGGTCATCCTGCAGGACGAGCAGGGCCGCGAGCGGGCCCGTCACCGGGTGCCCTACGGCGCCAAGCTGCTGGTCGAGGAGGGCGGCGAGGTCGTGCGCGGCCAGAAGCTGGCGGAGTGGGACCCCTACACCATCCCGATCCTGACGGAGAAGGAGGGCGTGGCCCACTACGTCGACCTGGTCGACGGTCTCTCCATGCGCGAGGTGCTGGACGAGACCACCGGCATCTCCAACCGCGTCGTCACGGACTGGAAGCAGCAGCCGCGCGGCAGCGACCTGAAGCCGCGCATCACCCTGCGCGACGACAAGGGCGAGGTGGTGACCCTGGCGAACGGTCTGGAGGCCCGCTACTACCTCTCGGTCGACGCCATCCTCTCGGTGGAGAGCGGCGCCCGGGTGCGTGCCGGCGACGTGCTGGCCCGCATCCCGCGTGAGTCGACCAAGACCCGCGACATCACCGGTGGTCTGCCGCGCGTCGCCGAGCTCTTCGAGGCGCGCAAGCCGAAGGACTTCGCCGTCATCAGCGAGGGCGAGGGCCGCGTCGAGTTCGGCAAGGACTACAAGACCAAGCGGCGCATCGTGGTGCGGCCCGAGGACGGCGAGAGCGAGCCCGTGGAGTACCTGATCCCCAAGGGCAAGCACATCTCGGTGCACGAGGGCGACTACGTCCGCAAGGGCGACCTGCTGATGGACGGCAACCCCGTCCCGCACGACATCCTGGAGGTGCTGGGAGTCGAGGCGCTGGCGGAGTACCTCGTCAACGAGGTGCAGAACGTCTATCGGCTGCAGGGCGTGAAGATCAACGACAAGCACATCGAGGTGATCGTCCGCCAGATGCTGCAGAAGGTTGAGGTCGTCGACCCCGGCGACAGCACCTTCCTGCTCGGCGAGCAGGCCGACCGCGAGGAGTACGAGGAGATCAACGCCAAGGTGATGGCCGAGAACGGCCGGCCGGCCAAGGCCAAGCCGGTGCTGCAGGGCATCACCAAGGCGAGCCTGCACACCCGCTCCTTCATCTCCGCCGCCTCCTTCCAGGAGACGACGCGCGTCCTCACCGAGGCCGCCGTCAACGGCAAGAGCGACGACCTGATCGGGCTCAAGGAGAACGTGATCGTCGGGCGCCTGATCCCGGCGGGCACGGGCTCGGTGATGAACCGGGTGAAGCGGGTGGCGGCCGAGCGCGACCGCAGCATCCTCGCCGAGCGCGAGGAGCAGGCGCGGCTGCAGGAGGCGGCGGCGGAAGAGGCTGCCGAGGCCGCCGCGGCCGGTGCCGAGTCGGACGGGGCGACCACCTCGGTCGCCTGATCCGTCGCGGAGCCGGACCGGGGTTCGGACGCAGGGGCGGCCCCCGCCGGGGCCGCCCCTGGTCTTTCCCGGCGGTCTCCGGCCCGGGCGGGCCGGCGCGCAACTTTCTTGCCGAAAGTCCGTCGCGGAGCCCTCTCGGCGCCCGCTCCGGAGGCTCGGAAACCCCGGCCTGCGCTTCTGTCACGAGGCCGTCGCATCGGGGTTGACGCAGGGGGGGCGCCTCCATAGTATGCGCCGCGTTCCACATGGGGGGTTGGTGGTAGGCCCTTGAAGCGGCCTAGACGCAGCCCCGGAGGATACACGAGACACATACGGACCAAGGTCCGACCACCAAGCGCCAGCGGGAGCGGCGGAAGCCGCGCCCAAGCTGGCGTTTGTTTCGCACAGAAAACGGGCACACGGGAAAACGATCGCATGCCGACGGTCAACCAGCTCATTCGCAAGCCGCGCCAGCCCCAGAGGGCGCGCAACAAGGTGCCGGCTATGGAGGCCAACCCGCAGAAGCGCGGGGTCTGCACGCGCGTCTACACCACGACGCCGAAGAAGCCGAACTCGGCGCTGCGCAAGGTCGCCAAGGTGCGGCTGACGAACGGCTTCGAGGTGGTGACCTACATCCCCGGCGAGGGCCATAACCTGCAGGAGCACTCGGTGGTCCTGATCCGGGGCGGCCGCGTGAAGGACCTGCCGGGCGTGCGCTACCACATCATTCGCGGCACGCTCGACACCCAGGGCATCGCCGCAAGGCGCCAGCGCCGTTCGAAGTACGGCGCCAAGCGCCCGAAGTGAGGAGCTAGACAGAGATGTCGCGTCGTCATCGCGCAGAGAAGCGAGAGATCCTGCCGGACCCGAAGTTCGGCGACGTGGTTCTCAGCAAGTTCATGAACAACCTGATGCAGGCCGGGAAGAAGTCCGTCGCCGAGCAGATCGTCTACGGCGCCTTCGACCTGCTGGCCTCGCGCGGCGGCAACGATCCGGTGCGGCTGTTCCACGATGCGCTCGGCAACATCCGCCCCGAGGTGGAGGTGCGTTCGCGGCGCGTCGGCGGTGCGACCTACCAGGTGCCGGTCGAGGTGCGCGCCGAGCGCGCCCAGGCGCTGTCCATGCGCTGGCTGATCAACGCCGCGCGGGCGCGCTCCGAGATGACCATGACGGCCCGGCTCGCCGGCGAGTTGATGGATGCCGCGAACAACCGCGGGGCGGCCGTCAAGAAGCGCGAGGACACGCACCGGATGGCCGAGGCCAACCGTGCCTTCTCGCACTACCGCTGGTAAGGCCGGCTTCGCCGCAGGATGAGAGGTTAACATGTCTTCCCGCGTCACTCCGCTCGAGCGGTATCGCAACATCGGCATCATGGCGCACATCGATGCCGGCAAGACGACGACCACCGAGCGCGTCCTCTACTACACCGGGCGCAGCCACAAGATCGGCGAGGTGCATGACGGCGCCGCGACGATGGACTGGATGGAGCAGGAGCAGGAGCGCGGAATCACCATCACCTCCGCGGCGACCACCTGTTTCTGGAACGACCACCGGATCAACATCATCGACACGCCGGGCCACGTCGACTTCACCATCGAGGTGGAGCGCTCCCTGCGCGTGCTCGACGGTGCGGTCGCGGTCTTCGACGCCGTCGCCGGCGTCGAGCCGCAGTCCGAGACGGTCTGGCGCCAGGCGGACAAGTACAACGTCCCGCGCATCTGCTTCGTCAACAAGATGGACCGGATGGGCTCGGACTTCCTGCGCTGCGTCGAGATGATCGTCGACCGCCTCGGTGCCGTGCCGCTGGTCACCCAGCTGCCGATCGGCGCAGAGAGCGACTTCGTCGGCGTCGTCGACCTGATCAAGATGAAGGCGCAGGTCTGGAAGGACGAGAGCCTCGGCGCCGAGTGGGAGTACCGCGAGATCCCGGCCGAGCTGGCGGACCAGGCGGCCGAGTACCGCGAGAAGCTGGTCGAGCTGGCGGTCGAGCAGGACGACACGGCGATGGAGGCCTACCTCGAGGGCAACGAGCCCGACGAGGCGACGCTGCGCCGCTGCATCCGCAAGGGCACGGTCGGCCTCGCCTTCGTGCCGGTGCTCTGCGGCTCGGCCTTCAAGAACAAGGGCGTGCAGCCGCTGCTCGACAGCGTCGTCGACTTCCTGCCGAGCCCGATCGACGTGCCCGACGTCAAGGGCGTGAAGCCCGGGACCGACGAGCCGGCGGCGCGCAAGACCAGCGACGACGAGCCGCTCTCGGCGCTCGTCTTCAAGATCATGAGCGACCCCTTTGTCGGCTCCCTGACCTTCGTGCGCGTCTACTCCGGCTCGCTGAAGAAGGGCAGCCAGGTCCTGAACTCGGTGAAGGACAAGCGCGAGCGCGTCGGCCGCATGCTGCTGATGCACGCCAACCACCGCGAGGACATCGAAGAGGCCCTGGCGGGCGACATCGTCGCCCTGGCCGGCCTGAAGGACACCACCACCGGCGAGACGCTCTGCGACCCGCTGAAGCCGGTGATCCTGGAGCGCATGGAGTTCCCGGATCCGGTGATCGAGGTGGCGGTCGAGCCGAAGACCAAGACCGACCAGGAGAAGATGGGCATGGCGCTGGCCCGGCTGGCGCAGGAGGATCCCTCCTTCCGGGTCACCACCGATCACGAGAGCGGCCAGACCGTGATCAAGGGGATGGGCGAGCTCCACCTCGAGATCATCGTCGACCGCATGCGCCGCGAGTTCAAGGTGGACGCCAACGTCGGCGCGCCGCAGGTGGCCTATCGCGAGACCATCAGCCGCACCGCCGAGGTGGACTACACCCACAAGAAGCAGACCGGCGGTTCCGGCCAGTTCGCCCGCGTCAAGCTGGTGTTCGAGCCGCTGGAGGCGGGCTCCGGCTTCGTCTTCGAGAACGCGGTGGTCGGCGGTTCCGTGCCCCGGGAGTACGTGCCCGGCGTGCAGAAGGGCCTGGAGAGCTCGAAGGACAACGGCGTGGTCGCCGGCTTCCCGGTGATCGACTTCAAGGCGACGCTGATCGACGGTGCCTCGCACGACGTCGACTCCAGCGTGCTGGCCTTCGAGATCGCCGCCCGCGCGGCCTTCCGCGAGGGCCTGCCGAAGGCCGGCCCGGTGCTGCTGGAGCCGCTGATGAAGGTGGAGGTGGTGACGCCCGAGGACTACATGGGCGACATCATCGGCGACCTGAACTCGCGGCGCGGCAACGTCACCGGCATGGACTCGCGCGGCAACGCCCGCGTGGTCAGTGCCATGGTGCCGCTGGCCAACATGTTCGGCTACGTCAACACCCTGCGCTCCATGAGCCAGGGGCGGGCGCAGTACACGATGCATTTCGATCACTACGAGCGGGTTCCGCAGGCCGTGGCCGACGAGGTCAAGGCGAAGCTGGCCTGACGGGCCGGCCCGACGCGTAACCATCAACAAGAAGTATCCGTCACGGAGTAACGAGAGCCATGGCGAAGGCGAAGTTCGAGCGGACGAAGCCGCACTGCAACATCGGGACGATTGGTCACGTCGACCATGGGAAGACGTCGCTGACGGCCGCGATCACG
>SR_TP_S13solDRAFT_1000461_pt1 | contig 16780 bp, 12 predicted proteins | sample SodReaTP_S13sol_FD_11159 | JGI IMG/M metagenome (IMG submission 11159)
CGGTCGGCGGGCACCGCCACCACCACCGCCCGAGCCATGCCTTCGGGGCCCAGAATGTTGGTCACGAACTCGTTGACCTCCCGACCACGCTCGCCGATCAACCCCACCACGGTCACGTCTGCTGCGGTGTAGCGCGTCATCATGCCCAGCAGCACACTCTTGCCCACGCCGCTGCCGGCGAACAGCCCCATGCGCTGACCGCGGCCCACGGTGAGCAGGCCGTTGATGGCGCGTATGCCTACGTCCAGGGGCTCATGAATGGGACGTCGTGCCAGGGGATTGATGGGGCGACCGTTGAGGGAGATGCCGGCCTCGCAGTCCGGTGCCGGACGTCCGTCCAGGGGCCTGCCCGTGCCGTCCAGCACACGACCCAGCAGGGCTTCTCCCACCCGGGCCTCTCGCACGTGCTGGGTGGGGATGACCCGGGCATTGGGGGTTAGCCCGCTGATATCACCTACAGGCATGAGAAAGACCCGTTCGCCGGAGAATCCCACCACCTCGGCCTCCACCTCGGCCCCGCCAGCGCTGACCACCCGACAACGTCCGCCCACGGGGATACGCACGCCTTCCGCCTCCAGGGTCAGACCCACCATGCGCACGAGACGGCCCTCGGCGCTCATGGGTCTCGCCTTCTCCACCCGCCGTCCACTGCGCTTGAGGTTCTCGCGCAGACGGCCGACGCGCAGTTCGGGGTCCAGTGTCTCGGGCAGACTCATTTGCCAGCCTCCCCGTCATCGTCTCCGTTGTCATCGTCGCTGCGGCGTTCACCGCCCCAGAGTTCGGCGATGAGCGTGTTGAGTCGGGTCTCCAGGGTGGCGTCAACCCGTGAGGCCTCGGTCTCGAGTCGGCTGCCACCCCGGCTCAGGGTAGGGTCTTCAATCACCTTCCAGGGTTGTTCCAGATCGGACAGGTGCAGGGCATCGCGTACGATGCGGGCATCTTCAGGGTGCAGGTGCAGGCGGATGGTGCGATCAGTGCTGGGCAATACGGCCAGGCCCTCACGCACCACGGCAACGATCTGCCCGGGGTCAGAGCGCAGCTCCCGGCGTACCAGTTGCCGGGCCACGGTACTGACCAACTCCAACAGGTCGGATTCAAGGGCAGAGTCCAGGGTCTGCACAGAAGGCACCAGTGAAGCGAGCACCATGCGCAAGGACTCGGCTTCGGCCTTCACGGACGCAAGCCCCTGTTTACGGCCTTCCTCGCGTCCCTGTTCCAGGCCCTCCTCCCTTGCCTGACGCTGGATCTCCCGAATCTGCTGCGCCGTCGGCAGCGCAGGCGTCGTGGTGACATCCTCGGAGCGAGGCTTGTTGCCTTGTGCCTGGGGCTTGCCGGGCAAGACGCCGGACTCACCTACGACCGGTGCCTCCCAACGCAGGGCGCCGCCCACATCTTCACCACTGATGACGTTGCGCGTCATGACACCCGACGCGCCATGGCTGAGCCTTTGATACAGCCCGGTACTTGAATCCGTGTCTTACACATATTCGTCGCCACCCTTGCCACCCAGCACAATCTCGCCGCTCTCGGCCATGCGCCGGGCAATGGTGAGGATCTCCTTCTGGGCACCCTCGACTTCGCTCAGACGCACCGGCCCCTTGGCCTCCAGGTCGTCGCGCAACATCTCGGCGGCACGCTTGGACATGTTCTTGAAGATCTTCTCCTTGAGGGTGTCCTCGGCGCCCTTGAGTGCCATGACCAGGGACTCGGTGGAGATCTCCCGCAACAGAGACTGGATGCCCCGGTCGTCCACTTCCTCGAGGTTGTCGAAGACGAACATGAGGTCCTCGATCTGCTGGCTCAGGTCCTCGTCCACCTCGCGGATGCGATCCACGATGGTGGCCTCCTTGGACGGCTCCATGAAGTTGAGGATGTTGGCGGCGCTCTTGATACCACCGACCGCCGATGCCTTGACGTTGTTGTTGCCGGAAAACTGACGTTCCAGGATTTCGTCCAGTTCCTGCAGCGCGGTGGGCTGAATGCCATCCAGACTGGCGATGCGCATGAGGATGTCCGGCTGGGTGCGCTCGGGCATCAAGGCAATCACCTCCGCGGCCTGATCCGGATCCAGATAGGACAGCACGATGGCAATGATCTGGGGGTGTTCGAGACGAATGACTTCGGCCACAGCCCGTGGCTCCATCCACTTGAGTGCCTCAAGGCCCTTGGAGTTGCGTCCAAGGAGGATCCGGTTGATCAGGCCTCCGGCCTTGTCTTCACCCAGGGCGGTGGTAAGTACGTTGCGGATGTAGTCATCGGTACCCACACCCAGGGCAGTCTGTTCGCCCACCGCGTAATTGAATTCCTCCAGCACCTTGTTGACCTCGGTCTTGGAGACGTTGGCCAGGGTCGCCATGGCTGTGCCCAGGCGCTGCACCTCCTTGGGACCCATGTGACGCAGGATCTCGGCGGCCGCCTCCTCACCCAGACTCATGAGGAATACCGCGGCACGCTCGGTGCCGGAGAACTTGCTCTTATCAGGCGCTTGGTCCATCGCTCGCAATCCAGGTCTTCATCAATTGTGCCACCCGCTTGGGGTCCTCGCGGACCGCGACACGGGCCGATTCAAGCTGATTCTCATACTGCTTGTTGTCCTTGGGCGGCCCAGGCAGTGACTGCTGGCCCACGCTCGCCTGATCCTCGCCCATGGCGCCATCAGGGAGCGCGAGATGGCCGAGCTTTTCCTCGCGTCGTGGCGCTGCGCCCTTCTCCGCCAGGCTGCGCAGCAGCGGGCGGACCACGGTCAGGGCCAGGACCAGCACCATGATCACTGCCAGTATAGTCTTGGCCAGATCCAGTACCCAGGGCTCCTGCCAGATGGGCGGCACGCTGGCTACTGGCGGGCATCAAAGCCCACGGCCTCGCGCACCAGGGTGTTGATACGCTCCATTTCGGCCTCATCAAGAGGGCCGCGCTCACCCTGACCATTCTCGCCCACCTGTACGCGGTGATCCACCACCACCGCCACCGACAGGCGGCGCAGGCTGCCCGGCGCCTCGCGGATATGGCTGATGGTGCGGTCCACTTCATAGTTGCGCACGGTGCGCCGACTGGTGGAGCCGGGCGCCTGGGCCAGACCGTTTTCCACGTCGCCAGCATCTTCTTCCACGATGACACCGGCCTCGGGGGGCTGGTTGGCCAGGGCACCGGGTACACCACCCACCCCGCTGCCGCGGCTCTCATCCTCGGAGATCTGTTCACTGCGCACCACAGAGAACTCCGGGTCGTAGGCCTCGGTGGTGCGTTCTATGCGAGAGAAATCCAGATCGGCGGCCACCTGGGCGCGCACGGCGTTCTCACCCAGGATGGGGGTGAGGATGTCCATGATGCGCCGCACGTAGCCGTCTTCCAGGCGACGGGTGTAATCCAGTTGCTGGGTGCTGGCCATGACACCATCCGTGTCACCGGGAGGCTGGGTCAGCATGCGTCCGCGCTGGTCCACCACCGTGACCCGGTCCGGTTCCAGATCGGGCACGCTGGAGGCCACCAGGTGAACAATGCCCGCGACGCGATTCTCGTCCAGGGTGCGACCACCGTAGAGATTGACCACCACCGAGGCAGTGGGGCTGGTGCGATCGCGCACGAACACGGACTGGCGCGGCAGGGCGAGATGCACCCGGGCACTTTCCACGCTGCTCAGGGTGGAGATGGAACGGGCCAGTTCCCCCTCGATGGCACGATGATAACGGGCGTTCTCGATCAGACGGCTGGTGCCCAGTCCCTGGTCCTGTTCGAGCAGTTCGAAACCAAAACCGGAGGCCTTGGGCAGGCCCTCGGTGGCGAGCTTGAGACGGGCGTCGTGGACCTGACGGGCCGGTACGGTGACTGCCCCGGTGGCGGGATCCAGTCGATAGGCAACACCATGACGCCCCAGCGCCTCGGCCACCTGGGCACTCTCATGATCCGCCAGGCTCGGGTAAAGCACTGTGTATGTGGGTCGGGTGATCCACATGAACAGGCTGGCCACCAGGGTCACCGCTGCCGCCACGGCAATGATCAGACCGATCTGACGCTCCAGCGGCAGTGTGCCGAAGCCCCGCACCTGGTTACTCATTGCAACAAGAGAGTTGGCCATATCTGTTATCCCGTGCCAGTTAGACCGGCATCCTCATAATTTCCTGGTAGGCGGACAGCAGGCGGTTACGCACCTGGTTGACCGCTTCGAAGGCAATACTCGACTTCTGCGTGGCCACCATCACTTCCACCAGATTGACGTTGGGGTCGCCCAGTTCGAAGGCGTGCCTCATCTCGCTGGCGGCCTGCTGTGTCTGGTTCACCTGATCCAGACTCTGCTTGAGCATCTGACCAAAGTTCACCCCTTCCGGGGCCTGGGTCTGGCTATTGCCCAGCCCCGAGGTCTCCGCCAGCGACCGCATCTGTGCCAGCACCTGGTTGATCTGCATGTCGGCGCTCATAACGAGCTCCTGGCGGTGCTCGTTATGAGCAGTGGCAAGTGGCTAGTGGCTAGTGGCAAGGAAAGGCCCTGCCCTAAACCAGTCTCAGCAATTTTTAAGCCTATCGTGCTCATGCAAACACCTCCCAAAAAACCAAAACGAAACACTGTTTTCCTTGCCACTAGCCACTTGAGACTAGCCACTAGGGTATAGCGACACCGGCATCCCTCAGACGCGCCAGTTTGTAGCGAAGCGTGCGCGGGCTGATGCCAAGGCGCGCTGCGGCGTCCTTGCGTCGGCCCTGTTCACAGCGCAGGGCGTCGAGGATCAGCTGTTCTTCCCGGGTGCGCAGGTTTGTGTCCAGGTGTCGCTCTTCGGCGCCATTGAGGGCCACCGCATTCGCGGCCTCCACCGGCACGGCAATGTGATCTCCCCTGCCCGGAGTAACGGCCTCGAAACGGATGGAGCCGGCATGGATCTGGCGTTCCCGGCACAGGATCACAGCTCGCTGGATCACGTTGTCCAGTTCACGCACATTGCCCGGCCAGGTGTGATTCATCAGCCGCGCCGTGGCGCAGGGGGCCAGGTCCAGGGTTTCGATGCCACGACCGTGGCGGGCAAGGAAGGCGCGGGCCAGGGGCAGGATGTCGCCAGGGCGTTCTCGCAGGGGCGGGATCAGCAGAGGGAATACGTTGAGCCGGTAGAACAGATCCTCACGAAATCGTCCGTCCCGAACTGCGGCGCGCAGATCCCGGTTGGAGGTGGCGATCACCCGCACATCCAGTTTCAGGCTGCGCTTGCCGCCCAGGCGTTCCACCTCCCGTTCCTGGAGGACCCGCAGCAATTTCGCCTGCAGGGAGATATCCATCTCGGAGACCTCATCGAGCAGCAGGGTGCCGCCCTGGGCCTGTTCGAACTTGCCGGCACGGGACTCGTGGGCGCCGGTGAAGGCACCCCGCTCGTAACCAAACAGCAGGGCCTCGAGCATGTTCTCGGGGATGGCCGCGCAATTGACCGCCACGAAGGGGCCGGCGGCGCGGCTGGAATGATTGTGCAGGTAGTGGGCGAAGACCTCCTTGCCCACCCCCGATTCACCATTGAGCATGACCGTGACTTCGGAGGCGGCCACGCGGGAGGCCAGTTCCAGGAGCTCCCGGCTGCGGGCATCTTCAAGCACCATGCCATCAGGCAGGCCACCCAGGGTGAGCTGGCGCACCCGTTCGGACACCGCACTGGCGCGAAAGGGTTTAACCAGGAAGTCCGTGGCGCCTTCGCGCATGGCGTTGACTGCGGTCTGGATACTGCCGTCGCCGCTGGTGAGTACCACCGGCAGGTCCGGCTGCTCCCGGCGCAGGCGGCGCAACAGGGCCATGCCATCCATGGGTCGGGTCTCGCGGCTGGCAAAGACAATGGCCACCGACTCCTGGTCCAGCAGTTCCAGGGCCGAATCCCCGTGCTCGGCCTCAAGCACCCGGCAGCGATCAGCCAGCAGGTGGTCGCGGACCTGGCCGCGCAGACCGGCGTCCTCTTCCACGAGCAACACCGTCGGGGACTGATTCATTGAGTAACTCCTCGCATCACTGGGCTCCGTTGGCCAGGGGTGACGGTGCGCCGACGCAGCCATCGCCTCAGGCGAGACAAAGCAGGATTAATGCCAGGAATTAATTACGTTGTTAAATCAGAAGGTTGGAAGATTTGGCGCAGAGAGAAGTCAAATTTCCGTCGCGTCTTCCGGTCGGGAAATGTCGAACTTGCGCATCTTTTCCACCAGGGTGGTACGACGCATGCCCAGCAGCTTGGCGGCATGGGCCACCACGCCGGAAGATTCATCCAGGGCCCGCCGGATCAGGCCCATCTCGAGATCATTGAGGTATTCCTTGAGGTCAATCCCCTCACTGGGCAGAGGCGGCTGGGACAGAAAACCGCTGCCGTCCATCTCGGACTGGGCCAGCTCAGCCAGCTCCTCATCCTCTCCCTGGCGGAACTTTGCGGGCAAGTCGGCCATCTCTACCGTCTCGCCCGGATGCATGATGGCCAGGCGCTCGATCAGATTGGCCAGTTCACGCACGTTGCCCGGCCACGGATAGACCCCCAGCGTGCGCATGGCCGATTCGCCCATGCGCACGCTGCCGCGTCCTTCCCCTTCCATGCGTGAAGTCAGTTCACTGATGAGCAGGGGCAGGTCAACCCGACGATTGCGCAGGGGCGGCACCTCGATGGGGAACACATTGAGGCGGTAGTAGAGGTCCTCACGGAACTGTCCCTGATCGATGGCGCTTTCCAGGTCCCGGTGGGTGGCGGCGATGATGCGTACGTCACTGTGGATACTGCGATTGCTGCCCACCCGTTCGAAACTGCGTTCCTGAAGGACCCGCAACAGTTTCACCTGCATGGGCAGGGGCATGTCACCGATCTCGTCCAGAAACAGGGTGCCGCCCTCAGCCAGTTCGAAGCGGCCCTGGCGTGTGTTCAGTGCACCGGTGAAGGCGCCCTTCTCATGGCCGAACAGTTCACTTTCAAGCAAATCGGCAGGGATGGCCCCGCAATTGACCGCGACGAAGGGACGTTCGCGGCGGCTGGAGGCATTGTGGATGTTGCGGGCCACCACTTCCTTGCCCGTGCCGGTCTCCCCGAGCACCAGCACGTTGGCATCGGTCACCGCCACCTGGAAGATCAGGCGCCGAATGCGCTGCACCATGGGGCTGCGCCCCACCAGGGAGCGGAATAATTCCAGGGAACGGGACCCATCCAGACCGCCATTGGCCACGGCATGACGCGCACACTGCAAGGCGTGCAGGAGTTGAGGATAGCGAGCCGGGTATGGCAGGCGGCGGACCACCTGACTCTGGGCGGCCTTGGTAAGCGCTGGGAATTCGGATTCGTCTCCCACCAGTACCACGGGAACACCGGGGGCACGCTCAGGTAATTCATTGAGCAGATCGCCCAGCGCCTCGCCCAGACAGCTGCTGATCACCCAGGCAAGCCAGGGCGGCTGCGGATCGGGATTGGTGGCGGGCAACCCTGCGCTGGTGACAGGATGGCATTCCAGGAAATCCAGCACTGTCTCCAGGTGGCTGCTGCGTTTCGCATCCCCGGCCAGAATCAGCACGCGAACCGGCAGGGTAGATACATCAGAATCCAGGGATCCTGCTACGGAGTCCTGAGGTCGGTTCATGGGTATATCCGGTCAATCGCGCGTCGGGGCAAGTTTGAGAGCGCAGCCTGCATTGGAATCATGATACCGCCGGGTGAAAAGGTCCGCGCTATGTTAGGTGTTTTGCAAAGACAGGGCAAAACACCCTGCCCGTTCGTCATGGCATCAGGACGGTGGAACCGGTGGTCTTGCGCCCCTCCAGATCCCGGTGGGCCTGGGCGGCGTCCTTGAGGGCATAGCTCTGGTTGATCTCGATTTTCACGGCACCACTGCCCACCACCTCGAACAGATCCCCGGCGGCCCAGTTGAGGTCTTCAGGGGTGGAGGTGTAGTTAAACAGGGTCGGACGGGTCAGGAACAGGGAGCCCTTTTTTGCCAGCAGGGCCGGCTCGAAGGCCGGTACGGGACCTGAGGCATTGCCGAAGGTCACCATCATGCCTCGGGGGCGCAGACAGTCCAGGGAACCCATGAAGGTGTCCTTGCCCACGGAGTCGTAGACCGCGTCCACGCCCTTGCCCTCGCTGATCTCCTTGACCCGGGCAACGAAATCCTCCCGCGTGTAGACGATGGGATGCTCGCAGCCGTGGGCACGGGCGATCTCCGCCTTCTCGTCATTGCCCACGGTGCCGATGACTGTGGCGCCCAGGTGCTTTGCCCACTGGCAGGCGATGAGGCCTACGCCGCCCGCCGCCGCATGGATCAGGACAGTGTCGCCGGGCTCTACCCGATGGATGCGTCGTAGCAGGTAATGGGCCGTCATGCCCCGTAGCATCATGGCAGAAGCGGTACGCTCCTCGATGTTGTCTGGCAGTTTCACCAGGCGTGCGGCGGGCATGATACGTGCCTCGGCATAGGCCCCTGGGGGCGGTGTCGCGTAGGCGACCCGATCGCCTTCCTTGAGGGTATCCACTCCCTCACCAACGGCCTCCACGATGCCGGCCGCCTCCATGCCCAATCCGCCGGGCATCGCCGGCAGCGGGTAGAGCCCGGTCCGAAAATACACATCAATAAAATTGAGCCCCACGGCCGTCTGGCGCAGACGCACTTCACCGCGACCAGGATCGCCCACCTCGATGGATTCCCAGCGCATCACTTCCGGGCCGCCGGTCTCATGGATTCGGATTGCATGGGTCATCGCTGGTTTCTCCTCGAGGCAGGTCGTGTGGAACAAATCATCAGCTTAAGCACTGAGTACATCAAGTTCAGGTGGATAAAAGATGACTCTCGCCAAGACGCGAAGAGCGCAAAGTATCATCAACCCCATGAACCGAGAATTCCTTTGCGTGCTTGGCGTCTTGGCGAGAGCCGTCTTACATGTTCAGACCCGTGTTTGAGCGTCATCAAACACTGATGGTTCAGGCGTAGGAGTCGAATCTCTAGAGTAGTGGCGGTTCGTCCATGGCGGCGATCTGTTCGCGCAACTCAAGGATGCGGTCTTCCCAGTAGCGCGGGCTGTCGAAAAAGGGAAAGGCCATGGGGAAGGCCGGGTCGTGCCAGCGCCGGGCGATCCATGCGGAATAATGGATCAGGCGCAGGGTGCGCAGCCCTTCGATGAGTTGCAGTTCCCGGGGGTCAAAGTCCCGGAAGGTCTCGTAGCCTTCGCGGACACTGGCCCAGTGTTGGCTCATGCTTTCCCGGTCGCCGGACAACAGCATCCACAAATCCTGTACGGCCGGGCCCATACGGCTGTCGTCGAAATCCACGAAATGGGGACCGGCATCGGTCCACAGGACGTTGCCGCCGTGGCAGTCACCGTGCAGCCGGATCATGGATACCCGGCCTGCCCGTTCGTAGCAGCGCTCCACGCCGGCCAGGGCCTGGTCCACCACGCCCCGGTAGACCGTTTCCAGTTCGGCCGGGACGATGTGCTCATTGATGAGATAGTTACGGGCACTTACACCGAAGCTGTCGGCATCGAGCCGCGGGCGATGGCGGAAGGCTTCTGTAGCTCCGATCCCGTGAATGCGGCCGATGAACCGCCCAATGCGCATCAGGGTGTCCGGATCATCCAGTTCGGGGGCATGGCCGCCCTGGCGGGAGAAGACCGCAAAGCGAATACCTTCGGCCCGAACCAGGGTGCCGAGGCCCGGCATGTCGCGTGGTGCAACCACCGGGATTTCCTGCTCGGCCAGTTGGGCCACAAAACGGTGTTCTTCGAAGATCGCCTCGTCACTCCAGCGGCCCGGGCGGTAGAACTTCACTACACAGAAACCGCCGGTCTCCAGGCCCACCTGGTAGACACGGTTCTCGTAGCTGTTGAGCGCCAGCAGATGGCCGTCGCAGGCAAGACCCACGGATTCAAGCAGACCCAGGATGCGGTCCGGGGTCAGTTGCTGGAACGGGGCGGCGGCACCGCCTGCATTGTCCCCTTCGATCTGACCCGTTGTGTGACCGTCCCTGTCCAGTGCGCCGGTGTCAGTGTTCAGGAGAACTGCACCGTGAGCAGGGCCAGGCGCTTGCGTTGCATCTTGAGCATGTACTCGAATTCACGCATGCGGGTGCGCATGGAGGCTTGCTCCCAGTGGGCCGCGATCTGCTGACGGGTCTGCTGGTAGAGATTGGTCTTCAACGTCTTGCACTGTTCCAGCACGGAGAGGAAGTGCTGGTATTCCTGTTCCAGCACGGCACGCCATTTTTCCGTATTGCCGTCGCCCTGTTCGAGCTTCTCTCTCGCCTTGCGAAACTCGGTTGCCAGGATGGCCTGGTGAATCTTGAAGTTGCTGGCACGCTTGAGATTGCGAGCAAGACCCACCCAACTCATGGCGGCAATGGCCCACTTGCTGGGGTCGAACTGCCACCAGCGCACGCCGTTGCGGTAGTCGTACTGAAACAGGTGATGAAAGTTGTGATAGCCCTCGCCGTAGGTGAGCAGGGCCAGGAAGCCGTTGTCCCGGGCACTGTTCTCCTCGGTGTAGGGGCGCTTGCCCCAGATGTGGGCCAGAGAGTTGATGAAGAATGTGAAGTGGTGGGCTAGCACCAGGCGCAGGAAGCCGGCCAGCAGCAGCATCTCGATGACATTGCCGAACACCAGGCCCAGCAACACCGGCAGGCCGATGTTCATGGCCAGGGTGATGGCCAGATAGTTGCGGTGCTGCCACATGACGATGGGGTCGCGCAGCAGATCAGGGGCGTTGGTGAAGTCCGGCTGGCCGCTTTCGTAATCACGCAGCATCCAGCCGATGTGGGAGAACCAGAAGCCCCGTCCGGCGGAGTACGGGTCACGATCGTTGTCGTCCACATGCCGGTGATGGGTGCGGTGTCCGGAGGCCCAGATGAGGATGCTGTTCTGCAAGGTCATGGCGCCCCACAGTGCGAAAAACAGCCGGACCGCAGAGTGGGCCTCGTAACTGCGGTGGGACCAGAGGCGGTGATAACCCACGGTAATGGACATGCTGCCCAGCACCATGAACACAGCAAAGGCCATCCAGGCGCTGGCGCTGTAGCCATGGACAATGCCGTACCAGGGCACCGCTATCAGGGCCACCAGAGCGGTTAGGCTGAACATCAGGGTGGTGGTCCAGAGACGGCGGGGAAGACTGGAGGATGTGGATTCGGACATGTGAACAATACCATTGGTGAAACACGTCACAGCATTCTAGCAGGGCACGGGGCAATGCGGGCACGTCTGTCCGACGGGAGGTGTGGGCGCCGAGGTTGCGGGTCTCAACGTCGCCTTGTGAAGTTTTACGTAATTTCTTACTTAGTGTTTGTATCTAAATGTTTTTATTGATAATAATATTATTCATCAATACGCGAGGGCCGCAGTCCTCATCAGATCAGGGGCTTAGACCTCGACCGCGTCGCCGGCAGATGCTTGTGGCAAGCGCTCCCTTGACAGATAGACATACATGGTGGGCACCACGAACAGGGTGAACAGGGTGCCGATGGTCATGCCCGAGGCGATCACCAGGCCCATGGCGAAGCGGGCACCGGCACCGGGGCCGGCGGCCACCAGTAGCGGGATCATGGCCAGCACCGTTGCAGCGGTGGTCATGAGGATCGGGCGCAGGCGGATGGCAGCGGCCTCCTCCACCGCCTCGCGCCTGGAGCGCCCCTCATCCTGGAGCTGGTTGGCGAATTCCACGATCAGGATGCCGTGCTTGGCGATCAGGCCGATCAGGGTGACCAGGCCCACCTGGGTATAGATGTTCAGGGTGGCGAAGCCCAGGCTCACGAAGATCATCGCCCCGGCGATGGACATGGGCACGGTCATGAGCATGATCAGCGAATCCCGGAAGGACTCGAACTGAGCGGCCAGCACCAGGTAGATGACCACCAGGGCGAAGAAGAAGGTCAGAATCAGCTGGGCACCCTCGCTCCTAAACTGCCGCGACTGGCCGCCATAGTCCACGCTATAGCCCGGTGGCAGCACCTCGCCGGCGATGCCGTCCAGCAGATCCAGGGACTCACCCAGTGTCACGCCCGGGCGGGGTACGCCGGACAGGGTCACACTGTTCAACTGCTGGAAGCGCTTGAGCTGCTGGGGCTGGACCGTGTCCTCCAGGGTGATCAGGGTGGCCAGGGGCACCAGTTCGCCATCGCGGTTTCGGGTGTAGAGGTCCTCGATCTGTTCCGGGTTCAGGCGCTGCACCCGCTCCAGTTGCGGGATCACCCGGTAGGAGCGGTTGTCCAGGGAGAAGCGCCCGGCGGGGCCGCCGGAGAACAGCGCCGCCAGATCTGCCGACAGGCTCGCCATGTCCACGCCCATCAGGGCGGCCTTGTCCCGGTCGATGCGGATCTCGGTGCGCGGCTTGTCGATCTTCAGATCGCCGTCGATGAATATGAAGCGCCCGCTCTCCATGGCCCGGCCCACCACCTCCTGGGCCACCGCCTGGAGGTTCTCGGCGGGCTCAGTGGAACGGATCACGAACTCCACCGGCGGGCCGCCGCCACCACCCGGCAGCGAGGGCGGCACCAGAGCGAAGATATTGAGCCCGGGGATCTTCTCGATGCGCGGCTGCAGGTCCTGTTCCAGCACCTGCTGGGTGCTGCGATCCCGCTGATCCCAGGGGGCCAGCACAAAACCGGCGATGGCGGAGTTGGTGGCCCCCACCCCGGCGCCGCCGAAACCGTTGACGATGAAGATGTTGGCCATCTCCGGGATCTCGTCCAGGTAGCGGTTCATCACCGCGGTGTTGCGCTCCAGGTGATCCAGGGTGGTGGGCGCGTCGGCCTCAGCGATGGAAAATACGAAGCCCTGGTCCTCAGGAGGTTCGAGTTCGCTGGGGCTGGTGATGAACAGGAAGTAGCAGGACACCAGTACGATGAGGCCGAAGGTGAGCACCACGTGCTTGTCGTTGAGGGAACCGTGCAGGCGCCGCTGGTAGCGGCTCCGCAGGCCGTCGAAGCGTGCGTCCAGCCAGGCCTCCAGCCGTCCTTTGCCGCCCTCGCCGTGGGCCTTCAGCAGACGGGTGCTGAGCATGGGTGACAGGGTGAGGGCCACGATGCCCGAGATGATCACCGAGGCGGCCAGGGTAAAGGCGAACTCGATGAACAGAGTACCGGTGATGCCGCCAACGAAACCGATGGGCAGGAACACTGCCACCAGGGTGGTGGACATGGCCACGATGGGCCAAGCCAGTTCCCGGGCGCCACGCAGGGCCGCCTCCAGGGGAGACATGCCTTCCTCGATGTGGCGGTGGATGTTCTCCACCATGATGATGGCGTCGTCCACCACGATGCCGATGGCCAGCACCATGGCCAGCAGGGTGAGCAGATTGATGGAAAAGCCCATCAGCAGCATCAGGAACAGGGTGCCCACCAGGGACAGGGGCACGGCCAGGGCCGGGATGATGACGCTGCGCACCGAGCCCAGGAAGAGGTAGATCACGGCCACCACGATCACCAGGGCCATGAAGATGGTGAGCAACACCTCGTCGATGGCGCTCTGGATGTAGAGGGTGGAGTCGTAGACGATGTCTCCCGAGAGTCCTCCCGGGAACTGGGGCTCGATCTGATCGCTCCACACCCGGCGCACGTCGGCAATCACGTCCAGGGCGTTGGCGTCGGGGGCCACCTCGATGCCGATGAATGTAGCGGACAGGCCGTTGAAGCTTACCGAAACGTCGTAGTTCTCCGAGCCCAGTTCCACGTCGGCAATGTCCACGATACGCACGATGGCGCCCTCATCCGCGCGCACCACCAGCTGTTCGAATTCCTCGGCGCTGGCGAGATCCGTGGAGGCCTTGAGATCGATACTGACCATCTCGCCCTTGGTGCGCCCCACGGCGGAGAGCACGTTGTTGGCGCGCAGCGCGGCGGACACGTCGGCGCCGGTGACGTTCAGCGCCGCCATGCGTTCCGGATCCAGCCAGATGCGCATGGCAAAGGTGCGATCGCCGAGGATCTGGGCACGCTGGACGCCGGGGATGGTGGAGAGCTGGGGCTGCACCACGCGCACCAGGTAATCGGTGATCTGGTTGTTGCTGAGCAGTTCAGAGTAAAAGCTCATGTACATGGCGGCGATGGTCTGTCCCACGGACAGCTCGATCACCGGTTCCTCTGCCTCGATGGGCAGATCGGAGCGCACCTTGTTCACCTGGGCGGCAATCTGGGTGAGCGCCTCGTTGGGGTCGTAGTCCAGGCGCAGGTGGGCCTGCACCAGGCTCACCCCGGCCACACTGGTGGAGACGATGTAGTCGATCCCCTCGGCGGCGGCAATTTCACGCTCGATGGGCGCTGTGATGAAGCCCTGGATCAGGTCCGCGTCGGCACCGATGTAGGCGGTGGTGACGGTGACCACCGCGTTCTTGATCTCCGGGAACTGGCGCACGTTCAGGTCGAAACCGGCGCGGATACCCAGCAACAGGATGAACAGGCTGACCACGGTGGCCAGCACAGGCTTCTTGATGAAAACGTCGGTGAATCGCATGAATGGGGCGTCCCGCTGGTGTCCGTGCCTAGGCGTTGTCGGGCCGCGGGTCCAGAGATTCCCTGGGCTGCACCGACTCGTCGTCACTGATCTCAACCTGGCTTCCATTGCGCAGCTTGAGCAGCCCGCTGGTGGCCACCCGGTCGCCTGTGGACAGGCCCTCGGTGACCACCACCAGGTCGCCGCGCCGCTCCCCGGTCTGCACGAAGCGCCGGTTCACGATGAGTCTGCCTGCCTCGTCTTCGCTGACCACGTAAACGGAGTTTCCGTAGGGGCTGAAGCTGACCGCACTCTGGGGCACCACCACACGATCTTCCGGTTCACCGATCTCAAGACGCACACGGCCGAACATGCCGGAGCGCAGGCCGAGATCGTCATTGTCCACGGTCGCCTGGATACGCAGGGTGCGGGTGCTGGCAGTCACCGCCGGCTCAATGGCGTTCACTCTGCCTTGCACCTCACGCCCCAGGGCGTCCACGCGCACGGTCACGGTCTGGTCGCGGCGGATCTCGCCGATGCGCCGCTCGGGCAGGCTGAAGTCCAGGTAGATGGGATCCACTGACTGCAGTGAAACCACTGGATCGCCCGGGGACAGATACTGGCCCACGTTCACCTGGCGGATGCCCAGTTCGCCATCAAAGGGGGCATGCACAGACTTCTGACGAATGCGGGCGCGCTGCTCGTTGACCGCCGCCACGGCCTGTTCCGCCTCGCTCTCACGACGGGTGCGTTCCGCCTCGGAGATGTTGTTCTGGGCAGCCAGCCGCTGCGCCCGATCAAGTTCCAGGTCTGCCAGCCGTCGGGCCACCTCCAGGCTGCGCAGACGCGCCTGGTCGGTCTCGTCGTCAAGTACCAGCAGGACCTGACCGCTCTCCACACGGCTGCCATTCTCGAAACGGATCTCGCGCACGATGCCACCCACCTCGCTGGTGAGCATGGCCCCCTGCACCGCCGTGAAACTGCCCACCGCTTCCAGCTCACGGGTCCAGGGGATCTCCCGGGCCTCACCTGCGGTGATGGTGGCCGTGGGCATGGGCATGTTGTCAAAGAAGTCGCCGATCATCGTGTCGACGAAGGCCTTGTAGCCGAAGATGGCGCCAAACAGGATGCCAACACCCACCAGCATGAGGATCATGCGCTTGTTCATGGAGAGGTCCTTGTGATACCCGATCTGTGGCCGGTGAAACCCTCGGTTCCGAGGGGTGACCAGGCGGGGCTCGACAAGGAGATGCACCCCATCTGGTCCGGGTGATTCAGGCGAATTCCCGCTGTCCAAGCTGACTTGCGCCCACGACGAAAAACCATTCGGGGCGTGAAATTATGAATCCAGTGCGGATGCGCTACAAGCGTTAAAAGCGAGGGCTTTAGGGCTGTCTCAAGATGAGTACCGGTTCTGCGCTTTGCGCAACCCTTGATGGTCGTGATGGATTATCCGAGCTCAAGGGCGCCGATGGGCAGTGGCATGTTCAGGGTGGCGCAGATGGCGCGCAGCAGCTCCGTCTCGGCGGTCACCGTTTGCCCGCCATGGGTCATGCTGGCCACCAATCCCCGCAGCAGTCGCTCCCTGTCCCCTGTCTGTAACTCGTCCAGACGCTCCAGTGCCGTGTCCAGGCGATCAGGCCAGGCATCAGACGCCGGCATCCGGGGGACGGTCTCGAAGCCGAGGGCGTCAAGGCCCGCATTGAGGGCTGCAAGGGAATTTTCCGGGTCATCGGGATGTCCGTGAGCGGCCACGATGCCCAGCAGATCCATGGCCTGGGCGCGCAGGGACGACAGGGCCCGCCGACCGCCGCCATGGGCCCGGCTGGGGTGGGCTGCATCGTCCAGGTGGCGGGTCAGCAGCCGGGCAAGTGCATATTCGAACACGTCCATGCGGCCGTCGGCATGGATCATGCGTTCCACCAGGCCTTGCAGGATCTCACGCTCCGACTCGGGTCGGCGTCGCAATGCCGGGAAGGCGATCTCCAGCAAGGGGATGCGCAACTGCGGCGCCACATGGGGTTCCATGTGCAGCAGCTTGCGCACCTGCGCCTCGCTTTCAGCGCCCAGTGCCTCCGCCACCATGAGCAGTTGGCGGTCACGAATGGCCTCGTCCGGATCCAGCAGCAGGTAGCAGACCAGCTCCGGGGCCCATTCCGGCGAGTGGGCGGCTCGTTCCAGGGGGCGGGGAATGGCGGCCACCAGCAGTGCGGCGGTCAGCACCTGGCCCATGCCCGGCTGGCCCATCTGCTCGATCAGACTGTCCGCGTCCAGGGGCAGTCCGCCGGGACCCGCCGCCCCGCCCTGCCCGTCCGCCTCGCGGGAGGCCTCCTCCTCGGCGGCCGCCCGCCGTGCCTGGGCATGACGCTGCATCTGCTCGCG
>SR_TP_S13solDRAFT_1000463_pt1 | contig 16721 bp, 15 predicted proteins | sample SodReaTP_S13sol_FD_11159 | JGI IMG/M metagenome (IMG submission 11159)
CCCTGCCATTCGACAACGGCGGGCTGAATGGGCAGCAGGGTGAAATCCATCGGTCCATTTTACGGATCGGGTGGAGCCGGGGGTCCCGTCTGATCGAAAAATGTTATATCATATCGAAAACGACCTTCGATCCAGCCCAGCAGTCATGGCCGCCGTGTTTCGCAATCCAGACAATACCGCTCACGAATCCCTGCTCGACCGGGCGGGCATTCTGGTGTCGTCGATCTGCCTCGTGCAGTGCATTGCACTGACGGTGGTGATCCTGGCCGCGCCGGTCGTCTCGCTGGGCTTTTTCGGCTCGGACTGGTTTCATCGCATGCTGCTGCTGCTCATTCTTCCGATCAGCCTGGCGGCCTTCGTCTGGGGATACCGTGCCCACCGCCACGCCGGCCCCGTGCTGGCCGGCGCGCTGGGCGTGATGCTGCTGCTGCTGGCCGCGACGCTCGAATACATCGGCCTGCACCCGCTGGCGGCTTCGCTGCTGACCTCTGCCGGCGGGCTCGTGTTGATCGCCGCGCACTGGCGCAACCTGCGCTGCCGCCGCGGGCGTTGCCCGCACCCGGACTCGCGCCCCGTCGCCGGTGTCGGCAGCGCGCCGGATTATTGATAGAATCTGCGCAGTTTTCTCGAGGCACGGCGTCATGAGCGATATTCCTTCCGATCTGCGTTACGCGGAAAGTCACGAATGGGTCAGCCAGGAAGAGGAGGGCGTGGTCAAGGTCGGCATCAGCGACCATGCGCAGTCCCAGCTGGGCGACCTGGTGTTTGTCGAGTTGCCGGAAGAGGGGGAAACCTTCGGCAAGGGCGATGCCTGTGCAGTGGTCGAGTCGGTCAAGGCCGCCTCCGACATCTACTGCCCGGTCTCCGGTGAAATCGTCGTCGTCAACGAAGCGCTGGCCGATACGCCCGAAATCGTCAACAACGATCCGTACGGCGATGGCTGGCTGTTCTCGGTCAAGCTCGACGACGCCGGCGAACTCGACGACCTGATGGACGCCGAAGCCTATCGCGAGCACCTCGACGAGGATTGAGCCGCAACCACGCCGCCTGCTTGCTCGCGCGAGCCGGCCAGCCGGTCGGCCCGGCGAATTGGCTCCGGCAGCCGAAACCGGGGTGTGCAGGCCAGCACCAGGCGCGTGGCCGTGTCCAGACTGACGCGATGACCGACCGAGATGTAGATCGGTCGCACGCCGCTTCTCGAGCGCAGCACCCGGCCGATCCGTTGATCGCCGTCGATCAGTTCAGCGCTCTCGCCCTTTTCCGTTCCGGGTTCGGCATGGCGGCCGCACAATCGGGTCTTGCCGACGCCGATCGTCGCCAGGCCGGTGCTCACCCCCAGATGACAGGCAATGCCGAAGCGGCGCGGATGCGCCCGGCCCTGGCCGTCGCAAAGCACCAGGTCGGGCAGGGCAGGAAGACGCGCCAGGGCTTCGACTACCGCCGGTAGTTCGCGAAACGACAGCAGGCCGGGAATGTAGGGCAACACGGTCGCTTGCTCGTGCACCGCCTCGGCAACCGTCTCCAGCCCGGGGAAACGCATCAGCACGGCGGCCGCGCGCGTGGTGCGCCCCCGGTCAGGAAAGGCGGCGTCGACACCGGCCACCCAACGCGGCGGATCGGGCAGTTCGTCGCGCTCGATCACCCGCGCTGCCAGAACGCGCTGGAGTTCGATCAACTGTCGAACATTCGCACCGGCACGCATGTCAGTCCCCGCTCCCCTCGTCGGCGCTGAAGTGCGCCTGCCAGGCCGCTTCGATGTCGGCGAGGATCATGGCCTCGTCGAAGGGGACGGGCTCGCGCCTGAGCCAGTCAAGATGCCTGTGACGCAACAGCGTTTGCCAGTGATCGATCAGCCCTGCCGCCCGGGGTCCGTCGATCCAGCCGGCCTCGGCCAGGGCATCGAACTGGGAGCCGGTATCACGGTGCTGGCATAAGCGGGGATGATCGGCCGCCTGCGTCAACACCCCAAGCTCGGCGATGAACTGCAGGTCGGTGAGTCCGCGCTTGATCGAAGACTCGCGCCGCTCGCGGCGCTGTCGGCGTCGCATCTGGCCGAGCGCGGTGGCGACCTCGGCGGGGTCGCGGCGGCGGGTCAGCACGGATTGCCGGACGCGCTCGAAGTCGTCCTCGAGCCCCGGGTCGCCGGCGATCCAGCGAGCGCGCACCAGGGCCTGATGCTCCCAGGTCCAGGCCTTGTTGGCCTGGTAGTCCTCGAAACTCTCCAGGGTGGAGACGAGCATGCCCGCCCGGCCGTTGGGTCGCAGCCGGGTGTCGATTTCGAAAAGCCTCCCGCCCGGCAGCGGCATCTGCAGTGCGCTGACCAGGCGCTGCACCACGCGTCGTGGCGGCTCCCCCTGGCGGTGGATGAAGACCAGGTCGAGATCGGACTCGAAGTGGAGCTGCGCGGCGCCGAGATTGCCGTAGCCGATGACGGCCGGGCTCCGGTCACCGTCGCCGGAGAGCGCGAGCACGCGATCGATGATCACGCCGGCCAGGAAGCTCAGCTGCCGTCCGGCTTCGATGGGGGAAAGTCGCTCATCGAGTTCGGCCAGCGCCGTGCGCAGATATCCTGCCTGACGCCAGCGCGACAGCGCCCACAGGCTGGCCTCCCGGTCGCCGGAATCCATGCTCGGGGCTGCCGGCAGTTCAAGGCCGTTGACCGGGTCGAGCAGGTCGTCGATCAGCTGCGGGGCGGCGATGATCCATTCGGCCACTCGCTGGCTCAGGTGAAAAACGCGCACCAGGCGTTCGAGAGTCTGCGGCCTTTCCCGCAGGAGCGCCAGGTAGGCGGAGCGGCGAGAGACCTGGTCGACCAGGCGCAGCAGGTCGGGCAGCGCGATGTCGGGTGGCCGCTGCCGACTCAGGCACTGGATCAGACGAGGCATCAGGCGTTCCAGTCTGCGCCGTCCCTCCGCGCTCAAGGCTCGCCGCTCAAGGCTGGTGCCGGTTCGGGTCAGATGCTCGGCCGCGTCGCCGGGGCGCTGGAAGCCCGCGTCGGCCAGGCGTTGTTGAAGATCGTCGCCCGGCGGCCACAGTCCGCCGGGTGCTTCATCGCCCGCTTCAGGCTCGCTGAAGCGTTCGATGAACTGGCTGCGCACCCGTTCGCGGTGCCCGGCCAATTCCGCGGTCAGCTCGGACCAGTGTTCGAGGCCCATCAGTTCGGCCAGGTGCTGCCGCGGTTCCGCCTCGCGCGGCAGTTCGTGCCCCTGTCTTGCGGTCAGCGCCTGCAGGCGGTTTTCGAGAATCCGCAGGAATCCATAGGCGTTGCGCAACTGCAGGCCACAGGCGGCCGGAATCAGCCCCAGGGCGGTGCAGGCTTCCAGGGCAGGCAGAAAGCCGGTCTGGCGCAGCAGGCGTTCGCGGCCACCCCGCAGGATCTGCAGGCTCTGGACCAGGAACTCGAGCTCACGGATGCCGCCGCGTCCGCGCTTGATGTCGTCATGGCCGCTGCGCTTGCGTGCAGCCGCGTCGATGCGCTGGTGCAGCTCTCGCAGGCTGTCGAAGATCCCGTAGTCGAGGTAGCGGCGATAGATGAAGGGCTGGAGCCGGTCGATCAACGCCCGCCCCGACGCCAGATCCCCGGCCACCGGGGCGGCCTTGAGCCAGGCATAGCGCTCCCAGGTCCGGCCCTCGCTGAGAAAGTACTGCTCCATGGCTGGCACCGACCAGACCAGGGCGCCCGCCTCGCCAAAGGGTCGAAGTCGGGTATCGACGATCCAGGCCCGCCCGTGGGCGTCGACGCGATCGAGCAGTGCGATGAGTTCTCGCGCCACCCGCTTCATCCACTCCGCTGCATCCAGTCTCCTGGGGCCGCTGCTGCGCCCGCTCGCTCGATGGGCAAAGACCAGGTCGACGTCGGAATTGAAGTTGAGTTCGTCGCCGCCGAGCTTGCCCAGCCCGAACACGATCAGGCGGGCACGCTCGCCCCGATCGTCCTCCAGCCAGCCGTGGCGTTCTGCCACCTGGCGCTCGGCTGTCGACAGCGCCAGCTCGATGCACTGGCGGGCCAGCGCCGAGAGCGCCTGGCCGGTGGCGGCGATGTCGGCCTCGCCGGTCAGGTCGCGCCAGAGAATGTGGACCGACTGCAGTTGGCGGAAGCGTCGCAGCGCGGTCGAAGCGTCGGCGGCCAGGGCTTGCTCGTTTGGCGGCACGAGCGGCTCGCGGGGGTCGGGCGCGTGGTCGAATCGCCGCCAGGCCTCGGCCACGAACCGGCAGTGGCTGCCGAGCGTGTCGAAATCGATGGTTTGCACCGGTCTTCTCATCAGCGGTCTTTGTCCTGCGCCGCCTGCACCAGGGCACGGAACAGGGCCTGCTGGCGCTTGCGCTGGGGCAGGTATTCGGGGTGCCACTGTACGCCGATCAGCCAGGGTCCGTCAGCGCCCTCGATCGCCTGCACGATGCCGTTGGGCTCGCACGCGGCAACGGTCATGTCCGCGGCCAGCTCATCGATGGCCTGGGAGTGCAGGGCATTGACCCAGCAGTCGCCCTCGCCGAGCAGTGCCGCGATGCGCGTACCGGCTTTGATCGACACGCGCTTCCTGGGCAGCACCGAGCGGATCGCCGGGTATTCATCGTAGAAGCCCCTGAGCTGCTGGTGCAGGCTGCCGCCGAGCGCGACATTGATCAGCTGCATGCCGCGGCAGATGCCCAGCATGGGCAGGTCGCGCTCGCGCGCCTGGCCGATCAGCTGTTGCTCGATTGCATCGCGGGCCTGATCGGGACCGCCGTGCTTGGTCGTCAGGAGTCGCCGCAGCCCGGCAACCAGAGGAAACAGGATCAGTCCGATCAGCCGGCGCCAGCCGCTGGCGCCGCGATCGGTGATGCGCTTTGGTCGCGCCTGTTTTCGCTGGCCGTAAAGCCGCGGGCTGACGTCTGCGCCGCCGCCAAGAATCAGGCCGTCGAGCTGTGCAATGTCGGCCGGCCGGGAAGGGCGGATGCGCAGCGGCCGGCCGCCGGCGCGCCGGATCGCCAGCGCCGAAAACCACCAGGCGGCCAGGCCGCCGTGATCGGGCCCGGTAATGCCGATGACCGGACGACGGGTCGTCATGCGCGCAGCTTGCGCCAGGCCTGCGACAGCCAGCGACGCAGGGAGCTCGACCCGGACAGGCGCCGCGCTCGCGCTCGTTCGAGACACTCCGGGTCATCGGCCAGGCGTTCAACTTCGATCCAGCGGTTCCAGACGGTGGCCAGCGACCAGTCCGGATCGTCGATCAGGCAATTCGGGAGCCGATAGTGGAAGGCAGGACGCGGCTTGACCAGGTGCGTCTCCACCGGCGCGCTCATCACACGGTCCCCGTCGAGAAACGCGAACAGCGGCAGCAGGTCGAGCGGCCGATTGCGGGTCGGCGTCAGCCGCAGGTAGTCGCCGATCAGTTCGTCCAGATCGGGGGCGTAGTCGGCCTGCAGGACGTGGGCCAGATATTCCTCCGGAAAGGGCTGGACATAAGGCGTGATCCGGCGCGACAGGTCGACGCGCTCGGCCTCGATGAGCTCGTCGTAGCTGAGCAGAAACGCGCGCAGGACGCTCAACAGATACCCGGCATCCAGGCGGGCCGCCTCGATATTGAGCTGCATGCCGAAGGCATACAGCGGCGAGGAATGGGTGCCGCGTGCGCCGGCCTGATGCAGCCGGGCACGAATGTCGTCCAGTTCTTCCAGCCCGGTCCAGGGCACCGGCGGTCCGACCAGCTCCAGCGGCACGATCAGGCCGGCGACCCGCGAGATCAGCGAATCGATCTGCTCGCGTTCGTCGCCTTCGCCGATATCGATGCCGAAATCGGCCAGCAGCTTGCGGTAATGGCCGCTCTTGAGCAGATCAGCGTCGAGTTCGACGCGAAAGTCGCCCAGTGGGGTGTCGCGGACTTGCGTGACGAAGGCGTTTTCGATCTCGATCGTTCCACCGAGGGACTCGACGATGATCCCGGCGACCTGATGCGGACGCAGCCCGGCCATTTCGAGCTCGACGCCCACGCGGCGCGGCTCGCCATCGGCGTTGTTGCCTCGCGGCGGCGTCGCGAAACGCCCGGCTTCGTCCATGTCGACCGTGTCGTTCATCGATGCCGACAGGATACCCGACAGGCGGGATCACCAGGTTGACGAGGGCGCCGTAGGTCGGAGTCACATCCCCGCCTGCCCGAAACGAAAAACCCCGGCACGGAGGCCGGGGTTCTTCGAAGCGGTTGCTTCAGGCAACCATGGAGCGCTCGGCGAGCGGTCTTACATCATGCCGCCCATGCCGCCCATTCCGCCCATGCCACCCATGTCCGGGGCGCCGCCTTCATCCTTCTGCGGGATTTCGGCAATGGCACACTCGGTGGTGATCATCAGGCCGGAGACCGAGGCGGCGTTCTGCAGGGCAGTGCGCGTGACCTTGGTCGGGTCGAGAATGCCGGCATCGATCATGTCGACGAACTCGCCGCTGGCGGCGTTGTAGCCGAAGTTGCCCTTGCCTTCGGAGACCTTGGCCAGAATCACCGACGGTTCGCCGCCGGAGTTGGACACGATCTTTCGAAGCGGCTCTTCCATGGCACGCAGAGCGATGCGGATGCCGACGTTCTGGTCTTCGTTGTCTCCGGTCAGCTTCTCGATCGCCGCGCGGGCGCGCACCAGAGCGGTGCCGCCGCCCGGCACCACGCCTTCCTCGACCGCAGCACGCGTGGCGTGCAGGGCGTCTTCGACGCGCGCCTTCTTTTCCTTCATTTCGACTTCGGTGGCGGCACCGACCTTGATCACGGCCACTCCGCCGGCCAGCTTGGCCACGCGTTCCTGCAGCTTCTCGCGATCGTAGTCGGAGCTGGCATCCTCGATCTGGGCGCGGATCTGACCGACCCGGCCTTCGATCGCGGCATTGTCGCCGGCGCCATCGATGATGGTGGTGTTTTCCTTGTCGATCTGGACCTTCTTGGCCGAACCGAGCTGCTCGATGGTGGCCTTCTCGAGGGTCATGCCGACGTCTTCGGAAATGACCTGGCCGCCGGTCAGCACCGCCATGTCTTCGAGCATCGCCTTGCGGCGGTCACCGAAGCCAGGTGCCTTGACGGCGGCAACCTTGACCGTGCCCCTGAGGTTGTTGACCACCAGGGTGGCCAGGGCCTCGCCTTCGATGTCCTCGGCGACGATCAGCAGGCTTCTGGACTGCTTGGCCACCGATTCGAGCACCGGCAGCAGGTCACGCACATTGGAGATCTTCTTGTCGTGCAGCAGAATGTAGGGGTTATCGAGCTCGACCTGCATGGTCTGCTGGTCGGTGACGAAATACGGCGACAGGTAACCACGGTCGAACTGCATGCCTTCGACGACCGACAGTTCGTTGTCGAGCGACTGGCCTTCCTCGACCGTGATCACGCCTTCCTTGCCGACCTTGCCCATGGCCTCGGCGATGATCTTGCCGATCTCTTCGTCGCTGTTGGCCGAAATGGTGCCCACCTGGGCGATGGACTTGTCGGTGTCGCAAGGCGTCGAGAGCTTCTTGAGTTCCTCGACAGCGGCACGCACGGCCTTGTCGATACCACGCTTGAGGTCCATCGGATTCATGCCGGCGGCAACGGACTTGACGCCTTCGCGCAGCATGGCGTGGGCCAGCACGGTGGCGGTGGTGGTGCCGTCACCGGCCTCGTCGGAAGTCTGGGAAGCGACTTCCTTGACCATCTGGGCACCCATGTTCTCGAACTTGTCTTCCAGTTCGATTTCCTTGGCCACGGACACGCCGTCCTTGGTCATGGTGGGCGCACCGAAGCTCTTTTCGATCAGGACGTTGCGGCCCTTCGGTCCCAGGGTGACGCTGACTGCTCGAGCCAGCAGGTCCACGCCCCGGAGTACCTTGTTGCGGGCGTCTTCGGAAAATCGGATATCTTTGGCGCTCATGATTGTCTTCCTCTGAATCTTGAGTCTTTGGGATGTCAGGTTGATTCGCGATCAGTCGTTTCAGGACTCGATGACGGCCATGATGTCGTCTTCGCGCATCACCAGCAGTTCGTCGTCGTCGACCTTGACCTCGGTGCCCGAATACTTTCCGAACAGCACCGTATCGCCCACCTTCACATCCAGCGCACGCTGCTCCCCGTTATCGAGGACCTTGCCGTTGCCGACCGCCAGTACTTCGCCGCGCATGGGCTTTTCGGTGGCGTTGTCGGGGATGACGATCCCGCCGGGGGTGGTGCGCTCTTCTTCCACGCGCTTGACGATGACGCGATCATGCAAAGGACGCAGTTTCATGGGTATTTCTCCCTTTGACTAACGGTTGTTTGTTGATGATTGACACACTACCCGGCCGGCCCGGGGCCGATCGACCAGTGTTGCCTGACCTGGGGCGCGCCGCGCGAACCGGGGTTCCGACACGACAACGCCGACACGCTTTGCCAAATGGAGCCCGCGCTTGCGCATTTCAAGAGCACTGATCGCCCGGCAGGGTGGTTTTTGTGTCGCATTGGCGAGGCTGTCAGAATAGGGCCGGGCGGCTTGCCGCCGTCAATCCTGGTGAATCGACATGGACCGAGGCCAATGAGCAACGACGACATCTGTCTGATACTGACCACCTGTCCCGATTCCGAAACGGCTGAACGTCTTGCGGGAATGCTGGTCGAACAACGGCTGGCGGCCTGTGTCTCGGCTGGCGCGCAAGTGACTTCGACCTATCCCTGGCAGGGCCGGGTCGAGCGCCAGCGCGAGATTCCGCTGACCATCAAGACCACCCGGGCCAGGGTGAGCGCGCTCAAGCAGGAATTGGTCGCGCACCACCCCTATGACGTGCCCGAGCTGCTGGTCGTTCCGGTCAGTGACGGGCTCGACGACTACACTCAATGGATTCGGGACTGGCTTCAATGACCAATCGATTCACGCAGGCCGCACTGCTGCTTGCCGGCCTGCTGCCCCTGGCGCTGCAGGCCCAGATCAACCCCGACGACCTGTTGCCGGTCGAGCAGGCATTCGCACTCGAGGCGAGCGCCGAGGATGGCGAGCTGCTGCTCGAATGGGACATCGCCGAAGGGTACTACCTTTACCGACATGCTCTTCGATTCGAGGCTTCGGGATCGAACACCCGCCTGGGCGAGCCCCGCATTCCTGCCGGCGAGGCCACCGTCGACGAGTTCTTCGGCGAAACGGAGACTTACCGTGATCGACTGCGCGTCCGGATTCCGGTCGAGGCGATGCCCGCCGACGGGCAGGTCGAAGCGCGTGTCGCCTTCCAGGGCTGCGCCGATCTGGGTGTGTGCTACCCGCCGCATCGTCAGCGTGTGCGGGTCTCCTTCGATCCGCCGCAGGACGACCGAGCGCAGGCGATGGGCGAGTCGGCCATGGCTGCGCCGGGCAGCGCGAGCGGCCTCGATGCCCTGTTCGGCCGGCAGTCGCAGGCCCTGCCCCCCGAGCAGGCCTTCCGGATCGAGGCGATCGCAGACGGACCCGACGGCATCCTGGTTCGTGCCACCGCACAGCCCGGGTACTACATGTACCGTCACTCCTTTGCCTTCGACCCGCAAGACGAGACGATCCGGATCCTGTCGGCCACCTTGCCGGCCGGAGAACCCAAGACCGATGAGTACTTCGGCCAGACCAACGTCTACTTCGGCGAGGTCGAGATTCCGCTCGGGCTGTCGCGCCCGGCCGGAGACGAGCGCGAGCTGCTGTTGCGCGTCGACTTCCAGGGCTGCCTGGACGAGGGAATCTGCTATCCGCCCATGGAGCGCCATGTCGAGGTGCTGCTGCCGGCGGCCGCGACCGCCAGCGGGAGCGAGTCGGCGCCGGTCGAGGGCCTGGCCACTGCGGACTCGCCGACCCGGGCTGCCCCTCGCGCAGAGCAGGATCGCCTGGCCGCCGCGCTGGCGGGCCGACCACTGGCTGCCATCGGGCTGTTTCTGCTGGCCGGCTTGTTGCTGGCCTTCACTCCTTGCGTGTTCCCGATGGTGCCGATTCTTTCCGGCCTGATTGCCGGAGAGGGTGCGCGCATGACCACCGGCCGGGCTTTCCGCCTGTCCCTGGTCTATGTGCTTGCCATGGCTCTGGTGTACACGGCATTCGGCGTAGTCGCGGGCCTGTTCGGCCAGAATCTGCAGGCGCTCTTCCAGCATCCAGCCGTACTGGGCGCGTTTGCCGCGCTGTTCGTGGTGCTGGCGCTGGCCATGTTCGGTTTCTACGAGCTGCAGTTGCCGGCCTCGGTGCAGACCCGGCTCAACGAATGGTCGAACCGCGCCGAAGGGGGCACCCTGATGGGCGCGGCGATCATGGGCGCGCTGTCGGCGCTGATCGTCGGTCCCTGCGTGGCGCCGGCGCTGATGGGGGCGCTGATCTATATCGGTCAGACCGGCGATGCCGTGCTCGGCGGCCTGGCGCTGTTCGCCATGGCCATCGGCATGGGCATTCCGCTGATCATCTGGGGCACCTCGGCCGGCCGTTTGCTGCCGCGTGCCGGCGGCTGGATGAACGCGGTCAAGGCCGTGTTCGGCGTCGGCCTGCTGGCGCTGGCAATCTGGATGCTCGAACGGGTGCTGCCCGGCGCACTGATCATGCTGATGTGGGGCGCACTGGCGATCGGCTGCGGCGTCTATCTGGGCGCGCTCACCCGACTGGGCCCGGACGCCGGCGGTTGGCAAAAGCTCTGGCAGGCACTCGGCCTGATACTTCTGATCCTCGGCATCGCCCAGTTCGCGGGTGCACTTTCGGGCGGCCGCGACTGGACCCGGCCACTGCATCACCTTGCCGGTCCAGGCGGCGGCGCCGCGATCGAGGAGGCGCCGGCCTTCCGCAAGGTCGAGACACTCGCTCAGCTCGAGGCGGCGATTGCATCATCCGAACGCCCCGTATTCCTGGACTTCTACGCCGACTGGTGCGTCGACTGCGTGCGCATGGAGCGGCGCACCTTTCCGGATCCGGCCGTGGCCAGGCGGATGACCGATTTCACTCTGCTCAAGGCCGATATCACCGCCTACAACGACGAGCACAAGGCCATGCTGCAGCACTTCGACCTGATCGGGCCGCCCGCCTACCTGTTCTTTGCCGACGGTCAGGAGCTTTCCGGCTACCGCATGTTCGGGTTCCTCGCAGCGGATGACTTCCTGGCGCTGCTCGACGAGGTTGCGCCTTGAGTGGCTGGCGGCTCTGGGCTTTCGTCGTCGTGCTCGGCTTCCTGATCGGCACGGCCCTGGCCTGGCTGACCAACCGCGGGCAGGACTCCGGCGCCGAACCCGAATCGATGCTGGCCGTCGGACAACCCCATCCCGGTTTCAGCCTGCCCGGCCCCGATGGCAGCCGGGTCGACGCGGCCGAATTTGCCGGCCGCGCCATGCTGGTCAATTTCTGGGCCACCTGGTGTGCGCCGTGCCGGCGCGAAATGCCGGTGCTGCAGGCCGCCAGCGAGCGGCACGGCGCGGCACTGACCGTCGTCGGCATTGCCCTCGATGACCCGGAACCGGTCACCCGTTTCGTCGAGGAGATCGGCGTGGACTACACCATCCTGGTCGGTCAGGGCGAGGTGCTCGACGCCCAGAGCGAGTGGGGCAACGAGGTCGGCGCCATGCCCTACACGGTGCTGGTGGACGCCGACGGCATCGTGCGCTGGCGGCATTACGGGGAAGTCACCGCCGATGAGCTCGACAAGGCGCTCGGCGACGTCTTGTAGCTCCCGATCCTCGCTCGGCTGTCGGCCATCATCTGGCGGTTTCCGGTTTCCGCATTACGGGCTACGGGCTACGGACGCAACGAACCAACGAACCAACGAACCAACGAACCACCATTCGCCGCCGTATCTTCGCCGAACTTCATCGAACGTGTGGACATTTTCGCCCGCATGCTGCACACTCCCTGTTCCTCAAAGGGCAGGAGCCGGCATGGCTGCCGTACTCGTCGTTCATGGACCCAATCTGAATCTGCTCGGCCGCCGTGAGCCGGAGATCTATGGCGAGGTGACGCTCGAGCAGATCAATGCCCGTCTGGCCAGGATGGCGGCGCGCAACGACCTGGATCTGGCCACCTTTCAGTCGAATGCCGAGCACGAGCTGGTCGAAAGAGTGCAGGCGGCGGCCGATGACGGCACCGACTGGATCGTGATCAACCCGGCCGCCTTTACCCACACCTCGGTCGCGCTGCGCGATGCGCTGGCAGCGGTCGGCTTGCCCTTCATCGAGATTCATCTGAGCAATCCGCACAGCCGCGAGCCGTTTCGTCACCATTCCTGCATGAGCGACCTGGCCACCGGCGTGATTGCCGGTCTGGGCGCCGACGGCTATCTGCTGGCGCTGCAGGCTGTCATCAATAGAACCAATGCTTCGGGATAGACCATGGATCTGAGAAAAATCAAGAAACTGATCGAACTGCTCGAGGAGTCGGAGCTGGCCGAAATCGAGATTCACGAGGGTGAGGAGTCGGTCCGCCTGATTCGACATCATGCCCAACAGGCGGTGGCACAGGCCGCGCCGGCACCGGTCTTGTCACCGTCGCCGCAACCGGCCGCTTCTCCGGCTCCCGCGCCTGCGAACGCCGCACCGGCCGATGATGACGGTGATGAGGCACTGCCGCCGGGCGAGATCCTGCGCTCGCCGATGGTCGGCACCTTCTATTCCTCACCCAATCCGGAGTCGGAAGCCTTCGTTCGTGTGGGCAGCACGGTCTCGGCCGGCGATACGCTGTGCCTGATCGAGGCGATGAAGATGTTCAACCAGATCGAGGCCGAATTTTCCGGCAAGGTGGCCGCGATCCTGGTCGAGGACGGCCAGCCGGTCGAGTTCGATCAGCCCCTGTTCGTGATCGAGAAGGCCTGATTCGCCATGCCCCCGTTCAAGAAGGTTCTCATCGCCAATCGCGGCGAGATCGCGCTGCGCATCCTGCGCGCCTGTCATGCCATGGGCATTCGGACCGTAGCTGTCCATTCCACGGTCGATCGCAACCTCAAGCACGTCGGCATGGCCGATGAGTCGGTCTGCATCGGTCCGGCGCCGGCCAACCAGAGCTACCTCAACGTACCGGCAATCGTCGCGGCCATGGAAGTGACCGATGCCGAGGCCGTGCACCCAGGCTACGGGTTCCTGGCCGAGAACGCCGACTTCGCCGAGCGCATCGAGGAGTCCGGCTTCACCTTCATCGGCCCGCGCGCGGAAACCATCCGGCTGATGGGCGACAAGGTCTCGGCAATCAATGCCATGCGCCAGGCGGGCGTGCCCTGCGTGCCCGGTTCCAACGGGCCGCTGAACGACGACGAGCGGCGTTCGCGCAGGCTGGCCGACGAGATCGGCTTCCCGGTGCTGATCAAGGCAGCCGCGGGCGGCGGGGGGCGCGGCATGCGGGTGGTCGAGGATCCCGAGGACCTGATCAGGTCGATCAGTCTCACGCGCCAGGAGGCCCGCAGCGGCTTCGGCGACCCGACCGTCTACATGGAAAAGTTCCTGACCAATCCGCGCCACGTCGAGATCCAGGTTCTGGCCGACAGCCACGGCAACGCCGTGCACCTGGGTGAACGCGACTGCTCGATGCAGCGCCGTCACCAGAAGGTGATCGAGGAAGCGCCGGCGCCGGGCATCAGCGAAGGAGAGCGCCAGCGCATCGGCAAGATCTGCACCGACGCGTGCAAGCGCATCGGCTACCTGGGCGCGGGTACGTTCGAGTTCCTGTACGAGGACGGTGAGTTCTACTTCATTGAAATGAACACCCGTATCCAGGTCGAGCATCCCGTTACCGAGTGCGTCACCGGGCTGGACCTGATCCGTGCACAGATTCTGGCCGCGGCCGGCGAGCCGCTGCCGTTCTCGCAAGACGAGGTGCGGGTTCAGGGTCACGCCATCGAGTGCCGCATCAACGCCGAAGATCCCGACAAGTTCATTCCGCAGCCGGGCACGATTTCGGCCTTTCATGCTCCCGGCGGACCGGGCATCCGCATCGACTCGCATATCTACGACGGCTACAAGGTGCCGCCCAATTACGATTCGATGATCGGCAAGTTGATCGCCTTCGGCGAAACGCGCGAGGCCGCCATCGAACGCATGCGCGTGGCGCTCGACGAAATCGTGCTCAAGGGCGTGGTCACCAACATCCCCCTGCACCAGCGCCTGATGCGCGATTCAGGCTTCCGCGAGGGCGGTACCAACATTCACTACCTGGAGAAGTTGTTGAAAGGGTGAAGGTCGAAGACTGAAGGTTTCAGGCGAAAGGTTAAAGGCCAAAGAAGGGCTAAATCACGACTTCTGGCGCTTTCGCCTTTGACCTTTCGCCTTTCGCCTTCCGCCTTCCTTCCTGTCAACTGGTCAGGGGCAGGGCGCCGAAGGCGGCATGGGCGACCAGGTGGCCGAGGCGGTCGAGGTCGGGGATGACCGCTTCGCGGCCTTCCACCTGCACGCGGCCGGCGACCGCGATCGGGTTGGAGTCGGTCGGGATCTCTTCGAGATTGTCCTCGGTCACCGTCGTCAGCTTTGGATGGCCCTGGGTGAGCAGGGCCATGTAGGGCATGCGCTCGGTATCGATCAGGGTCTTGAGGATGCAAAGACGTGCGCCCCGGGTCTCTTCCCTGCTCGCCTCTTCGATCAGTTGCGAGTAGCTGATCACCGGAACCTGCCAGCCATGCCACAACTGGGTACCGAGCACCTAGTCGGCCGCATCGGAGATCGGCTCCGGTTCGGAATAGCCGATGACTTCGGCCACCGTGGCGTTCGGGATCAGGATCTCGACGCCGGTCAGCGGCACCATGACACTGCGAATTTCTGTCTCGGACATGCTGGATCCTATCCTTGGGGCACGGGCATGCGAAGCTTGTCGAAGACCTCCTCGACGAGATCGGCTTCCTGGTAGGGCTTGGTCAGATAGCCGTTGACCCCGAGATCCCTGGCGTGCTGACGATGCTTCTCGCCGCTACGCGAAGTGATCATCACCATCGGGACGTGCTTCAGGCGGGGGTCATTGCGCACATGTGTAGCCAGCTCGTAGCCATCCATGCGCGGCATTTCGATGTCGAGCAGGATCAGGTCGGGGACGCGTTCGAACATCGCCTCGACCGCATCGAGGCCGTCGCGGGCGGTGATCACCTCCAGGCCCCGGTGTTCCAGCACGCGCGCGGTGACGCGGCGCATGGTGATGGAGTCATCGACGACCATGACCAGCGGCGTGCGCTTGACTTCCTCGGCCTGCGTTGCCCGCTCGTGCGCGGCAGCATGGCCGGGCAGCAGGTCCTTCTCGAAGGCGCGGCGAATCAGGGGACCCATGTCGAGAATCGGAATCACCTGACCGTCGCCCGTGATCGTGCCACCGAGGATGCCCGTGATCGAGCTGATCTGCGGTCCGACCGGCTTGATCACGATTTCCCGGTGGCCCTGAAGTTCGCTCACGCGCAGTGCAGCTCGGTGTTCGCCGGCCTCGATCATGAGCAGCGACAGCGTGCCTTCCGGCAGCTCTTCCGCGTCGAAGCCGAGCTGGGTTTCGAGTTCGATCAGGGGGTAGTCGTCGCCAGCGTACTCCTGATGCGGTTCGGTCGAGCCGATCTGATGCTCCCATTCCGAAGCCAGCATGCGAGTGACGCCGCGAACCGACTGCAGGGGAATGGCGAACTGGCGGTCGGCCACGCGCACCATGATGGCCTGCATGACGGTCAGCGACAGCGGAATGCGGATGGTGAACCGGGCGCCCTTGCCGGATTCGGTCTGGGCGCTGACGCTGCCGCCGATCTGTCGTACTTCGTTGGCGACCACATCCATGCCGATTCCACGACCGGCCAGTTCGCTGACCTGCTTGGCCGTACTGAAGCCCGGCCGGAAGATCAGCTGCGCCAGCTCGTTCTCGCTGGCGTGCTCGGCGTCGAGCAGCAGACCCTGCTCGACACCACGGCGGCGAATCGCATCGAGGTCGAGACCGCCACCGTCATCGTAGACGCGCAGCACCAGTTCAGTGGCTTCACGGCTGACGTCGATATGGATGGAGCCGGTCTCCGGCTTGCCGGCGGCACGCCGCGCCTCGGGCGTCTCGATGCCGTGCGAGACGGAATTGCGCAACAGATGTTCCAGCGGTGCGGTGATACGGTCGAGCACGCTGCGGTCAAGCTGGCCCTCGCCCTCGATCTCGACCGCCAGATGGGCCTGCTTGCCCAGTTCCCTCGCGGCGTTGCGCACGACACGCCGGAAGCGCGGCAGCAGGGTATTGAAGGCGACCATGCGCGCCTGCATCAGGCCTTCCTGCAGTTCGGTGTTGACGCGCGACTGCTGCATCAGCAGCGTTTCGGACTGACGCGTGGCGTCGTCGAGGATGCTGGTCAGGCTGGTCAGGTCATTGACGGACTCGCCCAGTGCGCGCGACAGTTGCTGAATGGTCGAATAGCGGTCGAGCTCCAGCGGGTCGAAGGTTTCGTCGGCCGGGCCGTGCTCGCGTTCGTAACGGGCCAGGATCTGTGCCTCGGTTTCGATTTCCAGCTTTCTGAGCTGGTCGCGCAGTCGCAGCACCGTTTCGTCGACTTCGGCCACGTTGTTGCGGAACACGTTGACCTGCTCCTCGAGACGGGACCGGAAAATGCTGATCTCGCCGGCGAAATTGACCAGGTCGTCGACCAGGGCGGACGGCACGCGCAGGGTTTCGGTGCGCGCGACCTGGGTTTCTTCGGCGACTTCGGCCGCTTCCGTTTCGACTTCCGGCTCGGGCAGGATCTCGGCGGCTTCCTCGATCTCTTCGACCCGCTCCGGGAAGAGTCCACCGGACGGCCGCTCGGGCATCGGCTCGCGTTTTTCCACCGCCTCGATCATGGCGTGGAGATGATCGCAGCC
>SR_TP_S13solDRAFT_1000464_pt1 | contig 16699 bp, 16 predicted proteins | sample SodReaTP_S13sol_FD_11159 | JGI IMG/M metagenome (IMG submission 11159)
GCGCACCGTGGGCACCACCTTGTGATTGCGCGCCTCGGCCAGCAGGGAACAGTAGTAACCCACGCTCAGGTAACGGCTGCTGCGACACAGGTTGATGACCCTCAACTGGCGCCCACCGGTATCCGGCGCGCTGTTGAGGTAATCCCGGGCCAGCATGACCGGGTATTCGGGGAAGTGGGGTTTCCAGTCCCCGGACTGTTCGATCAGAAGCACATGATCCGACATGAAGTTCTCGTTCTCCGGCTTGTCTCAGGGCAGGGTATCGGGTTTGGGATAGATCACCAGCACGGCCTTGAGCCCCGCCTTGCCATAGCGGGCCATGCGTTCAAAATCGCGCTTGAGAATAGGCATGTTGATGGAATCCATGGGGGTCTCCCCGTTTTCATAGTCCACAAAGGGATCGTGCACATAGATGAAGTGCTCATCAAATCCCGTGACCACCACCCAGTGGGGAAACTTCTCGCCATAGATCCGATAGGAGCTGATCAGCACCACCGGCACAGCACCGGCATCGAATCGGGCGCGCAGGTCGTCCACACTCAGGGTGCCGTAATGCACCGGGATACCCAGGGTCAGGATTTCGTCCAGCATGTCCTCCTGCACCAGGCGCATGACCTCCTTTTTCTCCTCGCTGCGCACCGAATCCACCAGGGGGGTACGGTCGTCATTGATCACAAGTTCGACGCCGAACGCCCGATGGGCTGCGGAAAGCGCCAGTCCATAGGGTCCGCAGCCACCATGACCGGAGGTCATGTAGATGGTGGTGGCCTCCCGCCAGATGCGCAGCTCCATCTTGCGGTCCAGTTCCAGGTTCGGATCCAGGGACTTCATGGCCATCATCACCGCCGACGGACCGCAAGTGAAATCCAGGGTCTGCTCGTAGTAGGGCACCCGCACCAGGTCGGAGCTCAGGTTTGGCGCCAGGGATTTCTCATAGCGCCAGGCCCCCATGTGATCTTCGTAATAATCGCCGTATTCGCCAAAAGGCTCGTAACCCAGGCGGGTGAACAGGGCGATGGATGCGGGGTTGTCCTTGCGGACCTCCAGGCGCAGGTAAGCGCACTCACGCTCCCGGGCCGCCTCCTCGGCCGCCTCCACCAGGGCCTGACCGATGCCCTGCCCCCGGACGCTCTCGTCCACGGCAATGGAATACAGCCGCGCCATGGAGGTGCCCCGGCTGAACAGCAGCAGCACATAGCCGTTGATCCGGCCATCGATCTCACTCAGGAGCACATGGGCGTTGGCCTTGGTGAGCATGTAGCGGAACTGGCGCCGGGACAGCCGGTCGGTCTGGAAACAGCGTTGTTCCAGTGCAACCAGTGCGGGGATATCAGGGACTTCGGCGGGGCGGATCATTGAGAAAGTCTCTAGAGACAAGAGGCAAGATACAAGGGGCAGGACACGCACGATTACACGGCTGGTTTTCTCTTGTATCTTGTATCTTGCCTCTTGTCTCTCGGCCACACCACCATGAAACGACTCCCAAACCTGAACCACATGCTCACTCGGCTTATCGCCCAGCCGTCGGTGAGCAGCGTCTCCCCAGAATTCGACATGGGCAACCGCGCCCTCATCGACGAGCTGGCCGGCTGGTGCGAGGCGGCCGGCTTTGCCGTGGAGGTCACGCCCATCGAAGGCAGCCCGAACAAGGCCAACCTGGTGGCCACCCTGGGGCGGGGGCCAGGTGGCCTGGTGCTCTCCGGCCACACGGACACCGTGCCCTGCGACGAGCAGCTCTGGCGCCAGGACCCCTTCAAGCTCACGGAGCGCGACGGACGGCTCTACGGCCTGGGCACCGCGGACATGAAGAGCTTCCTGGCCCTGGCCCTGGAGGCGGCCCGTGGCCTCAGGGCAGAACAGTTCCACCAGCCCCTGGTGATCCTGGCCACGGCGGACGAGGAAAGCTCCATGTCCGGGGCCAAGGCCATCCGCGCCGCAGGCCGACCCCTGGGGCGTCACGCCATCATCGGCGAACCCACAGGGATGCGCCCGGTGCGCATGCACAAGGGCATCATCATGGAAGGCATCCGCATCACCGGGCGCTCGGGACACTCCAGTGACCCGAGCCTGGGCAACAACGCCCTGGAAGGCATGCACACGGCCATGACCCACATCATGGCCTGGCGCGCCGAGCTTCAGGAACGCTACAACAACCCCCTGTTCAAGGTGGCCGCACCCACCCTGAACCTGGGTCACATCCACGGCGGCGACAACCCCAACCGCATCTGCGGCCACTGTGAACTGCACATCGACCTGCGCCCCCTGCCCGGCATGGACCTGGACGAGCTGCGCGGCGCACTGGAGTCCCGCCTGCAAAAGGGGCTCGAAGGCTCCGGGCTGGGTCTTGAGGTCTTCCGCCTGTTTGACGGCACGCCGGCCATGGAGACCCCCGCCGACGCACCCATCGTGCGTGCCGCCGAAGCCCTCACCGGGCACCCCGCCGAGGCCGTAGCCTTCGGCACCGAGGGGCCCTATCTGCGCGACCTGGACATGGACGTGGTGGTGCTCGGCCCCGGTGACATCGAACAGGCCCACCAGCCCGATGAATACCTGGCCCTGGATCGCATCCCGCCGACCATCGAGATGTTGCGTTCCCTGATCAACAGCTTCTGTCTCAAGCCGGTACGCTGACGCAGGTCCCATGCTTCCGGTATGCTCGGACGCTGTAACACTGGCACCGGGAACACACAGGAATGAAAAAGAACAACCGGCCCGAACTCTCCCAGATCAACTGGTTCCGCAACGCCGCCCCTTACATCAATGCACACCGGGGGCGCACCTTCGTAATCGCCTTCGGTGGTGAGGCGATCCAGGACAGCAATTTTTCCCAGCTGATCCACGACATCGCCATGCTGCAAAGCCTGGGCGTGCACCTGGTACTGGTCCATGGCGCACGCCCCCAGATCGAGCAGCGCCTGCGTGACCGCGGACTGGAATTTCGCTATGAGCATGGCCTGCGGATCACCGACGCCGACGCACTGGCTGCGGTCAAGGAGGCAGCCGGTTGCCTGCGGGTGGAGATCGAGGCGCTGCTGTCCATGGGCCTGTCCAACACCCCCATGAGCGGGGCACGTATTCGCGTGGCCTCGGGCAATCACGTCATCGCCAAACCCCTGGGCGTGCGTGATGGCGTGGACTATCAGCACACCGGCGAGGTGCGGCGCATCGACGCCGAAGGCATTCGCATGCACCTGGCACAGGGCGAAACCGTGCTGCTCTCACCCCTGGGCTATTCACCCACCGGCGAGATCTTCAACCTGAGCGCCGAGGACGTGGCCACCGCTACCGCCATCGCCCTGAAGGCCGACAAGCTCATCTTCCTCACCGAGACCCAGACCCTGCGGGATGGCCGGCGCAGGCCGGTGAACCAGCTCACCGCCGCACAGGCTCAGGACTGGCTGGACAAGGGCCGCAAGATGCCGCCCGAAACGGTGCAGCACCTGAAAAGCGCCATCCATGCCTGTCGCCAGGCGGTGGGGCGCGTCCACCTGCTGGACCGTGCCCTGGACGGCGCCCTGTTGCTGGAGCTCTACACCCGGGACGGGGTGGGCACACTGATCACCGGAGAAACCTACGAACATCTGCGCCGGGCGACTATCGACGATGTGGGTGGCATCCTGGAGCTGATCCAGCCCATGGAGGCCGATGGCATCCTGGTGCGTCGTTCGCGGGAGCAACTGGAACTGGAGATCGACCGCTTCAGCGTCATAGAACGCGACGGCCTGGTGCTGGGCTGCGCGGCCCTGTACGCCTTCCCGGATGACGCGGTGGGCGAAGTGGCCTGTGTGGCCATCCACCCCCAGTACCGGGCTGCCGGGCGCGGCGACAGACTGCTGGAGTTCGTGGAGGCCCAGGCGAAGACCCTGGGTATCGGCCGGTTGTTCGTGCTCACCACCCACACCGCCCACTGGTTCCGCGAGCGGGGCTTCGATCCCGGTGACATCAAGTCACTGCCGCTGCGCCGCCGGGAGCTCTACAACTACCAGCGCAACTCGAAGATCTTTATTAAGGCGTTAGGGGTGAAGGGTAAGGGGTGAGGCGGAAGGCGGAAGGCGGAAGGCGGAAGGCGGAAGGCGGAAGGCGGAAGGCGGAAGGCGTCCAAAGTATACATCCCCTCCCCCTCAGGGGGAGGGCTAGGGTGGGGGTGGTTTACGCCTCTCCCCTGCCCCCTCACCCCTTACGCTACACACCCTAACGCCGCTCATCCTTCTCATGACGCTCCTGGGCCTCGATGCTCAGGGTCGCAATAGGACGGGCCTCCAGGCGGGGCAGGCCGATGGGCTCACCGGTCTCCTCACAATAACCATAGCTTCCGTCATCGATGCGACGCAGTGCGGAGTCGATCTTACCGATGAGCTTGCGATAACGATCCCGGGTGCGCAGCTCCAGAGTGGCGTCGCTCTCCCGGCTGGCCCGATCATTGGGATCCGGCTCGCGCCATTGTTCGTTGCGCAGGTTCTTGATGGTCTCTTCGGACTCATCCAGCAATTCATTGCGCCACTGCAACAGCTTGCCCCGAAAGTATTCAAGCTGACGGGGATTCATGTAGGGCTCGGCCTCGCTGGGCCGATAGTCATTTCCACTGCTGGGTAGTTCATCATTCATGGGGCCCGTGGCCTCCCTGAATCATGGGTCCGCACTGGCCGACCCGGAGTACCCAGTATAGATCAGCACGCCCCCGGAATGCCCGCATGGGCTTGCGCCATGTCCCGAAATCGGACCCCCGTCAGGTCATCGTCATACACATGCTCTATAATGTCGCGCGATTTCAATGGCGGGCATCCATCCGCCAGGAGCCGTGACCATGAGCCATGCACCGCCCCGCCCTCTGCACGTAGTCCAGATCACGGACCCGCACCTGGGCACGCCCGAGTCGGGCATGTACGGGGTCAAGCTGAACACCGGTACCACCCTGAGCCGGGTGCTGGATCAGATACGACGAACCGTACCCGACGCGGACCTGATGCTGGCCACCGGCGACCTGGCCGAACGTCCCGTCAGCGCCACCTATGAGCAGCTACGGCAAATGCTACGTGACTTGCCCATGCCGGTGCACTGCCTTGCGGGCAACCACGATGAGCCTAAGCTGATGGAAGAGATCCTGAACGAACCGGGTCTGGACTGCGCCAAGATCATCACCCGTGAGGACTGGCTGCTGGTGCTGCTGGACAGCACGGTGCCCGGCCAGGCAGGCGGCAGGCTCAGCGAGCACGAACTGGAGTTTCTGCAAGAGGCCCTGTCCCGGCATCCGGCCCGTAACGCCCTGGTGTGCCTGCACCACCCGGTCGTACCCATCAACAGTGCCTGGATGGATCGCATGCAGTTGGCCAATGCCGAGGCCCTGTTCAATATCCTGGATCGTCACCCCCAGGTACGCGGCGTGCTATTCGGCCATATCCACCAGGACTTCGAGGCCACACGCCGGGGCGTGCGGCTGATCGGCTCCCCGTCCACCTGCCTGCAGTTCCTGCCCGGCAGCAAGGACTTCGCCCTGGACGCCCTGCCCCCCGCCTGGCGGGAACTCACCTTGCACCCGGACGGGCGCATCGAGACCCGGGTTCATTACGTGGATGACCAACAACCCGTGCAGTACACAGCGTCGCGATAAAACCCTATTGCCACAGAAGTCACAGAGCTAAAGACGATCTTTTTTCTCTGTCCACTCTGTGACCTCTGTGGCTATAGCCCCCTATTTACCGTTATCCGACGAGACATCACCACTTGGCTGCTCACCCACCATGCGTACCGGGAAGGGATCGGTAACGCTGCCGGTATAAAGCGTCATGTGCGGGAACGGGATCTCGATGCCCTCGGCATCGAAGGCCTTCTTGATCTCGATCTGCAGACTGTTGCGCAAGTCCAGGAAGTTCTCCCGCTTGGCCCACACGGAAAACTGAATATTCAGGGATGAATCACCAAAGCCATTAAAGATGAACAGGGGCTTGGGCTCGTCCAGGCACAGGGTATTGCGATCGGCCACATCCATGAGCACCTTGCGCACCCGTTCAATGTCTTCCTTGTAGGCCACGCCCACCTGAAGATCGAAACGGCGAATGGGGAAGCGGGTGAGCGTGGTGACCTCGCTCTTGATCAGGGTCTCGTTGGGGATGCGCACGAACAGGTTATCGAAGGTGCGCAGCTTCACCGAGAGCAGATCCACGGACAACACCTCGCCAGTGATCTCGCCCACCTTGATCACATCCCCGGTGCCGAAAGGACCCTCGCCAATCAGGAACAGCCCGCTGATGAGATTGGAGGCCGATGTCTGGGAGGCGAAACCGATGGCCACCGACAGGACGCCCGCCGCCCCCAGCAACACACCCAGACTGAAACCCAGCTCTCGTAGGGCCGAGGCCACGAACAGGCCCAGAATGAGATAAAAGGCCAGGCGACGGAAGATCATGGCGTGATGGGTGGTGAAGCGACGCAACACCATGCGCTGCACCAGACGCGAGACAAAACGCGCCAGGATGAAACCCACCAGCAAGAACATCACGGCGCGCAGCACGCTCATGACCTGATCACTGGCCATATAGTTCAGGATGGAATCCAGCATGCAAACCCCTCATCGCCAAGCGGCAACACAAACATAAAAAACCGCCGCGGCCAATCATGACCGAAGCCCGCGCTCCGCGGTTTCAGCCGAACAGATCGCTGAAGGCCCGCACCAGGCCACCGCGCCCCGGCTCGGTGCGCGGGCCGCTGAGTCGCTCGGCCCGGGGCGCCATGTTCGGCACGCCGGGCACCACACGCAGTCCCGCCAGGTCACTGTCAGCGGCCCGGGTGAGATGCACCTCCTCGGTCCACAACCCGCTGTCGGCGTCCCCATAGACCGAGAGCAGCGGCACCGGCAGGCTGAGCCGATCAATGGGCAACAGGCTGCTTGCCTCGTTGCGCACCTTCACAGGTGTGATCGCCCGGTGGGGACGGCGCGGCACCTGCTCGAGGTGATTGCGCGCATGGGTGCGCGCCGCATAGCACAGCTCACCTTCCCGGGTGGACGGTCCAAACCAGGTGTCCGACATGGGCAGCACCGGGATCTCCCGCAGGCTGCGGGCCGGGTCACCCAGGTCGATGGAAATCCATACCGGCGTGCTCAGATAGAGCATCGCCTCTTCGCCCGGGGGCACGAATACCGACTGGCGTGCACGCACCACCACCGGCCGGTCTGCCAGCATGGGACGCAGGCACACCCGTGCGGGGCTCTGGTTGAACACGAAGCGCTCGGCCGCCTCATCGGCGGGCATGGCATCCAGATCGGTCATGCGGGCCTGGGCCGGCTGTGCCTCGTCCCACTCTTCCCGGGAGGTCCAGACACGCCAGGCATCGGCACTGCGAAACAGTTGCAGGCTCAGGGGGCCCAGGACACAACGGATGCCCTGCCCTGCGGACAGCTCCCGCGGTGACCACCAGGGCATGGAAGACTGCTTTTGACTCACTTCAACTCCTCGTGATGACAGGACCGGCACCCGGGTACCGGGACTTCAGATAAGCCCATCAGATTCGCGTACCGATTTCACCACCCGGCTGGTATTGATCAAAAGGACCACCGAACGACCCTGCAGCGGGTAATACTCGTGGCTGTGGAAGTTACGCCGGTCCGCACGTTCGCCATCATCATAATGGGTATCTATCAACGCCGCCCAGCGGGTGTGCTGGGGCTCCGCCGGCAAACGGAACTGCACCGCCGCGTGGTGGGCGTTGAACAGCAGGATCAGATCCGAGTCCTGGATGCGACGACCGAACTCGTCGTGCTCCTCGAAGGCATCCCCCGCCACGAACATGCCCAGCACGCGACCGAAGGGCTGGTGCCAGTCCACCTCCGTCATCTCCTCGCCGTCGGGTCGCAGCCAGGTGAGATCCTTCACCCGCCCGCCGTTGACGTGAAGCCCGTGGAAAAACTGGCGACGGCGCAGACCGGGATGTTCACGACGCAGACGAATAAGCTTTTGCACAAAGCCCAGCAGCTGGCGGCGTTCCGCATCCAGACTCCAGTCCACCCAGCTCAGTTCATTGTCCTGACAGTAGGCATTGTTGTTGCCCTGCTGGGTGCGTCCGCGCTCATCCCCGGCCGGCAGCATGGGGATGCCCTGGGACAGGAACAGCGTGGCCAGCAGGTTGCGCTGTTGGCGCGCGCGCAGGGCAAGAATATGGCCGTTCTCCGTGGGACCCTCCTCACCGCAGTTCCAGGACAGGTTGTGATCCTCCCCATCCCGGTTGTCCTCGCCGTTGGCCAGGTTGCGTTTCTGGTTGTAGCTCACCAGATCATGCAGGCTGAAACCATCGTGGCAGGTGATGAAGTTGATGCTGGCGTAGGGCCGACGTCCACTGGATTCGTACAGATCCGATGAACCGGTCAGCCGGTACGCCATGTCCCCGTGCATGGCCTCGTCGCCCTTCCAGTAGGCCCGCGCCGAATCCCGGTAGCGACCATTCCACTCGGTCCAGCCCACCGGAAAATTGCCCACCTGGTAGCCACCCTCGCCCAGATCCCAGGGCTCGGCAATAAGCTTCACCTGGGACAGCACCGGGTCTTGGTGAATGATGTCGAAGAACGCGCCCAGGCGATCCACCGCGTGCAGCTCACGGGCCAGGGCCGAGGCCAGGTCGAAACGAAAACCATCTACGTGCATCTCCTGCACCCAGTAGCGCAGGGAGTCCATGATCAGCTGCAACACCCGGGGGTGACGCATGTTGAGGGTATTGCCACAGCCGGTGTAATCCATGTAGAAGCGCCGGTCATCGTGCAGCAGGCGGTAGTAGGCAGAATTGTCGATACCGCGAAAGCTCAGGGTGGGCCCCAACTGGTTGCCCTCGGCGGTATGGTTGTAGACCACGTCGAGGATCACCTCGATGCCGGCGCTGTGCAGCGTCTTGACCATGGTCTTGAACTCATCTACGTGGCCCGAGGCACAATAGCGCATGTCCGGGGCGAAGAAGCCGATGGAGTTATAGCCCCAGTAGTTGCGAAGTCCCTGGGAGACCAGGTTGCGGTCGTCAATGAAACCATGCACCGGCATCAACTCCACGGCGGTCACCCCCAGGCGCGTGAGGTAACTCACCACCGGCGCGGTAGCCAGCCCCGCATAGGTGCCGCGCAGGGCCGGCGGCACCTTCTCGTTGAGCGCGGTGAAGCCTTTCACGTGCAACTCGTAGATGACGGTGTCGTGCCAGGGGACCTGGGGGTGGCGATCATCTCCCCAGGTAAATGCGGTGTCGATCACCTGGCAGCGGGGCATGCCGGCAGCGGAATCCCGCCGGTCCATCTGCAGATCCTCCTTGGCGCTGCCGATGCGATAACCGAACAGGGCATCGCTCCAGCGCACCTGACCCACCAGGTGCTTGGCGTAGGGATCCAGCAACAGCTTGTGATGATTGAAACGATGACCCTGGGCAGGATCGTAGGGACCGTAGACCCGGTAGCCATACAGTTGTCCTGGGCGCAGCTCAGGCAGATAGGCGTGGAATACCTGATCGGTCTGCCAGCGCAGCTCGATGCGGTCCACCTCGCGCTTGCCCCGTGGATCGAACAGGCACAGCTCCACCTTCTCGGCGTGCTCGGAGAACAGGGCGAAGTTCACCCCTTTACCATCCCAGGTGGCCCCCAGGGGATAGGGCCTGCCCGGCCACACGGCCAGCTTAGTCTGACTCATGGGGGTACCTGTTCATGGGCAGGATGAACATGAAAAATTGAACTCCGAAATGGGGAATGCCCCAGGAAAACTGCGGGCATAGGGAGGATGCGGGAGTCCAGAGTATAGGAGCCGTCTGCTGCACCGCGCAATCGTCGCCGTGAGATGCCGCACATGGGATGCGCGACAGCGAAGGACGATTGCTGCAGAATCATGGGTCCCTTGCCATCCGGCAGTCAGCCCCTTGCACCCATGAACCCAGCCCAGCCATCAGATCCCAGAATCGACAGCCTCAACGCCTGGCTGGCCGGCGCACTGGGGCCAGGTGTGATCGTGAACCCGCCGCTGTCCACCGACGCCAGCTTCCGGCGCTACTTCCGGGTGCACCAGAACGGGCACAGCTGGATCGTGATGGATGCCCCGCCGGAACACGAACATCCCGCTGCCTTCGTGCGCATGGCCGGTTGCCTGGAACAACTGGGATTGAGCGTGCCCCATGTGCTCTCCGCAGATACCGGCTCCGGCTTCCTACTGCTCGAAGACTTCGGCGACTGCACATTCACCCGTGCCCTGGCCACAGGGGAAGATGAAACCAGACTCTACACCCTGGCCGTGGACACCCTGCTTGCCCTGCATACGGGCTGGGCGAACAGCAAGGGCCTCGAACCACCACCGCACTATGGTGAAGAAGAGCTGCTGCGCGAGGCGCGCCTGCTGATCAAATGGTACTGGCCACAGGTCATAGGTAGCCCCTGCCCCGAGGAGACGGCCGAGGCCTTCGACACGGCCTGGCGCGAGGTGCTCGGCGCCGCACAGACCTTGCCATCAGTCCTGGTGCTGCGGGATTACCACGTCGATAACCTGATGGTGCTGCCCGGGCGCGAAGGCATCGCCGCCTGTGGCCTGCTGGATTTCCAGGACGCCCTGCTGGGTTCGCCCGCCTATGACCTGGTCTCCCTGCTGAGGGACGCCCGCCGGGACGTGCCCGCGGACCTGGCACGCGCCATGTTCGATCGATACCTGACCGCCCGATCGGATCTTGATCGCGCGAGTCTGGAGGCCGCCTACTGGGTGCTGGGCGCACAGCGCACGAGCAAGGTCATCGGCATCTTCACCCGCCTCTGGCTGCGGGACGGCAAACCCGGGTATCTGCGCCACCTCCCAAGGCTCTGGCGCCTGCTGGAGGAAGAATTGGCCCGCCCTGAGCTGGAGCCGGTGCGCCAGTGGTACGACCGTCACCTGCCCAGCTCCCTGCGCCAGGCCCTGGGCGCACCCCAGGGCATCTGAACCATGCGAGCCATGATCCTGGCCGCGGGCCGTGGCGAGCGCATGCGCCCGCTCACCGACCACACCCCCAAACCCCTGCTGCAGGCCGGTGGCCGCGCACTCATCGAACATCACCTGGGCCACCTGGCACGGGCAGGCTACCGCGAGGTGGTGATCAACCTGGCCCACCTGGGGGATCAGATCCGCGCCCGACTGGGCGACGGCGCCGCCTACGGGCTGCACATCAGCTACTCCCCTGAAGACCAGGCCCTGGAGACCGGCGGCGGTATCCGCCGCGCATTGCCTCTGCTGGGCGATGCGCCATTCCTGGTCATCAACGGTGATGTCTGGTGCGACCATCCCCTTTCGCCACCGTCACTGGCACCAACAGACCTTGCCCACCTGGTGCTGGTCAACAACCCTGAGCATCATCCCAACGGCGACTTCGCACTCCATGGCGGCCGGGTTCGTGAACAGGACGGGGATCGTCTGACCTTCAGCGGCATCGGCTGGTATCGCCCCGAACTGTTCCGCGCACTGCCAGAGGGCCGTTTCCCCCTCGCCCCCCTGCTACGCCAGGCCATGGCAAGGGACCAGGTGAGCGGTGAGCACCACCCCGGCCGCTGGCTGGACGTGGGCACACCGGAGCGACTTGCACAGCTAGATGCCAAGCTTTATTTGAAGGTTGAAGGTTGAAGGATCCAAAGCATAAATCCCCTCCCCCTCAGGGGGAGGGTTAGGGTGGGGGTGGTTTACGCCTTTCGCCTTTCGCCTTGCGCCTTCCACCAATCGCCTCACGCCTTTCACCTAACCCCTCTCCCAAACAAAAAAAGCCCGGGACAATACCCGGGCTCAATTGACTTCTGGAGGATTCCTCGCGGGAATCAGGGCTTGACGTAGGTATAGCCCTGGGCCTGCAGATAGGACAGGTGCGCCACACCACTGGGGATGACGTCCTCGGCCTTGGCATCGTACAGGTCCTTGGAGATGTCCAGCTTGCGACCCACCACGGTGTTGTTGCACACCTGGAAGCCCACGTTCTGCATCTTCAGGTTATCCACGGCGGCGCGCAGGTTCTCGTTTTCCTTGGCATTGATCAGCAGGTTCAGGCCGGCACCGTGCATCACCACCTTCACGTCGATGTTCTCGGCGCCCACGGCGTTGATGTGGTTCTGGACGTTGCGCAGGGCGCCCTGGTTCTGCTGCGGATCACCACCGTTGATGTGGTAGACCACCTTCTGCTTGCCATAATCGGTGGCCAGGGCGGTGCCGGGCAGGGCCATCATCACAGCGGCCAGGGCCATCAGGGACACAATAATTTTTTTCATGACTGTTCCACTCCTCGTTCTATCTAATGTTTATGGTGACTACCTTGGTGGTACTGGACTAGACCTGGATATAGGCCCAGCCCTGGGACTGGCGGCGGATCACCTCCGCCACGCCAGAATTGATCACCTGCGCCTCGGGCAGCAGGCGCACGTGTATGTTCTCTTCGCGCCGCAGGCGCTCGAGGGTGTTCAGGCAGGCGGTGAAGCTCAGGCCCTCGGGGTATTGCGCCGAGAGCATGGCCACCCGCTGGGGGAAGGGCGAGATGTCCTCCCGCAACAGGGCCAGGCCTTCGCCATGGGCCACCACCTGGATCTGCAGGGCCACACCCTGGGCCTTTGCAGCACCCATGAGCAACTCCACCTCGTCCAGCATGTTGGTGATGCGCTCGGAATCCGTGGTGGTCAGGTGCAGCAGGATGCGACTGGTCTCGCGCACCGTCCCGTGCAGGGGCTGGCTCAGATCGGCGCCACTCACCCGGGCGGTCTGTTGGGGCGGCTCCTGCAGGCTCAGACCGACGCCGGTGATACCGGCTATGGAAAGCATCATCACCACGGCGGCGGCCACCGGACCCAGCCAGCCACCTCGGGCGCTGCGGGCAAGGCCATGGCGCTGGGGCGGCGCAGGCACGCGCTCGTAGGCCAGATTCACCATCTCCTTGATCTGGCACAGATCACAGATCTCGCGGCTGAGCCGATCATCGGAAGCGATCTGCTTGAGAGTCGCCAGGCGCTCTTCAGGACAGAACTCGCCATCCACGAAGGCGTTGAGGATCTCGTCACTGGGTTTATCAGTTCTCATGGCTATTCCTTACAAGCGACAGACCGGGGGCGTGCTGGGCATCGCGTTCACGGCGTAACAGCTGGCGCTTGAGTTGTTGGCGGGCACGGCTGAGACGACTCATGACCGTACCGATGGGCACTTCCAGAATGCTGGCCACATCCCCGTAGGAGAACCCCTCCAGGTCGACCAGGGTGAGCACCTTGCGCTGATCGTCACTCAGGTCCAGGATGGCCTCGCGCACGGTACGCACCGTGGCGGCCCGCTCGGCGTTCATCTCAGGGCAGTCCTCGCAGGCCAGTTCAATATCATCCACGTCCACCGTCTCTTTCTGGCGACGCAGCCAATCCCGGTGACTGTTGGTCATGATGCGGTACAACCAGGGCTTGAGGGCGTCCTCGTCCTGCAGGCTTCGCAGCCGGGAGATGGCCTTGACCATGGTCTCCTGCACCAGGTCATCCGCCTGGGCCGGGTTATGACACCAGGCATAGGCAGTCCGATATAATTGGGGCCGGAAGGCCGCAATTCGGGCCTTCAATCGGCGTTGCAGGAGCCAGTTGATCACTGCCATCGGGGACCTTCCATTCTTCGTTCTGTTATCTAGGACGCCGCAGCCATCCGGCTTATTCCAGAAATTTTTCGCCTTGAGACCCAGGTCCGCCATGTCTTTTGAACCGCAACAGATGGAACGCGCCTTCGCCTTCGACCCCCGGCAGGTAGAGTCCCTGCGTCAGGGCTGGGGCCGGCTCATGGAGGCCCTGGTGTGGGCGGACATCCGCACCAGCAAGCTCGGCGCCCTGCCCCGGCTGCGCAAACGTTTTCTGGAACTGGGCGAGAACCTGCGCTCGGTGGTCAGCGACCGGGCCTGGATCCCCCACCCCCGGGAGCGGGTCAAGGGGGCCATGGGCGCCTGCCTGAACCTGCGCGACAGCCTGAACCAGGTGGAACGCGGTGCCCAGGGTCTGGATGGGGGGGCCGACTTTCCGGCCTTCGAGCAGGAACTGCTGGCCTTTCGACAGGCACTCCTGTTATTGCTGGAACACCACGAGCCCCTGTGGGCCGACATGCTGGAAGCCCAGTATGACACGCCCCTTGAGGACGACGAGGACGATTGACCCCACCACGGGCGCCCGGCGCGCCCATCGAGGCAGGCTTGGGCCAGGAAATCGAGAACACCCGATTCAGCAAAGAGGATTTCAGGCGCTTCCAGGAGCGCCTCCAAGAGGAGACCCGCCTGGCCCGTGATGTGGAGGCCGCCGGAGGCTTCGACGACGGCCATCCCGTGGCCGGTTTCGAGATCGAGGCCTGGCTGGTGGACGCCAACGACCAGCCGGCGCCGGTCAACCAGGCCTTCCTGGAACACTTTCACAACCCCCTGGCCACGCCCGAGCTGGCGCGCTTCAACGTGGAGCTCAACACCAGCGCCCGGCCCCTCAAGGCCGGGGTCCTCTCGGATCTGCACCGGGAGATGCGCGACACCTGGCAGGGGGCCCGGGAGGCCGCCACGGCCTGCGGCGCCGAGCTGCTGCTCACCGGCATCCTGCCCACCCTGCGCCCGGAGCACCTGTGCCTGGCCAACATGTCGGACATGAACCGCTACCGGGCACTCAACGAACAGGTGGTGCTCTCCCGCCAGGGACGACCGCTGAAACTGGACATCGTGGGCCGTGAACACCTGCACCATGAACACCATGACGTGATGCTGGAGGCGGCCACCACCTCCTTCCAGATCCATCTGCAGACCCCCATCGCCACGGCCCACAAGGTCTACAACGCCTCCCTACTGGCCAGCGCACCCATGGTGGCCCTGTCCGCCAACTCCCCCTACCTGTTCGGCAAGGACCTCTGGGACGAGACCCGCATCCCGGTATTCGAACAGGCGGTGGAGGTGGGTGGTTACCAGGGTGCCTCCCGGGGCCCGCTGCGCCGGGTCAGCTTCGGCTCGGGCTTCGCCCGGGAATCCATCCTGGAATGTTTCGAGGAAAACCTGGAACACTTCCCGACCCTGCTGCCCATCCTGTTCGATGAACCGCCTGAGCGCTTCAGCCACCTGCGCCTGCACAACGGCACCATCTGGCGCTGGAACCGACCCCTGATCGGCTTCGACGACCAGGGCCGGCCCCACATTCGCATCGAACATCGGGTAGTGCCCGCCGGACCCACCCTGGTGGACAGCATCGCCAGCGCCGCTTTCTATTACGGCCTGGTGGAAGAACTGGTGACCGTGGCCGGCGGTCCGGAGGGGCTCATGGACTTCTCCCGGGCCCGGGACAATTTCTACCAGGCCGCACGCCTGGGACTGGAGGCCCACGTGGAATGGCCTGCCGGACGCAGCCGGCCGGTGCGCCACCTGATCCTGGAAGAGTTGTTGCCCCAGGCCCAGCGGGGACTGGCACGCCTGGGCCTGGATGGCGACGACGTGGACCGCTACCTGGACATCGTGCGCGCCCGGGTAGAAAGCGGCCAGACGGGGGCGGCCTGGGCCCGTCGCTACGTGGCCACACACGGGCCGGACCCGCGCCAGCTGGTACACAGCTACCTGGCCCTGCAAACCACCGACCTGCCCGTGCATCTCTGGCCAGAGGGGTCCTCATGCTGAAAGAACTGGACCACCTGCCCGAGGGTTTTCTCACGGCACGGCCTGCAGAGCTCGAGACCCTGCTCGGTGGCCCCACCCTGATCCACCTGCCGGGCCGGCGCCCGGAACCCCTGTTCGTCTCGGTCCTGCTGCACGGCAACGAACCGGCCGGCCTGGAGGCGGTGCAGGCCTTGCTGCGCTCGCCTCCCGCCGGGGGCCTGCCCAGGGCCCTGTCCCTGTTCGTGGGCAACGTATCCGCGGCCCGGGCCGGGGTGCGTCGCCTGGATGCTCAGCCGGACTACAACCGCACCTGGCCGGGCGGCGACGGCGGTGACACCCCGGAACACCGGCTCATGGCGCAGGTCACGGCACGCATGGGCGAGCTGGGCCCTTTCGCCAGCGTGGACGTACACAACAACACCGGCCTCAACCCCCACTACGCCTGCATCAACCGCCTGGAGCCCCGATTTCTGCAATTGGCCACCCTGTTCGGCCGCACCGTGGTGTACTTCATCCGCCCCCGGGGTGTGCAATCCCTGGCCTTCGCGCAACTGTGCCCCGCGGTCACCCTGGAATGCGGCAAGGCGGGGGATGCCCACGGCGTGGAACATGCCCGTGAGTTCATCACCGCCTGCCTGCAGCTCTCGGAAATACCGGACCACCCGGTGTCGCCCCACGACCTGGACCTGTTCCACACCGTGGCGGTGGTCAAGGTGCCTGATGCGGTGAGCTTCTCCTTTGCCGCCGGGGAGGCAGACCTGGAATTCGACCCTGACCTGGATCACATGAACTTCCGGGAACTGCCCGCCGGAACCGCCCTCGGACGGGTGCGCCCCGGCAGCGGGGTGCAGGTGGAGGCCCGCAGCGAGACCGGCGAGGACGTAACCGACGTCTACTTCGACACCCACCAGGATCGCCTGGTCCTGCGCCGACCGGTCATGCCCTCCATGCTCACCCTGGACGAGCGCGTGGTGAGACAGGATTGTCTTTGTTACCTCATGGAACGCATGAGCCTGGCGGTGGACTCAGCGAAGTGACGAGACAGACGCTCGGTTAACAGTGGTGAGTCTCAAGTGGCTAGTGGCAAGGAAAACACGGGTTTTTCCTTGCCACTAGC
>SR_TP_S13solDRAFT_1000465_pt1 | contig 16668 bp, 14 predicted proteins | sample SodReaTP_S13sol_FD_11159 | JGI IMG/M metagenome (IMG submission 11159)
ATGGCGGGCCCTGCCCGCCATTTTTTTGGTACGCGCACGGGCGCGAAGCTGGAGAGCCGGCTCAATGATGCCTGTGATGCCGCCCGGAAAGGGCCGGCACCGGTGGAATTCCAGCTCCGGTTTCAAGCCGGACAGCACCTCGCTGGGTGGCCTTCGCAATCCTGAAGGAATTCCGGTGCGCGCGGTGAACGGCAGATACCCTGAACATTCGTGATGTAATTTGCTACTCTTCGTCACCTGCAAGTTGAAGAGCGTTCTTGCAAGGGAAGAGCGTTTTCCCGGTGCCGGTTTCCTGAGCGATTCTGTCGCCCGGAACTTGTCAGGCCCTCAGGGGGAATTGGCTGTTGCATAATTCGCGACGCCGTGCCTACAATAGGTTTTTTCCAGTCGCAGCCGCGGGCGAATTTTTCCGGGCGCGATCCTTCTCCAAAAAATGAAGATCATTCGGGTATGAATATTTTGACCAAGCCAAGTTTTCGCGGAACAGCCGGGCTATTGCTGGCGACTGTTGTCATCCTGTGTGCCGCCACCCAGGTGAACGCCCAGGCCATCAGCCCGGCGCTGGATGCCAGCCGCCAGGCAGCCGAGGGGACGCGCCAGTCCCAGGAGCGGATCGACGAGATCGATTCCCGCATCCAGGAGCTTCTGGGCGATTACCGCGCCAACCTCAAGCAGCTCGAACAGCTCAACCGCTACAACCAGTCGCAGCAGCGGCAGGTTGACGCCCAGCGAGATGAGATCGAGTCGCTCACCGAGGACATCAACAATATCGCCAGCCTCCAGCGCGCCGTGCAGCCGCTGATGGAAGACATGCTGGGTGCGCTGGAGCGTGTCGTGGAGGCGGATCTTCCATTCCTGGTCGATGAACGCCGAGCACGCGTGGCGCGCCTGAAGACCATCATGGATGATCCCGGGCGGTCGCCTGCCCAGCGCTACCGTCTGATCATCGAGGCCTACCAGATCGAAACCGAATACGGTCGCACCATCGAGGCTTATCGCAGCAACGTTGAAGCCGATGGCCGCCTCTACGAGGACGTCGACATCCTGCGAATCGGCCGGCTGGTGCTGGTATTCCGCACCGATGACGATGCGGTCCTGAAGCGCTTTGACCTCGATACCAGGAGCTGGGTGGATCTCGACAAGTCCTTCCTGCAAGATGTCAAGACGGCCATGCGAATCGCTCGCGAGCAGATTCCGCCGGACCTGATCCACATTCCGGTCACAGCACCGGTCACTGCGGGTGAGGGCTGAAACCATGTTGAGCAAGCTGAAAATGCAAATCACCCACGGAATTGAAAGCGGGAAGAACATCATGCCCCATCGTTCGACTGGCCGGCTGCTACTGCTGGCGCTGGGATTCGGAATCTGTTCAATGGCCGCTGCCCAGCAGGCACAGCCGCTGGACGAAGTGCTGCGAGCCATGCAGAACGAGCGGCAGGCGGTGGCCCAGGCCAACCGCGAGCGTGAAGAGCGTTTCCGCCGTGAGCAGGCCAACCAGGAACAGCAGTTGCGCGAAGTTCGCAACCAGGTTTCCGCCGCGGAAGCGGAAGCCAGCCGGCTGGAGAACCTGCGCAATCAGCTCGATCGCGAACTGGATGAATTACGCGATCAACTGGCCGAGCGCCAGGGCGAGTTCGGCGAACTGTTCGGGGTCGCGCGCGCCGCGGCGGCAGACATGAACGAGCAGCTCTCCGATTCGCTGATCTCGACCCAATATCCGGGACGGGGCGAAGAATTGTCGGAGATGGCCCAGTCCGGTTCGCTGCCGACCATCGAGGAACTCGAAGGCCTGTGGTTCACGATGCTGCAGGAAATGAGCGAGCAGGGCAAGGTGGTTCGCTACCAGGCCCCGGTGATCGGAAACGATAACTCCTCGAGGCCCGAATCCGTGGTTCGCGTTGGACCGTTTACCGCCTTCGGACGCGATGGTTTCCTTGTGTTCAATGACGACTCGCTGCGCTACCTGGCGCGTCAGCCTGGTGGTGGCGCGGTGGCTGCTGCGCGGCGTGTAATGAACCATAGCGGCTCCGGCGTCGTGCGCGGCATGATTGATCCGTCGCTGGGTGCTTTGCTCGGCCTGGTCGTGGAGATGCCGACGCTGCGCGAGCGAGTGGACCAGGGCGGCGCGATCGGCTACGCGATCATTGTCGTGGCCTTGTTCGGTATTCTGCTCGCGGTGTTCCATTGGTCGATGCTGACGCTGACCTCGATGAAGGTTCGGGCCCAGATGGGCAGCGATACGCCTTCGACTTCCAACCCGCTGGGCCGGATCCAGCAGGCTTACGAAGAGCACAAGGGCGAGGATCTGGAGACCCTGCAGTTGCACCTGGATGACGCGGTCCTCAAGGAGCTGCCGCCGCTGGAGCGCGGTCTGAATCTTGTCAAGGTGCTGGCCGCCGTCGCTCCGCTGATGGGTCTGCTCGGTACCGTGATCGGCATGATCGTGACCTTCCAGGCAATCACGCTGTTCGGTACCGGCGATCCCAAGCTGATGGCGGGCGGTATCTCCCAGGCGCTGATTACCACCGTGCTCGGTCTGATTGCCGCGGTACCGTTGCTGATCCTGCATGCCTTCGCAGCCGGGACCTCGCGTCGCCTGGGCCAGATTCTCGAAGAGCAATCCGTGAGCCTGGTCGCCGACGCCGAAAAGTCCAGCCGTTGATCCGTGCGCATGAGGAGCATTCAACGTGTTTGAACTGCTGAATCCGGTCAACGCCTTCTCGGTCATCCAGGACTTCCTGGAGGCCGGGGGTCCTGTCGTGACCGTGCTGCTTTGCAGTACGCTGTTGATGTGGATCCTGATCAGTGAGCGCTTCATCTACTATGCCTATTCGGGTTCCCGCCTGCGCAAGGCGCAGGTTGGCCGCTGGAAGGCGCTGGACGATCACGCGAGCTGGCAGGCACACATGCTGCGCGAGCGGCTGATCTCGGAGGTGCGGGTCGAAAATGAACGCAATCTCGGCATCATTCGGGCACTGATCCTGATTACGCCGCTGCTGGGCCTGCTCGGCACCGTGACCGGCATGATCGAAGTGTTCCAGGTCATCGTCGATACCGGTTCGTCGAATGCCAGGCTGATGGCCTCGGGGATATCCAAGGCCACGATCCCGACCATGACCGGGCTGGCCGTGTCCCTGACCGGCGTGTTTTCGATGAGCTTTCTCGATCGCCGCAATGATCTGTCCATCGCGGAGGTCACCGACAAGCTGGAAGTGGATTCGGGCATGGGCCTGAGCACCGGCCGGCGCCTGCTCAGCGATGATCCGGACGAGGCCGAAGTCAATATCACGCCGCTGCTGGACATCGTGTTCATCCTGCTGATCTTTTTCATCGTGACCTCGACCTTTCTCGATGAGGAGGGGCTGGAAATCGTGACGCCGCAGGACGACGAGCAGGAGCAGCCGACGCGGCCGCCGCCTACGCTGGTGTTGAGCGTGCGCAACGACGGTTTCGTCATGGTCGATAATGTGCGCATGATCGATCCCAGATCCGTCAAGCCCGTGGTCGAAGCCTTCAAGGCAGAGAAGCCACGGGGTGTGGTGCTGTTGAACGCAGCCCCCGATGCCGAGGTCCAAGTTACTGTACTGGTGCTGGATCAGACCCGCCAGGCGGGTGTCGATCCGGCGCTTGCGATTCAGCGAAGATAGTCGAACGGAGTCCCCATGGCCAGAGCACGGAGAACCGCAAAAGCCGATGACAGCGACGTCAATGTGACGCCGTTGCTGGACATCGTGTTCATCATGCTGATCTTCTTCATTGTCACGGCAACCTTCATCAAGGAGCCCGGCGTCGATGTCACCCGACCGGAGGCCCAGACCGCCGAGGACCAGCGCCTGGTATCGGTGCTTGTCGCGATCGACGCTGATAACAAGATCTGGATCAACCGCAAGGAAGTCTCGCTGGAAGGCGTCCGCGCCGCGGTCGAGCGCCTGCGGCGCGAGAATCCGCGCGGCAGCGCGGTGGTCCAGTCCGATGGACGTGCCCACAGCGAATATCTCGTGGAAGTGCTCGAGCAGATTCGGGCTGCGGGCGTGCAGGATGTCGTTGCCGTATCGACCAGGAAATCATGAACAGTATCATTCGTCTATTTGCAGGCCTGCCGGGCGCGGTAATCGTCACCTCACTGGTCTTTCTGCTGCTGGCCACGGTCATTTCCACGCGCCAGGATGTTCAGCTGACCGAAGATCGCTCGGTGGACATCAATGTCACGCGGCAGTTGGAGGATCGTTCCGACCGGCGCATGGAGGATTTTCAGCGCCCGGTGCTGGATCAGCCGCCACCCCCGCCCCCGACCGTGACCGACCCCAGTTTCCGCCCGACGATGTCGGTCCAGATGGGTGCGCTCCCCGACTTGTCGGGCGTCGATATCGATATCGGAACCGGCTTCAACCCCGATCGAGACGCCCAGCCGCTGGTGCGTATCCCGCCGCAGTATCCGCAACGCTGCATGGGCCGGGCCCGGGACAAGGAGACGGTGGTGCTGGAATTCAACGTCACGCCGGAAGGGACGGTGGTGAATCCACGGGTGGTCGATTCGACCAACTCCTGCTTCGATCGCGCCGCCATGCGTGCGGTGGAGCGCTGGCGCTACAACCCGAGGATCGTCGACAACGTGGCTCAACCCAGGTTTGGAGTTCGAACCGCGATCGATTTTGAATTGGATGATGGTTAACATGGCTTTGTTACAGCATTTTGCAGCAAGACTGTTGCGTCCCGTCTTTGTCGCACTGATATTGACGGCACTCGTCCCCGCTGCGGCACAGCAGGATACGACCCTTGATCCCCGCGTAGCCCAGGATCTTCTTTCGGCCTATGAGTTGCTGGAAGATGATGAGCACGCTCAGGCGCTGCAGGAACTGAACCGTCTGATGGACCGGCGCGGCGAGGACATGAAGGATTTCGACAAGGCCTCCGTGCTGCAGATTCGCGGTACCGCGCACGTCAATCTCGATGATCTGGACAGCGCCTTGCGGGATTTCGAGCAGGCCGTGCGCCTGAACGCCTTGCCCGAAGATCAGCAGAACCGCTTGCGCTTCAACATGGCGCAGATTTATTTCGTCAACGAACGGTATGAGGATTCCATTCGGCTGTTCGGGGAATGGATGCAACAGCCCGATGTGGAGATCACCCACACCACCTACTTCATGCTGGGTGCGGCACATTACAACCTGGACGAGTATCGCGAGGCTCTGGATCCCATCCTCAAGGCAATCGAAATTTCGCCCGAGCCGGATCGCCGCTACCACGATTTGCTGAACGTGCTTTATTCGAATCTGGAAATGATCCCCGAGCGGACCCGCCTGCTGGAGAGAATGGTCGAGCTGTGGCCGGGTGAACTCGGTTACTGGCGCCAGCTTTCCGCGCTGTACATGGAGCAGGGCGATCAGATGAAGGCGTTCGGCGCTTTGGAAGCCGCCTACATGCACGGGCTGCTCGAAAGCGAAAGTGACATCATTCTGCTGGCGCAGTACTACTCCACGTTCGACAACCCGCACCGGGGCGCGGAGTTGATCGCCAAGGAAATGGACGACGGCCGGGTTGAACGCAATGCCGCCAACCTGGAGCTGCTTTCGCAGCTGTGGAGCCAGGCACGCGAGCATCGCCGGGCCATCCCGGTACTTCGTGAGGCCGCCGGCTTGGCAGATACAGGCAAGCTGTTCTTCCGTCTGGGCCAGTCCCTGTTGGCCGATGAGCAGAATGATGCGGCCGAGCAGGCATTCCAGAATGCCATCGACAAGGGTGGTCTGGACGATGCCCAGGCCGCCGAGGCCTGGATGCTGATGGGCAATGCACGGTTCAACCAGGCGGGTCCGGGCGACCGCGACCAGCGTATGGCCGCCGATCGCGCGTTCGCCCAGGCCGAGCGCTTCAATGCCACCCGGCGGCAGGCCTCGGACTGGCGCAGTTACATTCGTGCAATCAACGATACCGAAAGCCGCCAGGCAATCCTGGAACAGGAACAAAGTGAGCGGCTGGCAACGGCCGCCCAGGAGCGTCTGCTGACCGCCTGCCGGGCACAGCAGCTGGCCGGGTCGCAGTTGTCCGAGCGATGCCAGCGGCTACTCGCCGCCGCCGAAGAGGGTGATGGTTGAGTTCCGCGCGCATGCCGATTTCCCGGAACGCGTTCGGAGCGGGAAGGATTCGGGTTCAGAACTCGCCGGCACAGAATGATCTGACATTGCTTCGATGAGTCACGATCTGCCCTGAAATCAGACAGGTTATCCGGCCCGCTTTTCGTCGAAGGCGGGCCGAATCATTTTGAGGAGCCGGAATGAACGGCAATCAGATGCCCCGTGATCCGATTGCAGAGATCCAGCACTGGCTGGAGCGGCGGCGTCCCGCCGAAGCAGCGGAGTTGTGCCTGGAAACGCTGGTCGCCAATCCGGATGACCCAGTGCTTTTGAGGCTGCTCGCTCGCTGCGAGGAGCAGCAGGACCGCGCGGACAAAGGCATCGAGCATCTGCGCCGCGCAGTGGGTGCCCATCCGGAGGATGTCGATGCGCGTTTCGACCTTGCCCGGTTTCTCGTGCGTCAGGGTCAGTTGGAGGAAGCGCGTGTCGAGCTGAAGCAAATCCTGGCGCTGGATCCCAATCATGCCGGCGCCCGCACCGTACTGGCGCGCATGGACGCTGGGCAAGGCCGGATTGACCAGGCAATCGAGGGGCTGAAAACCGCGCTGCGTGCCGATGAGGATCATCTTCCAGCGCACCTGAGCCTGATCGAATTGCTGGTACGTACCGGCGATCTGGAAAAGGCCAGTCAGCACGCCTCGCATGCCGCCGCGCTGGCTCCGGATGATTGGCGGGTGCAATTTGAAATGGCCGGGATGTTCGAGGCCCGGGAGCATTTCGGTTTTGCCGAGCAGTGCCTGCGCAATGCGCTGGAACTGGCCCCGGGGGAACTACGACCACGCCTCCGCCTTGCCGCGCTGCTGCAACGCTGTGAACGGCATTCCGAAGCGCTTGAGGTGCTGGCGCAGGCCGACTCCCTGGCCCCCGAATCGAGCGAAATCAGACGCCTGCGCGCGTTGAGCCTGGTCCGGATCGGGCAGCCCGAAAAGGCCCGCCAGGTGCTGGAATCCGATCCCGGGATCGTCAACGACAAGTCTTGGCTGCTGGCGCTTGCCGATGTTTATCAGCAACAGGGGGATGCGGTGGCGGTGGGTCGACTGGCCGCGAGATTGCCGAAGGATGGATCTGCCCCGGTGCTCCTGTGGCTGGAGAGTCTGGCGGCCGCGATGGCCGGCAACCTGTCCGCCGCAGCGGGCAGTCTGCGGCAGGTCGTTGACGGCGGGGATGACGAACTCCGCGTCCGGGCGCGCCTGCTGCTGGCGGCTATCAGTTTGCGTCAGCAGGAATCCGAAAAGGTCGCAGAGCTGCTGGCGCCGCTGGGAAAAACCGAAAGCCTGCCGATGTTCGCCATCTGGGAGGCTGCTCGCCTGTGCCGGGAAGCCGGTCACTTCGAGCTCGGTTCGCAGTTGATCGAAAACGCGCTCGACCGAAAGGATCTCGATGAACAGGTCCGCAGCCGCAGCGCGGTCATGCGGCTGGACCTGCTCGATCGCGCCGGCCGATATGAGGAGGCCGCGGCGGAATTCGGCCAGGCCGCCTGGCAGGCCCCGTATCTGGGCGAGCCGGCATTTCTGCACGGCGAAGATCCGCGCGTAGTGCCGGATCTGGGCCCGCTGGAGGATATCCAATGGCCGAAGCCGGACCCCCTTCGTGAATCCGAGGCGCGTCCGGTTTTCCTCAGTGGTTGGCCATTCTCCGGCCGCGAGCTGCTGATGCCGCTGGCGCGCTGCCAGCCGGCACGGGCACTGCCGTTGGCCGATTGGCCGCGCCGTCGCGACGTTTTGCACCTGCCGGCCTCACTCGAACAAGTCAACGAGCTTGACCCGGATCTGGCCCGCTCGATCCGACGTCGTTATTTCCGCGGAAATGTGGTTGAACCTGGCTCGATTGTCTTCGAAACGGCCGCGATCGTGCCGCAGGATATTCCGCGCCTGTGTGTTCTTTTCCCGCATGCAACCCTGATCGTTCTGCATGCCGAAGAGAAGTATCTGGAGCTGCAGTGGCGGTTGGTCGGTTATCGACAGGTTCCGAGCATGCTGGAATTCTGGCGCCGCGACGAACAGATGCTGGCAAGGATGGCCTCGCGGGTGCCGATGGACAGGATCGATCTTGACTTGCGCGACCTGCTTGAGAACCCGGAATCGGTGCTTCAGGGATTGTGCACCCGGCTGGGCTTGCGGTACGATGAGCATGTGCCGACGGTGGTGCAGCAACTTTCCGAAACGCGTGGATACCGACCGCCGGATCATTGGGAAAATTACTTTCCCAATTGACGCGTCGGCATCGGTCAGGTCGGGCGCGGGGAGTGAGAACGTAATGAAGTCCGGCAATTCAATCGTGCTGGCAGTACTGCTTTCATTTCTGTGGTGCGCTCAGGCCGTCGGGTCGAATCAGGGCCTGCACAATCCCGGCATCCGGGCATTTCACGAGGCAACCGAACTCTATCAGGCCGGCGCCTACGACCAGGCTTTCGACAAGTACGTCAACTCTGCCCGCTGGGGCAACAAGCTCAGCCAGTTCAACATCGGCACGATGTACTACAACGGCGTCGGTCGCGGGCGCGATGCGGCTCGCGCCTGGGCCTGGATCAGGCTTTCGGCCGAACGTGAATACCCGCAACTGGTCATGGCCGAGCAGGAAATCTGGCAGGAACTCGACGAGACGGAGAAACGACGGGCCGAGCGCATACTGCGCAGTGAGCTGTTGCCGGAATATGGAGACGAGGTCACCCTGCCGGCCGTTCGGCGTTACATGGATCAACGCCACCGTTCGGCGACCGGCTCACGCCGCGGTGGAGCGGCGGGTTCGAATGCGCTGCTGGTTCATCCGCGTGACGATGTCAAGCAATCCGGCGAGACCTATTACCGGGATGACGCCTGGAGCGTGGATGCCTGGCTGGCCCAGGAGCGCGCGTGGTTTGCCGAACTGATGGAAGCCGGCGAGCCGATCGTGCAGTTCGAGGAGCGATAGCAAAACGGTTGGGCTAGTCGCCCGGCAACTGCGCCGGACCCTGATCGGCCCGCATGTCGAATGCAATGGTCATGCGCGGTTGGTCGTCCTCGAACGGGAAGGTGCCGTGCCACATGTAAGAGGGAAACAGCGCGAGGTGACCGGTGCGCGGGTGGATCACCCGGCGTGGCGCCAGATCCAGCCCAAGCTCTGCCGGCGGCTGGCCGAACTGGATGCAGCCGGCAGTGTCGTCCGGGCTCCGGGCAGGCTGGCTGACCGAAGGTGGCAGCGCTACGTAGAACGCCGAGCTGATCCAGCCTTCCGGGTGAATGTGGCTGACATGATTTCCGGATGACCAGAGTTTTACCGACCAGGAACCGGTGTAGCGAATCCGGCCGGTATTGCGCTGATAGAACGGATGGTCGTCGCGCTTTGGCAGTTCGGCCAGCCAGCGCTCGATGGTCGAGGTCAATGACTGCTGGGTGGCCGTGACCGATTCCAGCGTCCGGCCGAACAGCCGACCGGAAGTCTGTGACCCGCCGCGCAGGCTTTGTTGAATGGGTTCGCGCCGGGCCTGATGCATGCGGTCCAGGGTCTGCTCCAGAGCCTCCAGCCACCGTGCGCGATCCGGGTACGAATCCGGCGTCGGCACTTCCAGAAAGACGATGGCGTTTTCGTAGTCGCACAGCCACTCCTCGCGGGCGTCTCCCAGCAGCCGCCACGCGGTCGAAAGGTAAGCCCAGGCCTCCTGGTCTTCGGGCGCAAGCCGGGTGGCGGCCAGGGCGCGTTGCTCGGCCTGTTTCCATTCGCCGGCGCGCAGCAGATGACGGGTGTAGGCATTGAGAAATGCCGAATTGCTGTCGCCAAAGCGTGCATGGACCTGGCGATACAGGTCGGTGGCCCGGTCGCCCTGGCCACAGGCATCCAGCGCGTTGGCATGCAGGGTCTGCAACACGGGGCTGTCACGTTCGGCGCGTAGTTGTTCCAGCACCTCCAGCGCCTTGGCGTGGCGACGGGCGCGGACCAGAAAGCCTGCCAGTGACTGGCGCAGGTCCTGATCCCCCGGGCGCTGCCGAATTGCTTCCAGAAACATGTTCTCGGGGTCGGGGGAGTTCTCATCGCCGTGCTCCCACAGCAGATCAGCCAAGGTTTCGTAGGCCGGCGTAAAATCCGGGTGTTTCTGGATCAGGGCCTTGGTCTGCTCCACAGCGTCATGTACTTGGCCACAGTCCAGCAAGGCGCCGACGCGCGCATGGCCAAGTTCCGGCTTGTCCAGCCCCAGGCGTTCGGCACGGCGGTAGCAGGCCAGCGCCTGTTCCGGGTGGCCCAGCAGGCGTTCGCATACCCCCAGGTTGAATACATACGCCGGTTCCCGTGGCGCCAGCTCGGCGGCTCGCGCCAGTGCCTCATGGGCGGCCTCGTAGCGTTCCAGTGCCTGCAGCGTGCGGCCAAGCTCGAACCAGCCCGGGGCTGAACGCGGTTGCAGCCGAACAAGCCTGGTCAGGGCCGATTCGGCCAGTTCGTTGCGCTCACAGGCGCGCGCCGCGCGGCCCAGGCCAAGCCAGGCGGGCGCGAATTCCGGTGCCTTTTCAGTAGCCTTCTGCAACAGGGTCAGCGCCTCCTCGGCGCGGCCGGCGCGGCGCAGCATCTGGGCATAATTGCTCATGATCAACGGGTGCTCCGACGAATACCGGAGCGCTTTGCGAAACGACTGTTCGGCCTCGTCGATCTGCCCGGCCTGGGCCTGGCACATGGCCAGAAGCTGCAATGCGTCCGGCGAGCGCGGTGCCTGTTGCACCAGTTGCCGGGCGATGCCGGATGCCTGGTCGATCCGCCCACCGGACAGCAGCCGCTGGGCCTGCAGCAAGGACTGATTCTGGATCGCGCTGAGTGCCTGCATCGATTCCTCTCCAGTGGCTCCTCGAAAGCCGCGCCGTGGTTTGCCCGGTCGACTGTGCGTTTTCGTCCGTCGTTATAACATCCCGGCCGGATAACATCCCGGCCGACTCGTCGATTGCACAGCTCGCCGCCGCTGAAAATGCCTGCGCCGGATTTGTGGTAGATTCGGGACTGGCGTGTTTGCAAAGGAGAATCTGCAATGCATGCAAAGCTCCCCATAGTCGCTGCTGCGGTCATCGCGGCCTCGTTGACAGCGTGTGCTTCCACCGGCCAGGATGCCCCTTCCGCACTCGCCGATGCCGATGCCCCGGCCGCCGAAGTCAGGCAGTATTCGGCTACACAGCAAATCACCGGCACCCGTTTGCGCCTGTATACACGCGACGACGATCGCCGGCTTCCGCTGACTTCATTTCCGCTGACAATCCATGGTGACGACGAAGTCGACAGTACCGGCACCCGGGACATGGAAGAGGTGCTGCGCCTGATCAGCCCGATTGTGGATTGAGCGTGGATTGAGCGTGGATTGAGCGTGGATTGAGCGCACGAACGACGGCCCTGGCCGTGCGCGGGATCCAGTGCCAGGGGGGGGGCAAGGGCTTGTCGTATTCGCTATACTGGCAAGCTGTCCCGAACCAAGGCAAGGCATGTCCATTCTGATCTGCGGCTCGATGGCCTACGACAACATCATGGTGTTTCCGGAGCGCTTCAAGGACCACATCCTTCCGGAAAAGACCCACATGCTCAACGTCGCATTCCTGGTCCCGGAAATGCGGCGGAATCTGGGCGGTTGTGCCGGCAATATCGCCTACGGGCTGAAGAAACTCGGTGGGAATCCGCTGCCCATGGCGGCCGTGGGTGCCGATTTCGATCGCTATTCCGATCGCCTGGACGAACTGGGGATTTCGCAGCAATTCGTGCTGCGCGACGACAGTCACTTCACCGCCCAGGCCTACATCACCACCGACCTGGACGACAACCAGATCACCGCGTTTCATCCCGGTGCGATGAACGAGAACCATCGCAACACCGTGCCGACTGACGGCAGCATCCGCTATGGCATCATCGCCCCGGATGCAAAGCAGGCCATGCTGGACCATTCCGATCAGTTCAAGCAGGCCGGAATTCCGCATATCTTCGACCCCGGCCAGGGCCTGCCGATGTTTTCAGGCGATGAACTCAAGACCCTGATGGCCGATGCCGACTGGCTGACGGTCAACTCCTATGAGTGGGAGATGATCACCAGGAAAACCGGCTGGAGCCGTGCCAATGTCCTTTCGGCGCTGAAAAGCGGGCTGATCATCACCCACGGCGGCGAGGGCTCGGAGATGATCACGCACGACGGCGAGCAACGGATTCCGGCGGTCAAGCCCGAACGCATCGCCGATCCCACCGGCTGCGGCGACGCCTATCGCTCGGGCCTGCTGTTCGGGCTGGAGCGCGGCTGGCAGCCGGCCGATGCCGCCTGCCTGGGTTCGTTGATGGGTTCGATCAAGATTGCGCATGCCGCGCCGCAGGGCTTCGATCTGGACCTGTCTGCCGTCCGGCAGCGTTTCGGGCAGGAATTCGGCCATCCGATGCCGGATTGAGCCCGTCGCGAGAAACCGCATGAAGATTGCCGTTGTCGGTGCAGGAGTGGTCGGTGCGGCCACGGCGCTGGTCTTGGCCGAGCGCGGTTACGATGTGCTCGTGCTGGAACGTGCCCCCGAGGCGGCGGCCGGCGCCAGCCATGCCAACGGCAGCGGCATGACGCCCTGGCATGCCGAGCCCTGGAACGCCCCGGGCACCTGGCGCAAGCTGCCCGAGGCCCTGCTGCACCGCGACCGGCCATGGTGTGTGCGCCCCGGCGCCGTCCCGGGCCTGATCGGCTGGGGGCTGGACTTCCTGCGCCAGTCGCGGTCATCACGCTATTACCGGAATGCCCGCCATTGCGTGCGCCTGGCGTTGTATTCGGCCGGCTGCCTGGCGCGGCTGCGCGACCAGCATGCGCTTGAATATCGCCAAGTCCTGCGCGGCTCGCTGGAACTTTACTTCAGCCCGGAATCGCTGGGCGAGGCGGTCGATCTGCGAAGGCGCCTGGACCTGCCCGGGCTCGACTTTCAGAGGCTGGCGCACGATGAACTGGCGGCCCTGGAACCGGCCCTGGAACCGATTGCCGACCAGGTGCATGGCGCGTTGTATTTCCCGGGCCACGAATCCGGAGATGCCTGTCTGTTCAGCCGGCGGGCGATGGATAAAGCCGTCGAGCTGGGTGCGCGGGTGGAGTTCGATCGACAAGTCGGGCGGGTGGTCGCCGAGCACGGTCGCCTGCGCGGTCTCGAAGTCGACGGCTCGCTCGTGGAGGCCGATGCCTGCATCCTGGCCGCCGGCAGCGACAGCCCGCGGCTGCTGTCCCCGCTGGGGCTGAAGTTGCCCGTCTATCCGGTCAAGGGCTATTCGGCGACCATCGATCTGGCGCCGGATGACCCGGCACCGACGCTGCCGGTGCTGGATCTGGCGCGCCGCTTCGTGACCGCGCGGCTGGGTCCGGGACGCCTGCGCATTGCCGGCCTGGCCGAATTCGCCGGGCAGGACCGGAAGATCGATCCGCGGCGCGTGAAACTGCTGCTGAACAATGCGGCAACCCTGCTGCCGGCCCTGCGCAAGCGCATTCTGGGCTCGGACCCGCATGCCTGGACCGGACTTCGCCCGATGACCCCGGATGGCCCGCCGCTGATCGGCGCCACGCCGGTCCGGGGTCTGTATCTGAATACCGGACATGGTGCGATGGGCTGGACCCAGGCCGCCGGCTCGGCCGAGCTGATCGCCGACCTGGTCACCGGCGCCGAACCTGCCATCGACCCGGCCGGCTTCGAGCCCGCGCGCTGGCTGGGGTGACTGCATTCGACTGGTGCCTTCGTTCACCGACGGAGGCTTCATTGAGCGCGGGAGTGTATCGGGCTTTCGTAAATCGTGAATGGTAAATGGTAAATAGAAACCTGATTACGTACGAGTTTCAGCCATTGCCTTAAATCAGTGTGAGGCACAAGAATCCCTGAAAAAGCATGGGCACGAAGAGCACGAAGAAGGCACGAAGACCACGGAGTTTCAATTCTGAAAGGGTTTTCTTCGTGAGCTTCGTGCCTTCTTCGTGCTCTTCGTGTCCTGCTTTGTGCTTTTATACGGGCTTCTCACGAGATTGCTGGATCGCGGATCAGAGCATGACCTTTCAGCCCCTATCCGCTTCTGCCGGGCTTCAAGTAAGGCGTTCAGGTTCGGATGCCCCCGTGTCAAGCCCAGTGGCAGCAAGGCTCCTTTGAACCTGGATTATTTCCGCAAGGCCGATCGACCCGCGGCTCGCCGGCAGGCGGCGCCACTGCCCGCCAGGCACCCCGGCCGGCCTCGCTGGAGATTGGCTGAGGCATATACCTGATCAGGGTCTGCATAAGTTTCTCGCAGACACGTAGACACGTAATCAAAGCTTGTAATCGGGAACCAAAAGCCGCTATAATTGACCGGATTTGCCGGGTGGACCCGGCGGATCAAAATACACACGCGCTCCGACACATTCGACGGGGTTGCCCGCGTTGCTGGATTTATCCATGCCCGCGGGTCGTCGATGGGGGGCGCGGAGGACTTAAACCACGTTGCGGTTGTAATCCGCGACAATTGAAAAGGAAATCAACGATGCCTGACGTCACCATGCGCCAGATGCTGGAAGCTGGCGTGCATTTCGGCCACCAGACCCGCTATTGGAACCCGAAGATGGAACCCTACATCTTCGGCGCCCGCGGCAAGATTCATATCATCAACCTCGAACAGACCCTGCCGCTTCTCAAGGAAGCGCTGGATTTCATCAGTCGCGTGGCCAGCAAGCGCGGCAAGATCCTGTTCGTCGGCACCAAGCGCGCCGCCGGCCAGGCCATTGCCGAGGAAGCCAGGCGCTGCGGCATGCCGTATGTCTCGCACCGCTGGCTGGGTGGCATGCTGACCAACTTCCGCACCATTCGCCAGTCGATCAATCGCCTCAAGGAACTGGAGGCGATGGAAACCGACGGCAGCTTCGAGCGTCTGGTCAAGAAGGAAGTGCTGGAATTGACCCGCGAGCGGGACCGGCTGGAACAGAGTCTCGGCGGGATCAAGGACATGAACGCGTTGCCCGACGTAATGTTCGTGATCGATATCGGGCATGAAGATATCGCCGTGGCCGAAGCCCGCAAGCTGGGTATTCCGGTGGTGGCAGTGGTCGATACCAACCACAACCCGGAAGTGGTCGATTACGCGATCCCGGGCAACGACGACGCGATCCGCTCGGTCCGGCTCTACACCCAGCTGGTCGCCGACGCGGTGCTGGAAGGGCGCGCCTCGGTGCCGCACTCGGGCGGCGACGGCGATGAGTTCGTCGAGCTTGATGCCGAGGGCAACCCGGTCGAGAAGGATGCTTCTGCGCCGGCCAGCAAGGCCCCCGCCAGGACCGCGAAGAAGACGGCCAGCAAGAAGGTCGCGAAGAAGACGGCCAGCAAGGCCGCCCCGAAGGCCGCGCCGCCGGAAGAAAAGGCTGACGCGAACAAGGCCGAGGCTTCTGAAGACAAGGCTGAGCCAAAGAAGGCTGAGCCAAAGAAGGCTGAGCCAAAGAAGGCTGAACCTGAGAAGGCTGAACCTGAGAAGGCTGAACCTGAGAAGGCCGAAGCGCCGGCCGCTGAGCAGCCGGCCGAAACGTCTGAAACCGAATCCAAGGAAAGCAAGGAATCATGAGCATCACCGCAACCCAGGTCAAGGAACTGCGCGAGCGCTCCGGCGCCGGCATGATGGAGTGCAAGAAGGCGCTGGTCGAAACCGGTGGCGATATCGAGGCCGCGATCGAGCATTTGCGCAAGAGCGGCCTGGCCAAGGCCGACAAGAAGGCCGGCCGGGTGGCTGCCGAAGGCGCCATCGTGACCGCCGGCAACCAGGCAGGATCGGTGCTGGTCGAAATCAATTGCGAAACCGACTTCGTGGCCAAGGATGAAAACTTCCGCGCGTTCGCCGAGCGTGTCGCCGGGCTGGCGCTGGAAGCCGAGAACGTCGCGGCACTTTCCGAGGCCGAATTCGAGGGCGGCGAGACGGTCGAACAGCGCCGTCAGCAACTGGTCGCCAAACTCGGCGAGAACATCCAGCTCCGCCGTATTGCACGCGTCAATGCCAACGGCGGCGTGGTCGGCAGCTACCTGCACGGCAGTCGCATCGGTGTACTGGTCGGGTTGGCCGGCGGTGACGAGGAACTTGCGCGTGACATTGCCATGCATATCGCCGCCCTGAATCCGCAGTATGTCGATGCCGATGGCATACCGGCCGATGTGCTGGAGCGCGAAAAGGACATCCTGCGGGCCCAGGCCGAAGGCTCCGGCAAGCCGCCGGAAATCATCGAAAAGATGATCGGCGGCCGGCTGAAAAAGCACCTGGCCGAAATCACCCTGGTCGGCCAGCCGTTTGTCAAGGACTCCGACCAGACCGTCGGCAAGTTGCTGTCCAGCCGCAGCGCCGGCGTCAGCAGTTTTGTCCGGATGGAAGTCGGCGAGGGCATCGAGAAGGATGAGGCCGATTTTGCCGCCGAGGTGATGCAGCAGGCACGGGGCGGCTGAGCGATGGACGAGCCGGGAGCGGCAGTGGGTTCAACCCGCCTTATTCATCACCATGCCGTAGCGAGGGGCCGACAGGTGCTGTGGCCGGGGCGTTTCGCGACCGAGCGCACCGGAGGCGTACTCGCCTGTCCGTTGAGGATGCGCGACCGAGC
>SR_TP_S13solDRAFT_1000466_pt1 | contig 16659 bp, 19 predicted proteins | sample SodReaTP_S13sol_FD_11159 | JGI IMG/M metagenome (IMG submission 11159)
CCGCGCCGGGCACGGACACCCGGCCCGACCGCAGCGTGCCCATCGTCAGCGTGGACAGCGGCCTGTTCTTCGACCGCCCCCTGGCAGACGGCGGCCTGCAGACCCTGGAGCCGCGCGCCTACTATCTCTACGTGCCCTACCGGGACCAGGACGAGCTGCCCCTGTTCGACACCGGGCGCATGGACTTCAGCTTCGACCAGCTGTTCCGTGATCACCGCTTTACTGGCGCAGACCGGGTGGGCGACGCCAACCAACTCACCCTCGCCCTGACCTCCCGGCGCCTGGACGCCATGAGCGGCGAGGAACGCTACCGGGCTAGTATCGGCCAGATCCTGTATTTCGATGACCGGCGCGTCACCCTGGCGCCCGGCCAGGCCCCGGCCACCCAGAACAGCTCCAGCCTGGTGGCGGAGGCGGCCCTGCGCCTCGCCCGGGAATGGTCCACCCGCGGCGCCATCCAGTGGGACCCTCATCGGGAACAAACGGAACTGGCCACGGCCCAATTGCAGTACCGGGGCCCGGGTCGGCGCATCGCCAACCTGGGCTACCGCCTGCGCGAGGACCCGCTGCGCCCGGATCTGGAGATCGAGCAGGTGGACCTGTCCGCCGCCTGGCCGGTCTCGGCCCGCTGGGATCTGGTGGGCCGCTACAACTACAGCCTGCGGGACGAGCGCGACCTGGAGGTCCTGGCGGGCCTCGAATACGAGAGCTGCTGCTGGCGGGCCCGCCTGGTTGCGCGGCGTTATCTGACGGCGGGTGAGGCGCGGGAGTACAATAACGCCATCTATTTCCAGCTGATCCTCAAGGGACTGGCCGGCCTGGGCACGGGCCTGGGCGACCTCCTGGGGGAAAGCATTCGGGGTTACGAGACCTATGATTGAGATTCGCAACACGCTGTTCCTTCTGTCCGCCATGGCCCTGACACTGGCCCTGGCCTGGCCCTTACAGGGGCTGGCCCAACGGGCTGACGACGCCCCCCTGGACCACATCGTGGCCCTGGTGGAAGACGACGTGATCATGCACAGCGAGCTGCAGAACCGGCTCGACACGGTGCGCCAGCAGATCCTGAGCCGCGGCGGACGACTGCCGCCGGATGACGTGCTCATTCCGCAGGTGCTGGAGCGCCTGATCATCGAACGCCTGCAGCTGCAGCAGGCCACCCGCGCCGGCATCCGCATCGACGACATCACCCTCAACCAGACCATGGAGCGCATCGCCCGGGAAAACAGCATGAGCCTGCCGGAGTTCCGCGACCGGCTGGTGGCGGACGGTATCGACTTCCAGGTGTTCCGGGAACAGATCCGCGACGAGATGACCATCGGCCAGCTGCGCCGCCGCCAGGTGGAAAACCGCATCCAGGTGAGCGAGCAGGAGATCGACGACCTGATCGCCAGCGAGTCCGGCGCCATCGACCGGGACGTGGAATACCGGCTGAGCCACATCCTGGTGCCCCTGCCCGAGGGCGCCAATGCCGCCGACATCCAGGCCGCCCGGGAGCGCGCCGAGGCCATCCGCAAGCGTGCCGTCGCCGGGGAGAACTTCTCCGAGCTGGCCCTGAGCGAGTCCGCCGGTCAGCAGGCCCTGGAAGGCGGCGACCTGGGCTGGCGCGCTGCCGCCCAGGTACCCACCCTGTTCGCCCGCAACGTGGTGCTCATGCGCGAGGGCGAGGTGAGCGAGCTGATCCGCTCCCCCTCCGGCTTCCACCTGATCAAGCTGCAGGAACGCCGCGGCGGCGAGCGGGCACAGATCACCCAGACCCACGCCCGGCACATCCTCATCCAGCCCACCGCCATCCTGAGCCAGGAGGACGCCCGGGAGCGGATCGCCGGCCTGCGCAACCGCATCCTCATGGGCAACGATTTCGCCGACCTGGCCCGCGCCCACTCCGACGACCGGGGCAGCGCCATGCGCGGCGGCGACCTGGGCTGGACCGATCCCGGCGACCTGGTGCCCCAGTTCGAGGAGGTCATGAACGCCCTGGCCCCCAACACCCTGAGCGAGCCCTTCCTGAGCCCCTTCGGCTGGCACATCGTGGAGGTGCTGGACCGCCGCACCTACGACAGTTCCCGCCAGCTGATGCGCGCCCAGGCCCGGGAGATCATCCGCGAGCGCAAGCGCGAGGAAGAAACCGAGCTCTGGCTGCGCCGCCTGCGCGACGAGGCCTACGTGGAGTTGCGTCTGCAGACCCGCGTGAGCGGGCTGTAACGGCATTTTCTCTCGCGGAGGCGCAGAGGCGCGGGGAAAAGACTTTATTCAGAATTTTTTCTCCGTGTCCCCGTGGCTCCGTGAGAGGACAGGCTTTGTGTTCAGCAATCACACCCATCCTCTCACGGAGCCACAGAGTCACAGGGAAATCAAAATCATTGTTAATTCACTTCTCCGCGTCCCTGCGCCTCCGCGAGAGAATAATGCCTTCTGACCCAACCCGCCCAGGATGACCACCACCCCTCGCATCGCCATCACCCCCGGTGAACCCGCCGGCATCGGTCCCGACCTGGTGGTCGCGGTCGCCCAGGTGCCGTGCGCGGCCCAGCGGGTGGTGCTGTCGGACCCGGCGCTGCTGCGCGAGCGCGCGCGCCTGCTCGGCCTGCCGCTGGAGATCCGCCCCTTCGATCCGCAGACCCCGGCCGCCCCCGACCCGGCGGGCTGCCTCACGGTCATGGCCCATGCCCTGAACGCCCCGGTGCGGCCCGGGCACCTGGACACGGCCAACGCCCGCCACGTGCTGGCCACCCTGGAGAGCGCCGTGGCCGGCTGCCTGGACGGGCGCTTCGACGCCCTGGTCACGGGGCCGGTGCACAAGGGCATCATCAACGACGCCGGCATCCCGTTCACCGGCCACACCGAGTTCCTGGCCGAGCGCAGCGGCGCGCCCACCCCGGTGATGCTGCTCGCGGCCGGCGCGCTGCGCGTGGCCCTGGCCACCACCCACCTGCCCCTGCGGGCCGTGGCCGATGCCATCACCCCGGCGGGCCTGGAACATGTACTGCGGGTGCTCAATCAGGACCTGAAAACAAAATTCGCGATCTCCGAACCGAGAATCCTGGTCTGTGGTCTAAATCCCCATGCCGGTGAAGGGGGTCACCTGGGCCGGGAAGAGATCGAGGTCATCGGCCCGGTGCTGGAGCGCCTGCGCACGCAAGGCCTGCACCTGATCGGCCCCCTGCCCGCAGATACCCTGTTCACACCCCGGCACCTGGAACACGCAGATGCCATCCTGGCCATGTACCATGATCAGGGCCTGCCGGTGCTCAAGCACGCGGGCTTCGGTCGCGCCGTGAACATCACCCTGGGCCTGCCCCTGATCCGCACCTCCGTGGATCACGGCACCGCCCTGGAACTGGCGGGCAGCGGCCGGGCCGAGGCAGGCAGCTTCATGGAGGCTGAGCGCCTGGCCATTGAGATGGCCCGCTCGGCCCACGGTCTTTGAACAACCATCCAACACACTCAAGGAGACGACCATGATCCACACCCCGATCCGCACCGGCGCCATCCTCACCGGCGCCCTGGCCATCACCCTGGGCCTCGGCGCCTGCACCTTCGTGCCCGTGACCACCGAGGGCCAGCACGTGCGCGTGGCCACCGCCTCGGATGTGCGCAACTGCCAGCGCCTGGGGTCCACCACCGTGACCATCACCGAGAAGGTAGGCTTCGTGCGTCGTCCCCCGGAGAAGCTCGCCCAGGAGGCCGAGGCCACCGCCCGCAATGCCGCCGCCAAGGACTGGAACGGCAACACCATCGTGCCCATGGGCCCGCTGCAGGACGGCCGCCAGGTATTCGACGTCTACCGCTGCTGATCCCCCTTGAGCGAGTCGCACATCCCCCGCAAGCGCTTCGGGCAGCACTTTCTGCACGAGACGGCCATCATCGAACGCATGGTGGCCGCCATCGCGCCCCGGCCGGGGGAGGCCCTGGTGGAGATCGGCCCCGGCCTCGGGGCCCTGACCGCACCCCTGCTGGAACGATGCCGGGTGCTGCACGTGGTGGAACTGGACCGGGACGTGATCCCGCCCCTGGTGGAACGCTGCCAGGGGCTGGGTGAACTGCGGGTGCACCAGGCGGACGCCCTGCGCTTTGACTTCGCCACGCTGGCCCCCGAGGGCGGACAGCTGCGGGTGGTGGGCAACCTGCCCTACAACATCTCCACGCCGCTGATCTTTCACCTGCTGAAAAGCGCGCCGCGCATCCGGGACATGCATTTCCTGCTGCAGAAGGAGGTGGTGGACCGGCTTGCCGCCGCTCCCAACACCCGGGATTACGGCCGCCTGAGCGTCATGACCCAGTACCACTGCCGGGCCGAGGCCCTGTTCCGGGTCGGTCCCGGTGCCTTCCGCCCGCCGCCGAAGGTGGACTCCGCCTACGTGCGCCTGACCCCCTGGGAAACCCTGCCCCACCCGGCCGCCGACGAGGCCCTGTTCGCCAGCCTGGTCAACCAGGCCTTCACCCAGCGGCGCAAGACCCTGAGAAACGCCGTGCGCGGCATGGCGGACGCCGACACCATCGAGGCCGCCGGCCTGGACCCCGCCGCCCGCCCCGAGACCCTGAGCGTCGCCCAGTTCGTCGCCCTGGCGAACCGCATCCACGCGCTCAGGTCTGAATTGGCATAAAAGCTCGTAAGGCCTTTTGCCACAGAGGTCACAGAGGACACAGAGGTAAAATCCAAAAGCGAGCCCGACTCGGTTTTGTTTCTCTGTGACCTCTGTGTCCTCTGTGGCAAAAATAGACTTTCCATCTCCACACGGGACGGGATACGCCATGAGCGCCGAAAACCGGATCAGGGCCCTGCGCGCGCTGGGTCAGAGCATCTGGTATGACTACATCCGCCGGGACCTGCTGGATTCCGGCGAACTGGCGCGCCTGATCCGCGAGGACGGCCTGGGCGGGCTCACCTCCAACCCCGCCATCTTCGACAAGGCCATCGCCGGCACCGACCTGTACCGCACGGCCATCCGCGACGCCCTGCGGGCGGACCCCGGACTCAACGACGAGGCCCTGTTCTTCCGGCTGGCCATCGAGGACCTGCAGCGGGCCGCCGACGTATTCCTGCCCCTGTACCGGGAGACCGGCGGTGCCGACGGCTTCGTCAGCCTGGAGGTCTCCCCGGACCTGGCCCACGACGCCGAGGCCACGGTGCGCGAGGCCCGCGCCCTGTTCGCGCGCATGGACCGGCCCAACGCCATGATCAAGGTGCCCGGCACCCGCGCCGGGGTCGAGGCCCTGGAGACGCTGATCGCAGACGGCGTGAACGTGAACGTCACCCTGCTGTTCTCCGTGGCCCGCTACGCGCAGGTGCTGGAGGCCTGGATGCGCGGCATGGAGGCGCGGCTGGAGCGGGGCGAAGCCCTTGAGACTGTGACCTCGGTGGCGAGCTTCTTCGTCAGCCGGGTGGACAGCGTCCTGGACCCGCTGCTCGAGGAACGCATCCAGGAAGGGCGGCCGGCGGAACACCTGCGCGGCCGACTGGCCATCGCCAACGCCCGCCTGGCCTATGCCCATTTCCGCGACCAGCGCGGCGGCGCGCGCCACACCCGCCTGACTGCCGCCGGGGCCCATCCCCAGCGCCTGCTGTGGGCCAGCACCGGCACCAAGAACCCCGACTACAGCGACGTGCTGTACGTGGACAGCCTGATCGGTGAGCACACCGTCAACACCCTGCCCCCAGCCACCTACCGGGCCTTCCTGGACCATGGCTCGGTGGCCGAGACCCTGGCCGAAGGCGTGGAGACGGCACGGGCCCAGGTGGCTGCGCTGGCGGACCTGGGCATCGACCTGGAAAGCATCACCGACCGCCTGGAGAGCGAGGGCATCGAGGCCTTCCAGAAGGCCTTCCGGCACCTGCTCGGCGTGCTGGCCGAGGCCCGGCAGGGGAAGCGATGAATCACCCCCGCGAGCCACAGCTCAGGATCCACCCGGACCCGGAGGAGCTGGCCGCGACCGTGGCCAGCGAGGTCCTGGACCTGGCCGCGCGCTGCATCCGGGCGCACGGCGTGTTCCGCATCGCCCTGGCCGGCGGTCGCACACCCCGCGCCCTGTACGAACACCTGGCACAGATCGGTCCCGGGCACGGGGACTGGTCCCACTGGGAGATCTTCTACGGTGACGAACGCTGTGTCCCCCAGGACGATCTCGACAGCAACCACCGCATGGCCCGGGAGGCCTGGCTCGACCGGGTGCCGATCGCCCCTGAACACATCCACCCCATGGTCACGGACCCGAACGACCCCGCGGGCGACGCGCGCCGCTACGGCGCACACCTGTCCGAACTGCCCCGGCGCGAGGGCATGCCCGTGTTCGACCTGGTGCTGCTGGGCCTGGGCCCGGACGGGCACACCGCCTCCCTGTTCCCCGGCACGGACATCCTGGCGGTGACGGATCGGCCGGTGGCGGCCGTCTATGTGCCCGAGAAGGACAACTGGCGCATCAGCCTGACCCGGCCGGCGCTGGAGCAGGCCGATGCCCTGTGGTTCCTGGTCACAGGCAGCGACAAGGCCGACACCGTCGCCCGGGTGCTGCATCCGGCCGGCGCCGAGGACGCCGCCCTGCCCGCCGCCCTGCTGGCACCCGCCCGTCCGCCCGTGTGGCACCTGGACCGGGATGCCGCACGGTCCCTGATCGCTGACGGCGGAGACTGAGACGACATTGCCCCGATGCTTTCCGGGGGCTCTGAAGCCACGACCCGGGACGGTGCAGTACACTACCCGTATGCATGTACTGGCAGCCGACATCGGTGGTACCAAGACCCTGATCGCCCTGGGCCGTCAGGAACGCGGCCGCCTGCACCTGGACACCCCCCAGCGTTTCGAGAGCGCTGCCTTCCCCGACTTCGAGACCCTGGCGCGCACCTTCCTCAAGCACGAAGGGGTCGATCCCGCGCGCATCAGCAGCGCCTGCCTGGCCATCGCCGGCCCGGTGGAGGGCGATGCCGAGCGTCAGCAGGCCCGGCTCACCAACCTGCCCTGGCAGCTGGACAGCGCCTCCCTGGCCGACTCACTGGGCATCGCCCGCGTGGTGCTGATCAATGATTTTGAAGGCGTGGCCCACAGCGTGGACGACCTGCCCGCCTCCTCGCTCGCCACCCTGCAGGCCGGCGAACCCGATCCCGCCGGCCCGCGCCTGGTGGTGGGCGCCGGCACCGGTCTCGGGGTCTGCGCCGTGTGCGCCAATGGCGCGGGCCTGCTGCCCGGCGAAGGTGGCCATGCCGGCTTCTCCCCGACCGATGCGCAACAGATCCGCCTGTGGCAGTTCGTCACCCGGGAGGAAGGCCGCTGCACCCGTGAACACCTGCTCTCGGGTCGGGGCATCGCCCGCATCGCCGCCTTCCTGCAGACCGAGGGCCACGCGCCCGGCCCCGCCCTGGCCGAGGCCATGGCCGAGGGCGATCCCGCCGCCGCCCTGAGCCGTTTCGCCCTGCGCGGCGACGAACCCCTGGCCCGGGAGACCCTGCGCCTGTTCGTGCGCCTCTACGGCGCACAGACCGGCGACCTGGCCCTGAGCGTGCTGCCCACCGGCGGCGTATATCTCGCCGGCGGCATCGCGCCGCGCATCCTGCCCCTGCTGCAGAACGGCGACTTCATCGCCGCCTTCTGCCGCAAGCCGCCCATGAGCCACCTGTTGGCCAGGCTGCCGGTGAAGGTGATCAACGAACCCAATGCCGGGCTGATGGGTGCGGCGCGCTGGGCGCTCACAAGTGCGAAGGGTGAATCGGGCAGTGGGCAGTAATTCCCTTTTGAATTTTGAATTTTGAATTATTTGACCGAAGCATAAGGCCATGACCGCACAGCACAACCAGGATCACCACATCGAAGTGGACGTGAAGACCACCTACATCCCGGAGCAGTCCGACCCGGACGGCTCCCGCTACGTGTTCGCCTACACCATCACCATCCGCAACGTGGGCCGCGTGCCCGCCAAGCTGCTCACCCGCCACTGGATCATCAACGACTCCAACGGCAAGGTGCAGGAAGTGCGCGGCGAGGGCGTGGTGGGCGAACAGCCCTACCTGAAACCCGGCGAGGGTTTCCAGTACACCAGCGGCACCATGATCGAGACCCCCGTGGGCACCATGCAGGGCAGCTACCAGATGCGCGCCGACGACGGCGTGGAGTTCGACGCCGAGATCCCGGCGTTCATGCTCTCGATTCCACGTGTCCTCCATTGAATGCAGTGGCCAGTAGCAAGTCTCAAGTGGCAAGGAAGTTCAAAAGATTGTCATTTCCTTGCCACTAGCCACTTGAGACTTGCCACTTGTCTCTAAAACACACCTACACCCTCTGGGCCCCCATCTACGACCTGTTCGTGGACCGGGCCTTGCGCGGTCCGCGCCGGCGCAGCCTGGCGCGGCTGGGTGAGGTGGCAGGTCAGGAGATCCTGTTGCCGGGCATCGGCACGGGTCTGGACCTGCCTTATCTGCCTGCGGGCGGACGCTACCATGGCGTCGACCTGACCCCCGCCATGCTGGCGCGGGCACGCAGCCGCGCCGATCAGCTGGGGATCGAGATCGGACTGCACGAGGGTGATGCCATGGCCCTGCCCTTCGAGAACGACCGATTCGATGCGGTGGTGCTGCACCTGATCCTCGCTGTCGTGCCTGAGCCCGCACGCGCCTTTGCCGAGGCCGTTCGTGTTGCGCGCCCCGGTGCGCGACTGCTGATCCTGGACAAGTTCCTGCGTCCGGGACAGCGTGCTCCACTGCGGCGCATGATCAACCCCGTCATCAGTCGCCTGGCCACCCGCACCGATGTGATCTTCGAGGAACTGCTGGCAGGGCATGACGAGCTTCGCCTCGTCGAGGACACGCCAGTCCTCGCGGGAGGCTGGTTCCGGCATCTGGTGCTGGACAAAATCTAGTCCGTGCCGACGCCCTTGCGATGACAGACCCGCTCACATCGATTGCAGTTTTGGACGCAGGCATCCAGGAACAGACGCCTCAGATATATCCGTGATTCTGCATCCAGGCATCGTATGTCCATGGCATGGAGTCGATTCTCCGCCAACAGCGCGAACAGGCGCGTGGCAGAAATCTCGATTCGAAGCACATCGCTGTGCGCCTTCCCGATCATGGATCTACCCTCCTGATCACTGTGAGGGAGCCGGCGAATCCACACAGCCTTGGGTATCGAAGCCGTCCGCCAGGTGTTGCAGCGGCTCCTGATGACTGCTTGCAAGGGCCTCCATAACCCGACCCCAGATACCTGCTGAATCAAAACACCGGGGCACGGAGATCCGGTATTCACCCTGCTCCGCCAACAACTCAAGGCTCACGCGATCCCAGCAACCGTTGACATCTCGAACGGCACGCGCGGTAGACAGCCTCTCCAGATCTATACACAGGGAAGCGTCCGGCCCCGCCAAGCGCAGACATGGCCCCTCCTGACAGCAGCTGATGCCAGCCGCACGGATGGCTACCTCCCCGGCGTGGCTGATCAGACCGATATCTACCGTGAGGGCATGGTCCTCCAGAAGCCTGAGCAAGGCGGGCACATCCCGAAGATCAATGGACCAGTGGCGCTGGTGCTGCGATAGGGGTTCCATGCGATTTGCGGCCATCGTCACGCCTCCCTCCCCGACTTGCGTCGGGGACAGTCAGCACACTCCCCCTTGCATGGGGCCCCGGGGCCGCTATTCGGCACCGGGCGAAATGATGACGCTGGCACGAGAGGGAAATGTTTCTGCATCTTGAGAGGCTGACCGGATTTACTGACACGACAAGGCATAACGCAGGTCTCCTAATTGTATGTCTGCGCCGATGCTGACTGGGTGAGAAAGCCACTGGGGCTTTCGCTGCCGGGCTGGCTGACGGCCGAGGTTTGATCTGGGGCGCCATCTGGGAGCTGAGACGCACAATCTAATGGTAATGATTATCATTCTTAATTAAAGCTGTCAAGCGCAGCCACGCACCTCGCAAACTTGAACGCTATTGACAATCATTATCATTAACATCTAGTCTGACATTCATCCACTCACCCCGTGTCAGGAGGTCCAGTCATCATGTACGTCTGTCTGTGCCGAGGCGTCACCGATGGTGACATCAAACAGGCGGTAGCCGCGGGAGCCTCAAGCATGAAGGCCCTCAGGCAATGTCTGGGCGTATGTTCGGAATGCGGCAAATGTGGCGCGTGCGCGAGGAACATCCTGCGGGAAAGCCTCTATGAGCAGGACATGCCCACCCCATTGCCAGAGCACGCATTGATACCGGCCACACCATGATTCATTGACTTCCGCAACGGCCCAGTCGCATGCCGCTGTCTATACTCAACCAGGCGCACAAACCCTCCCAGGAAGCACGCTCATGAAAGGCGATAAGAAGACCATCGGTTATCTCAACAAGGTGCTCAAGAACGAACTCACTGCCATCAACCAGTATTTTCTGCATGGACGCATGCTCAAGAACTGGGGCCTGGAGAAACTCGGCGCCCATGAATACGAAGAATCTATCGACGAGATGAAGCATGCCGACCGACTGATCGAGCGAATACTGTTCCTCGAAGGCCTACCGAACCTTCAGGACCTGGGCAAGCTGCACATCGGTGAGACCGTGAAAGAGATCCTGGAATGCGATCTCAAGATGGAGATGGACAGCCATGTCACACTCAAAGAAGCGATCGCCCATTGCGAAAGCTGCGGGGACTACGTGACCCGCGAGTTGTTCGAGGAGATTCTGGAGGGCGAGGAGGAGCACATCGATTGGCTTGAAACACAGCTTGAGCTGATCGGACGTGTCGGCCTCGAAAACTATCAGCAATCCATGATGGGTATGAGCTGAACATCAGCTTCCACACCAGTCAAGATGGGCGCTGGCAGAGACATCGATTCCTGCGCATCACACTGGAACACCACAGTTTGTGATATGGGAAACAGAAGCAAGGCAGAGCCTTCTGACTTCCCAATTCACCCTTCGCCCTTCACACTTGGGTCATGTCCATCTACGCCGTCGGCGACCTCCAGGGTTGCCTTACTCCGCTCAAGCGCCTGCTGGAGCAGGTGCGCTTCGATCCCGCTGCCGATCAGCTGTGGCTGGTGGGTGATCTTGTGAACCGTGGGCCGGAATCCCTGGAGGCGCTGCGCTTCGTGCGCGATCTGGGCGATGCCGCCATCACCGTGCTGGGCAATCACGACCTGCACCTGCTGGCCATTCACCAGGGTGTGCACAAGGTCCGGCGCAAGGACACGGTGCAGCCCATCCTGGATGCACCCGATCGCGCCGAGCTCATGGACTGGCTGCGCCACCGTCCGCTGCTGCACCACGACCCGCGCATCCAGTGGACCCTGCTGCACGCCGGCCTGCCGCCCCAGTGGGATCTGGCCATGGCCCGCGCCTGTGCCTCGGAAGTCGAGACCGTGCTGCGCGGCCCGGACCACCCGACGCTGCTGGAACGCATGTACGGCGACGAGCCGGACCAGTGGTCTGAATCACTGCAGGGCTGGGCGCGACTGCGCTTCATCACCAACTGCTTCACCCGCCTGCGCTACTGCACCGCCGACGGCAGCGTCGACATGGCATACAAGGGCGCCCCCGGCGGACAGCTGCCACATCTCATGCCCTGGTTCGCCGTGCCCGGGCGCAGGAGCGTGGGAACACGCATCGTGTTCGGCCACTGGTCCACGCTGGGACTCTACCAGGGTGATGACGTGCTGTGCCTGGACACCGGCTGCGTGTGGGGGCAACGCATGACGCTGGCGCGGCTGGACAGCAGTGCGCTGGAGACGATGCACACCCGCTGCGAGTGATGCGGGCTAGACATCCACGCCCGTCATGTGGGCCACGGCGGGTGCCCCGAATCAGATCAGTACGGCCTCCAGCGGACGGCGCACGGACCGGGGCATCTCCGGGCCGCGGCCGAAGCGGATGACCAGGTCGGGCCTTGACCCCGCGGCACCGACCAGCCCGGCGAACGCCGGTCGCAGCGAGGCCACCTCGACGGGCTGGTTGAGATGTGCCGTGCGCACTCCCAGGGCCGTTGCCTGCAAAGCGAAACGCTCGAACGCGCGTCCCGCCTCCACCCAGTGGGCCTTGTCGTCCCGTTCGGAGACGAACACGGCGATCCCCGCCGAACTCCTCACCTGCCGCGCATACTTGTCATTCTCCGCCTGCTCGGTGAAGAACAGATCGAACATCAGGCTGCCGAGCCACGCCGGCAAGGAGGGATTCCCCGACGAGCCCGCGAACAGGCCATCCCCGGTCCTTGCCGCGTGGGCCCCGTTGAAACGCACCCAGTCCTTGAGCTCCCTGACGAAGGCGGGATCGCGCACCTGGGCGCTATTGCCCTGGATCACGAAGTCGAGCACGTTCTCCATGACCTGACGATCGGTCAGCAGGAGCACGCTGACGCCAGGGCCGGTGCCGGCGGCCTCCAGCAGATTCAGCTCAGCGCTGGAAAGCGGCCTGGTGTCGTATTCGCCCCGGGTCGATTGCCGCGCCGGAATGGCCTGATAGAGCGGCGAGACCTCGGGACGGGTTGGCGAGAGCGGGATGTTCACCGCATCGGCAGGTGCAGAGGAAAAGCTCGGCTCGGCATGCCAGCCCAGCGCCGCCGCTGCCTGGACCAGGTTCTCGGTGGCACAGCCCAGGCTCACGAACAGATGATGATCGTCGGGATCGACCACGGGGCATCGGCGCTGGAAATCGGGCAAGAGGGTGACCGCCGACTCGCCGAGGCGGAATTTCCAGCACTGGGTGTTGTGGCTGGAGGGCGCGAGCGTCGCATAGCGCACCAGTTCGAGCAGCAATTCCCTGCCCTGCACCGTCTCGCTGCTGCCATGCCGCCAGGTCTGTTCCACATGCCGCTGGTATTGCGTGCGGGCGTTCTGCGCATGGAGGGCGTAGGCACCCACGGCGATGCCGGAACCCGCCACCGCCGCTGCGGCGATAAACTGCCTTCTGCTCATCATGGCCGTGTCTCCGAATCTCTGACTCAGGACACTAGGTGCTGATCTCGGCGAACCGCCCATCCGTCAGTCGGGCGAGATCTCCAGGGCTCAACTCGATCTCGAGCCCGCGACGGCCCGCGCTGACAAAGATGCTGGAAAACTGCTGCGCCGATACGTCGATGAAGGTCTTCAGGCGCTTCTTCTGCCCCAGCGGACTCACCCCGCCCAGCACGTAGCCGGTCACCCGCTCCACCTCGGCCTTGTCGGCCATGGCGGCCTTCTTGGCGCCTGCGGCACGGGCGATCTGCTTCATGGAAAGCATGGCCGCCACGGGCACCACGCCCACCACCAGTTCCCGCCCGTCGAGACTCACCACCAGGGTCTTGAACACCCGCTCGGGCGGCAGTCCCAGCTTCTCTGCGGCCTCCAGGCCGTAGGACTCGCTGGCAGGGTCATGGGCGTACTCGTGGACCGTGTGCGCGACCCCGGCCTTTTTGGCGACGTTGATGCCAGGCGTCATGCGGCACCTGTGAATCGGGAGGGATCAAACATCCGAGTCGATGGAGCCCTGGGATCGAAGCCGGCGAAGACGCCGGCTGTGCCATCGCTGCGACAGGACATGAGCGATGAAATAGCCAGCAATCGCGGCCGGGATGGCCACCGCCAGGCTGCCGGCGGCGGTGCAGAGGATGTCGTCGCCCGCGCCCCGGAGGTACCAGACATCGCCCCGTGCCAGCAGCGAGGCCCATGGCGAGAGGAGGACCTCGCCCAGTTCGTGGAATGCCCAGACCATGGGCGCGAGGGTCAGCGGGTTGCTCACCCAGGAAATGGCGAAGGCGGCGGGAAAGTTGCCCGCGACCAGCACGCAGAGGGCGATCATCAGGACGGTCTGTATGCCCACCGTGGGCGTGAGCCCGATCAGCAGCCCCACCGCGACGCCACGGGCGATCGCCTCGGGACTGCCATGCAGGCTGCCGGTGCTGTGCAGCAGGGCATGTGCACGGGGATGGGACCTGAGCCAGACGTGACCCCGCCTGCGCATGGCGCGCCAGCGGATACGGACTGCATCCAGCATGGGCAACCTCATCCCGGGATGAGCGGGTCAGTCATGCCGCGGGTCGTGGGTGATCCGCTCACGGACCACCACGTACTCGGCGTCCAGGACCGTGGGGGCACCGGACCTGTGTAACTGCCGCCTGAGCCACCACAGCCGCACGGCCATGCCGATGGCGAACACGGCGGCCAGGCCGAGCACGGCGAGGAACAGGAAGAAGCCCAGCATCATGGCCACGAGCAGGAGCGGGACCATCAGGGCGGCGGCAAGCCAGGGACGCCATCCGGTGGAATGGCCGGGAGTATTCATGCCGGGGAAACCTCACTGCAGGCGGGAAGGCATGAGACTTAGAGTGAGGCCGGAGGCAATCGGTTTCAAGTGCAAGGAAATTTCCCGTGACGATCTGCCACCCTTGCCGGCGAGCACCGGACAACCCGGCCTGATGGCGGGTTGAACGGAGTAGGTCGGGCTTCAGCCCGACAGCGCGGTGTCCCACGCAAGCTCCGGCGTCGGGCTGAAGCCCGACCTACGGGATGGCACCCGGGCCGGGAGCAGAACGGCCAGAACGTGGCTGCCCCGGCAGGCTCAGCTACAGGGCCAGACTCACCAGGGCCACCGTGGCACCGATGCCCGCGCCGGCCAGCACATCGGTCGGGTAGTGCAGGCCCAGCACCAGGCGGGACAGGGCCACCAGCACCGTGAAGGGCACCACCAGAAGCGCCCATTCCGGGTAGTAGGCCAGCAGCACGATGGTGAAACCCACCGCGTGCATGGTGTGACCGGAGGGGAAGCTGAACTGGTCCAGGGCCGGGACACTGCGGTGGATCAGAGCATCCCGGTCGCAGGGGCGGGAACGCACCGTGGTCTGTTTCAGCCACTTGTAGATGGGCAGGGCCACCGCGCCCACCACGGCCATGTGCAGGCTGGCCCAGATGGCCTCCCAGCCGTGGATCACGGGCAGGGCGATCATCAGCACGTACCAGAACACGCCATCGCCCAGGCGGCTGACCACCGCGAACATCCGTCCCGGGACGGGACGCAGGCTGGCCCGGTTGAACACCAGGCACAGGTTCATTTCCGCTTCACCGATTCGCTGTAACAGACCCATGGGATAGTCCTCCCGCTGCATGCGCCTGGAGCAGTGACTCCAGGGTGTCATAGATATGGTCCCAGTCCACGCTCAGTGCCCGCTCCCGGGCGGCGGCACCCAGGACGCGGATGCGCTCGGGGTCTTCCACCAGGGCGCGAGCACGCGCCACGAAGCCGTGGCCATCATCCAGATGCGCCAGGGCCGCCGAGCGGCCGTCGCGCAGGTGTTCCCGGGCCGCGGCGTAGTCGTAGGCAACGATGGCCAGACCGCTGGCCATGGCCTCCAGCACCACGTTGCCGAAGGTCTCGGAGGTGGACGGAAACAGGAACACGTCGCCGCTGGCGTAGTGACGGGCCAGGTCCTCGCCGGTGCGCATGCCGCAGAAGACGAAGTCCGGATGCTGGCGCTTGAGTTCCGCGGCCAGGGGACCGTCGCCCACCAGCACGAAACGGGCGGCGGGGCATTTGCTTTGCAGTGCCCGGAAGGCCTCCACGGCGAGACCCAGGTTCTTCTCCGCCGCCAGGCGTCCCACGTACAGCACCACCGGTGCGTCGCCCTCCACGCCCCAGCTCTGACGCAGGTCCGGGTCTCGGCGGGCGGGATCGAACAGGCGGGTGTTCACGCCCCGGGCGAGCACCGCGCAGTTGCGAAAGCCCTGGCCGGTGAGTTCGGCGCGCAGGTTCTCCGTGGGCACCAGGGTGCAGTCGGTGCGGTTGTGGAAACGGCGCAGCAGGCCTGCCACGGCGGGCTCGAGAAAGCCCAGCCGGTAGTAGCGGCTGTAGCTGTGGAAGTTGGTATGGAAACCGCTCACCACCGGCACACCCAGGGAGCGCGCCGCCGCCAGGGCGGAATGACCCAGGGGTCCCTCGGTGGCCAGGTACACCACGTCGGGCTTGGTGGATGCCCAGGCCTTCTGGATCGCGCCACGGGCGGGCAGGCCGAAGTGCAGGCCCTTGTAGCCGGGGATGGGCAGACCGGGCAGCACCTGTTCGCTCAGGCCCGTGATTTCGCCGTTGGGCCTGTCGGCCCGGTGCTGGCGGGGGCGCACCAGGTGCACGCTGTGGCCCCGGCCCAGCAGCCCCTCGCTCATGTGGTGAAGGGTGTGGGCCACGCCGTTGATCTCCGGCGGCCAGGTCTCGGTGACGAGCCCCACGCGCATCGCCCCGAACTGTCCTGCCTGCGGAAAGTTCGGGGACCGGTTCATGTGCGCTCCGGAGTGTCGGTGACGGCCTGACTCACCACCACGGCACGCACCGCCTGGTGGGCGGCATCGGCCAGTTCACGGCGCTCTCGCCCCTCGGGGTGAATCACCGGCAGGAAGCTCACTTCCACGTCCAGGCGCGGTTCGGCCAGTACCTGGATCACGCTCGACAGCAGCGTGGCATCGCCATAGTAGGGCGTCGGGCTGGGACGGCCATCCGGGGTGGGCAGGTAGCGGATCGCCACCGGCTGGATCGGGCTGCCCGTGTCCTGCGCCGCCGCCAGCAGGCGGGGATGAAAGCGGCGCACGTCGCTGCCGTCGGTGGTGGTGGCCTCGGCGAACACGTGCACCCGGCGGCCACGCCGCAGGTCCCCGGCGATCGCCTCGCTGACGGCGTTCGACATGTTCGCACCCCGACGGATGAACAGGGTGCCGGTGCGTGCCGCG
>SR_TP_S13solDRAFT_1000467_pt1 | contig 16658 bp, 13 predicted proteins | sample SodReaTP_S13sol_FD_11159 | JGI IMG/M metagenome (IMG submission 11159)
CTTGGCCAGTGGTCGACGGCCCGGGTTGTGCGAGGTCTGAATCGAGGGTGCCCCGGCGGCTGCCGGGGCACCCGGGCGGTGCTTCAATCACCCTGTTGAGCGGCCAGGTCAGTTCGTGACCAGGTTCACGCCGTAGGCATTGAGCATCGGGTTGAGCGGCTGGTACCAGGTCCGGCGCTGGCTCTGCGGAATGCCGCAGTTCGTGCCGTCGTTTCCGAGTGCGCCGCCGGATGTCACGCCCTGGGCAGCATTGCCGCCGGCTACCCAGGAACCACCCGAATCCCCCTGGCCGGCGCAGGCGTTGGATTCACGCAGGCCGTACACCGTGCCGCTGCCGTAGTTGACCGAAACGTTGCTGCGCGTGATCGAGCCGCAGCGCCACCCGGTACGGAAGCCCGACCGGCAGACGGTCGCGCCGATCGGCGCCTGGTTGCTGTTGGTCACCGCGTAGGTCGAGCTTCCGCTGTAGACCCAGACCAGGTTGTAGAGCGTATCGCTCTGACGCACGTTTGCCCAGGCCGCGTCGGCACCCGGGAAATCGCTGCGCTGGAAGTAGCCTACGGTGACGCCGTTGATCCGCACCGCCGTGCCGACCGAGCCGCAGTGCCCGGCGGTGACGAATCCCTTGGTCGAACCGCGGGTGACGGCAAACCCGATCGAGCAGCCGTTGTACTGGAAACCGCCAACGATGTTGGCCAGGGTCGAAGGCGTGTGCTCGGACGTCCGAAAGTCGATCAGATCGAGATCGACGCCGCTCCTGGCGAAGAAGTCCACTGCCTGGCTGGAGACGTCCGGGGACGTCACCACGACCACGCGGTTGGACCGGAGGTCGATACCCCAGGAATGGATCCCCGCGAGACTTCTGGCCATTGGGCCCTCGGCCGCCATGTTGAACGACTCGACCGCTTGTTGCAGCCGCGACAGACTGTGCGGCACCTGTCGTAGCTCGGCCAGCTCCGACAGTTGGCCGAGGCCCTGGATGTGTTGCCGGCGGCCGGCCGCCAGCGATGTGGTCGCGATCACGGGTCGTGCGAGCCCGTCTGCGTCGTGCTCGATCCAGCTTCCGGCGTAGTGATCGCCAAGCGTCGCCTCGGCACCGGCGATCACTTCGGCCGCCTTGAGCTCGCTTCGGATGATGTTCTCCAGCTGTGACGGCGTCCAGCCCATGTCCCGTTCGATCGCTTCCGCCATCTCCGGCGGGATGTGGATCTTGCCCGGCTGCTGGAATCCGTCCGAAGCGAATGCCGTAACGGAGAGTACCGCGGTGGAGAGGAATAGAAAGAGCAGACCGAGGAAGCCCCGGCTGCGGGTGGGTCGTGAGGTTCTCATAAGATGCCCTCGTGCTTTGCTATTAGCCCCTTGTAAAAGCGCTAATAAGGCAAATGCCCGGGAGTCACGTGAAACGCCTGACCATGCACACACGCATCCCCGAAGTCACGCAGGACTCGTTTTTTTACCGGCCATTGCCGACGGAAAACGTAGCACGGACACGGAAAACCTTGCAAGCGATGGCCTGGTCGAGCTGGTCTCCGTGCCTTGCCGAGGGTGGTCGGATCAGCGATGCGGCGCTACCGGATACCGAATCAGCCAGACCTGCTCGCCCGCCGGCTGCGGTGGCAGCCGGAAAGCCTGCTCAGGCGTGGCGTGGTGCGCATTCAGGTAAGCCGCCACCGCGTATTGCTCGGTGCCGGAGGTGACGAAGTCGATGCTGACTCCAGGGTAGTCGAGTCCGGCCAGATCGCGGCGTTGCGGGTTGCTGAGCCCTCGCAGCGGATATCCGTCGCCGCAAGGCGGTAACGGTTGGTCGGGCTCGTCCGGCGGTGGAACGCACTGGGCCAGGAAGGCCAGCGTGATGATGCGGAAGCGCTGGTCGGGGTCACCCACCCATTCACCGCTGCGGATCAGCTGCGAGGTCGTACCGTCTGGCGCGACCACGGCCAGATGGCGCACCCGTTCACCATTGCTGTTGCTGCCCTGGTTGATGTCGCCCTGCCCGGGCTGCAATGGCCGCCGGGGCGGGCGCGACGGGTCGTAGGCCAGCCGCAGGCCGGCAAACTGCGGGAACCAGCCCGGCGTGGCGCCCGGTTCGATACCCGAAACGCCGTATTCCAGGAGGTCGTGGAGTTCGCCCGCGGTCACCGTCAGGGCGACCAGCTTGCCGTTGAAGGCCAGTGCGGTTTCCAGATCCAGGCGCGAGATGCCGCCTTCGGGTCGGAAGCGGTTGGCCGGCGGCGGCTCCAGCCGGACTTCGCCGGCAAGTCGGCTGCCCGGCGGCACGGCCACCTGACCGATCGATCCCCGGATGCCGCCGCCGTTGCGCAGGGCGATCACCGCCTCGGGCTCCTGCTGTCGGCCCAGCCACAGACTGGCCAGGGACCACAGGCGGCCGAGGTTGGTTTCGCGCGTGCGCGCCATGGTCCGGCGTCCGTCCAGGAACTGGCTGGTGTAGCCGAGGATGTGGCCTTCCTTGGCTTCGAGAATGCGCCAGAAGGTGTCGCGAATGGCCAGCACTTCGGGCATGGGTTCGGCCCCGCGCTCCTTGACCACCGGGGCGCGGCTTGGCCAGACACCGGCCCGGCTGGCGTCGAGGCGCTCGAGTTCGATCACGCCTTCGGCGTCGAAGGACAGCAGCAAGCGCCCCAGGTAGCGAAAGTCGCCGTCGGTGTTGACCAACAGCACGGGCTCATCCAGCGGTGAACGGTAAACCAGGGGATAGTCGTCGACGGCCACATCGCCCGGGTGCAGCCGGCTGTCGGAGTTGGCCAGGAGGGTATTGGAGCCGCCGGCGATGATCACGTCCACGCGTTCGAGCCGCTCGGCCAGGGCGCGTTCCACCTGCAGCTGCTGCATGTGGGCGGCCAGGATGATGATGTTCACCCCGTTGTCCGTCAGTTCATCGACGGCCTTCTGAATGATCCGGGCCAGCGCGCCGACATCGTCCGGGTCGGCCGGATGGACGCCGATCTCGCCGGTGGCGGTAATCTGTTCCAGGGTGGGCGTTGAGGCGCCGACCACCCCGATGCGACGGCCGTCCACTTCCAGCACCACCGAGCCGGCGAGCCGGCCGGCCGCCTGGTCGGCCTCCAATCCGTCGGTGCTGACCAGACCGGCCAGCAGTGGCTCGCTGGAAAAGTCCAGGTTGGTCGACACCCAGGGAAAGCGCGAGCCCGGCCAGCCACGCTCGTCGGACTGGATGATCCCGGCGAACTCCTCGGGCCCGGCGTCGAGATCGTGGTTGCCCACGGCGCTTGCATCGACACCCAGGGCGTTGAGGAACGCGATCTCGCCGCGGCCCACACCCGGGCTGCCGGTGCGTTCGGCCATGGCCGGATCGTTGCTGGCCTGGTAGAGCGGCCCGGGAATGTAGTTGTCGCCGGAACTGATCAGGATTGTGCGCCGCGGCATCTCTGCGCGAAAGGAAGCCACCAGTGCCGAGAATTCCGCCACATGCTCCAGTGCCCCAGTGCCGCCGCCGTCGACGTCGGCGAAATGCAGCAGCTGCAGCTCCAGTGCCTCGACCGGCGCATCCCCGTCAACCGGCACGGGCCTTGGCTCGAACTGGCTGCAGGCAACCAGGCCGGCCAAGACAACCAGCACGGTCAGGTATCGGAAGGCATCACGCAAAGCCAGGGACATGCGAACCTCAGCCGGGCAATCGAGCGCGCCATTCTTTGACACCGAACCCGGCATTGCAAGTGCCGAAGCGGCAGCCGCCCCAACACTCGCTCTGGCTCAACGAGGAGTGCCGGCATCTGTGCACGGAGACTGGCCAGGGAAGGCAAACTCCATGCCGTCTTGAGAAAATGTGATAGGGATCACAAAAAAAATTGATTTTCCGCTTGCACGGGCGCAGGATGATTCCTGGAGGAACCGGTACCGGAGCCAGGGTGGCGTCGGGCTGCACGTTCCATCCAGGGAGTACCCACCATGAATGTCCGGAAATCACTGTTTGCCGCCCTGGTGGCGGCCGCGGTCTGCCTGCCGGTTGCGGCCGACGACCACGAAAGCGCTGATGACTACATGATTTCGATCATGGACCTCAGGATCAAGCACGGCCACGGCATGCAGTTCCGCGAGGCGATGACCGCCTACATGTCCTGCTATGCCGAAAGTGGAGGAAGCAACGAGTGGTCGGCCTGGGGTGCGGTCGACGGCGAGCCCAATAGAATGATGCTCGTCTCGAGCATGCAGATGTGGGCCGAAATGGATACGGAAGACCCGGGTGAAGAAGCCTGCTGGCCGGTGCACGGCGCCGAGCTGACTTCGCATGTTGCCGACGCCAATCGCCGGTTCTGGCGCAAGGTGTCCGACTGGAGTGGCGATGCCGAAGGCTATAAGGTGGTGCGCCTGCACAATTTCCGGGTCGAGGACGGCGACGCTTTCCGCGAGGTGGTCGGTGAAATCGTCGGCATGATGAAGGCAGCCGGGTATGCGCACATGGGCACCTGGTACCGGGCCGTCGGCAGCCAGCGCTGGGGTGCGGACTACTTCGTCGTCGATCATTTCGACAACTTCGCCGCGTTGGACGAAGACCGCAAGGGCGCCAACGGTGTGCTGGTCGATGCCCTGGGCGAAGAAGGTGCGGCCGAAATGTGGGATCGCTTCGGTGAGACGCTGGCGGACATGGAGCCCTACTGGACCATCACGCTTCGTCGCATCGATTCGATGAGTCATCTGTCGAACGGTGACTGATTCGGTCCTGCCCGACGTTGCGGGCATGGGCTGCTGAGCGTCACACCCTGCTCGGATTCACGCGGCCCGGCTCGTCCGGGCCGCGGTGGTTGAACGGCCCGGAGACGTACCCGTTTTCGCGGATTGCATTCCGGCGACCGAGGCGGTACCTTCGGATTTCGCACCAGTTGCATCAAAACGTGCCGGTGCTCACAAAATACCGAAGGAGAACCCCATGGAAGGCATTCTGATCTGGCTGCTCGTAGGCGGCGTTGCGGGCTGGCTTGCCGGGCTGATCGTCAAGGGTGGTGGTCAGGGCATTCTGATCAACATCGTGGTCGGTATCGTTGGTGCGGTGATCGGCGGCTGGCTGTTCGGCCAGCTCGGTGTGGCCATCGGTACCGGCATTGTCAACAGCATTGTCACGGCCGTAATCGGCGCGGTGATCCTGCTGCTCATCATCGGCCTGATCCGCGGGAAGCGCTGACGCGTAAAGCGGTTTATCCGCAAGACGCCGCCGCGCGTGTGCGCGACGGGCGGCTGTTGGCCGTGAGTCGTGTGCCGATTGATGCAGATCGCATCCTGGAGGCGATGTCCCGGATGGGTTCCGGCACACTCCGTTCAGTACAGAGGTCTGCCCAACCGGATCATGTCCAGCGCTCCGAGCCGCCCCGGGCGGATATACTTCCGCCCGGGGGCACGTGAAACTTCGGTCGTGCGGGAGACTGGCCTGCCCGACTCGATGGTTCCCGAAGCCCTTGCCTGAATGACGGCCAGGTGCGAGTGCCGCACACAGACTCGGAGCCATGGAAAAACTTCTCCAGCCGCTGTTCGAGCTCCCGCCGCTGACGGTCTACATCCTGATCGGGCTGCTGTGCTGGACCGAGGCGGCCTTCTTCCTCGGTTTCGTCACGCCCGGCGAACTGGCGGTCGTGACCGGCGGGATTCTGAGCTCGCGCGGTCAGATCGAAATGGACGTCCTGCTCGGTATCGTGCTGGTCACGACCGTTGCCGGCAACGCCACCGGCTTCTACCTGGGCCGTCGCTGGGGAGCCCGCATGCTCGGCTGGACACCGCTGCAGCGCTTGCTGGGCCCGGCGATTCGCAGGTCGCAGGAGTTCATGTACCGGCGAGGAGAGTGGGCCATCGTGCTCGGCCGCGTTTCCACGCCGACGCGCGTGATCGTGCCCTTCCTGGCCGGCGCTTCCGATGTTCCCTACCGCCGTTTCGTGCTCTTCGATGTTCCTGCGAGTCTGGTCTGGGCCGTCGTCTGGGCGGCGCTGGGCTTCATCCTGGGCGAATCCTGGAGCCTGCTGCGGGAAGTCAGCGGCACGGCCGCCATTCTGGTGCTGATGCTGTTCCTGACAGCGGTCGTCATCCGTTGGTTGGCGGCCCGCATCGCGGCCAACCAGCGTCGAATGCAGGCCTTGTTTCGCCTTGCGCTTCGCGCCACCGGAACGCGCGGCATCGCGCGTGTGCTCGCCCCCGGATTCCGCTGGCTGGCGCGGCGCTTCGATCCCCGCGTGGCTCGGGGGCTGAGCCTGACGATCTGCTTTCTTGCCCTGGTCGGAGCAGCCGCCGGCGTCGGGCTGGTGTTCAGCCAGACCAGGGCGGTGGAGGGTCTGGCGCTGATCGATTTTCCCGTGCTCGAGTGGATGGGTGAAACCCGCACCGAGGAAGCCGTGGCCATTGCCCGCAATGGTTTGCGCGCGTTTCACTGGCCCGGTGTGGTGTTCGCCGCCTTGCCGCTGGTCGCATGGGTGCTGTGGCGTGTGGGCTGGCTGGCGGCGATTCGGGTCGCGGTCGGTCTGATCGGTGCCGGTGGCGGCGCGTTCTTTCTTGATCGTTTCGTGCTCGAGGGTCACGTGCCGGGGGCGGAGTTTCCCTCCGTGCCGGTAGCCGTGGCGGCCGCGCTGCTGGTTCAGACCACGGCACTGGTTGCGCGGGCCTACGACTGGGCCGGCGCGGTGGCCTGTGCCGCACTGGGTACCTTTGTGCTGTGCACGGTCGGGCTGGGCACGGTGGTGGCCGGCTGGGCCGCCCCGTCCGGCATCGCGCTCGGTCTCGCGCTCGGCATGGCCTGGGCCGCCACCCTGGAGCTTCCGGGCACGGCGCTTCGCTCCGGCGCGATCCCCGACGATGTCGGGCATGGCGAGCCCGCTTCACAACAGCCAGGCGAAACGCCCCCCGAATGATTCGGGCACGGTACCGTGCCCGGGTGGTGCGGTCCGAGCAGACGTCGGCCGGAACGGCGGCAACTGCAGGCGATGCCGCGCGCATGGTAGTGTATTCGTTCGGAATTTTCGCAAAACGAGATGGTGGAGGAGAACGGATGGCCAGTGCAACAGAAAAGCAGGTTCAGGAACTCAAGGACGAGATTGCCGCCCTGAAGAGCGAGTTGTCGAATATCGCCAAAACCGTTTCCGGTCTCGCCGGTGCCGCCACCGATGAAGGGCGCGATCGTATTCGGGCCGCGGCCGATCACACGCGCGAGCAGGCCCGCCAGACCTGGGGCGCGCTCGAACGGGAAGTCGAAGAGCGACCCATGGCCTCCATTGCGGCCGCGCTCGGGATCGGCTTCATCCTCGGCAAGCTGCTGGACCGCTGAGTCCCGCCGCTGACCGGGACAGTCGATGTTCAAACACTTGAGGAGAAGGGTCGAAACCGGTGCGATCGTGACGGCCATCGTCGTGCCGCTGGCGCTTTGCGTGTTCGCGTTTCTCGGCCTGGCCGGCTACTTCGCCCTGCGCGAATCCCTGCCGCCCCACCTGGCCGCGCTGGTGACGGCTGCTGGCGGCATCGTGCTGATCGCCCTGGTCCTGATCATCGCCCGAATCGCCGGCGCGAGCCGCAGTCGCTCGTCCCGCCGGGGCAGCAACGACGTCAAGCTCGCCGACGACCTGGAAGAATTCCTGCGCGACCATGTCGACCCGGTCATGAGCGACTGGATTCGCAGCCATCCCGACAAGGCCGCGATCACCACGCTCGTGTTGGGCATCGCGGCCGGCTACAGCGACCAGTTTCGCCACATTCTGATGGACCTCTACACGCGCTATGCCGAGTCGGAAGCGGTTCGCCGATCGCGGCGGGATTGAATCTGTCGACCCCGCAGAGTGCGCCGCCCCCTCGAAGACGAGGATGACGACGAAGATTCAGAGTGATGCCTGTGCATTCTCAAGGTGATCGGACTCAACGGTCGTCGCTCGGCAGCTCGATGTCGAGTGACGGCCCTTTTCGCCGGATTCCACCTGTTCGAGCGATTGGGTCTGCTCCTGCTTCTGGACGAGAATCAACGCACGGGTTCGGCAGGGAATGGTGGTCAGGACATCGGCGCGTTCGAATAGTAGTGCCACACGAAAATCGCCGCCGCGCCGCGATGGGGTCGCCAGGGGCGTGCGATGGCGTCCGTCTTCTTGCGGTCGGGGCGCTTGCGCATGTTCTTGATGCGATGCAGACCGGCCTGAATGGCGAGATCGTCGGCTGGCCACACGTCCGGTCGGCCGAGCGAGAACAGCAGAAACATTTCCGCGCTCCAGCGCCCGAAGCCCTTCAGCCGCGTGATCTGTTCCATCACTTCCTCGTCGGGCAGTTCGACCAGCGCTGCCGGTTCCAGCGAGCCTTCCAGAACGGCCTGTGACAGGCCGCGTGCGTAGCCGATCTTCTGTCGCGACAGCCCGAGCGCGCGCAACTCCCCGTCGTCCATCGCGAGCACCCGCTGCGGCTGGAAATCGCCCGCCAGCGCGGAATCGAGTCGGCCGAAGATCGTCGCGGCGGCCTTCACCGACAGCTGCTGCCCGACGATGATCCTCAGGAAATGCTGGAAACTGGGCTCGCCCAGGCGGCGTTCTTCGGGATAACCGACCCGCTCCAGTGCCGCGGCCATATGCCTGTCGCGTTGGGCGATTTCGTCCAGTGCGGTGCGAAGGTGACTGCGGGTCAGCTGAAATTCCATGGTTCGGTCCTGCTCCTGCATCGATGCATCCGCGTACCTGCCCGGCCGGTCCAGGGCCGGCGTGCTGGCGCTCGCACGCCAGTATAGATGGCATTCCGGCTGGGCTGTCGAGCTCAACGCGGGTGGGCCATGGCTGCGGCGCTTCGAGTGCTACCATCCGATCCTTTGGGCGGAAGTCAATCATGTTCAATCCGATTCCTGCTGTGCTGGTGCTTGCCTGGGGACTTGCGAGCGGCCTGTCCGCAGAGGCGGCATCGCCGCAAACCGTTTTCGAGCAAAGCGGCGGTACCCGCAGCGGCGACTACGACCAGGTGCTGGCTTTCTACCGCGAGCTGGTGGCCGAGCATCCGGACCGTGCTTGCCTGCAACAGCACGGCATGACCGATTCAGGCGAGCCGCTGACGGTGATCTACCTTTCGGTAGACGGCTGCCGATCGCTGCCTGGCCGCGGCGGCGAGCGGCCACGGCTGCTGGTCATGAACGGCATCCATGCCGGCGAACCGGCCGGGATAACGGCATCGCAGATGCATGCCCGCGAGCTGCTGGCCGAGCCGGAACGATTCGGGCTCGATCAGGTCGATATCGCCATCATTGCCGCCTACAACATTGGCGGCATGCGCAACCGCGGAGCGCCCACGCGCGCCAATCAGAACGGTCCCGAGGCTTACGGGTTCCGCGGCAATGCGCAGAACTACGATCTCAACCGCGACTTCATCAAGGCCGATTCGCGCAATGCCCTGAGCTTTGCGCGCCTGCTGCACGCCTTCGACCCGGACCTGTTCATCGATACCCACACCACCAACGGCGCGGACTACCAGCACCGGATCACCCTGCTGGCCACCCAGGCCGACCAGCTCGGCGGTCGCCTGGGTGAATACTGGCGAGCGCGGTTCATGCCGCTGGTCTACGGCCGGCTGGCACGGCGCGGCGAGAACGCCGTGCCCTACGTCAACGTGTTCGGCGGCGACCCGGGCGAGGGCTGGACGCAGTTTCTCGATACACCGCGTTACTCCAGCGGCTTCGCCGCCCTGTTCCAGGTGCCCGGCATCATCAGCGAGACGCACATGCTCAAGCCCTACGCCGGGCGCGTCGAGGCGCAGTTGGAACTGCTGGGCGTCAGCGTTCGCCTGCTGGCCGAACACGGTGCGGAGCTGCGTGATCGTCGACTGGCCGATCGCCGCGAGTGGCCCGGGCGCGACGCGCTGCCGATTGCCTGGACCCTGGACGAGGATGCCGAGCCGTCGGTCGTGGAGTTTCGCGGCTATGAATCGCGGCTGGTCGACAGTCCTTTTGGTGAGGACGGGCAGCGGCGCACGTTTGATCGTTCCCGCCCGTNCCGCCGGTCCGTCCCCTTCCGCGATCGCTACAAGCCGTCGGGCATGATCGGCCGGCCGGCGGCCTGGGTCGTGCCGCGGGGTTGGCGCCGGGTGATCGAGCGACTCGAAGCCAATGGCGTGCAGATGATCGAAATCGAAGCCGAAACCGTGGTCGAGGCCGAAGTCGGCCGCATGGGTGAAATCGAAAGCCTGGACTCGCCCTGGGAAGGGCACTTCTACCATCGTCTGGTCAATGTCACTTTCGCGCCGCCGAGTCGTGTGACCCTGCGGCCCGGCGATCGCGTGATCCCCTCTGGCCAGCCGGCCGTGCGCTACCTGGCCGCAGTGCTGTCACCGACTGCGCCCGATTCCTTTTTCCGCTGGAATTTCTTCGACAGCATCCTGGCGCGCAAGGAGCACTTCTCGGCCTATCTGTTCGAACCGCACGCAGTGGAGATGCTGGCAGCCGATCGCGACCTTCGAACACAGTTCGATGCGAAAAAGACCTACGACGCTGACTTTGCCGCCAGCCGCTCGGCACAACTGATGTGGCTCTACAAACGTTCACGCTTTGCCGAGTCGGCCTATCGTCGTTACCCGGTCATGCGCCTGCCGGAGTGGCCGCCGGGCTAAGGAACCTGGTTTCTCAGTCGTCGTTCAGGCTTGCCGGCCGGATCGAGCCGACCATGTCGCGGAAGATCGGCAGAACGGTTTCGTAGGTTCCCGGCGGGGCTTGCAAGTAAGTGGTCACCACGTAGTCCTCGCCCGAGAGCAGGACATGGTGCCACACGATCCTGCCGGCCGCTGTTTCAGCGTCATGGGCGTACTCGATGCCGTCGAGATATGCGCCCGGCCATTCGCGCTCGAGGTGCACCGTGGCGCCATTGCGGCGATGGAAATCCAGCCAGGCGTCGCGCCGCGCACTCAGGGGCGCGCGGCCGTTGCCATCGACGGTGTTGATCTGCACCTGGGCGCCGGGGCTTGCCGGCGAGTTGAAACGGGTACCACCGCTGCCGGCGGCCTCTGTCCAACCGTCGGGCAGTTCGAAGCTGATGCGCCCCGACGGGTCGCTGATCCTGTTGCCCCGATCGCCCCCGCAGGCGGCAAGCGCTGCGACCATCAGCACTGCGGCAACGGCTTGCAAACTGGGCATGAAACTTTTGGCCGACATGTCCATTCCTCCAGTGATCGCTGCTTCAGCATAGCCCACTGAGTGTCTGAGGCAGCCTGAAGCCCGCCTGTCCGGCCGAGCAATGCGCCGCTACAACTCGATTCCACGGCCTTTGGTTGGAATCCTCGCGCCGCGGTCTTACTGCATCGCAGTGCGTAATGGCTCTCCCCATTGGTTGCCAGGCAAGAAGGAGCAGCGGTGCGGTTCCTTGATGTCGAGCATGGCGGAACGGTGATCGGTGTACTCGCTGAGCGCGAACCGAAAATTGTGAAACGCTCTTTCGTCCCGATAGGCTTTCATCTCGTCGAAGGATTCCCAGGTGCGGGGTTCGACGGTGATGGCGGCCTGCAGTGCCGGATTGTCCGACAGGGCGTTGACGATCGAAGACTTTGCGCTTTGGGCGCGGAGGTTCGCCAGGTGGCGGTTGAGCAGCTTGGAATCGTCTCTCGGCTTCTTGCCCTCATCGATGAAATCCGCGTTGCTGGCGAAGCCCAGGACCTCGATCGAGAGGGGCGATAGATTTGTCGCAGCGCAGTTTCTCGCAAGCGATCGAACAAACTCCGCGAGTCCCGTTCCGGCTGTTGTGGCTATGCGCATCAGGTGTGACTCAACTGTTCCAGGAGATCGTCGGCACGATCGAGGATGTTGCGGGGGGACAGGCCTTCAACGGGAACGACTTCGACCGAGATTTCACCCGAATCGCAAATCGGCAATTCGCGCGATTCCTCCCCCTCCTGATCCTGCGATGCAGACTCGAGCTGGGCTGGCTGGTCATCCGAGGTAATGCCCACGAAGGGGAGCAGGGTGGACAAGGCCGAAGTAGCCGCGTCGACCGCTTCTCCAGAGGGTTCCGTGTTGAAGGCAATCTGTTCAACGGCACCGCTGGCGGTGTACTTGACCGTGAGCGAGGCCGTTGCGAACGGCATTGAATCGATGCTCAGATACTGTGGGTTCCCGATCGCTGCCAGCGTGCGTCGAGCCTTCACCACGGGTCGACACTGTTCGAGCTTGCTGTGCGCCTTCAGCACGAAGTACTCGATCGCGGGGCGTTGCTGGTAGACAGGAATCCCGGCCGTGAGGCGATAGCCCGTGCAGGGCGCCGTGTGGTCCTTGCTGCACTCGGCGCCTTCCTGAATTTGCTCCTGAACGACCAGCCTGCTGCTGCAAGCGCCCAGCGCGAACGTCAGCAGGAGGCTTGTCGCGACAACAGCGACCAGCCGCACGTGTCGATCGCCGCCGTTCGAGTCGGCGGAGCGTAGTGGGTCCTGTGCTTCTTGAGCAATCCTCATGGTCCCTCCCGGATCCCGCGGTGTTACGGCCGTCGGAAACATTGGTCACTGTGTACCGATATCTGCCGGAAGCTCCGGCAAACTCTCACGGACCCGATTGCGAGCTGCCGCGGTCTGCAAGTTCCGATTGCCCTTAAGACCCCGACAATTCCCATTGCCTATCGAAATCATGCAGACAATTGATTGGGAATATTGCAACAGGGTCGTATACTGGTCCGGTTAGGCGTTCCCCGCCTGAACCGAAACCGCAACTGGAGGAGCAAGTCATGGCGAACGAAGGCAAGTGCCCGGTGATGCACGGTGGCAACACCGCGGCCGGAAATTCCAACATGGAGTGGTGGCCCAGGACCCTCAACCTGGACATCCTGCACCAGCACGATACCAAGACCAATCCGCTGGGCGCCGACTTCGACTATCGCGAAGCGCTCAAGCAGCTCGACGTCGACGCGCTGAAGAAGGATCTCACCGATCTGATGACCGACTCGAAGGACTGGTGGCCGGCCGACTGGGGTCACTACGGCGGTCTGATGATCCGCATGGCCTGGCACGCGGTCGGCACCTACCGGGTGGCCGACGGGCGCGGTGGCGGCAATACCGGCAACCAGCGCTTTGCACCGATCAACAGCTGGCCCGACAATGCCAACCTCGACAAGGCGCGACGTCTGTTGTGGCCGATCAAGAAGAAGTACGGCAACAAGCTGTCCTGGGCCGACCTGATGGTGCTGGCCGGCAACGTGGCCTACGAGTCGATGGGGTTCAAGACCTTCGGCTTCAGCTTCGGCCGCGAGGATATCTGGCACCCCGAGATCGACACCTATTGGGGGTCGGAAAAGGAATGGCTGGCGCCGAGCGACAATCCGGAAAGTCGCTACTCCGGCGACCGCGATTCACTGGAGAACCCCCTGGCCGCCGTGATGATGGGCCTGATCTATGTCAACCCCGAGGGTGTCGACGGCAACCCCGATCCGCTCAAGACGGCCAAGGACATGCGCGTGACCTTCGAGCGCATGGCGATGAACGACGAGGAAACGGTCGCCCTGACCGCTGGCGGTCACACCGTGGGCAAGTGCCACGGTAACGGCGATGCGGCCAATCTCGGTCCCGAGCCCGAAGGTGCCGACGTCGAAGAGCAGGGCCTGGGCTGGAACAACAAGGTCGGCCGGGGCATCGGCAGCGACACCGTGACCAGCGGCATCGAAGGGGCCTGGACCACGCATCCGACCAAATGGGACAACGGCTACTTCGACATGCTGCTCAAGCATGAGTGGGAACTGAAGAAGAGCCCCGCCGGCGCCTGGCAGTACGAGCCGGTGAACATTGCCGAGGAAGATATGCCGGTCGACGCCGAAGACCCTTCGGTGCGCCGGATGCCGATCATGACCGATGCCGACATGGCGTTGAAGGTCGACCCCGGGTATCGCAAGATCGCCGAGCGTTTCCAGCAGGACCCGGAATACTTCAACGAAGTCTTCGCACGCGCCTGGTTCAAGCTCACCCACCGCGACCTCGGCCCGAAGTCGCGCTACTTCGGGCCCGAAGCACCCTCCGAAGACCTGATCTGGCAGGACCCGATTCCGGCCGGCAGCACAGACTACGACGTCGACGCGGTCAAGGCGAAGATCGCCGATGCCGGCCTGTCGATCGGCGAGATGGTTGCCACCGCCTGGGACAGTGCCCGGACCTTCCGCGGCTCCGACTATCGTGGCGGCGCCAACGGTGCGCGCATCCGACTCGCGCCGCAGAAGGACTGGCAAGGCAACGAACCCGAACGACTGGCCCGCGTGCTGTCGGTGTATGAGCAGATCGCGGCCGACACCGGAGCCAGCGTGGCCGACGTGATCGTCCTCGGCGGCAATCTGGGCATCGAGCAGGCGGCCAAGGCTGCCGGCCATGACGTCAGCGTGCCGTTCGCTCCGGGCCGTGGCGACGCCACCGACGAGCAGACCGATGTCGAGTCCTTCGAGTACCTCGAGCCCCTGGCCGACGGCTACCGCAACTGGCTCAAGAAGGACTATGTCGTCACCCCGGAAGAGATGATGCTCGACCGTACCCAGCTGTTGGGCCTGACGGCTCCGGAAATGACCGTCCTGGTCGGCGGCATGCGAGTGCTGGGCACCAACCACGGTGGCACCAGGCACGGCGTGTTCACCGACCGGGAAGGGCAGCTGACCAACGACTTCTTCGTCAACCTCACGGACATGTCGTACCGCTGGGTGCCCACCGGCAGCAACGCCTACGAGATCCGTGACCGCAAGACCGACGAGGTCAAGTGGACGGCGACTCGCGTCGACCTGGTGTTCGGCTCGAACTCGATCCTACGCGCCTATGCCGAGCTCTACGCCCAGGACGACAGCAAGGAGAAGTTCGTCAGGGACTTCATCGCCGCCTGGACCAAGGTGATGAACGCCGATCGCTTCGATCTGGCCTGATGCACCAACCGGTCGAGTCCGATCGACCCGAAACCCCGGTGCCGGCGACGGCGCCGGGGTTTTTCGTCTGGTGCGGCGCGTCTGTGGCTGCGCGTGGAAGTCGCAGGCGGAAGTACCTACAGTTTCTGCAACCGGTTCGCTGACGTGTGTCCACCCGATCCGGGCGACCACGAAGACTGACGCGACAACGGCACGGCCGCCCTGCGGCCCGGGATGGGCTCCGAAACTGCTGCGTTGTACACTTGACGACATGTTGCCTCCCGGGTCCCGTTGTTCGGCGCGCTTGCCACATGACTTGCAAGGTGCGGCATGAACGCGCCGCATGCCTCGGACGTGCTCATCGTCGGCGGCGGCCTGGCGGGAATCGTCACGGCGCTGGAATGTCTGCGTGCGGGCAAGTCCGTGATCCTGGTCGATCGCGATTCGCCCGAGCGCTTGGGCGGGCTGGCGCTGTGGGCTTTCGGCGGCATGGCCCTGGTGGGCACGCCGCAGCAGGCCAGGGCGAAGATTCCCGACAGCCCCGAGCGGGCGCTGCGCGACTGGCTGCGTTTCGGCGAAGTCGATCCGAACGATCGCTGGTCGCAGGCTTGGGCCGAACGCTACGTCGAGCGCTCGCGCGCCGATGTCCACGACTGGCTGATCGATGAAGGCCTGAAGTTCCTGCCGGCGGTCAACTGGGTCGAGCGCGGCCGCTTCGGCGACGGCAACTCGGTGCCGCGCTATCACATCGTCTGGGGCACGGCGCGTGAATTGGCGCGGCGCATGATTGCTGCCATGCACGAAGCCGGAGAGGGTGGCCGCCTGAGCGTGCTGCATCGCCACCGCGTCGATGCGCTCGATCACGAGGCCGGAAAGATCCGCGGTGCCATTGCCATCGACGAGACCAGCGGCCGTGAAGTCCGATTGCAGGCCAGCATCGTCGTACTCGCCACCGGCGGCCTCAACGGCAGTCATGAGCAGTGCCGGGCGAACTGGCCGCGGCATCGTCGGCGGCCGGAAGCCATGCTCAACGGTGCCCATCCCTTCGCCGACGGCCGGATGCATCGCTTTGTCGCGGATCAGCTCGGCGGGCGCATCGTCAACGCCGGCGAGATGTGGAACTACGCCGCCGGCTTTGCGCACCCGTATCCGCATTTCGAAGGCCACGGCCTGTCGACCATTCCCTGCAAGTCCGCGCTGTGGCTCGACCATCGGGGACAACGCATCGGCCCGGAGCCGCTGGTCACCGGGTTCGATACGCACTGGTTGTGCAAACGGGTGGCCGCGCAGCAAAAGCCCTGGACCTGGCACCTGCTCAACCGCCGCATCGCGCTGAAGGAATTCGCCATCTCCGGTGCCGAGCACAATCACTCCATCCGCGAGAAACGCTTTCCGGCCTTTCTCAAGGAGCTGCTTGTGGGCAACAAGCGACTGTATGAGCAGATGCGGCGCGAAAGCGACGATTTCCTGGTCGACGACAGCCTGGCCGGCCTGGCCGGGCAGATGAACCAGCTGACCTGCTCGCACGATGTCGACCCGGCCGTGCTCGAGGCGACGGTCGATGCCTTCGACGCCAATTTCGCCAGGGGCAACGCGCTCAACAACGACGATCAGATCCGACTGATTCAGCACGCTCGCCAGTGGGGACCCGATAAGCTCAGGACCTGCAAGCCCGCGCCGCTAAGAAAGAAGGGCGCAGGGCCGTTCATCGCCATTCGCATGCAGCTGATCACGCGCAAGAGCCTGGGTGGCCTGCGCACCGATCTCGAAAGCCGCGTGCTCGACGCTCGCGGCGCGCCGATCGAAGGGCTCTACTGCGTCGGCGAGGCGGCCGGCTTCGGCGGCGGAGGC
>SR_TP_S13solDRAFT_1000468_pt1 | contig 16650 bp, 13 predicted proteins | sample SodReaTP_S13sol_FD_11159 | JGI IMG/M metagenome (IMG submission 11159)
TGCCGCCCCGGTGCAGGTTGGAGCGAAATTCTCCTTCCTTGGCGTGGCGCTGCATGGCGGCCACGACCTTGCCGCCGATCACGAAACAGCGCAGGTCAGAGCCACCGGCCTCCTCGACGAACTCCTGCACGAGAATGTTCTGGCGCAGCCCCATGAAGGCCTGGATCACGCTCTCCGCGGCCTTGCGGGTCTCTGCCAGCACCACGCCCACACCCTGGGTGCCTTCCAGGAGCTTCACCACCAGGGGCGCGCCCTGGACCTCCTGCAGCAGGTCGTCGATGTCATCGGGTGAATGGGCAAAGCCGGTGACCGGCAGACCCACCCCCTCCCGGGAGAGCAGTTGCAGGCAGCGCAGCTTGTCCCGTGCCCGGGTGATGGCCACGGATTCGCACATGGGGAACACCCCCATCATCTCGAACTGGCGCAGCACGGCCGTGCCGTAGAAGGTGATGGAGGCGCCGATGCGCGGGATCACCGCGTCGAAGCCGGTCAGCTCCTGGCCCTTGTAGTGGATGCTGGGCTTGGTGGAGGTGATGTTCATGTAACAGCGCAGGGGGTCCAGGACCTGGACCTCGTGACCGGCGTCGCGGGCGGCCTGGGTCAGGCGCCGGGTGGAATAGAGCTTGGCGTCACGAGAAAGAATGGCGATTTTCATGGGGAGCAGGGTGGTGGCCAGGTTGGAAGGGGCAAGGATGCAGGATGTGTGGGGCGCTGGGAAGCGGGAATGCTACTGCCCCTGAGCCTGGCAAGGCCACATTCAGCGGGTCTGTGCGCCTGCACGCACTGACTCGCCCGCCAGGCTCCATGGACAGGGCGGGAGACTGCGTCTAATGGGCTAAGACGGGGCCGTGTCTTTTGCTGCTGTGTCCGTGCCGCTCAGGCCCGTCGGCGATGGTTGAGGATCACGAGGATGCCGTGGCGCTTGCCATCGGGAAGGGACTGCAGCAGCGCTCGCCCCAGCTTGCGGGGCAGGCGTTCGTAGAGTCTCGTCAGGGTGTAGGTGGGCAGTCCACCGCTCAGACGTACCGCGTCCTTGACCGGGATCTCTTCCAGCAGGCGGAGCTGGGCGCCTTCCGAGAGCCGCAGAAAACGCAGGCGAGCGGTGCCAAAGGCGCCGTTGCGCAGGGCCATGTCCACGGTTTCCATACCGGATTCGGTGGGGGCGGGCTGGGGGCCGGTGAGGGCCTTGTTCATCAGTATGGTCATCGAATCACTCCTTAAATCGCCTGGGGCGCGGCATCGGGAATGCGCGCCTGTGCCGGATCACGCCGGCGGGATTGGATCAGCGAAGGAATTCGACGTCGACAGGATCGGGTGATCCTGCGGTGGTTGGGTCACCTGTCCGGGCCGTGTGCCGTGGCCGGTGGGGACGGTGCCCTTCGGCGGGTCAGTGGACCCGGGAGGGGAGGCGGTCCCTGCAGAGGCTGCGGCGCACCCGGTTCAGGCCGTCGTTGGCCTTCGCGTGTGTCTGACTGCAAACGTCCATAAAAAACCGGGCCTGTGTTGCCAAGAGAGGCGTGGATTCTAGCAGTTGATTCGCAAGTAGCAAGTGAGCCGTGGCACATAAGCAGTGGCAAGTCTCAAGTGGCTGGTGGCAAGGAACCCCGGGGTCCCTTGCCACTTGAGACTAGCCACTGGCCACTGGCTCCCCAGCCAGGTGCGCGGCGCTGGGTTCCACCAGGTAGCCGTAAGCCAGGGCGGTGCGTCCGAGCAGCATGCGAAAGCGCATCCTGTCCCGGTTGGTGAGGGTGATCTCGATTTGGTGCCGACGGGTGCCGATGATGACGTCAGTGGTGATCACGTATCGCCGGGTGCGGTGCCCGCCGGAGTCGGTGACCACCCGCCGGTCGCAGACGGGTGCCTCGCAGTGCAGTTCAGGGGTGTTGGTGCCGGCCACTGGATGCAGGCCGAAGCGCACCCATTTTTTTCCGTCGCGTTCGAAGGGCTCCACGTAGAACGCGTGCAGGGCCGAGCTGCGGGCACCGGTGTCCACCTTGCATTCCAGGCGCGGGATGCCCAGTTCAGGCAGGGCGATCCATTCGCGCCAGCCGAGGCGTGGTTGGTGGTCAGTTGGCGGCATGGGGCAAGTATAGGGGCGAGAGGAGTGAGGCGTGAGGGGTAAGGGTGGAGGCGTGACGAAGGAGAGGTGGGGTCTATGGTTTTACGCCTATCGCCTACCCCCTTACTCCTCACGCCTTCGGATACCCCTCACGCCCTCGGAAAGATCACCAGGTGGTTGAAGGCCAGTTTCAGACCGATCCTTTCCCCCACGGCAAAGTTGTCGTGGCTGGGGGCGTAGCAGAGTACCTTGCCGCCGCTGGCCAGGCGCAGGGTGTAGAGGAAGCTGGCGCCGCGAAAGGCCTTGTCCAGGACCTCGCCGCTGATGTGGCTTTGATCATCGGGGCGGATGTCGTCGGGGCGTACCAGCACGTCCACCGGGTCGCCGATGTCGCAGCCCTTGGGGACCTGGCCGGTGATGATGCCCAGCTCTGTTTCCACCTGGTGTTCGTTGAGCACGGCCCCCGTCAGCAGTTTTCCCTGGCCGATGAAGTCGGCCACGAAACGCTCATTGGGGCGATGGTAAAGATTGTAGGCGGTGTCCCACTGCAGGATGCGTCCGGCATTGACCACGCCGATCCGGTCGGCCATGGCGAAGGCCTCCATCTGGTCGTGGGTGACCAGGATGGCGGTGATCTGCTCCTGCTTGAGGATGCGACGCACCTCCCTGGCCAGTTCCTCGCGCAGTTCCACGTCCATGCTGGAGAAGGGCTCGTCCAGCAACAGCAGTCGCGGGCGTGGTGCCATGGCCCGGGCCAGGGCGATGCGCTGTTGCTGGCCGCCGGACAGGGCATGGGGGTAGTTGTTGCCGTAGGTGGGCAGCCCCACCAGTTCCAGCAGCTCGGCCACCCGGGCCTCCCGTTCCCGGCTGGAGAGGTGGCGGATGCCGAAGCCGATGTTCTCGGCGACGCTTAGATGCGGAAACAGGGCGAAGTCCTGAAACACCATACCCACCTGGCGGCGCTCCGGGGCGGTGGTCCAGCCGGGGCGACTCACCACTGTGCCGTCCAGCCGGATCTCGCCGGCGGATATGGGTTCGAAGCCTGCGATGGCCCGCAGCAGTGTGGTCTTGCCGCAGCCGCTGGGACCCAGTAGGCAGCCGATCAGCCCCTTGCGCAGCTCCAGGCTGACCTGGTGCACCACGGTGGTGGCGCCATAGGCCACGTCCACATTGTCGACTTCAAGCAGCTGTGTCATGTCCGGGTCTTGAGCGGCTGATGGTGCGGCTCAGCAGGATAACCGGAATGATGCCGGCGATCACGATGGCAAGGGCCGCGCTGGCGGCATCGGCCAGGCGCTCATCGGAGGCCATCTCGAAGGTGCGCACCGCCAGGGTGTTGAAGTTGAAGGGGCGCAGGATGAGCGTGGCAGGCAGTTCCTTGAGCACATCCACGAACACCAGTAGCAGGGCGGTGAGCAGGGAGCCGCGCATGATCGGCATGTGCACGGCGCGCAGCACCCGGTTGGGGGCCATCCCTAGGGAGCGGGCGGCATCGTCCATGGAGGGTTTGATCTTGCCCAGTGCCGCCTCGACGGTGTTCAGCGACACCGCCAGGAAACGCACGCAGTAGGCAAACACCAGTGCCACCAGGGTGCCCGACAACAGCAGCCCGGTGGAGATGTCGAAGGTCTCACGCATCCAGGCGTCCAGGGTGTTGTCGATCCAGGCAAAGGGCAGCATCACGCCCACCGCGATCACCGTGCCAGGCACCGCGTAGCCCATGCCCGCCACTCGCATGGCCAGGCTGTTGCTCCAGGCAGGACGCAGACGCTGGCCGTAGGCCATGAACAGGGCCAGGAGCACTGCCAGCAGGGCGGTGACGGCGGCCAGGCCCAGGCTGTTCCAGGTCAGGCGCAGGAATTCCGGGCTCATCCAGACATCGGTGGTGCCGGCGGCCCAGACGGTCAGCTGGATGGCGGGCAGAAGGAAGCCCAGCAGCACCGGCAGGATGCAGGCGGCCAGGGCTGCGCTGCGCCGCCAGCCCTTCAGTCGATAGCGGGGCAACTGGGTGTAGCGGTTGCTGGTGTGATGGAAGCGGGCGCGACGCCGGGACCAGCGTTCCAGCAGGATGAGCACGAACACGAAGCTCATCAGGACGGCGGCCAGCTGCGCCGCGGCCCCCGGCTCACCCATGCCGAACCAGGTACGGAAGATGCCGGTCGTGAACGTGCTGATACCGAAGTAGGCCACCGTGCCGTAGTCGGCCAGGGTCTCCATGAGGGCCAGGGACAGCCCGGTGATGATGGCGGGACGGGCCAGGGGCAGGGCGACATGATAAAAGCCCGCCCAGGGCCCGTTGCCCAGGGTGCGGGAGACCTCCAGCACGCAGACCGATTGTTCCAGAAAGGCGGCCCGTGCCAGCAGGTAGACGTAGGGATAGAGCACCAGGGATAGCATGAGTACCGCACCGCTCAGGGAGCGGATCTCCGGGAACCAGTAATCCCCGTAGCCCCAGCCGAACCAGTCCCGAAGCTGGGTCTGGACCGGGCCGGGGAAGTCCAGCATGCCCGTGTAGGTGTAGGCGATGATGTAGGCAGGCATGGCCAGGGGCAGCAGCAGGGCCCACTGGAACAGGCGCCTGCCCGGGAACTCGCACAGGCTCACCAGCCAGGCGGTGGGCACGCCGATGAGCAGCACGCCGATGCCCACACCCAGCATCAGCAGCAGGGAGTTGAACACGTAATCCCGCAGGACCGTTTCGCGCAGATGCTGCCAGACCTCGCCGCTGGGCAGCAGCAGATGGGCGAACACCACGAGCACCGGCAGCGCCAGGATCAGTGCCGTGAGTACCACACCGCTGCGCCAGGCATCCGGGCGGCGCCAGCGGGGCAGGTGCGGGGTAACGGCTTGGCTGGCCTCGTGGTTCAAGTCAGGAGTTTCCCGGTCAAAGGCTGGGATGATACCAGCTGACGCTGGTATCCAGTGGCAAGTCTCAAGTGGCTAGTGGCAAGGAAAACCGGGTTTCCTTGCCACTTGAGACTAGCCACTTGCCACTGCCTTTACCTCCAGCCGGCGCGATCCATCAGGCGTACGGCGGCGGCGTTGTTTTCGCCCAGCAGGCCCATGTTGATCTCATCGGCGCGGAATTCGCCTAAGGACTGAAGGGTTTCGCTCCAGGCCACGTCTGCCTTGACGGGGTATTCCTGGTTGGCCTCGGCATACCACTGCTGGGCACTGTCGCTGACCAGGAATTCCAGCAGGCGCACCGCGTTGTCACGGTTGGGCGCGGTGCTTACCAGGCCGGCGCCGCTGACGTTGACATGGGCGCCACGATCGTCCTGGTTGGGCCAGATCACCCGGATGCGGCTGGCGGCCTCACGGTCGCCAGCATCATCGCCGGCCAGCATCTGGGCCAGGTAGTAGGTGTTGGCGATGGCGATGTCGCACTGGCCGGCCGCTGCGGCGCGGATCTGGTCGCGATCCCCACCCTGGGGCGGACGAGCCAGGTTGGACACCAGGCCGCGGGCCCAGGTCTCGGTCTTCTGTTCGCCATTGGCCACAATCATGGAGGCGATCATGGACTGGTTGTAGATGTTCTCCGAGGAACGGATGCAGATGCGACCCTCGAAGCGTTCATGGGCCAGGTCTTCGTAGCGGTTCAATTCGGCTTCGCTGACCTGGCCGTCCACTACCATGATGGGCCGGGCGCGTAAGGACAGGCCGAACCACTGACTGGCCGGGTCTCGATACTGGGCGGGGATGGCGGCATCCAGGATGTCCGATTCAACTGGCTGCAGCACGCCCGCCTCACGGGCATTATGCAGGTTGCCGGCGTCCACGGTAATCATCAGGTCCGCGGGGGAGTTGCGGCCCTCGCTGCGCAGGCGTTGCAGCAGGGCACCTGCCTTGGCCGTGACCAGGTTGACGCGGATGCCAGTCTCTTGCGTGAATTCATCCAGCAGGGGTTTGATGAGTGCTTCCTGACGCGCGGAGTAGACATTGACCTCCCCCTGGGCGAACAGGGCGCCGGGGAGCAGGGTCAGGGCCGAGAGCAACAGAGTCAGGACAAGGGGGTTGATGCGAGGTGACATGGTTTCGTCTCCGGAGGTAAGAGTCGTTCGGGTTGAGATGTGTCTGTAATTCACTTCAGTTAATGCTAATGCGAACGATTATCATTAGTAGTATTCCCCTTGTCAATAGCGACTCTGGGATCTGGTTTGCCAAAAGGGGTGTCAAATGCGCGATACTGAAGCACTTAAATCCCTTATGGCCTTGATTTATCGGACCGGGCACGGGTCGATGGGAGCAAATATGGATAACGAAGCCTTAAAAATCCCCAAGAAGCTCAAGCACCTAAAGCTCTGGGTCCATCCCGAGGGACCGGTGGTGGGCGCCATCTTCCTGCATTGCCAGAGTGATCGGCATGAGGGGGAGGAGTTGCCGGAAGAGGCCATGAACGGCCCGGAACCCTTTTTTGTGTTTCGGGGGGGTAGCGATGACGACCTGCGTTTCTATAACAAGCACGCGGTGGTGCGCCTGGAATACACCCCGGAGCCCGGTCAGGGGCTGCCCGAAGGGGGCGTCGCCCTGCGCAGCCGCCTGCACCTGATGGACGGCTCCACCCTGGAGGGGGTGATACGGGAGATGCTGGCGCCGGAACACGCCCGCCTGTTCGATTACATCAATATTTTCGAGGACCGGTTCGTGCGTCTGTTCATGGACGGCGACACCTGCATCACCCTGGTCAACAAGGCCTACATCGTCAGGGTCACTCCCCTGGACCACTGAACCCATGCGTCCATCCGGCAAGCCCCACTCTGTATTGCTCACCCGGTCAGCTCGCCTGTCCCGGGAGGTCGCGGCGTGAGCCTGCTCAAGGACTTCAAGGCCGAGCGGATCATCGCGCGCCTGCTGGATCCCCAGGAGCGTGTGGGAAGCGCGGAGGAACGCAAGCAGCTTGTGGCCAAGTTGCGCCAACTGGGTGACACCGGCATCACCAAGCTCATCCATGCCCTGGGACATTCGGGCCGCGATGAGCAGGGGCGTGTTTCAGAGCTCCTGGGCCGGCTGCTGGACAACACCAGTCTGCCGCTGTTTGTCCAGGTCCTGGCCGATGGCAACACGCAGTTGGTGGCGCGAATGACCGACCTGCTGTCTCGCAGCAGTGGCTATGATCCCAACCGCCTCATGGCCTCCTTTTCCGACCCCCGGGTGTCCAAGTCGGCGTTGATTCAGGTGCTCTCTGCCCATCGCAGTCGCCTGGATGCCGGCGCCCTGCTGCGCTACGCCTATACCCTGGATGCCACTGACCGCAACGCCCTGATGAAGCTGGTGGGCGAGATTGCCGACAAGGGCCTGGTACCGGAACTGCTCAACCGGGTCTCGGGGAAGGATCCGGTGGTGCGGCTGCAGATCGTGCGTATCCTGGGTCGCTTCCGTCAGCCGGAGGTGGTTGAGGCTCTGCAGTCACTGCTGGAGGACCCGGACAAGGGGGTGCGTCAGGCAGCCCTGGAGGCCTTGTCGGAAAACGATGGTGCCAGTCTGGACCTGGAGAAGTTGTGCAAGTTGCTGCGGGACAAGGATATGAATGTCCAGGAGCAGGCCATCGAGGCGATCGTGCAGCGCAACGACCCGGACACCATGAAATATCTCTCCGAGGTGTTGCACGATGAGGCGGAGCATGCCCGCCGTGCGGCAGTGGAAGTGCTCAACAGCATCGGCAGTGCCGAGGCCATCAAGGAGCTGCTGGCCTCGGTGAAGGATGCCGACTGGTGGGTGCGCGCCCGCTCCGCCGATGCCCTGGCCAAGATCGGTGGGCCCCGGGTGATCAAGGCGGTGGTGGAGCTGATCCGCGACGAGGACGAGTTCATCCGCCGTTCGGCCATCGAGATCCTCAATTCAACCAAGGACGAAGCGGCCCTGAGTCATCTCATCGATGCCCTGGATGATTCCGACTGGTGGGTGCGCGAGCGGGCCGTGGACGCCCTGGCCAATATCGGCAACAAGGCGGCGGCACCGGCGCTTCTGCGCATGCTCAAGCGTGATGCCGAGGCCGGGCCGGTGGTCCTCCGGGCCTTGGCCAAGCTGGGTGATGACCGTGTCATCCATGGCGTGCTGGAACAGCTCAAGCGTCCGGAACTGCCGGTCCAGTTCGAGGCCCTGCATGCCCTGGGCGAGCTGGCGGGGTCTGACAATGCGGTGCAGATCTGTGAGGCCATCATCAAGTACACCGAAACTGCCTCCGCCGAGGTGCGTGAAGCGGCCGAGGATGTACGCGATCGCCTGCAGGCCAAGTATTCCTCGGCGGCGTCCCTGACCCGGATGGTGGGTCGTCCGGAGAAGGTGGGCCACGACGAGACCCTGGCCATGTCCATGCTGCAGGCATCCGATGACATGCCGGCGCAGCACAAACAGCCCGCCACGAAGGCACCCCAGGAGACCCTGGATGTGACCCGTCTCAAGGCCGGTGACATGCTCGGGGATCGCTACCGGTATGTACGCCGGGTGGGCCGTGGAGCCTTTGGCATCGTGTTGCTGGTGGAGGATGTAATCATCGCCGAGACGGTGATCCTCAAGGTGCTGCATGCACAGATGGCCGCCGATGAGGACATGATCCGCCGCTTCGTGCAGGAGATGCGCCTGTCGCGCAAGATCACCCATGAGAACGTCATACGTATCTATGACTTCCTGAATATTCAGGGCCTCATGGCCATCTCTATGGAGTATTTCCCCTCCAGCACCCTGACCGTGCTCCTGGAGGGCCGGGAGCCCCTGGAGCTGGAGACCGCGATTCGTTACGGAAGGGACATTGCCACCGGCATGGCCGCCGCCCACGAGACCGGTGTGGTACATCGGGATCTCAAACCCGGCAACGTGCTGATCAATAATCGTGGCCTGTTGAAGATTGTGGATTTCGGTGTGGCCGCAGCTCGGGCTGCTGGCGACCAGCAGCTGACCCGCACCGGCATCCTCATCGGCACGCCCAAATACATGGCGCCGGAGCAGGTGTTGGGCAAGCCGGTGGATGCCCGCTCCGACATCTATGCCCTGGGCATCATGATGTACGAGATGCTCACGGGGTCGCTGCCCTTTGCCGGAGAAGATCAGATGGCGGTGATGTACCAGCACGTGCAGGGCAACGCCCGCCCCGTGTGCGAGGTCAACCCGAATGTGCCCAGGACCCTGAGCGCCGTGGTGGCCAAGATGATGGCCCTGTCTCCTGATGACCGTTACCAGAACATGGAGGAGGTCCGTCGCGCGCTGGCGGGCTTTATCGACTAGCCATGGCGCGCATCAACGCATTCCTCAAGCTGGGCCGTGAACAGGGTTGCTCCGATCTGCACCTGGCGGTGGGCGTGCCGCCCATGCTGCGCATGAACGGCGAGTTGATGCCCATCAAGTTTCGCGACCTGGGTGACCGGGAGCTGGAGGGCTATGTGCTGGAGATCCTCACCCCGACCCAGCGCCAGCGTTTTCGCGACGGGGAGGACCTGGATTTCTCCTATGTGGCCGAGGAGGTAGGGCGCTTTCGCGTCAATCTGTTTCGCAAGGCTACCGGCGTGGGTGCCACCTTCCGCCATGTGCCCGCCAGCGTGCCCGAACTGGATGAGCTGGGTCTGCCTCCGGTGGTCCATCAGCTCATCGAGCATCATCAGGGCATGGTGCTGGTGACCGGCTCCACCGGCACCGGCAAGTCCACGACCCTGGCGGCCATCATCGACCACATCAACCGCCGCCGTTCGGTGAATATCCTGAGCCTTGAAGACCCCATCGAGTTCGTGCATCACAGCAAGCAGGCCCAGGTGATCCAGCGGGAGGTGGGCACCCACGTGAAGAGCTACGCCGACGGCCTTCGTGCGGCGCTGCGCGAGGATCCGGACGTGATCCTGGTGGGCGAACTGCGGGACGCCGAATCCATGACCATGGCCATGATCGCCGCCGAGACCGGCCACCTGGTACTGGGCACCCTGCACACCACCTCGGCCACCAAGACCATCGACCGCATCCTGGACGCCATCCCCATCGAGTTGCGCGAACAGGCCAAGACCTTCCTCTCCCAGAACCTGCATGGCGTGCTCACCCAGTCCCTGGTCAAGACCGCCGACGGGCGCGCGCGGCGTGCCGTGGTGGAGAGCCTGGTGATCACCCGGGCCATCGCCAAGATGATCATGACCGACAAGGTGCACCAGATACCCTCCCAGATGCAGACCGGGAGGGAGCGGGGCATGCAACTGCTGGATCAGGCCCTCATGGAGGCCCTGGAGAACAAGCTCATCGATCCCGATGACGCCTATCTGCACGCCAATGACAAGAAGGCCTTCCAGCGCTTTGTCACCGACGCATCCCTGTTGCCCAAGATCAATCTGGCGGGAGGCTAGGCATGAGGCGAGTGGACTCACTGCTGGCGCGCATGGTGGAGATGGACGGCTCCGACCTGCACATGATGGCGGGAGATCCGCCCCGGGTGAGGGTCTATGGAGAGCTCAGGGCCGTGGAGGAGGCACCCATGAGCGCCGAGTCCGTGGCAGACAGTCTGGCGGAGATCATGCCCGATCACGCCCGCATGAGCTTCGAGCGGGATGATGGTGTGGATTTCGCCTACGAGATCCAGGGTCTGTCCCGTTTCCGGGTCAACGTGCTGCGCCAGATCAACGGGATCGGTGCGGTGTTTCGCGGCATCCCCTCCACTTCACTGACCCTCGATGCCCTGAGGCTGCCGCCGGTGGTGTCCAGCCTGAGCATGCAGCGTCACGGACTGGTGCTGGTGACCGGCAAGACCGGCTCGGGCAAGACCACCACCCTGGCGGCGATCATTGATGACATCAATGTCCGTCGCAAGGGGCACATCATCACTATCGAAGACCCCATCGAATTTACCCATGAGCGCAAGCGTTCGCTGATCAGCCAGCGGCAGGTGGGCCTGCACACACCGAGCTTTGCCAGTGCCCTGCGCTCGGCCCTGCGCGAGGATCCGGACGTGATCCTGGTGGGCGAAATGCGGGATCTGGAAACCATCAGCCTGGCGGTGACCGCCGCCGAGACCGGCATCCTGGTGCTGGGCACCCTGCACACCAGCGGTGCGGCCTCCACGGTGGATCGCATCATCAACACCTTCCCGGCCCAGAAGCAGCCCCAGATCCGCACCATGCTGTCCACCTCCCTGCGGGGCGTGGTCTCCCAGCAACTGGTGCGCCGGGCAGATGGCCAGGGTCGAGTGGCGGCCATCGAGATTCTGGTCAATACCCCGGCGGTGTCCAACCTGGTTCGCGAAGGACGCTCGGACCAGCTGGAAAGCACCATGCAAAGCGGCGCCCTGGTGGGCATGCAGACCATGGATGCGGCCCTGCGTCGCCTGCTGGACGCCGGAGAGATCTCGGGCGAGGTGGCCTACGAGGCGGCCATCAACAAGTCGGAGTTCGAATCCGTGCGCTCCGATGGCGCCTGATGGGATGGCGCCTGATGGATCGTGGAATCGACATGCATGCGAGAAGCATCTCCCTGATACAAAAAGACCGGCGATTGCCGGTCTTTTTGTATCAGGGTTCATGGGGCTGAGGTAATTACGTCCTGACGTACACCCAGCCGTCCTGGAGGCGGTCGATGATGTGGTCCACGGCGGACTGGGTGGTGCGCGTGCCGCTGACCAAGCGAGTGCGGATGCCCTGGCGCTGCAAGACCTCCATGGTGTTCTGGCAGGCGATGAAGTGGATATTGTCGTATTGTTCTGACAGCAGCCGGATGCGCTCAATCTGTGTGGAGGTCTCTTCCCGGAACAGGCCGAGACCCTCGGAATTGGCCACCACTTCGATCTCGAGCCCAGGTCCCGGGTACGCACTGAGCAGTTTTTCCGCGCGATCCATGACCTCGGAGAAACGTTCGGCGCCGCCCTGGCTCACGTGCAGCACGAACTTGTTGTGCAATTCCTGTCGGGGCTGGATGCGCACGCCTTCCTGGCTGCCATTGACGGTCACGGGCTGGCCGGAAGCGGCCAGGGCCTCGGGTCGTTCTCTCTCTGCCTTATCGGGGATGAGCAGGCCGGCGGCAAAGCCTATGGTGAGCAGCACGGCTGCCGCGGCCATGCGAGGCAATTGCCGGCGCCGGCCAGCAGGGTTGCGGGTGCGTCGCCGGGGCGGCTCGGCACTGGCATAGGCATGGTGCACCAGTGTCTTTACGTGACGCAGGCTGCAGGCGGTGTCGCGCAGGCCCTCGTCATTGCGCAGCCGGCGCAGGATCTCTCTGCGCTCCTGGGTTTGCAACTCGCCGTCCACCAGTGCGTTCAGGGTGGATTCGTCGTCGCCAATGTTTGGTTTATCCATTACTTCACTCTCCAGAGTTTCGGTGCTTCCCCGGCTCCAGCAGGGCTTTGCACTGTCTCCAGCAGTTCTCTGAGGTTGCGTCGAGCCCGGCTCAGCCGGCTCATGACGGTCCCCAGGGGGATTTCCATCACCTGAGCCACTTCCGCGTAGCTCAGACCTTCCAGGTCCACCAGGGTAATTACCTCGCGCTGCCCCATGGGCAGGCTGGCCACTGCCTGGCGAACCTGAAACACGATCTCGTCCTGACTGTGCTCGTACTCCGGGCAGCGGTCGCAGACGAACTGAATGTCATCTAGCGGCACCTGGGGCTTGAGCCTTCTCAGGTGTTCGCGCCAGCAGTTGTGCAGGATGGCGAATAGCCAGGCATCCACGCGCTCCGGATCCCGCAATTGCTGATGTTTGCGCAGGGCCCGGGTCAGGGTTTCCTGGGCCAGATCATCCGCCAGCATCTCATCACCGCACCAGGACAAGGCCAGCCGGTAGAGCCGAGTTCGACTCTCTTTGAGCCGCTGCCGCCATGCGTGCGATCCCCCTCCGAACAAATGGAGCCAGGTCATGTATCGCCTCCTGTGAGCAGCCGTGATTGTGATTGAAATAATTGGCGCCCGACCGGCGTGGTTCAGGGGCAGGCGCACGGCTGCTGGCTAGATGATGGATGCGGCCGGGATTTTATTCCAATTCGTTGTCGAAAAGGCATTGAAACCACGAAATATGGAATTTTTTAGCGCCTTTGGGCGAATCCGGGAATAAATCCAGAAACAGTCTCATCTTACAGGGCGCTAATAACCGAGGCATGGAAGCCCAACCTGTTCATACGCCCTGTCCCATTGGATGGGGCACCAGCCGAAGATCAGGCCCGTCGCCGGCAGTCGGTGGGTGGTTCGGCAGAGTTCAGCGGCCTGGGTCTTCCAGGGAACCGGTGGTTGGTGGACGGCGACTACGTGGTGTGCCGTCGTCCATGCGTCGGGTGGCAGGAAGCCGGCCGGTGCGAACGGGACTCATGGTCCCGTGGGTGGTGCGGTGAGTTTCATATCGTACCCCTCGAAGGTGTTTTGCGAGTGTATTCCCTCTGAGAACTTGCCCCGGCCATTGGCCGGGGATTTTTTTTGACCGTCCGTCTGCACTTGCGGGTCGTTGGGGTGCCCCGTAATCTGCTCCCCATGACCCATCTCCCCGCACCTCCTTCCCTGAATGCGATCCCCGAGTCGCTTCGGGGGGATCTCTCCCGTCTGCTCGAGGATTTTCAGACCGCCTGCGCCCGGGATGGCGTGACGCTGTCGGCCTGGCCCGAGGGCCTGGAGCGGGTCTGGGCGGGCAGTGAGTTCGCCGCCCGTATTTGCGTGCGCAGGCCGGCGGCGCTGGGTGAACTCATGGATCAGGGCGTCCTGATCCGTGCCCTGGAGTCCGGTGAGATGGCCGCAAGGGTGGAGGAGGTGGTCTCGTGCGCCGAGGACGAGGCGGCCCTCATGGCCGCCCTGCGCCGTCTGCGCCAGCGGGAGATGCTTCGTGTTGTATGGCGTGATCACGCCGGCGAAGCGAGCCTGGACGAGACCCTGGGGGATCTCACGGATCTGGCCGAGCATTGCCTCGACCAGGCTGCGGCCTGGATTCATGGGCAGCTGGTGACGCGCCACGGTGAGCCCCGGGATGCGCAGGGTCACGCCCAGGGCCTGGTGGTGCTGGGTATGGGCAAGCTGGGTGGCCGGGAGCTGAACTTCTCCTCGGACATCGACCTGATCTTCGCTTACCCGTCTGGGGGCGAGACCGATGGGGAAAAGCCCCTGGATAACCAGCAGTTCTTTATCCGCCTGGGTCAGCGTCTGATCCGGGTGCTGGATGAGAACACCGCCGATGGTTTCGTGTTCCGGGTGGACATGCGCCTGCGACCCTTCGGGGACACGGGGCCCCTGGTGATGGATTTCGACACCCTGGAGACCTATTACGAAAGCCATGGTCGGGAATGGGAGCGTTATGCCCTGATCAAGTCCCGGGTGGTGGCCGGCGACCGGGAGGCGGGGCGTGAGCTGATGCGCGCGCTGCGCCCCTTCGTGTTTCGCCGTTATCTGGACTACGGGGCCTTCGCCGCGCTGCGGGACATGAAGGCCATGATCAACCGGGAAGCGGCGCGCCGCAGCCGGGGCGATGATGTGAAAGTGGGCGAGGGCGGTATCCGGGAGGTGGAGTTCATCGGTCAGGCCTTCCAGCTGATCCGCGCCGGGCGCGACCCCAGTCTGCAGCTGCGTGGCATCCGCCCGGTACTGCGACGCCTGGCGGATCAGGAGCTCATGCCCGGCTACGTGGTGGAGCAGTTGATTGCCGCCTACGAATTCCTGCGCCGCACGGAAAACCACCTGCAGATGGCCCAGGACCAACAGACCCATCGCTTGCCCGAGACCGACGAAGGGCGTCTGCGTCTGGCCTTTTCCATGAGGTTCGAGGACTGGGAGGACTTTTACCGGGTACTGAGTCGGCACCGGCGCCGGGTCCAGGAACATTTCCAGCAGGTGTTCACCGCCCCCCAGGGGGAAGGGGCGGAGGCCGAGGTGTTGGGGCAGGGGGCCCATGGGGTGCTCACGGCCATCTGGGCCGGTGATCGTGTCGGCGAACGGGCCCAGAGTGTCCTTGCCGAGGCCGGATTCCAGGACGTTTCCAAGGTGCTGGGTATGGTCGAGGATCTGCGCGAGAGCGCCGCCTGCCGGTCCCTGACCGCAACCGGGCGTGAGCGCCTGGATCAGCTGATGCCCCTGTTGCTGGGCGCTGCGACCGGCGTAGATCACCCTGACACCACCCTGTCCCGGCTGGTAACCCTGGTACGCAGCATCGCCCGCCGCTCGGTGTATCTGTCCCTGCTGGTGGAGAGCCCCATGGCCCTCTCCCAGCTGGTGAAACTGTGCGACGCCAGCCCCTGGATCGCCCAGTTGCTGACCCGCCATCCCCTGTTGCTGGACGAGTTGCTGGACCCACGCAGCCTGTACGCACCCATGGACCGCAAGGGACTTGCCGGTGAACTGGATGAAGAGCTGTCCCAGGTCTCCGAGGATGACATGGAGCAGATGATGGACCGCCTGCGCCAGTTCCAGCAGGTGCAGGTGTTGAAGGTGGCCGCCGCGGACATCATGGGCGTCCTGCCGCTCATGAAGGTGAGCGATCACCTCACCTGGATCGCCGAGGTCGTTCTGGAGCGGGTGCTTGACCTGGTGCTGGGCCAGTTGCATGCCCGATTCGGGTGCCCCCGCTGCCTGGTGGACGGCGAGTCCTACGAGCCCGGCTTTGCCATCATCGGCTACGGCAAGCTGGGCGGCCTGGAGCTGGGCTATGGCTCGGACCTGGATATCGTCTTCGTCCACGACAGTGCCGGCGACCAGCAGTTGACCGATGGGGAGAAGTCCCTGGACAACAGCGAGTTCTTTGCCCGGGTTGGCCAGCGCATCGTCCACGTGCTGGGGACCTACACCGGCGCGGGACGTCTCTATGAGGTGGACACGCGGCTACGACCCAGCGGCACCTCGGGCCTGCTGGTGAGCAGCCTCAAGGCCTTTGAGCAGTACCAGGAGACCAAGGCATGGACATGGGAGCACCAGGCCCTGGTGCGTGCCCGCCCGGTGGCCGGCGATACTCGCATCGCCGAGGGCTTCGCCGAGATCCGCCGGCGCATCCTGGGCGTCTGTCGCGAGCGGGAAAAACTGCGCCAGGAAGTCCGCGAGATGCGGGAGAAGATGTGGTCCGAGCACGCCTCCCGCAAGGAGGGGCAATTCGACCTCAAGCGGGATCCGGGTGGTATCGCGGACATCGAATTTATGGTCCAATACTGGGTTTTGGCGCACGCCTGCGACCACCCGCCGCTGCTGGACTACCCGGACAACATCCGCATCCTGGAGCGTCTCGTGGACACCGGCATGCTGCCTGAACAGGACGCCCATTTCCTGACCGACACGTATCGCGCCTTCCGCAATCGCATCCATCGGCTGACCTTGCAGGAAGCCCCTGCGGTGGTGGACACGGAGGAGTTTGCCCCGCAGCGGGAAGCCGTGCGCGCCCTGTGGCGCCGAGTCATGGAAGAGGGCAATGTCTGAGTAGGGCTTGTAAGGCCTAATAGGGAATGGACAGGATTAACATGATTTTTGAAAAGTCTTAATCCTGTTAATCATGTAAATCCTGTCAAATTTATTCTTTATATTGTCCGTTTTTATTTCGCTTTTTTAACGATCCGCCACACGAGAAAACCGAGGTAATTCCCATGTCCATGGCCGACCGCGACGGTCTGATCTGGTACGACGGCAAGATGGTGCCCTGGCGCGATGCCACCACCCACGTGCTGACCCACACCCTGCACTA
>SR_TP_S13solDRAFT_1000469_pt1 | contig 16624 bp, 12 predicted proteins | sample SodReaTP_S13sol_FD_11159 | JGI IMG/M metagenome (IMG submission 11159)
CCGCCGGTCCGCGCCCCTCGCCCACGGCGGGGTTGGTCAACGAGGAGGGCTTCCGCAAGGCCCATGCCTCGCCCACGGTGCGCCGTTTCGCCCGGGAACTGGGCGTGGATCTGGGCGCCGTGGACGGCAGCGGCCCCAAGGGGCGCATCCTCAGGGAAGACGTGCAGGGCTACGTGAAGCGGGCGCTCGCCCAGGGCGGCGGCGGTCTGGGCGTGGCGCCCATGCCGGAGATCGACTTCAGCCAGTTCGGTCCTGTGGAGACCCAGGCGCTGACCAAGATCAACAAGCTCACCGGTCAGAACCTGCACCGCAACTGGGTGACCATCCCCCACGTCACCCAGTTCGACGAGGCGGACATCACCGAGCTGGAGTCCTTCCGCAAGACCCTGGCCGAGGAATACAAGGACAAGGGGGTGAAGATCACCTTCCTGGCCTTCCTGATGAAGGCGGTGGTCTCGGCGCTCAAGGAATACCCGCGGGTGAACGCCTCCCTGGATGCCACCGGCGAGCACCTGATCCTCAAACAGTACTATCACGTCGGTGTGGCGGTGGACACGCCTGACGGCCTGGTGGTGCCGGTGATCCGCGACGTGGACCGCATGAGCCTGGTGGATATCGCCCGGGCCCTGCAGGAGATGTCCCAGAAGGCCCGGGACAAGAAGCTCAAGCCCGCCGATATGCAGGGGGGCTGCTTCACCATCTCCAGCCTCGGCGGCATCGGCGGCACCTCGTTCACGCCCATCGTCAACGCCCCCGAGGTGGCCATCCTGGGCGTCTCCCGGGCCAAGATGCAGCCGGTGTGGAACGGCAAGGAATTCACCCCGCGCATGATCCTGCCCCTGTCCCTGTCCTATGATCACAGGGTCATCGACGGCGCGCTGGGCGCACGCTTCACGACCTTTTTGAGCAGCCGGCTGTCGGATATGCGCAGGATGCTTCTGTAGGAAGGCGCGAGAGGCAGGATACAAGAGACAAGAGGCAAGAAGGGGTGCCGGTCGTAGGTCGGGCTTCAGCCCGACGCCGGTGCCCGTCGGAGCCGCCGTTGTCGGGCTGAAGCCCGACCTACAGGCAACTGTGGCCCATCGCTTGTCACGTAGGGTCTGAACATACGAGAACAAATCGGAGTTTTGCCATGGGCAAGGTGGTTGAGATCAAGGTGCCGGACATCGGCGATTTCAAGGGCGTGGAGATCATCGACGTCCTGGTGAAACCCGGTGACAAGGTCAAGCCGGAAGACCCGCTCATCACCCTGGAATCCGAGAAGGCCAGCATCGACATCCCCGCGCCCCAGGCCGGCACCGTCAAGGCGGTCAAGGTGAAGAAGGGCGGCAAGGTCTCCCAGGGCGACGCCATCCTGGATCTGGAGGTGGACGAGGCCGAGGCGGCCAAGCCCGCCGACAAGTCTGCCAAGTCCGAAGCCAAGGCACCGGCGGCCAAGGCCTCGGCCACCGCCCCCGGCGACGCCGACATCAACTGCCAGCTACTGGTACTGGGTTCCGGTCCTGGCGGCTACACCGCCGCCTTCCGCGCCGCAGACCTGGGCCTGGACGTGGTCATGGTGGAGCGTTACGCCGAGATCGGCGGCGTGTGCCTGAACGTGGGCTGCATCCCCTCCAAGGCCCTGCTGCATGCGGGCCAGGTGATTGAGGAGGCCGAGGCCTTTGCCGAGCACGGCATCACTTTCGGCAAGCCCAGGATCGACCTCAAGAAACTGGCCAGCTACAAGGACGGCGTGGTGGGCAAGCTCACCGGCGGCCTCAAGCAGCTGGCCAAGCAGCGCAAGGTGCGCGTGGTCCATGGCACGGGGCAGTTCTCCTCTGCCAACACCCTCACGGTGGAGGGCAAGGACGGCACGCAGGTGATCGGTTTCGAGCAGGCCATCATCGCCGCCGGCTCCCAGGCGGTGAAGCTGCCCGGCTTCCCTTGGGACGACGAACGCGTCATGGATTCCACCGACGCCCTGATGCTCAAAGACGTGCCCAAGCGCCTGCTGGTGGTGGGCGGCGGCATCATCGGCCTGGAAATGGCCTGTGTCTACGACGCCCTGGGCGCCAAGGTGACGGTCTGCGAACTGTCCAACGAGCTCATGCCCGGCGCCGACCGCGATCTGGTGCGGCCGCTGGAGAAGCGCATCAAGGGCCGCTACGAGGCCATCTACACCGGCACCAAGGTGGCCAGGGCCGAGGCCACCAGGCAGGGCATCAAGGTGAGCTTCGAGGGCGGCAAGGCCCCGGAGACAGACACCTTCGACCGGGTGCTGGTGGCCGTGGGCCGCAGCCCCAACGGCAAGAAGATCAATGCCGAGGCCGCAGGCGTGCAGGTGGATGAGCGCGGTTTCATCAACGTGGACAAGCAGCAGCGCACCAACGTGGCCCACATCTTCGCCATCGGCGACATCGTCGGCCAGCCCATGCTGGCCCACAAGGCGGCCCATGAGGGCAAGGTGGCCGCCGAGGTCGCCGCCGGCGAGAAGTCCCACTTCGACGCCCGGGCCATCCCCTCCGTGGCCTACACCCACCCGGAGGTGGCCTGGATGGGCATCACCGAGACCGAGGCCAAGGCCCAGGGCATCGAGTACACCAAGGGCGTGTTCCCCTGGGCCGCCAGCGGCCGGGCCATCAGCGTGGGCGGCGACAGCGGCCTGACCAAGCTGCTGTTCGACGAACACGGCCGGGTGATGGGCGCCGGCATCGTCGGCCCCAACGCTGGCGAGCTGATCGGCGAGACGGTGCTGGCCCTGGAGATGGGTGCCGACATGGAAGACATCGGCCTGACCGTGCACCCCCACCCGACCCTGTCCGAAACCATCTGCTTCGCCGCTGAGGTGGCCCACGGCAGCGTCACGGACATCATGGCGCCCAAGCGGAAGTAGATTCCCTGCCCCTGAAAGCCTTCGACGCAAAGACGCGAAGACGCAGAGAAAAAGCTTTGTTGACAGGATTGACATGATTAACGGGATTTCTGAACGAGATTCCCGACAATCCTGTTAATCATGTCAATCCTGTCCACGCCTTATGCATTACTCTGTGCCTCCGCTTCTGCGCGGCAGGTTCTTCTAAAGTCCCGCACACGCCCGCCGATACAGGGTCTATGGCCCGACTTATGGCGATCCTCATGCTGTTTGCCGCCGCGCCCGCCTGGGCGGGGGTGGAGTTCGGCGCGCGCCTGGAGCAGTCCTTCTGGACGGTCAGCAGCGCGCCGGATGCCTGCGAACTGCGCCACGAGATCCCCCGCTACGGGGTGGCGCGCTTCCAGGAGCGGGCCGGCCACGAGCTGGGATTCAGGCTGGATACCGATCTCTCCGGCGCCTCGGGCCGAGAGGCGCGGCTGGTGCTGGTGCCGCCCAACTGGCGTCATGACCTGCGTCCCCGGCACCTGGCGGACGTGGGCTCCGAGGCCCGGACCCTGAGCCTGGACAGGGCCACCACCCTGGAACTCTTTCACGCCCTGGAGGCCGGCTACCAGCTGAGCGTGGAGCATCCGTCCCCCGGGGCCGGCGGCTTCCAGGTGGCGGCGGCGGTCTCCACGGTGCGTTTCCGGGATGTGCAGGCGGAATTCAGCCGTTGCCGGGCCGGCATGATCCAGCTGGATTTCCGGCCGGTGGCCGAGTGGCGGGTGCATTTTGACACCAACCTGAGCCGCCTGGATGCCCGGGCCCACGAGACCCTGCGTGAGGTCCTCACCGCCTGGCGCGCCCAGCGCCACATGCGGGTGATCGTGGCCGGTCATGCCGACGTGCGCGGTGGCGACACCATCAATGACCCCCTGTCCCGGCGTCGCGCCGAGGCGGTGCGTACCTTCCTGGATGTCTACGGCATCCCCCGCAACCGCATCGAGCTGCGTTCCTTCGGCGCCACCTGGCCCCTGGACCCGGGCGAGGGCGAGGCCGCCTGGGCCCTGAACCGCCGCGCGACGGTCTGGCTGGCGCCATAGGGGCGATATAAATTCAAGATTCAAAATTCAAGATTCAAAGGACAGAGAACCCCTTTGAATCTTGAATTTTGAACTTTGAATCTCCCCTTACGTATAATCCCGCCCCCTATCCTCAACTTTTTCTTTGAAGGTTCCTCCATGGCCAGTGGCGTGAAAAAGGTGGTGCTTGCCTATTCCGGCGGGCTGGACACATCCGTGATCCTCAAGTGGCTGGAGGATACCTACGGCTGCGAGGTGGTGACATTCACCGCCGACATCGGCCAGGGGGAGGAGCTGGAGCCGGCCCGGACCAAGGCCCAGGCCATGGGCGTGAAGGAGATCTACATCGATGATCTGCGCGAGGAGTTCGTGCGGGACTTCGTGTTCCCCATGTTCCGCGCCAACACCCTGTACGAGGGCGAGTACCTGCTGGGCACCTCCATCGCCCGGCCGCTGATCGCCAAGCGCCTGATCGAGATCGCCAACGAGACCGGCGCGGACGCCATCTCCCACGGCGCCACCGGCAAGGGCAACGACCAGGTGCGCTTCGAGCTGGGCGCCTATGCCTTGAAGCCCGGCGTGAAGGTCATCGCCCCCTGGCGCGAGTGGGACCTCAACTCCCGCGAAAAGCTGCTGGCCTACGCCGAACAGCACGGCATCCCGGTGGAGATGAAGCGCGGCAAGAAGTCGCCGTACTCCATGGACGCCAACCTGCTGCACATCTCCTACGAGGGCGGCCCCTTGGAGGATCCCTGGTTCGAGGCAGAGGAGGACATGTGGCGCTGGAGCGTGTCTCCGGAGAACGCCCCGGATCAGCCCACCTACGTGGAGATCACCTACCAGAACGGCGACCCGGTGGCCCTGGACGGCAAGGCCATGAGCCCGGCCACCCTGCTGGCGGAACTCAATCGCATCGGCGGTGCCAACGGCATCGGTCGTCTGGACCTGGTGGAGAACCGCTACGTGGGCATGAAGTCCCGGGGCTGTTACGAGACCCCCGGCGGTACTATCCTGCTCAAGGCCCACCGGGCCATCGAGTCCCTCACCCTGGACCGCGAGGCCGCTCACCTGAAGGACGAGATGATGCCCCGCTACGCGAGCCTTATCTACAACGGCTACTGGTGGAGCCCGGAGCGGCGCATGATGCAGGCGCTCATCGACGCCTCCCAGGCGCACGTCAACGGTGTGGTGCGTCTCAAGCTCTACAAGGGCAACGTCATCGTCGCCGGTCGCCAGTCGACCACCGACAGTCTGTTCGACGCCTCCATCGCCACCTTCGAGGACGATGCCGGTGCCTATAATCAAAAAGATGCGGAAGGCTTCATCAAACTCAATGCTCTGCGCATGCGCATCGCTGCGCAGCGGGGGCGCTGAGCGGCGCACTGCCGGGCACCGGGGCGCCGGACGATGAAGCAAGGCTCATGGTCATCTGCCTGGCGCAAGCCCGTGGTAGTCGCGGCCTCGGTCTGCCTGTGGCTGCTGGTCTTCGCATCGCCCATCAAGGCCTGGCATCACCACGATGAGATCACCATCGGCGTGCTGGCCTTCCGAGGCATGGACGAGGCGGTGCGCATGTGGTCGCCCACCGCCGAGTACCTGGAATCGCAATTGCCCGGCGTGCAGTTCCGCATCCTGCCGCTGACCAATGACACCATCGAGGAGGCCGTGGCCAGTGGCGAGGCGGATTTCGTCATCACCAACTCCGGTTCCTACGTGGCACTCAACCAGCGCCACGGTATCACCCGCATCGCCACCCTGATCAGCCAGCGCCCCACCGGCACCTCCACCCGCTTCGGTGCGGTGATCATCAGCCGGGCCGACCGCGACGACATCCGCGAGATCGCTGATCTGCGCGGCAAGCGATTCGCCGCCATCCATCCGGATGGTTTCGGTGGCTGGTGGATGGGCTGGAAGGAACTGCGTGATCACGGCATCGAGCCGCTGCAGGACATGCAGCTGGAATTCACCGGATTTCCGGTGGACCTGGTCATGGAGGCGGTGCGTTCAGGCCAGGTGGATGCCGGCACCTTCCGCACCGAACTGCTGGAACAGTGGATCAATGAGGGGCGTATCCGCGCCGACGAGTTTCATGTCCTCAATGCCCGGACCACGCCGGGTTTCCCGTTCCTGCACAGCACCCGCCTGTACCCGGAATGGCCGCTGGCGGTGCAGCCGGACATGGACGAGGATCTGGCCAAGCGGGTGCTCCAGGCCCTGTTCGCACTGCCGCAAGGTCACCCCGCGCTGGATGCCGCCGAGATCGCCGGCTGGACCATCCCGCTCAACTACGATCCGGTCCATGACCTGATGCGCGAACTCAAGGTAGGCCTCTACCAGCCCGACGAGGTGATCACCCTGCGCGAGGTGCTCACCGTCTATGGCCCCTGGTTCGCCGGGATCCTGGGCATCCTGCTCACCGGTTTCCTGGCCTTCGTGATGCGGCTGAACCGCAGTCTGACCGCCTCCCGGGTGAGCCTGGCCAACACCCTGCGCTCCATCGGCGACGCGGTGGTGACCACCGACACCCAGGGCCTGATCCAGTACATGAATCCGGTGGCCGAGCGCATGGGGCATTGCAGCCTGCCGGATGTCCAGGGCCATGACTACCGGCAGGTGTTCCACCTGGTGGACGAGTCCAGCCGCAAGGAACTGGGCAACCTCGCCCGCCACAGCGCCAGCATGCGGGAGCCGCGGCCGTACACCTTCGACGGCCTGCTGCTGGGTCGCGACGGCCAGGAATACTCGGTGAAGATCACCACCTCCACCATCCGCGCCGGGCTCAGCCGGGTCTCGGGCTGCGTGCTGGTGATCCATGACGTAACGGAACTGCGCACCCTGGCACGCCAGCTCAAGTTCCAGGCGGCCCACGACCCGCTCACCGGCCTGGTCAACCGCCGGGAGTTCGAGACCCGCTTGTCCCGGGCCGTGGATGGCAGCCAGAAGAGCGGCCAGACCCACGTGCTGATCTTCCTGGACCTGGACTGGTTCAAGGTCATCAACGACACCCTGGGCCATGCCGCCGGCGACCAGGTGCTCAGGGAGGTGGCCGACATGCTGGAACGGCAGGTGCGTTCCACGGACACCGCCGCCCGGATCGGCGGCGACGAGTTCGGCATCCTGCTCCTGAACTGCGAACTGGAGGCGGGGATCGCCGTGGCGGAGAAGCTGCGCGATGCCATTGCCGGCTACAGCTACGTATCCGGGGGAGAGACCTACCGGGTGGGCGTGAGCCAGGGACTGGTGCTCATCGATCGGCAAAGCGGAAACCTGGGTGCGATCCTCAAGGCGGCCGACGAGGCCTGTTACACTGCCAAGGAACACGGCCGCAACCGCTATCACGTATACTCCAGCGACCCCAGTTGACCCCCGTCAGGCGGCTGCGCCGAGACGCAGCATCATCGCCTGGAAAGGACATTCGTTCATGACACGCCCATCCTCTTACATTCGCCTGGTTTGGCTGCTGTGTGCCGCCTGGCTGCTGGTCGGTTGCGCGAGCACCCAGGGGCCGCGGGATCCCGCCGATCCGTGGGAGGGTTACAACCGCGCCATGTTCCAGTTCAACGAGGCGGTGGACAAGGCGGTGCTCAAGCCGGTCGCCCAGGGCTACGTGAAGGTGACCCCGCGACCGGTGCGCACCGGCATCGGTAACTTCTTCGCCAACCTGGGCGATGTCACCAACCTGTTCAACAACATCCTGCAGCTCAAGTTCGAGCCGGCACTCAACGATTTCGGCCGGATCACCTTCAACAGCACCATCGGCCTGCTGGGCATCCTCGACGTGGCCAGCCACATGGACCTGCCCAAGAGCAACGAGGACTTCGGCCAGACCCTGGGCCACTGGGGCGTGCCCTCCGGACCCTACCTGGTGCTGCCCCTGCTCGGGCCGAGTACCGTGCGCGATGCCCCCAGTCTCTACGTGGATGCCCTGACCAATCCGCTCTACTACCACGAGCCTGAAGGCCGCCGGAACATCCTCGCGGGCGTCTATGTCATCGATACCCGGGCAGGCTTCCTGGCCACCGAACAGATGCTCGACGGCATCGCCGCCGACCGTTACTCGGCCATCAGGGACTTCTACCTGCAGCGCCGTGAGTTCCTGGTCCACAATGGCGAGGCCCGGGGTCGGGACGTGGGCGCCGACCTGTTCGACGAACTGGAGGCGCTCGAGGTCCTGGAAGCGGAAGAGGCCAGGCAGAGGCAGGAAGGACAGTAGAGCAAGTGCGAAGTGGGAATTGGGAAGTGCGAATTGAAAGATCGCATTTCACTTCTCACTTCTCACTTTCCATCCTCAAGGCATACCTGTCCCCCAGTTGCATCAGCCAGTCGTCCAGGCCGCCGAACAGCCATTCCTTGAAACGCTGCCAGCGGCCCCGGGCACGCCAGTCCTCGGCCTGCCAGGCCAGGCTCTGCGCAAAGTCCTGCTCGAACAGGCGCGCCAGTGCCCCGGCCAGGTCCTCATCCATCACCGCCTGATTGGCCTCCAGATTCCAGCGCAGGGTCCAGTGGTCCAGGTTGCTGGAGCCGACGCTTGCCCACTGGTCGCAGAGCAGGAACTTGGCGTGCAGGAAGCGTGGCTGGTATTCGTAGATTTTCACCCCTGAACGCAGCAGCCGCCCGTAGAAGCGCCTGCCCGCGTGCCAGACGCTGGGGTGGTCCGTGTGCGGGCCGGGCAGCAGCAGGCGCACGTCCACCCCTCGCCGGGCCGCGCGCACCAGGGCGCGGCGCAGGCGTCCGGTCGGCACGAAATAGCCGGTGGCCAGCCAGATGCGCGAACGGGACCGACCCATGGCGGCGATCGTCGAGGACATCACCGCTCGCCCGCCGTGGCCGAACTCCCCCAGCACCTGACCACCGCCGCCGGCGGAGTCGATTGTCCGGGAGGGCGAGGGCAGGCGGCGGGCATCGGTGCACCAGCGCCGCCATGCGGCCTCGAACAGCTTCTGCCAGTCCTGCACGCAGGGTCCGCGGATCTCGAGCATCACCTCGTGCCATGCGGCCTCGCCGCGCACGGCCGGGTCGAAGTCATCGGTCATGCCCATGCCGCCTGTGAAAGCGATCTCCCCGTCCACCAGCAGCAGCTTGCGGTGATCCCGCCACAGGCTCAGTCGCCAGCGGTGCAGGCTCAGGGGGTTGAAGAAGGCCAGTTGCACCCCGGCTGCGGCCAGTGCTTGGCGGTGCGCCTCGGACAGGCCACGCCCGCCATAACCGTCCAGAAGGATGAATACCGCCACACCCCGCTGCGCCGCCCGGCACAGGGCGTCCACGAAGCTGCCGGCGCAGTGGCCATCCTCGACCAGGTAGAGTTCCAGCAGGACGTAGCGGCGGGCCGCTTCGATGGCCTGGAGCATGGCGGGCAGGAAGCGCTCGCCGTCCACCAGCAGTGCGTAGCGGTGGCCTGCTCGCTCTGGAAACGCGGTTCTGGGACGGCGCAGGGGGTTGGCGGGCATAATTTAGTGGCAAGTGGCAAGTGGCAAGTGGCAAGGTCAATAATTCGTCAGTTGGCTAGTCTATCGTCCCTTGAATGGGAAAAGCGCGAACACGGATTCAGGTATCCTATTCGTACCAAGAGGATTCCCCCTCGAGGTCAGAAGCTTTTCGTATTTCCTTGCCACTAGCCACTAGCCACTCTACTTGCATGTACGCCATCATCCGACCTTTCCTGCAACTGACCCTCTTGCAGATCGGCCCTCAGGACCTGCCCGCTTCCTCGACCCTGGCCGGGATCATCGGGCTGCTCTACCTGCTGGTGGGCAGCCTGCTGGGCACGCCCTTCTACGGCTTCCAGAGCGCCATGATCCAGAGCTTTGCCGAGCTGGTGCTGCTGGCGGTGGTGGTGCACCTGGCCCTGCACCTGGTGGGCCATCCCGGGCGCTTCCTGCAGACCTACAGCGGCCTGCTCGGGGTCGGCGTGGTGCTGGGCGTGGTGATGCTGCCGCTTACCCATAGCCTGGCCGGAGGGCTGGAGCAGGGCGGGCAGACCCCGCCGCTGATCAGTCTTGCCTACCTGCTCATGCTGGGCTGGCTGCTGGCGGCCTACGGCAACATCATCCGGCACGCCCTGGCCCTGCGCCGGCTGAGTTTCGGTTTCGGTCTGGCGCTCCTGTACCTGATCCTGTCCGCCGGCCTGATCGAGCTGGTGGTGGGCGCCTGGCTGCGGTCCTGACGGGGTATCCGGCTTGCGGCACATACACATCCTCGGCATCTGCGGCACCTTCATGGGCGGCATCGCCCTGCTGGCCCGGGCCGCCGGCTACCGGGTCACCGGCTCCGATCAGAACGTCTACCCGCCCATGAGCACCCTGCTGGCGGAGCAGGGCATCGATGTCTCCCAGGGCTTCGATCCCGCCCACTTGGATCCCGCACCGGACCAGGTGGTGATCGGCAATGTCATGAGCCGGGGCAACCCGGCGGTGGAGTACGTGCTTAACCGCGGGCTTGCTTACACCTCGGGTCCCCAGTGGCTGGCCGAGCACGTGCTCAAGGACCGCTGGGTCCTGGCGGTGGCCGGCACCCATGGCAAGACCACCACTTCGAGCATGCTGGCCTGGATCCTGGAGTACGCGGGTCTCAGGCCCGGCTTCCTGATCGGCGGTGTGCCGGAGAACTTCGGCGTCTCCGCGCGCCTGGGCGAGGCGCCGTTCTTCGTGGTGGAGGCCGATGAGTACGACACCGCGTTCTTCGACAAGCGTTCCAAGTTCGTCCACTACCGCCCGCGCACCCTGGTGCTCAATAACCTGGAATACGACCACGCGGACATTTTTCCGGACCTTGCTGCCATCGAGCGCCAGTTCCATCACCTGGTGCGCACCGTGCCCGGCGAGGGCCTGATCGTGCGCAACGCTGATGACGAGAACCTGAGCCGGGTACTGTCCCAGGGCTGCTGGACGCCGGTGCAGGGTTTCAGTGTGGCGGGTCATGGTGACTGGCAGGGGCGGCCGCAAAGTCCCGATGCCAGCCGTTTCCAGGTGCTTTACCGGGGTGAGTCTCAGGGTGAGGTCTGTTGGGAAATGATCGGCCGCCACAACATGGCCAACGCCCTGGCGGCCTTGGCCGCCGCACGCCACGCCGGGGTGCCGGTGCCACAAGGCATCCATGCCCTGGCCAAGTTTCAGAGCGTCAAGCGGCGTCTGCAGCTGCGCGGCGAGCGTTCGGGCATCCAGGTCTACGACGACTTCGCTCACCATCCTACCGCCATCGCCACGACCCTGGAGGCTCTGCGCGCCCGGGTGGGCGCGGCGCGTATCATCGCCGTGCTGGATCCGCGCTCCAACACCATGCGCATGGGCGTGCATCGCGACCGCCTGGCCGGGTCGCTGGCGGCCGCCGACCGGGTGTTCCTGCACGCCCCGGCGGACCTGGGCTGGGACAGCCAGGTGGTGATCGATGCCTTGCCCCATGGTCTGGCCTGTGCGGACACCGATGCCCTGCTGGCCGCGTTGCTCGCCGAGGTGCGCCCCGGCGACCACGTGCTCATCATGAGCAACGGCGGTTTCGGCGGCCTGCATGACCGGCTGCTGGCCGCCCTGTCCGGACCGTAGGATCCTCCTTTCCCCGCTCAAACCATGGCGGGATGTCGGCCTTAAGGCCGACCTACGGAGCGTCATGAGGTAGGTCGGGCTTTCAGCCCGACAACCAGGTATCCGAAGCAGCACCAGCCACGGGCCTCCCCGTTGCCATCGGTGGTATCCTCAAACTTCGCAGGGAATGGCCGAGGATAAAATCAGAGGGATAGCAAGGCCTATGAACCGCGCGGAGCGCATCTACCGGATTCACGGGCTGCTCAAGGGCAGCCGCAGGCCTGTCCCGCTGGCCCGGCTCATGGAGGAATTGGGCGCGTCCCGGGCCACGGTGGTGCGGGATCTCGCCTACATGCGCGATTTCATGGGGGCGCCGTTGCCCTATGATCGCAACCTCAACGGTTACGGCTATGATCCGAACGCCCCGGAGTTCGAACTCCCTGGCCTGTGGTTCAACGCCAGTGAACTGTATGCCCTGCTTGCCACGGAACAACTACTCGAATCCGTGCAGCCCGGTCTGCTGGGCCCAAGTCTTGGACCCCTCAAGGGGCGTATCCGGAAACTGCTGGGGGAGAGCGGTCATTCCTCGCAAACGGTGAGTCAGCGGGTGCGCCTCCAGCCCATGGCCCCGAGACGGGTGGACGACCGGTTGTTCGGACAGGTCTCGGCGGCTGTGCTCGAATCCATGCCGCTTCACATCGAATACCACGGGCGCGAGCGCGATATCTTTTCCCAGCGCCGAGTGCATCCTTACCGTCTCACGCATTACCGTGACAACTGGTACCTGATCGCCTGGTGTGATCAGGCCAATTCCCTGCGCACCTTTTCCCTGGACAGAATTCGCCAGGCGGAACCTGTCGAGGGTCCTCTGCGACCCGTGGACGCCAGCCTCCTGGACCGCTACCTGGGCGGAAGCTTCGGCATCTTCACCGGCACGGTCGAGCACTGGGCCGTGTTGCGCTTTACCTCCGAACGCGCCCGCTGGGTGGCGGACGAGAATTGGCACCCCGACCAGATCGGACGTTGGGACGGCGACGTTTACGAGCTCCAGGTGCCTTATTCCGACCCGAGGGAGCTGCTGATGGACATCCTCAAGTACGGGCCGGATGTGGAGGTGGCCGCGCCGGCATCCCTGCGTCGGCAGGTGGCCGCGCGTCTGCGGGCGGCCTGGGAGCGTTATCGAGGGCCTGGGGATTGATCCGGTTGCCCCATGGGACGGACACCGCTTTCCGGCCATGCCAAGTGCCTTGCATTTCATGCCAATGAATGGAGTACCCATGACCGCCGAACTCAATTACGTAGAACTGCCCACCTACGAGGACGAAACCCTTGCCGCTCTCGATCCGCCTCGGCTCGTCGCCCTCCTCGTGTGCGACCAGGACCGTGTTCCGCTGAATCTCATCGATGCCTGCGTGGCCCATGGCGACGGGATACTCGAAGCGTTACTTGAAGCCATGGGCGAGCCTTATCCCATCGAGGAAGGCGAAGACGGACTGTGGTGGCTTTCCTACCACGCCGCCATGATTGCCGGACGCCTGCCGTCCCGGGAGGCCGGGACGTTTCTGATCGATCTCATGCATCGACTGGAAGCGACCGGCGACGAGAACATGATGGAGTGGCTGACAGGCTATTGGCCTACCCTGTTTGCCAACAAGCCTGAAGACCTCGCGGAGCCCTTGCGCGTGCTCGCCGAGCACTGTGGTTACGATCTCTATACACGCACCAACGCGGCGGACACGGTCCTCAGCCTGCATGCCCGGGAGGACGCGGCCCGGCTCGAGGAGGCCATCGACTGGCTGGCCGGGATCGTGGCGGATGAGGAGCAGGACTGGAGTACCCGTCTGTGCCTGTGCAGCACGCTCCTGGACTTCCCCAGGGAGCGGCACCGCCCCTTGATCGAGTCCCTGGAGCGACGCCAGGAAGGCTTCGGTAAGCATTTCGACCAGCGGGATATCGAACGAGCCTACGGGGCCGGCGCGGACGCACCGGACTGGGAGCGGTTCCGGGACCCGTGGGCGTTCTACCGCCCGGCGGCGATCAGTAAGCGCCAGCTTCGCTGGGCGGAAGAGGCTCGACGACGTCGCCGACGACAGGACCTTCTTGGTCCGTCGGTGTGGACCGATGTCGAGCCATACATTCGGTCCGAACCGAAGACAGGTCGCAACGACCCCTGCCCGTGCGGCAGCGGAAGGAAGTACAAGAAATGCTGCCTTGTGCGCCAGGGGCTGTCTTGATCCCAGGGGGTGCAACTTGACCAATATTTGTCGCCGGCGGGGGGTGTCGGCTTACGCCGCGCGTCGACGCGTTCGGGCCGAATTTGACGTGGCGCGGCCACAAACTTACCCTTTTGTAAGGCTGATTTTGAAAGGTAAGGAATTATGCTCTCCACGTTGACCAGCAAAGGGCAGGTGACTCTGCCCAAGGCCTTGCGGGAACGCCTGCACCTTCGGACGGGTGACAAGGTGGAGTTTCTCATTCATGAAGATGGGCGGGTGGAGCTTCTCCCCGTCACCGCGCCGGTGACTCGCCTGAAGGGTATGGTGCCGAGACCCAAACGCTCGGTTTCCATCGAGGGTATGGAGACCGCCATCCGCCGTCGGGCGCAGGATCACGAATGATCGGTCTCGATACCAATGTCCTGGTGCGATATATCGTTCAGGACGACCCCGCCCAATCGGCTGTGGCCGGAGATCTCATCGAGGGCATGTGCACGGCCGAATCCCCTGGCCGGGTCGATACGATCGTGCTGTGTGAGCTCGTCTGGGTACTGGAATCCGCCTACGGGTATTCAAGCGGGATCGTCGCCGGTGTGCTGAGGCAGATCCTGTCCACCGCCGAGCTGTCCGTCGAGGCACCCCACCTGGCCTGGGCCGCCTTGCGCGCCTACGAACAGGATCATGCCGATTTCGCCGATTACCTGATCGGTGCCCGCAACCGGGAGGCCGGATGCACGGCCACCTACACCTTTGACAAGCGCGCCGCGAAGTCACCCTGGCATTCCCTGCCGGGCTGAGCGGCTGTCCGTCGATCACCGCTGCCACGGAAAAAAGACAGGCACAGGCTCAATCTGTGAGCCACCGGGGCTGGTACAAAGCAATCAGATTAAGTGAGCAGGCATTGCCGATGAAATACGCTGATTTTTTCAATCAGGCGGCTGGCTTCGAGCCCTTCCCATATCAGGCCAGGCTTGCCGAGGCTCCATGGCCGGATACCCTCGATGTCCCCACGGGGTTGGGCAAGACCGCCGCAGTCACGCTGGCCTGGCTCTACAAGCGCCGTGAGCAGCGCGATGAGGCCACCCCTCGGCGCCTGATCTGGTGTCTGCCCATGCGCGTGCTGGTGGAGCAGACCTGCCGCAATATCGAGCATTGGCTTCAGCGACTGAATCTGCACGGCTTACCCGGCGAGGGCAAGGTGTCGGTTCATTTGCTCATGGGCGGGGAGGACGATGTTCGGGCCGCGACCTGGGCGGAGCACCCCGAGGAGGACATGATCCTGGTGGGCACCCAGGACATGCTGCTTTCCCGTGCGTTGATGCGTGGTTACGGAATGAGCCGGTATCAATGGCCCATGCACTTCGGCCTACTGCACAACGATGCCCTGTGGGTGTTCGACGAGGTTCAGCTCATGGGACCCGGTCTGCAGACATCAGCGCAACTGGAGGCCTTGCGCCGTGACCTCGGTTGTGTGCGTCAGAGTCGCAGCCTGTGGGTGTCTGCGACCCTGAATCCTGGCTGGCTCGGCACCGTGGACATGCGCCCCTGGATGGATAAGCTTGCGCGCCACGCTCTCGATGCGCAGGAATGCACAATGGACGCGGTGCGGGCACGTCGGGAGGCGGTCAAGCATCTGGAGTGTCTCCCGGTCAGCCTGGAAGGGGACTCTAAGACGTTCGTTCAAGCCTACGTGACCGGGCTTGCCGAGCGGGTGATCCAGGCCCATGTGCCGGGCACGACCACGCTGGTGGTGCTGAACACGGTGGAGCGGGCCCAGGGGCTGGCGCGTGCGCTCAAGGAGCGCACGGAAGACCGGGATCCGTTGCTCGTCCATGCGCGATTCCGTGCCCGGGAAAGACGCCTGCTGGAGCAGGCCCTGGGCACGCAGGTGCCGCCCGAAGGGCGTATCGTGGTTGCCACCCAGGCGGTGGAGGCGGGCGTGGACATGACGTCGCGTACGCTGTTCACCGAACTGGCGCCCTGGTCCTCCATGGTGCAGCGCTTTGGCCGTTGCAACCGCTATGGGGAGTACAACGGCGATGGGGGCGCGCGAATCTACTGGATCGATCTGGACGATGCCGTGTCGGTCCCCTATGACGCCGAACAGCTTGCCCCAAGCCGTGAAAGGCTGCGCGCCCTGACATCCGCCAGTCCGGTGGATCTGCCGCCCACCAAGGAGACAGCACCCGAGGCGATGGTGTTGCGTCGCAAGGATCTGTTGCAGTTGTTCGACACCGACCCGGACCTGTCCGGTTTCGACCTGGATGTCTCCCCTTATATCCGCGATGTCCGAGAGACCGATGTGCAGGTCTTCTGGCGTACTTTGAACCGGGATCAAAAAACAGCGTCCCGGCTCGATGACATCCCGAGGCCCTTGTCTCGGGAGTTGTGCCGTGCGTCGCTGAGCCAGATCAAGTCCTACCGCGACAAGCGCAAGGCCGGCCGGGTTTGGGCGTGGGATGCGGTCATGGGCACATGGCAATCGGTGAGCGATGCCATTCGACCCGGCATGACGCTACTGCTCGATGCCGAGGCGGGCGGGTACGACCCCGTGCTGGGCTTCGATGCCGCGCATAAAGGGGATGTCGAGGTGATCCCCGTTCCGGCGGATCTCCCCGCGCCCGAGGCCTATTCGTCGGATGTGCGCAGTCTCTTGCGACGGGCCGTGCCTTTGGATATGCATTTGCGAGATGTGGGTCAGGCGGCCGGCGAGCTGTGCCGGGCATTGGAACTTGATGAGGTCTTCAGCCGCTCGGTCATCCGAGCCGCCCGTTGGCATGACGTGGGCAAGGCCCACGAGGCCTTTCAGAACATGCTACGCGCCGCCATGCAAGATCCGCAGGCGCGGCGCGCGGGTCTCTGGGCCAAATCCGACGGCATGGCCAGGGCGCGTCCCGAGTATTTCGTCGAGCGCGACGGCTTACAGGAGAAGCGCCCGCACTTTCGCCACGAGTTGGCCTCCATGCTGGCCTGGTTGGA
>SR_TP_S13solDRAFT_1000470_pt1 | contig 16620 bp, 20 predicted proteins | sample SodReaTP_S13sol_FD_11159 | JGI IMG/M metagenome (IMG submission 11159)
GCGGGCCGGTGTCGTGGTGCGGCTTGCGCCCGACGGCAGCGTGCAGAACTCCGTCACCTATGGCGCCGGTGTTCCCGGATGCACGGCCTGGCGGCAGTTCTACGACGCAGTTCGCCTGGACGACGGCAGCCTGATCGTCACCGGCCAGCGCCAGCCAGGCTGCAGCGGAACGCCGCAATACCTGGATATCATGCACATTGGTGCCGATGGCGTTGTCGTGCGCAGCTTCGACCCGGGCATTTTCCACGACGTCGGCGCCTCCGGGCATGCCCTGGCGCTGCAGTCCGACGGCAAGGTCGTGACGGTCGGGCGTGCCAGCTCCTCCGGCGGCACTGAAAACCGCGATGTCGCGCTGACCCGGCATCACACAGCCGACGGGACGCTCGATGACAGCTTCGGCGACAGCGGCGAGGTGAGCTTCGATATCGATGGTGACTGGGATCGGCTCCAGGCGGTGGCCATCCGGGATGACGGAAGGGTCGTCGCGGCCGGTTTCGCCACCACGAACAACGGCCGCGATTTTCTGATCGTCCGTCTGGAGCCGGACGGAACGCCGGATACGGATTTCGGTTCCGGTGGGATCGTCGTCCACGACTTCGCCGGCGGCGACGACCGGATCAACGACCTCGGCCTGCTGGCCGACGGCAGGACCGTGGTGGCCGGGATCAGCACCACGGCCGGGGGTGACAAGCGATGGACCATCGCGCGCTATCTCGATGGCGGGGGGCTGGATACGAGTTTCGCCGATGACGGTATCGCGCTCATCGATCTCGGCGGATTCGACAGCGGCCTGAGCGGGATGGAGATCGGCCCCGACGGCCGCATCCATCTTGCCGGCTGGCTACAGGACCTTGAAGACGACCTCAATTCGCGCGCTCCCGTCCTTGCAGTACTCCGGCCGGACGGGACCGGAGACCCCGCGTTCGGAGGCGCGGCTACGCTGGATTTCGGCTCGGACTACCCGGTCGGCATCGCCGCCAGCGTGGCTATCGGTCCCACGCTCGAACATGTCGCGGTCGGCGGATGGGTCGGCGAGTACGATGAGGAAGGCAACCGCGAATCGCGCATGGTCGTGGCCCGGCTGCTCGGCATCGGCAACGGAATCTTCGGCGACCGGTTCGAGCCCTGAGGTCGGACGGAAATCCCCTTGAAATCAGCGCCGGCAGCCCTATGTTGGAAAACGCAGGCGAAGGTCGCCTGCCGACGCAAGTCGTTGTTGTTCGTTTTGCTTTCTTTTCGTATCGGAGGTGATTCGTATGGCAATGACCCATCTGACCACACCCACCCGCTGGTTCCGGCGCTCGTCTTCGCTGCCCGTTTCACGGCAGTCTGCGGGGACGTCGGATCTCGATCCCTTCCGTCGCATGCACGAGGAGATGAACCGTCTGGTCGACAGCTTCTTCGGCGACAGCGGCTGGGCGCTCGATCGCCCCAGCGTCAACGGCACTCGGGCGCTCATGCAGCCCCAGCTCGACATCTTCGAGACCGACAAGGCCTACAAGCTCGCCGTCGAACTGCCGGGCGTGGAGCGCGATGACATCGACCTGAGCGTCGACGACGACGCCCTGATCATTCGCGCCCGCAAGGAGCGCAAGAGCGAGGAGGTCACCGACGACCAGTACCACCGCGTCGAGCGAAGCTTCGGCCGTTATGAGCGCATGCTCACGCTGCCGAGCGACGCCGACACCGACAGCATCAACGCCGAACTCAGGAACGGCGTGCTGGAAGTCACCATTCCCCGCCGCGAGGACCTGCAGTCGGCCAGCGGTCGACGCATCGAGATCAAGGGCGGCTGAGTACTCGTCCGATTCTCGTTCGACGATTTTCGGGGTGGCTCGTCCACCCCGTTTTTCTGGCGATCTATAGCTCCAGCCGATCGAACTCGCGGATATTGATCAGCATTTCGTGGATCGCCTTTTCCATTGATCGACGCTCCCTCGACTCGGCCAGGCGCCGGATGCTGTCGACGATGGCGATCCACCAGTTCATGTGGGTTGCCGAAAGCTGCGCGGCGACCGCCACCAGGTCGCGCGTCATCGACAGCGACTCCTCGCCCTCGCGCTTGAGTGCCACCAGGCTGTCCAGGTCGGGATGCTTGTACTCGAGCTCCTGCAGCAATCGTGCGATGACCTTCGGGTCGCGCTCGAGCTCCTTCGAGGAAGTGGGCTCGGCATTGGGATCGAGAAAGGCGATATCGAGCAGCGAAAGCAGGTCGCGGAAGGATCCGCGCAGACTCAGCCACATCCGCTGTCGCCGCCGCTGCTCCAGGTAGCGCTGAATCAGTCCGAGCAGGCCGACCAGGAAGAACGCCTCGATACAGAAGACGACCAGCTCGGGCACCAGCTCCTCGCGGAACTGCCCACCGCCGCTGCCGAACACGAAATACAGCCACAGCCCCACTCCGGTCAGCGCGAAGATGACCATCAGTACGACAATGAAGAGTCGGCTCATGAATCTGTATCCGCAGCGGGCCCGCCATCGTCACGCGCAAAGGCCCGCACGATCCGGGCGATGCGATCGGCCTCCTGCGGGGTCAGATCCAGCGGCAGGTTGGCCACGTAGACGGTTTCGTCCTCACGCAGCGCGATCGGAATGATGTTCGAGGGATTCTCGGTCGACTCCAGGGTGATGCGCTCGGCCACTTCCCGCTCGGGCGAAATCGAGCCTCTCGGAACGGCACGTCGCTGTTCTCCACCGACGCTCTGGAAGCCGGCCGGGTTCTCGGCCCAGGCCAGGAAGTCGGTCTGGGCCATGCGCACACGTTCAGCGTAGAGCGAAAGCGCTTCGCTGCGAATGCTCGAACCTTCGAGCTTGTGAAACCGCGAGGCCAGCGCATCGACATCGAGCCGGCGAACATCGGAGCGCTCGGCCTCGCTCATCTCGACGGCCAGTTGCTCGATCGCCTTGCGCCGGGCGCGCGCCACGGCCGGGTTGATCAGCCCCTCCATGCCGGCATACTTGAGAAAGCCGAGCAGGGTATCGACCGAATAGGAACCGTCGGGCATCATGTCGGGCTTCTCCCCGGGCTGGGTCAGCGAACTGAAATCGAGTATATCAGCGCCTGTTCCGTCTCCAGCGCAGCAGCCAGGCAAGACCGAGTCCGGCCAGCAGCACCAGATAGGCGGATACCACGGCGATGATGTTGCGATTGAGGTCCTCGAACTCCAGGGTCAGATGCAGCCAGGCCAGCACGGCCGCCGCCACCAGCAACCCGAGCACGGCCGGCAGTCGGTCCGCCACCCAGGCGCCGCCGCGAAGACCGCGCGGCCCGGAGTAGACGTAGAGCCAGAGCAGAAAAAGGGTCACTGGCAGAAGAATCAGGGCATCGATCAACATGTCGTTCTCCGGTTCAATGGCCGTACTGGCCGTTTTCGAGCGGCCGGTTCAGACGCCGGCCCAACCCCAGACCCAGCGCGACCGCGACCAACCAGCAAGCCAGCGAGACCAACAGGTACCCGACGGCCTTGACCGGCGCCAGCATCAGCACATCGACGGCAAAGGTCGAGAAGGTCGTCAATGCGCCGCAGAAACCGGCCATCAGGCCGAGCGCCAGGGCCGGCGGCAGTCGGCGACGTCCACCCGTTTCGCTGAACGCCAGCACCAGCCCGATCAGGGCCGACCCGCCGGCGTTGATCGCCAGCAGAGCCAGCGGCAGCTGTCCCTCGGCCGGTGGCCAGGCCGCCAGCACCACAACGCGCAACAAACCGCCCGCGGCCCCTCCTGCGGCGACAGCGGCGAAAACGGCAAAGGATCGTCCGGGCTTCATGCCCCGAGCCAGCCGGTCATTTCGAAGCCGGCCCAGGCAAGGCCCACGCAGCCGGCCAGCGAACACAGCACATACGCGGCCGCCATCCCCCGATCGCCGGCCCGCCACATGCCCAGCGTTTCCAGGCTGAACGAGGACACCGTAGTGTAGCTGCCCAGGAAACCACTCAGGATCAGCGCTGCGGCCAGCCTGTCGGCAGGGGAAAAGCCGGCTGCCAGAGCACCGGCAGCCAGGCAGCCGCCGAGATTGACCGCCAGGGTAGCCACCACGGGACGCCGGAAGTCTTGCCGCAGCAGCCATTGCCCGAGCCCGAAACGGGCAAGCGCACCCAGGGCGCTGCCCAGGGCCACCATCAGCAGTTCAAGGCTTGCCGGGAGTGCGTCCAATGGCCTCAATCGGCTGCGATGGTGAATTCGATCTCCGGCAATCCGGCCACGCGGGCGCGAACCCGCTGCCCGGGCTCGAGCGCGCCGACGCCGGCCGGCGTGCCGGTAAATACCGCATCGCCGGGCTCGAGCGTGACCGTGCGGGAAAGCTCGGCGAGCAGATCGGGAATGCTCCAGATCATTTCACCGAGCCGGGCCGCCTGTCGCGCTTTGCCGTCGACCCACAGCTCAATCTCCGTGTCCGGCCCGGGCCGCCAGTCGCGCGCCGGCACGATCAGGCCGACCGGGCCGGACTGATCGAAGCCCTTGCTCATCTCCCAGGGCTGGCCGGCCTGCTTGGCCCGGGCCTGGACATCGCGGCGCGTCAGGTCGACGCCGACGGCGTAGCCGAAGATGCCTGCAGCGGCTTGCTCCGGAGACAGGTTGCGGCCGCCCGAGGCGAGAAGTGCCACCAGTTCCACTTCGTGATGCAACTCGCCGGTCTCGGGCGGATAGGCGACGCGATCGGAATGGACCAGCGCGCGAGCCGGCTTGGAGAAGAACACGGGAGAGGAACGTTCCGGATCGACACCCATCTCGCGCGCGTGTTCGGCGTAGTTGCGGCCCACGCACCAGGCGTGGCGCAGCGGGAACTCCCGCCCGTCGCTGACCGGCAGCATGGGCGCACGCCACGTGACGGCAGGCTCACTCATCCCAGCGACCGGATGCCGACCGCCTCGCGCAATTCGGCGATGAAGGGCCGGCTGATCTCGCGCGCGCGTTCGGCGCCGCGTTCGAGTTCCTGCTCGACCTTGTGCGGGTTGTTGATCAGCGCCTCAAAGCGCTCGCGCGGGCCCTCGAGCTCGGCGTTGATCAGCTCGAACAGCTGCTGCTTGACTTCGCCCCAGGCAATGCCGTCGGCAAAGGCCTGGCGCATGGCGGCGCGCTGGCGCTCGCTGGCGAACGCGGCGTAGACCGAGTAGACGGCGGCCGAGTCCGGATCCTTGGGCTCGCCCGGCTCCTGCGAATTGGTCTTGATCTTCATGATCGCCTTTCTGAGCTTTTTCTCGGGCAGCCACAGCGGAATGGTGTTGTCGTAGCTTTTCGACATCTTGCGACCGTCGGTGCCGGGCAGCGTGGCCACGTGCTCGTCGACCTGCGCTTCCGGCAGTACGAAATGCTCGCCGTAGCGGTGATTGAAGCGACCGGCGATGTCGCGCGCCATTTCCAGATGCTGGATCTGGTCCTTGCCGACCGGGACGCGATGGGCGTTGAACATCAGGATGTCGGCGGCCATCAGCACCGGATAGCAGAACAGCCCCATTGTGATGCCGAAGTCGGGGTCATCGGACGAGCCCACGTTCTCGTCGACGGCCGCCTTGTAGGCATGCGCCCGGTTCATCAGCCCTTTGGCCGTCACGCAGGTCAGCAACCAGGTCAACTCGGGGATTTCGGTAATGTCGGACTGGCGATAGAAGATCGAGCGCGACGTATCGAGCCCCAGGGCCAGCCAGGTGGCGGCGATCTCCAGCGTGGACTGCTGCACGCGGGCCGGATCCTCGCACTTGACCAGGGCGTGGTAGTCGGCCAGGAAGTAGAACGAATCCGTCGCCGCGTCGCGGCTGGCTGCAATCGCCGGCTTGATGGCGCCGACGTAATTGCCGAGATGCGGCGTGCCGGTGGTGGTGATGCCGGTAAGAACGCGCTTGTGGGCGGACATGGCTCGTGAAGTCTGATGGTTGCTCGAAAGGCGTTATTGTAAGCGCTCGCAGACAGCCGCCGGAGCGCAATCATGACCCAGCCGTTGATCGAAGCCAGCTACGTCGCCACCCGCCCCGATGGCACGGCCGACGCGCTGGCCGAGGCAATCGCGCGCGAGCAGAGCCTCGAGATCGTGCCGGAACTGATCCCCGACGAGATCGCCGAGCGACTGCTGGGCCGCGTCCTTGCCGTCGAGCAGATCGGCCAGGAACGCTGGGCGATGCGCATCGGCTACCCGGTGGAACTGGCGAGTGCCCAGGTCGGGCAGCTGCTGCATCTGCTCTTTGGCAACGTCTCCTTCTATCCGCGCATTCGACTGACCGGACTGACCCTGCCCGACTCATTGCTGCAAGCACTGCCCGGGCCGCTGGGCGGCATCGAGCGGATTCGCGCAATCATCGGCGTGCACGGCCGTGCCCTTCTGATGACGGTGCTCAAGCCGCGCGGCAGCTCACCTGAGCACCTGGCGGATCTCGCCCTGCGCTTTGCGCGTGGCGGCGGCGATCTGCTCAAGGACGATCAGAATCTGGTCGAGAGCGATTTGTCGAGATTCACGAACAGAATCAATTTATGCATGCAATCCATTGAAAAAGCACGCGAATTCTCTGGGAAAGAATGCCTCTATCTGCCCCATGTTGCCGGCAGCGGCGATCATCTGAAGCGGCAACTCGAAGCCGTGGCACAGGCCGGGCTGCACGGTGTGGTGATGTGCCCCTGGGTGATGGGCCTGGAGACGGCAGCCACCGCGGCGAGAGAATTCGGACTGATGTGGCTAGCCCATCCGGCCATGGCCGGCAGCCTGACCGAACCGACCGATCATGGCGTGAGCACCGAGGTTCTGCTGGGCACGCTGGTCAGGGCGGCCGGCGCGGATATCAGCATCTTTCCGGGCAGCGGCGGACGAATCAGCTCGAGCCACGATGACAAGGCACCAACCTGCCGGGCACTGACCGGACCGCTGGGTGGATTGAGGGCCGCCCTGCCCTGCATCGGCGGCGGCAAGCGGCTCGACCAGGTCGGCGAGGCCGCCCGACGCCTCGGGCCGGACCATGCGGTGCTGGTCGGCGGCGACCTGCTCAGACAGCGCGACCGGCTCGAGAAGGCGACACGCAGCGCTGTTTCGAGCCTGTCCTAGTCCGTTTCAGACAGCGCGCTGCTCCGGGTCGACGGCGATCGGCTCCATGTTTCCGTCGACCGCCACCATCGCCAGATGCCCCTCGATGGCCAGCCTCTGCTCACCGCTGCGCGAGTCCTCGAGCAGGATCTGGACGCGAGTGGTCAGGGAGGTATTGCCGACGCGGGTGACCTCACCAAGCAGTTCCACGATCGAGCCCTGCGGGATCGGAACCTTGAAGTCGACCCGGTCCATCGATACGGTCACGACCTGGCAGCGGGCAAAACGCGTGGCGGCCAGAAAGGCCACCTCGTCCATCCACTTCAGCGCCGTGCCACCGTAGAGGGTGCCGATCGGATTCGTATCCTGGGGAAAGACCAGCTTGGTAATGCGGGTACGGGAATGGGCGATGCGTTCGGAATGAGCGTCCATCCGGCTAGTATATCCAGTCGTCGTCCCACCGCACCCGGCAAACGGGGGCCCCACAGCGCGGTGGGTGTCCCCCGGCAGGGCTCAGGAGCAAGAATCCGTGACGCGGCCGCACGCCCCTCAGGCAGCCGCCTGGGCTGGGTCGCCCACGCCCTCGGCATCGAAGACGGTCGCGACGGCATGCATCACCGAGGCGATTCGCACGGCATGCTGGATGACTTCCTTGCCCACACCGGCCTGCTCGAGCACCTTCTCGTGGCTGTCGATGCACAGACCGCAGCCGTTGACGGCTGAGACCGCCAGCGACATCAGTTCGAAGTCGGCCTTGTCGATACCGGGCCGCCCGATCACGTTCATGCGCAGGCCGGCCGGCATGCTGCCGTAGTCCTTGTTGGACGCCAGGTGAACGAATCTGTAGTAGACGTTGTTCATGCCCATGATGGCCGCAGCCGCCTTGGCGGCGTTCAGCCAGTGCTCGTCCAGGTGCGGCGCGACCTCCGCCTTCACGGCGGCCAGCAACCGGCGGTTGCGGCTGGCGATGGCCGTTGCCAGGGCGGTGCCGTAGACCTGCTCGGCCGACATGCCGTCGGCCCGATCGGGGTCGAGCACATTGCCGATATTGATCCGCAGGTCCTTCGCGTAGTCGGGAATCTGTTGCTTGATGGCTTCGATACTCATCGGAAAGTCACTCCATGATGGGATGCACCATTGCACAAGAAACGGGGGCCGATGGCCCCCGCTCCGATTCGACGCCTGGCTGAAATTCAGGCAGCCTTGAGAACGTCGTCGCCGGGCTGCCAGTTGCAGGGGCACAGTTCATCGGTCTGCAGCGCGTCGAGGATGCGCAGCACTTCCTTGGGGTTGCGGCCAACGCTCATGTCGGTGACCGACACATGGCGGATGATGCCCTGCGGGTCGACCAGGAAAGTGGCGCGGTTGGCCACGCCCTCTTCCGGGTGCAGGATGCCGAGCGCGGAACTGAGCTCGCGCTTGACGTCGGCCAGCATCGGGATCCTGAGATCCTTCAGGTCTTCATGATGCTGACGCCAGGCCAGATGGACGAACTCGGTATCGGTGCTGGCGGCCAGCACCTGGCAGTCGCGATCAGCGAAGTCATCGGCCAGGTCGCTGAACGCCTTGATTTCGGTCGGGCAGACGAAAGTGAAGTCCTTCGGGTAGAAGAAGACCAGCTGCCACTTGCCTTCGTAGGTCTTGTTGTCGATCTCGGCAAAAGCGGATTCCATTTCGGTATCCACGGTGGCCTTCAGCTTGTACTCCGGAAACTTGTCGCCAATCGTCAGCATTTTGCTACAACTCCTTGATTTCATGTATTGTAAATAGATTCATCAAGTATGCTTTTATAGCATACCGGTTGATAGGATGGGGGCGCCTTGTCGGCACCTCAAATTGATAATCCCTATCGTCACGATAGTCGGTTAGTATTGCCCTCGTCATGAATCTCCGAGCCCTCCAGTACCTCGTTGCGCTGGCCGACGTTCGTCATTTTTCGCGCGCCGCCGAGCGTTGCCACGTCAGCCAGCCGACGCTGAGCACGCAGATCCGCAAGCTCGAGGAAGAACTCGACGTACAGCTGGTCGAACGCCATCCGCGCCAGGTCATGCTCACGCCGGTGGGCGAGGAGATCGTCGCCCGTGCCCGCAGGCTGCTGGATGAAACCGATGCGATTCGCGCCATCGCCCGGCGTTCCCGCGACCCGCACAGCGGCACCGTTCGAATCGGCATTTTCCCGACGCTGGCACCCTATCTGCTGCCGCACGTGATTCCGGAGCTTCGCCGGAAGTTTCCCCGGCTCACGCTCCGGCTGTACGAGGAAAAGACCGAAGACGTCATCGACATGCTCGGCCAGGGCCGGCTCGACGCCGGCCTGCTCGCCCTGCCGGTCGGCGAGGAATGGCTGCACTGTCACGAGCTGTTCGAAGAGCCCTTCGTGCTGGCCGTTCCGGAACACCATCCGCTGGCCTCGCGCGCGGAGGTGTCCATGGCCGACCTGGCTGATGAAGAGCTGCTGCTGCTCGAGGACGGACACTGCCTGCGCGAGCAGGCGCTGGAAGTCTGCCAGCTGGCCGGCGCACACGAGAAGCTCGACTTTCACGCCACCAGCATGGAAACCCTGCGTCAGATGGTGGCCGCCAATACCGGCATCACCTTGATGCCGACCCTGGCCGTCAAGCCGCCGGTGGCGCACACTGACAATCTCATCACGCGTCCGTTCCAGGCACCCGGCCCCAAGCGCACCATCGCGATGGTCTGGCGCAAGTCGACCGCACTGGCCGATTTCCTGCTCGAGTTGGCCGAAATCTTCGCCGCCATCGACCCGGGCCTGCTGGACCCCGCCCGGGCCGGGCAGCCGGGTGGGCGCCGCGGCACCGGCTGATGATTATTGCGCGGTCAAGCTCAATCCGCCTCCAGCGGCACCAGCAAATCCTCGATGCGGCGGGTCATCTGGTCGAAGCGCGATCGATCGATGGCGAACTGCCACGGTGACAGCCGGCCATCCACGGCAACGGCGTCAATCGTGCGCTCGTCCTCCCCGGCGACGTCGCTTTCATCACCCGCGGCTTCGTCCTCTCCGGGGTCAAGCGCTTGCTCGGGGGTGGCGGCCACGCTGAAGTTCAGCCAATGCCTGTCTGCTTCGGAAAACAGTCGCGCCGTGAAATCCAGCCCGTCGCGCGTCCTGAACAGGATCCGGACGACATCGTCCGGCATGGCATCGTTCGGCCGCACGTCGGTCATGTTCAGGCGGGACAGGGAGTTGGCCGTCTGCCTGATCTGCCAGGCGGGCTTGACTTCGCGTTCGACCGGCGCGTCGAGCAGCACCCAGGTGCTGCCTTCGGCATCACCGGGCCTCAGTTCGACGCGCTGACCGTCCGGATGGATCACGCTGACCGCTGCCAGTTCCGTCGCCGGAATATCCATGATCGCGGTCTCGAGCCAGTCCATCACGTCGAGCGGAATGTCCGGCAGCGCACCGGTCAGCCAGCTCCGTTCCTGATTCTCCAGGCGCACGTAGCGCCCGATTCCGGCCTGGTCGGGCTTGCCGACGATAAGCCCCGGGACTTCCTGACCGGGGAAGCGAAGCATCGTGCCTGCGCCCTCCTCATCACCGGGAGAGCCCACGCCGAGTCGGCCATACCAGGCCGGATCGGCAGTGCGTGCCTCGATCTTTCGGGCATCGGCGAGGCCGCGAAGCAGATCGTGCACGCGCGCGAAGTCGGCCTCGTAGTCGAACTTCTCGACGACACGCCAGCGCTCGCGGTCGCGGTGCAAGCTCGCTACCACCTCGCCATCAGGCGCGATTATTTCCAGCGCGGCAACATCGTTGACCCTGTCCCTGATCCCAGGCAGTAGCGGTTCACCCGCCAGCTCCGTGTCCGAGGCATCTCCCGGTCGGTCAACCAGCATCAGGGTTGCGGCCAACACGCCGATGGTAGCGATCGAAAGAAGAATCAGCATCCGTGCGTTCATCACTCGACCCCTCCCTGACGGGCCCGGTGCAGCCGTCGACGTCGCCACGCCATGCCGAGCGCAAACAAGGTCACCAGGGCCGGCATGAGCGCGATATTGAGTACCTTGACCCGCGTACCCATCGCCTCGATGTCTTCGTCCAGCTCGCGCCGGACCTGCCGCAACTGGCGCCGGATCTCGAGCCTTTGCTCCATGAATCGATCCAGCTCGGCCTCCTGCTCGGGCGTCAGAATCGCCAGGTTGGTATCACCGCGCGCCTGCTGCAATTCGGTCAGGCGACGTTCGGTTTCGGCCAGTTCGGATTCCAGCCTTTGCTCGGTCGCGCGCAGATTCCGCTCGGCCTCACGTCTGAGCGAGTCGACCAGTGTAAAGGGCCGGTTGGATGTCGCGCGCGAACGTACGCTGATCAGGTCGGCATTGCCGATGAGATTGTCGATGGCGTTGATGACGAAATCGCCGTTTCCGGCGAACGGGTCGAGCAGCGTGGTGCCGAACAGTTGCTGGCGCTGGACCCAGTAGCGATCGGCCAGCAGGTCGACGTCGGCAACCACGATCGCATTGAGCGGATAGGTCGAGCCTTCACCCTCATCGCCGAGCGCGCGTGGCACATCACCGTTCAGCCGCGCCGCGATCACGTAGTTCTCACCCGTCGGACCGATCTCGGCAAGCAATTCGGAAGGATCCGACATGAACTGGAGCCTGGATCCGTCCATCAGACCTGCCTGATCGCTCGAGCTCAGCAGCGGCTCGAGGCGAAGCGGGCTGTCATCCGACAGCGCCAGCCGGCCCGCGCTGGCAACGTTGACGGCAGTGAGCTCGCCGGTGATCACATCATCGGAGTTCATCTGCTCGCGTGTGATGCCCAGGATTGCGGCATGGCGAACCGGACGTCGGCCCTGCTGAACCGTGACCTGCAGGGCCAGCCCGGCATCGGCCACGAACCGGTCGCCGCTGAACTCGACACCCCATGCCTCGAACAGACGGTCGAGACTGGAAGTACGATCGAGATTCATCGCCGCCATCGGGTCGTTGGGGTTATCCGCCGTCGCGGTCTCCGCATGCGGGTCGACAAAAGTCAGCAAGCGCCCTCCGGCGGCCAGGAATCGTTCGATATCGGCCAGCAGCGCGTCTGACAGCTCTTGCGGATGCACCAGTACCAGCACATCGATGTCTTCGGGCAGACGCTCGTCGCCGGCGCGCAGGGTTTCGACATCGAACATCTCGTGGATCTGGTCGTGGATCGCCCAGGGCTCGCGCTGCTGACCGGTCTGCATGTCGATCCCACCGCTCATGGGCAGACCGCTCAACAGAGCCACGCGCGGCTTGTCCGGGCGGCCGAGCAGGTAGATCATCCGCGCCAGTTCGTACTCCAGGAACGACTCGCGCGCCGGCGAAAGGAAAGGCAGCACCTCCAGACCGTCGATCATGTTGGTGCCGACGATGCCGAGATAGAGGCTGTCGCCGGCCGACCCGACCGGCACCGATTCCAGACCGTACCGGCCGGCCTGGTCCTCGGCCTCGGTAAAGGGTGCCGGATCAATGCGCCGGATGCGAAGGCTGCCGTCGGCACGCTCGGCCATCTCGTCGAGCAACTCCTGAACCCGGCGGGCGAAATTTCGCACCATGGGCAGATCGCTGCTGGCATCCTCGCTGAAATAGAACTCGAGAGTGACCGGCTCATCGAGCGCCTCGAGCAGATTCACCGTTCCAGGGCTGAGCGTATAAAGCCCCTGCTCGGTGAGGTCGGCGCGCATGCCGCGCAGTCCGGCCCCGCTGAGTACGGTAAGCGCTACAAAAAGAATCGCGAGCAGCACCAGACCGCTTACGCTGTAGACGTTCTTCATGGCTCAGTCCGCCTTCTTCAGTTCGAGCACGATGCGATTGGCCAGCAGCCAGAAGCCGATGACCAACGCAAAGTAGATCAGATCGCGCACATCGATGACACCGCGTGAAATCGAGTTGAAATGCACAAGAAAGCTCAGATTGGCAATGCCGTCGACCAACACCTGCGGCAACCACCCGCGGAACAGGTCGAGCACCATCGGCAGACCCGACAGCAGAAAGCCGAAGCAGACCACGACCGACAGGATGAAGGCCACCACCTGGTTGCGCGTGCTGGCAGACAGGGCCGCGCTGATCGCTAGCATGCCCCCGGCCATCAGCCAGCTTCCGATGTAGGCTGCCAGGATGACCCCGTTGTCGGGGTTCCCGAGCATGTTGACGGTAATCCAGATCGGGAAGGTCAGCAGCAGCGAAAGGCCCACGAACAGCCAGGCGGCCACGAACTTGCCTACGACCGCCTCGCCGATCGTCAGTGGCAGGGTCAACAGCAGCTCGACCGTACCGTACTTGCGCTCTTCTGCCCACAGGCGCATGCCCACGGCAGGCACCAGGAACAGGTACAGCCAGGGATGGAAGCGGAAGAAGGGCTCGAGATCGGCAATCTCTCGCTCGTAGAATCCGCCCAGGTAGAAAGTGAATGCGGCGGACATGATCAGAAAGATCACGATGAAGACGTAGGCGACAGGGGTGGCAAAGTAACCGGTCAGTTCCCGCCGCATGATGGTGACCACGTTGGCGCCGTTCATGCTGCCTCCTCACGCGTGATGCTGCGAAACACTTCGTCGAACCGGCCGGGCTCAAGCTGCAGCTGCTGTACCTGCCAGGATGAGGACTCGATGGCCCGGCTGACGGCCTGGAAGAGATTACCCCGGCCGGAAGGAAAGACCGTCACACACGCGTTGCGCACCTCCACTTCGCGCGCCTCGTCGAGCTCGCCAAGGCGGGACGCTGCCCGTTCCGGGTCGTCGACCTGCAGCGTGACCGCATTGTGGTAGCGTGAACGTGCCAGCAACCCCGACGGCGTGTCGTCGGCCAGCAGTCTGCCACGGGCAATGATCATCGCCCGGCCGCACAAGGCATCCACTTCCTCGAGGATATGGGTCGATATGACGATGATCTTGTTGGCCGCCATTTCCCGGATCAGCTGGCGCACCTGGTGCTTCTGATTGGGGTCGAGGCCATCGGTGGGTTCGTCGAGAATCAGTACCGGAGGGTCGTGCAGGATGGCCTGCGCCAGTCCGACCCGGCGCTTGAAGCCTTTCGACAGGGTCTCGATGGTCTGCTGCATGACATCGCCGAGTTCGAGGCGTGCTGCTGCATCGGCCACGCGCTGCTGGCGCTCGACACCGGAATAGCCACGCGCCCCAGCCACGAACTGCAGCAACTGGGCAACCGTCAGCTCTCCGTAGAGCGGTGCGCCTTCCGGCAGGTAGCCGATCAGGCGACGAGCCGCCACCGAGTCTTCGCGGATATCGTGCCCGAACACTTCCGCCGTGCCGGAATCGGGTGTCAGAAAGCCGGTCAGCATTTTCATGGTCGTCGACTTGCCGGCACCGTTGGGACCGAGGAAGCCCAGTACCGTTCCCGGCTCGACTTCGAAGGAAAGGTCGTCGACGGCCAGCAGCGGGCCGAAGCGACGAGTCAGGTTTCTGGCTGCTAGCATCGGTTTGTTCTCAGTCTTCCTGGGATGGTTTCGCGGGTTTGCTGCGCCGACTGTCGCGTTTTGGGCCGGGCAGCACGAATTTCAAGCCCCGGTTCAAGGGCCGCCGAAGCGAAACAACACCATACAGGACTTCCCACCCGGCCCGTAAGCGGTTAGGTTATCGGGCGATATGGAACCCGTCATCCTCGACCGACTGCCCGATGGCCTGCTCGACCGGCCGGCCAACCGCCTCGAAGAGGTGCTCTCGGGCCCGACCCTGATCCACCTGCCCGGTCGCCGGCCGCGCCCCCTGTTCGTCTGCGTACTGCAGCATGGCAACGAGATCTCGGGCTGGGAGGCCGTCAGGCGCCTGCTCAAGGGTCGCTATGCACGCGACCCTCTGCCGCGCAGCCTGGTGCTGTTCATTGCCAATGTGCGTGCCGCCGGACGCAATCGACGCTACCTGTCCGACCAGCCCGACTTCAATCGCTGCTGGCCCGGCTCCGGTACCGAGACCGGATCAATCCATGCACTGTTGGCGGGAGTGACCGAGCACGTCCGCGGTCTCAAGCCCTTCGCCAGCATCGATGTGCACAACAACACCGGCGAGAACCCGCACTACGCCGCCATCAACCACATCAGGCCGCAGCACCTTCGACTCGGCGCCCTGTTTTCACGCACGGTGATCTACTTCAGCCAGCCTCGCGGTGTGCAGTCGATGGCCTTCGGCGAATTCTGCCCGGCCGTTACCCTGGAGTGCGGGCCTCCGAACCGACTCGACGGTGCCGATCACGCGATGAGCTATCTGGCCTCGGTGCTCGATGCCGAGGAGATCAGCGATCGGCTGCCGGCACCCGAAGATATCGAATTGTTCCAGATGGTTGCCACGGTCAACATCGCACCTCAGCACTCCTTCAGTTTCGCGCCCGACGGCTCCGATGTCGTGCTGCGCCAGGACCTCGATCAGCTCAACTTCCGTGAGCTGCCGCCAGGCACCCGGTTCGGCAGCGTCAATACCGACAGCAGCTCGACACTGCTGGTGCGTAGTCATGACGAATCCGACCAGTTCGAGCACTGGTTCGAAACCCGCAATGGGGAAATTCTCACCGGGCGACCCATGATGCCAGCAATGCTCACCACGGACGAACGGGTCATCCGGCAGGACTGTCTGTGCCACCTGCTCGAGCGCATTCCGGCTGGCCTGCCGGCCGACGAGTTCGGGCCGTGGCATGAACTACCGGAGTCGCGACCGTGAGATACTGCCTCAACCGGATGGAACCGACGGTCGTCGACCGCGCGACCGCGCAAGCATTCTGCTGACAGGAGGAGCCTGGAATGAATGTCTTTTCAGCGATGGTGGCGATTGCCTCGATCATCGGCATCGTGGCCATCAGTCGGTACTGGTTCGAGTCGCGCCGCAGCCGTGGCGTTGAAAGCGAGCAACTCGAACGCCTGGAGCGGGAACTGCGCGAGCGGATCGAGACCCTGGAGCGGATCGTGACCGACCAGCGCGAGCAGCTCAAGCGGCAGATCGATGAGCTCTGAGCACGACGGCATGGTCGCGCGGGCCGCGCGCCTGTTTCTGAAGGGCCTGGGCACGATCATTCCGATCGCCCTCACCCTGCTGATCGTCCTCTGGCTGGCGGGCATCGCCGAGCGCGGCATCGGCTCGCTGATCAAGCTGGTGCTGCCGGAACAGTGGTACATCACCGGCATGGGCCTGGTCGGCGGCATCGCCGTGGTCATGGCCATCGGCCTGCTCAGCCAGGTGTGGCTTTTCCGCAAGCTGATCGACCTCGGCGAAGCGATTCTCGACCGCATGCCGGTGATCAAATCGGTCTTCCGCGCCACCAAGGACTTCGTCGAGTATTTTTCGGCCGACAATGCGGAACGCTTCAGCCAGGCAGTATTGGTGCGTCATCCGGACCTGAAGATCGGACTCATGGGCTTCATCACCCGCGAGGACTTCTCGAATCTGCCTTTCGGCGAGGAAGGGGAGGTCGCGGTCTACCTGCCGCTGAGCTACCAGGTGGCCGGCTACATGATCTTCGTGCCGAAGCAATGGTGTGAACCGGTCGACCTGCCCTTCGAGGATGCCCTGCGCCTGATTCTGACTGCGGCCATGTCTCGACGCGGAGGTTAGGAATCTTACGCCGGTCGGCGGCCTGGCACCTTGGCCGGGCTCATACGAAATCGAAGATTTCCAAATCGCCCG
>SR_TP_S13solDRAFT_1000471_pt1 | contig 16594 bp, 15 predicted proteins | sample SodReaTP_S13sol_FD_11159 | JGI IMG/M metagenome (IMG submission 11159)
GGGGCGGCGTACGGTATTCAATACGGACGCCGAGCGGAAGTATTTCCTGTCGCTGCTGGCCGACACACATGCTCGCTTCAACGCGGAGTGGCATGCGTACTGCCTGATGGGCAACCACTATCATCTGCTGCTGCGCACGCCGGAAGCTAACATGCAACGGATCATGCGGCACGTGAACGGTGTCTACACCCAGTATTTCAATCGCTGCGAAGATCTGGACGGGCCGTTGTTCCGGGGGCGTTACAAGGCCGTTCTGGTCGATGCACAGAGCCATTGGCTCGAACTGTCGCGCTACATCCACCGCAATCCTCTTCAGGCGGGGCTGGTTGACGATCTGGCCGATTACCCCTGGTCAAGCTATCGGGCATATGTGGGGCTCGATCCGACACCTGACTGGTTGCAAACCGGGTACGTGCTTGGGGCCATCGGCAAGCGCCGTGTGCATGCCCGATATCGGGCCTATATGGAGGGGGATTCCGGTGAGGCACTGTGCCGTTTCTACGACGGTCGCGGGCCGTCCAGCATCTTGGGCGATGAAGCGTTCCGCCGGCAGGCGCTGGAGGGACGAATGCCGAGCGTTGATGTGCCCGAAGTGGCACGCAACCGTCCGCGGCCGACGCTCGATGACGCGGTGCGGGTGACCTGCGAGGTGTTTGGCGTGGACGAACAGGAGATCTGGACTTCGAGGCGGGGGCGGGGCGTGGGCAGTCCGGCGCGCTCCGTGGTGATGTACGTGTGCCAGGAGGCCTGCGGGATGACGCTTTCGGAGATTGCCGTTGCCTTCGGGTTGGCGAGTTATGCCAGCGCCGGGTCGGCGGTCCGGGCCTTGCGCCGGCGCATGGTTGAGGATGAGGCGTTGAGGGAGAGAGTAAACATGATAATACTAGACCTGACCCCGGCTTGACGCGTTTGCTTGTTTTTTCTATCTGCCGACAATACCATCTAGACATGTAATCTAGACAGGTGTGGGTAATGGCCTCTTCAACTTGGTCCCTCCATGATGCCAAGAACCGCTTCAGTGCGGTGGTTGATGCGGCTTTGCGTGGTGAGCCGCAGTGGGTCACCCGTCGTGGTAAACGGGTGGGTGTCGTATTGTCCGCAGAGATGTTCGAGCGGCTGAAGCAGCTTGAACAGGTGGCTGCGCCCTCGTTCAATTCGGTACTTCTGGACATGCCCCAGGATGACCAACCGTTCGAGCGCCTCCCGCTACGTCAGCGCGATGTGGAGTTCTGATGTATCTGCTGGATACGGTTGTCCTGTCCGAGTTGCGCCGCAAGGAAAGAGACCCGGGGGTTGTCGACTGGGTGGCCGCACAGCGTTCCACAGATCTTTTCCTGAGCGTTGTGACCATCGGGGAGGTCGAGCGCGGTATCATGCGTCAGCAGACAAAGAATGCGGTGTTCGCTTCTGCTTTGGCAGAGTGGCTGGACATTGTTCTGAAGTTCTACTCGGACCGGATTCTGCCTGTTGACACAGCGGTGGCCCGTCGTTGGGGCCGGCTCTCCGCGGAGCTGGGCAATGACGGAGCTGAATTGCTGATCAGCGCTACTGCGCATGAATATGGCCTAACCGTAGTGACTCGAAATGTTCGCCACTTTGAGCCAACTGGCGTTCAGGTGGTAAACCCATTTTCGGTCTGAATTCCGGGCTTGAACCATAAAAAATGGACGATTCATGAATACATGGACTCCCCCTTGTATATCCTCTCTTTGTACCTACGCCTGTAAACCAGGCGTTTCTGCCAAACCATGAGTCCCAGGCGCTCCGGTGGTGTGCTCAAGGAGCATGCCGGGTTCCTTAATGTCACCCTTCATGTGATCGACTGGTTTATTGTCGCATTCTGTGGCTGGTTATCACATTGGCTGTATTTGGGAGTTCCTTCCCTAGACGATCATTATGAAGCGGCATTGCTTATCGGTGCGCTGCTCGCTGCGCTCGTATTTCAGCGATTTAACCTCTATCGCCCCTGGAGGGGAGCCTCCCTCTGGGAAGAGTTGCGACTTATCACCGCGGCCTGGGTCTTTGTCTTCACAGCCTTGGTCGCGATCGCCTTTTTTACCAAGATGGGTGAGAGCTATTCCCGTGGTTGGGCCTTGATCTGGGCGACGAGTACGTGGTTTGTCTTGCTCGCGAGTCGGTTCATCCTTAGGAATATTTTGAACAGCTTGCGTGCTCGTGGTTACAACTATCGGCGCATCGTCATCGTCGGCGCAACGGGAGCCGGTAGGCAGGTTGCCGAGCGTATCAAGGCAGCGCCATGGCTTGGCCTCAAAATCATCGGGTTCTTCTGTGATCGAGAGGGTCTCAAGGGCACCTCACCTTGTGGCTACCCCATGTTGGGCAGGGTTTCAGAACTGGCCGAATTCGTTCGAAAAGAAGATGTCGACCAGATCTGGATTGCGATGCCTTTGCAAGAGGCAGACCGTCTTCAGGATGTATTACATTCATTGCGCAATGAAACCGTTGATATCCGATTCGTGCCGGATCTGTTTGGTCTCCGTCTCTTGAATCATTCAGTCACAGACGTAGCTGGCCTGCCCGTCATGAATCTCTCGGTTTCCCCCATGGAGGGGGTAAACAGATTCGTCAAGGCCATTGAAGACAGGGTGCTCTCGCTGTTGATCCTGATTCTGATCAGCCCCTTGCTGGTCGCAATTGCCATCGGCGTGAAGCTCAGTTCGCCGGGGCCTGTGTTGTTCAAGCAGAAACGCCATGGCTGGGACGGCCGTGAGATCAGGGTGTATAAATTCCGCAGCATGGTGTTGCACCAGGAGGCGGATGGGCAGGTCACCCAGGCGTCCAAGGCGGATCCTCGGGTTACGCGCTTCGGGGCCTTCTTGCGACGGACCAGCCTGGATGAGTTACCCCAGTTCTTTAATGTGCTCCAGGGCCGGATGTCGATTGTCGGGCCCCGTCCCCATGCGCTCGCACATAACGAGTACTACAAGGAGCATATTGATTACTACATGCTTCGGCACAAGGTGAAGCCCGGCATTACAGGGTGGGCTCAGGTCAACGGCTACCGTGGTGAGACGGATACGCTGGAGAAGATGCAGAAGCGGGTGGAGTATGACCTGTATTACATCGAGAACTGGTCGTTGTGGTTTGATTTGAAGATCATTTTTTTGACGGTTTTTAAGGGGTTTGTGGGGAGGAATGCATATTGAAGGCGGTGCTTGGTGCTTGGTGATTTGTACTTTGTGACAGCCAAGTACCAAGCACCAAGCACCAAGCACCAAGCACCAAGCACCAAGCACTACCTTACAACCTATACGGCACCCGTATCCCCGGGGTGTCGGAAGGAAAATCCTTCGTGTCGCGGGTCACCAGGAGCGCGTGACTGCATTCGGCTGTGGCGAGGATGATGGCGTCCGGGAGTCTGAGGCGGTTGGTGCGTCGGAGTATGACCGCTGTTTCGGCAACCTGTGCGTCGATCGGTACCACATCGAAAGTGGCAAGGAAGCCGCGTACCAATTGCTCTTCCTGGTCGTCCCGGCAGCCTGCCATGACTTCCATCCAGGTGATCTGGCTGATCAACCGTTGGTTGTAACGATTCAATTCCTCGGCAGCCTGGGGAAGTCCATTGAGGTAGTCCACCAGTATGTTGGTGTCGAAGACCGCCTTCATCGAGTCCACTCATCCCTGAGTGTGTCCTGATACTGAATTCCTTCCTCCCGCCCCTCCCATAGGCCGAATGCGGGTGATTCTTTATCGGGTGCCGGGCGGGCGTGGAGGTATGCCCGGACGGCGCGCCGGATGGCCTCAGCCTGGGAGATTTTCTCCCGCTTGGCCAGAGCCTTGATGGCCTGGAGTTCTTCGTCGGGAAGATCGACTACAGTGCGCATGGCAAACTCCGATGTGATATCAGATGACGATAGCAGATGTTGGTTGTGCTTGGTACTTGGTGCTTCGTACTTTGTGGGCTGATGGGTTGTATCCTTCGCAGAGCACCAAGCACCAAGCACCAAGCACCAAGCACCAAGCACCAAGCACAAACCCTACCCTTCTCCCCGGGTCACGTTAATGGCCCATCCCATGCCCATCCAGATAATCGCGGCAATCCACCCGCTGGTGATACTCATGGTCGACATGATGGGCCAGAAGGTGGCCAGGAAGAGGGCTATGGCGAAGCCCGCGGTCATGGCTTGTCGTGGGATGGCCTTGAGGAAGTGCCACAAGATCAATGCCAGCATCGTGCTGAAGAGCAATACCCCGATCAGCCCGCCTTCCGCCAGGATTTCGACATAGGTGTTGTGCGGGTGTGAGCAGAACCAGCCTTCAATGCTTGGGTCTTGGGTTACATCTTTGCAGATAGGGCGATAATTTTTGATGCCGACCCCTGTCCAGGGGGCGTCTCTCCAGAGCATCAGGGCGTTGCCGTAAACTAGGCCGTAGGGAGATTCGTTGAAATTGCCAATCGTGCTCGCGGTGCTCCCAATGGTCCGCTCGACCATCTTGGGTTGTGTGGCAAGTGCCCCGGCGATGGCGATTGCCAGCAGGGCGCCACCCAAAAGGATCCAGAGACGTCCTCGTTTCTGGGTCATGATCAAGGCCAGGATCACGATGCCACTGCCCAGCAGGAAGCTCATGAAGGCCACACGCTCTCCTGTCAGGAACATGAAGGCGGCGCCGATAGAAAGTGCGGCCAGCAGCGTGATGTTCCTTGTCAGGTCGTTTTTCAGGTGCTGGCTGAAATAGAGTGCGGCCAGAGCGATGAAGATGATCCGTAGCGTATAAGTGCCAGGAACCGGGCGGTCAAAGGGCCCCGTGAGGCGGGTCGTGCTGTGCGGCGCTTTTCCGAAAATGTCGGATCCCGTGAAGTACTGAAGCAGGCTGTCGGCAATGATGAAGACCACGATCGCTGCGATCGTTACTTCGAACCAGCGCCTGAGTTCCGGGCTTGCGAACACCCAGTAGGCCAACGCGGCGGCGAACAGGGGCCAGCGGATGAAGAACAGGGAATGGGGCAGGGCGATCTCGGGGTGGACAGCCATGGGGGCCGAGATCAGGGTGAGGTAGGCCGTGAATACCAGGGCGGCGATGAACCAGGGTTCCTTGACCCAAGCCCATTCCTTTGTCCGGTAGCTCCTGACCAGAAAAAGCACGCCTACGAGTACCACCGCCAGCTCCGCCAGGGAGCGGGAGAACATGATGGCGATGGGCATCAGGACGATGGCGGCCTTGGCAAGCAGACTGGCGGCCTGGTGTTCTGGGATATGGGCAGTGTGGGTCATTTTCGGTGTCTGTTTGACTTGTTGTCGCCTGGATTAACCATTTTTCACGTGCTGATTGTATGCTGTTTGGCAGGTTCAAAACCAAACCGATGCACAAGGAGCGTTGTTTGTGATTCCCGTGATTCTCTCTGGCGGTTCCGGTACCCGTCTCTGGCCCTTGTCCCGTGAGCTCTATCCCAAGCAGTTTCTGCCCCTGACCGGCGGGGATCTGAGCCTGTTGCAGGCGACGGTGGAGCGGATCGCCGGGTTTCCCGGTGCCCGGGCGCCCCTGGTGGTCTGCAATGAGGCGCACCGCTTCCTGGTGGCGGAGCAGATGCGCCAGTTGGAGCTTGAGCCCGAGGCGATCCTGCTCGAACCCGTGGGGCGCAATACCGCACCGGCGGTGGCCCTGGCGGCGCTGTCGCAGCCGGACCCGGAGTCGGTGTTGCTGGTGATGCCGGCGGACCATGTCATCCGGGATATCGCCGCGTTTCACCGGGCCCTGTCCATCGGGCTGGAGCAGGCCCGGAGCGGTGCGCTGGTGACCTTTGGTGTGGTGCCCCAGTCGGCCCATACGGGGTATGGGTATATTCGCGCTGATCGCGCGGGAGCTTCGTCCTTGGTGCTTGGTGCTTCGGAGAAGAACACAAAGCACAAAGCACAAAGCACGAAGGACAGTTCCGCCTTTCCCGTTCTCAGCTTTATCGAAAAACCCGACCAGGCCACCGCCGAATCCTATCTCGCCTCCGGCGATTATTTCTGGAACAGCGGCATGTTCCTGTTCAAGGCCTCCGCCTATCTGGCCGAGATGGAGCGTCACGCGCCGGATATCCTTGAGTCCTGCCGTGCGGCGCTCAAGGGGGCGCAGCGGGACCGGGATTTCCTGCGTCTGGACGAGGAGGCCTTCAGCAACTGTCGTTCGGATTCCATTGACTATGCGGTCATGGAGCGCACGGACCGCGCCATGGTGGTGCCCCTGGACGCGGGCTGGAATGACGTGGGCTCCTGGGACTCGCTCTGGGAGGTAGGCGAGCGGGATGCCCAGGGCAACGTATTCAAGGGGGACGTGGTCACGGAAGGGGTGCGCAACACCTACATCCACGCCCAGCAGCGGCTGGTGGCCGCGGTGGGGTTGGAGGACCTGGTGATCGTCGAGACCGGGGATGCGGTGCTGGTGATGGACAGGGCCCGCACCCAGGACGTGAAGCAGATCGTTGCCCGGCTGCGCGAGGCGGGCCGGGACGAGGCCCAGGTGCACCGCCGTGTTGCCAGGCCCTGGGGGACCTACGAGTGCATCGACGGGGCCGACCGCTTCCAGGTCAAGCGCATCACCGTGAAACCTGGCGAGAAGCTGTCGCTGCAGATGCATCACCACCGGGCGGAGCACTGGGTGGTGGTGCGGGGGACGGCGCGTATCACCCGGGGGGAGGAGGTGTTCGTGCTCAGCGAGAACGAGTCCACCTACATCCCGCTGGGGGTCAAGCATCGCCTGGAGAACCCGGGGCGTATCCCGCTGGAGCTGATCGAGGTGCAGTCGGGGGCGTATCTGGGGGAGGACGATATCGTGCGCTTCGAGGATACGTACGGGCGTTCTTAGGAACCCGGCCCTCCAAGGGTAATGGGATCAATGTGGCGGCCATCCTGGACGACGCGCTTCCGAATCACATCACGCTATTCGATCTGGCAGTTGATCCGCCAGCCCTGTGGGATGAGCAGCGCGAGAGAGTCGGGCTCTGAGGTGGAGATACCACCTCAGCTCAACATGCCCTTGAGATCTTTGAGCATCAGGAAGAGGTGATAAGGATCGGTCGGACTGGGCTCGAATTCCCAGGACTCGTACCACTGCCGCGCTGCGTCGTCCTTGGCATGTACCAGCAGGCAGCGGATACCGGCGATGTCGGCGGCCTGCGCCGTGCGCAGCAGCGCATCCTTGAGCAATGCCTGGCCCAGGCCTTTGCGTTGATGGTCCTTGTCCACCGCGAGCCGGGCCAGGATCATGACCGGTACTGGGTGACGCGCTAGCCCCTTCATCACCCTCGACGGAGCGGCTTCCGGATCGACGCTGCCGACGGCGAGGCTGTAGAGGCCGACCACCACGTCACCTTGGCAGCAGACGTAGGTCTGCGCGCTGTTGGCCTTCTGGTTGACGAGCGCGTAGCGCTGCAGGAACTGGTTCAGCGCGGCTTGGTCGCAGTCGAACGCATCGACTTGATCCGTTGCTGCAAGCTTGCGAACGGGTGCATAGGGCGACGCCATGGCGTCGCCGGTCAACCCAGCACCCCGGGCTCACGCAGCAGCTTCTTCAGGCGCGGCTTGCTTTGCACCGGACGATCCAGCGCTTCCTGGAACGCCTGCCACTGCGCCTCGTCCAGTACGAACTGGCGACGGTCCGCCAGCGTCTGCGCGGCAGCCGTCACGCCCGCGTCGAGCAGGAACTCGCTGACGTTCTTGTGGCAGGCGCGCGCGGCTTCCTGCAGCAGTTGCTTGACCGGCGTGCTTGCACGGACGTCAATGCGCTCGGTCTTGGGAAGATTCAGCGTGCTCATGAACTGCCCCTCCGGACTTTGGATGCCTCCATTGTAGTTGTCCGGACAGTGTACTGACAAGTTGTTTCTTGTCTCGACCCTCAGCCATGCACGTGCGTCCGTTGCCATGTGTCGTTAGTGGTCGACAACTACCGACGAAACGCAACGACGGTGTTTCCTTCTCCACCCAATGCTGCCATCCAACCGCTTGATTCGTCCGCGCGTAACCCAGTGATTTGTCAGTGTTGACCTCGCGGCCTTTGCGGATTTCGGCCCTGTTTCCAGGGGCGAGGCCGGAGAGAAAAACAGACGTGAGAGAGTGGAAGGTGGCCTTGAGCGGGCCCTCGGGCTGATCGGTGAAGTCCGCAGGCTTCCGCAGGAGTCCCCGCGAACACGCGGGAACCGGCGCGAGCGGGCAATAAAAAAGGCCAACAGCGAACTGTTGACCTTTTGGTATTGGTGGAGCGGATGGGAGTCGAACCCACGACCTCAGCAGTGCGATTGCTGCGCTCTCCCAACTGAGCTACCGCCCCGAACAAGCGTCGTATTGTACTGGCGGGGCTAGGGCAAGGCTAGCCCGGGTTTTCAGTGGCAATGCCTGTGGCACGTGAATTGGCCGCTGGACCCTTTTCGGGCCTACTCACTCCCGGTCGTTTTCTCCATTTCTTGCAACTGTGCCGCCTTGAGCCCGGCCCTGGCAAGAAAGCCGGAGCGGGTCTCGTGGGCGCGGGCGGCAGCTGCGTCGATGGCGCGCAGGACCCTTTTGGGGATAGTGATATTGATGCGCTGGGCAGGGCCCTGAATGCGGCTCATGTCGATGTCCACCATGGCCCTGATCCAGTCCTTGTAGGCGGGGTTGTTGAGCTGCATCTCAATGCTGCTGGGTTCGGGCAGGGACTCGCCGGCATCGATCAGGGCTTCCAGATGCATGAGGATGGCTTCCTCGGCATTCTCGATCGCTTCGTCTAGCGTATCGCCTGCGGAATAGCACCCAGGAAGATCTGGGACTACCACGCTGTAGGCTGTGGAATTTGATCCGGGTTCGATCAGGATGGGGTATCGCATGGACTTATCTCAGACCTGCCTGTTTGCGGATGGCCATGACAAGACCCTTGCCAAGATCTTTCTTGGGGTGGGGTATGGTCAGTACGGCGCCGGGGCGATCGGGGTGGGCAAACTGGTGATGACTGCCGCGTACGCGTACCTCAACCCAGCCCGCTTCCTTGAGCTCCTTGATCAGCGTCCTGCTGTCCATGGTGTGTATCGTACATCCGATGGGTCGATGGCTCAATGTGTTGAATGCGTTGGGATAATCCCTGGTCGAATTGTGGTGGTAGATGAGGTTCCGCTTTTCGCGGCGGGGTCGCCGCTCCTACCGTGGGCTGTGTCCGTCTGCCTGTTGTGGCGCATGCATTCGACCGGAGGGTCGGGCTCCGGCAAAACCCATACCCTGCAGGGCTCAGCCCTTTGGGTGAATGCAGGTCAGGAGCCTTCCGCCAGGCCCGGGGTGAATATCGCGTCAGCCGCTGTGCCGCAGGATCAGCCCCCCCAGGGGCGGCAGGGTCAGGACGATGGAGTGGGGGTGGCCCATCCAGGGGATGTCCTCGCTCTGGGCGGCGGGCTGGCCCAGGTTGCTGCCGCCGTAGTGGCTGGAGTCGGAGTTGAGGACCACCTGGTAGCGGCCGGGGCGGGGCACGCCCAGGCGGTAGCCCTCCCGGGGCACGGGGGTGAAGCTCAGGGCCACCACCATCAGTTCATCGTCGTCCTTGCGCAGGAAGCTCAGCACCGACTGGGCGGCGTCGTGGCAGTCGATCCACTCGAAGCCCTGCCAGTCGAAGTCGTGCTGGTGCAGGGCGGGGTGGTCCCGGTACAGACGGTTGAGGTCGCCCACCAGGTGCTGCATGCCCTGGTGCAGGGGGTAGTCGAGCACGTACCAGTCCAGCTGGTTCGCGGCATCCCATTCATCCCCCTGGCCGAACTCGCTGCCCATGAACAGCAGCTTCTTGCCGGGGTAGGCCCACATGTAGGTGTACAGCAGGCGCAGGTTGGCGAAGCGCTGCCACTCGTCGCCGGGCATGCGGTAGAGCAGGGAGCGTTTGCCGTGCACCACCTCGTCGTGGGAGAAGGGCAGGACGAAGTTCTCCGTGAAGGCGTACAGCAGGCCGAAGGTGAGCTGGTCGTGGTGGTAGTGGCGGTGGATGGGGTCCTTCTTGAAGTACTCCAGGGTGTCGTGCATCCAGCCCATGTTCCACTTCATGGAGAAACCCAGGCCGCCCAGCCAGGTGGGGCGGGTGACCTGGGGCCAGGAGGTGGATTCCTCGGCGATGATCAGGGCGCCGGGGTGCTGGCCCTGGACCACGTTGTTGAGTTCCCGGATGAAGTCGATGGCCTCCAGGTTCTCGTTGCCGCCGTAGCGGTTGGGTTCCCAGTCGCCGGGTTCGCGCGAGTAGTCGAGGTAGAGCATGGAGGCGACCGCGTCCACCCGCAGGCCGTCGATGTGGAATTCCTCCACCCAGTACAGGGCGCTGGACACCAGGAAGTTGCGCACCTCGTTGCGGCCGTAGTTGAAGATCAGGGTGCCCCAGTCCCGGTGCTCGCCCTTGCGCGGGTCCTCGTGTTCGTACAGGGCCGTGCCGTCGAAGCGGGCCAGGGCGTGGCGGTCCTTGGGGAAGTGGCCGGGGGCCCAGTCCAGGATCACGCCAATGTCATTGGCGTGACAGTGATCCACGAAATAGCGGAAGTCTTCGGGGGTGCCGAAGCGGCTGGTGGGGGCGTAGTAGCCGGTGGTCTGATAGCCCCAGGAGGCGTCGAAGGGGTGCTCGGTGACGGGCAGCAGTTCGATGTGGGTGAACCCGAGCTGCTTCACGTAGTCCACAAGGGCATGGGCCAGTTCACGGTAGCCGAGAAACTCCCCCTCCGGTCCCCGCCGCCAGGAACCCAGGTGCACCTCGTAGATGGACATGGGGCGGTGCAGCCAGGCGTCGCCGTGGCGCCGGGCAAGCCACTCGCCGTCCTGCCAGTCGTAGTCGGCGGGCGCGGGCACCACGCCGGCGGTCTTGGGGCGCAGTTCGAAGTTCTGGCCGTAGGGGTCGGTCTTGACCATGATCTCGCCACTGTCGCGGTTGCGGATCTCGTACTTGTACAGGCAGCCGGGTTCGAGCCCGGGGATGAACAGCTCCCAGATGCCGCTGCCGCCGCGCACCCGCATGGGGTGGCAGCGTCCGTCCCAGCGGTTGAAGTCGCCCACCACGCTGACCCGTTCCGCACCGGGGGCCCAGACGGTGAAGCGCACGCCGTCCACCTCGCCCACGGACTGAACATGGGCCCCCATGAGGCGCCAGGCATGCCAGTGACGACCCTCGTTGAACAGGTGGATGTCGAAGTCGGAGAGCAGGGGCTCGAAGCCGTAGGGGTCCCAGGCCACGTGTTCGTGGCCGTGGCCGTCGCTCCAGCGGATTCGATAGGGGCGGGGCAGTGCATCGCCGCGCCATTCGAACAGGTCCGTGCCCTCCAGGCGTTCCATGGGGGCGTCGCCGGCCTCCACCACCCAGGCCTCGGCGGCCTGGGGCAGGAAGCTGCGCACCAGGAACTCGCCGCCGATCTCGTGGTATCCCAGGACCGAAAAGGGGTCATGATGACGGGCATCAAGAATCCGGCGGATCTCTGATGGGATCATGGACTTTTCCTGAACCTTCATGTTGGCTCCCAAGGACCCTGTCGTCTCATGTTAAATGTAATAGAATCGCAAAAAAGGATGTGCATCATGCGCGATCACGCACCGGCCGTTCTGGCTCGTTCCTGTCGTCAGCTTAACATGTCGACGATGACAAGATGCCGGCTCACTCAAAGGAGCATCGAAGAGGCATGAAACCCCAATCCCAGCGTTTCGTCAGCCGCATCACCCGCGACACCCTGGCCCTGATCCTCGCCGGCGGTCGAGGCTCCCGACTCAAGCAGCTGACCATGTGGCGTGCCAAACCCGCGGTGCCCTTCGGCGGCAAGTTTCGCATCATCGATTTCCCGCTCTCCAACTGCATCAATTCGGGCATCCGCCAGGTGGGCGTGCTGACCCAGTACAAGGCCCATTCCCTGATCCAGCACATCCAGCGGGGCTGGGGCTTCCTGCGCGGCGAGTTCGGCGAGTTCATCGAACTGCTGCCGGCCCAGCAGCGCATCGAGACCTCCTGGTACGAGGGCACCGCGGACGCGGTCTACCAGAACCTGGACATCATCCGCCAGCACGAGCCCAGCTACGTGCTCATCCTGGCCGGCGACCACATCTACAAGATGGACTACGGCGACATGATCGCCTACCACGTGGAGTCCGGCGCGGACATGACCGTGGGCTGTCTTGAAGTAGGCCTCGATACCGCCAGGGCCTTCGGCGTGATGGCCGTGGATGCGGACGGACGCGTGCGCCAGTTCGCCGAGAAGCCGGAGAACCCGGCGCCCATGCCGGGCCGCCCGGACACGGCGCTGGCCTCCATGGGTATCTACGTGTTCAACACCCAGTTCCTGTTCGAGCAGCTGATCAAGGACGCCGACACCCCGGGCTCCAGCCACGACTTCGGCAAGGACATCATCCCCAGCGTGATCCAGCGCTACCGGGTGATGGCCTACCCGTTCCGCGACACCCAGACCGGCAGCCAGGCCTACTGGCGGGACGTGGGGACCATCGACGCCTACTGGGCCTCGAACCTGGAGCTGATCGGCGTCACCCCGGAACTCAACCTCTACGACATGGACTGGCCCATCTGGACCTACCAGGAGCAGCTGCCGCCGGCCAAGTTCGTGTTCGACGACGAGGACCGCCGCGGCATGGCGGTGGATTCCATGGTCTCGGGCGGCTGCATCATCTCCGGCTCCCTGGTGCGTCACTCCCTGTTGTTCTCCAATGTCATCGTGAACTCCTACGCCGAGGTGCACGATTCCGTGGTGCTGCCCAACGTGGAGGTGGGCCGTTACTGCCGCATCCACAAGGCGGTGATCGACAAGGGCTGCCGGATCCCCGAGGGCACGGTCATCGGCGAGGACCCGGAAGAAGATGCCCGTCGCTTCTACGTCTCCCCCGGCGGCGTGGTGGTGGTGACCCCGGAGATGCTCGGCAACGCCACGCGCTATGTGCGCTGAGCGCGCGCGGGGAGGCAAGCCCGCGCCGCTCAGGGTGGTGCTGTGCTGGCACATGCACCAGCCTCAGTATCGGGACGTGCAGGCACGTCGCTACGCCCTGCCGTGGACCTACCTGCACGCCATCAAGGACTACGTGGACATGGTCGCCCACCTGGAGGCGGCCCCCGGCGCGCGGGTGGTGGTCAACTTCGCCCCGGTGCTGCTGGAACAGATCGACGACTACGCCCGGCAGGTGCATGACAACCTCGATCATGGCGCCGAGATCCGTGACCCGCTGCTCGCGGCGCTCGCCGCCGAGACCCCGCCCGCCGGCGAGGCCGAGCGCCTGCAGCTTGCCGAGGCCTGTCTCAAGGCCAACCAGAAACACCTGATCGAACCCTATCCCGACTACCGCATGCTCACCCAGATGGTGCACTGGCTGCGGGAGCATCCGGCGGGGCTTGCCTACCAGTCCGAGGGCTTTTTCGCCGACCTGGTCACCTGGTACCACCTGGCCTGGCTGGGGGAGACGGTGCGCCGGGAAGACGGGCGTGTGCGTGCCCTGATGGAGAAGGGGCGGGGGTTCGATCTGCACGACCGCCGCACCCTGCTCACGGTGATCGGCGAGATCCTGGCATCGGTCCTGCCCCGCTACCGCAAGCTGGCGGAGGCGGGGCGCGTGGAACTGGCCTTCAGCCCCTACGCCCATCCCATCGTGCCCCTGCTGCTGGACCTGCGCGCCGCCCGGGAGTCACTGCCCGAGGCTCCCCTGCCCGCCGCAAAGGCCTATCCGGGGGGCGAGGAGCGGGTGCGCTGGCATCTGGATCGGGGCATGGCGGTCTTCGAACGCTATTTCGGCCGCAAGCCCCTGGGTTGCTGGCCTTCGGAGGGTGGTCTGAGTACCGCCACGGTGCGCCTGCTCTCCGAGCACGGCATCCGCTGGACCGCCAGCGGCGAGACCGTGCTGGCCAACAGCCTGCGCGAGGCCGGCGCCCTGGAGGAGGGCGAGGACCGCCGCTGGCTGCACCGTCCCTACCGGGTGGAAAAGTCGGACACCGCCTGCTTCTTCCGCGACGATGGCCTCTCGGATGCCATCGGCTTCAAGTACGCCGACTGGCACGCGGACGACGCCGTGGGGGAGTTCGTGCACCACCTGGAGACCATCGCCGCCCGGGGTGTCGAGCCCGACACGGTGGTCTCCGTGATCCTGGACGGGGAAAACGCCTGGGAGTACTACCCCGCCAACGGCTATCATTTCCTGACCGCCCTGTACGCGCGCCTGTCGGATCATCCGCTCATCGAGATGACCACCTTTGCCGACTGTGTGCAGGCCATTCCCGCGCCCCGCGCCCTGTCCAGACTGGTGGCCGGCAGCTGGGTGTATGGCACCTTCTCCACCTGGATCGGCGACAAGGACAAGAACCGGGGCTGGGAACTGCTCATCGAGGCCAAGCAGCACCTGGACACGGCGATCCGCGCAGGGCGTCTGGGCGGTGAACGCCTGCAACAGGCCCTGGAACAGCTGGCCATCTGCGAGGGCTCGGACTGGTGCTGGTGGTTCGGCGACTACAACCCGGCCGTCGCGGTGAGCGATTTCGAGCGCCTCTACAGGCATCACCTGGCGGTGCTCTACGAACTCATGGGCGAGCCGGTGCCCGAGGTCCTGTCCAGGGTATTGACCCATGGCGGCGGTCATCCTGCTGCGGGCGGCACCATGCGCCGGGGCAGTGAAGGTCATCAATGAGACATTCAAGGAACGGATGTTCACAACTTTGGAGGTCGTGTGTCACAGGAACCCAGTGAAGGCCGCTCACCCCTGGACCAGCGTCGCGCCGGCGTGCTGCTCCATCCCACCTCCCTCCCGGGTCCGGGCGATGTGGGCACCCTGGGCCCGGATGCCCTGCGTTTCCTGGAGTTCCTCGCTGCCAGCGGCATGAGCGTCTGGCAGATGCTGCCCCTGTCCCAGCCCCACGACGGCGGCTCCCCTTACCAGTGCATGTCGGTCAATGCCGGCAACATCGATCTCATCTGCCAGCGTTCCCTGGTGGACTGGGGCTGGCTGGACGCGGTGGCGGAGAGCCGGGGCCGACGCAACCCGTTCCACTGCGAGCCCCTGCGCCTGGCGCGTGAGGGTTTTCTGGCCCGCGCCACGGATGCCGAGCACGAGTTATATCGGGAGTTCGTCCAGCGCCATGGCCACTGGCTGGAGGACTACGCCCTTTATCTGGCCCTGAAACAGGAGCACGGCGGCGCCCCCTGGTGGGCCTGGGATGAACCCCTGCGCGACCGGCACCTGGGCGCGCTGCGTCAGACCCGGGAACGGCTGGACGAGGTGCTGGATCAGTACCGCTTCGACCAGTTCGTGTTCTACCGCCAGTGGGGGCAGCTCAGGCAGGCCGCCCGGGCGCGGGGCATCCTGCTGTTCGGCGACATGCCCATCTTCGTGGCCCACGACAGCGCCGATGTCTGGGCCCACCGCCACCTGTTCGACCTGGACCACGATGGCCAGCCGGTGAGCGTTGCGGGCGTGCCGCCGGACTACTTCTCCGAGACCGGCCAGCGCTGGGGCAATCCCCACTATGACTGGGCGCCCATGGAGGCCGACGGCTTCCAGTGGTGGATCGAGCGCATCGCCGCCCAGCTGGAACTGGTGGACCTGATCCGCATCGACCATTTCCGTGGTTTCGAGGCCTTCTGGTCCATTCCCGCCGAAGAGCCCACGGCCATCAACGGGCAGTGGGTGCAGGCCCCCGGCGAGGCCCTGTTCCGTGCCCTGAAACAGCGCTTCGGCAGGCTGCCCCTGGTGGCCGAGGATCTGGGCGTGATCACCCCCGAGGTGGAGGCCCTGCGGGACGGCTTCGACCTGCCGGGCATGAAGATCCTGCAGTTCGCCTTCGAGGGCGGACCGGACAATCCCTACCTGCCTCACAACCACGTGGAAAACTGCGTGGTCTACACCGGCACCCACGACAACGACACCACCCTGGGTTGGTTCGAGGCCTGCAACCCGGGCCTGCAGGCCCACGTGCTCGACTACCTGGGCCAGCCCGCCGAGCCCATGCCCTGGCCCCTGGTACGCAGCGCGCTGTCCTCCGTGGCCCGGCTCGCCGTGGTGCCGCTGCAGGACCTGCTCGCCCTGGACGGCGAGCACCGCATGAACGTCCCCGGCACCACCGAGGGCAACTGGAACTGGCGCTTTTCGTGGGATCAGTTCGAGGAAGGTCTGGCGGAGAAGGTGCGGGGGATGGTGGAGATGTATGGACGGGCATGAAGCACGGAGGAAGTGCGGAGGAAGTGCGAAGTGTGAATTGGGAAGTGCGAAGTTAAGGCCTTTACTTCCTACTTCCCAATTCACCCTTCGTACTTCCCTTACGGTATCGCCACCATCCCATAGCCCTGTTGCTGGAACCCGATCAGGGTGATGAAGGTGTTGTTCACCACGTTCACCTCCTCCAGCACGCCGTCGGCGGGCACCTCGAAGCGGTCCATGGCGACCTTGCAGGCCTCGATGCGGATGTCCCTGGCGTGCAGGTCCGCGATGGCCCTGGCGATCTCCTCGGCCACGATCTGGTCGGCCAGGTCGATGGGGCTGCGGTCACGGCGCAGGTAACGCACCGAACCGCCGCGCATGGCCACCACGATGCGACGTTCAAGCCCCATGGCCTTGAGATCATCGTCCATCTGCGCCACCAGTTGCAGGTAACGCAGCACCGTGCGCGGCTCCCCGTGGCTCAGGTCCACCAGGCC
>SR_TP_S13solDRAFT_1000472_pt1 | contig 16584 bp, 17 predicted proteins | sample SodReaTP_S13sol_FD_11159 | JGI IMG/M metagenome (IMG submission 11159)
AGGACGCGAGCCTGCGACGCCTGCCCCTGATCCTGCTGGATGAGGGCGCGGCGGGTCCGGCCCAGGACGTCTGGCTGCGTGCCGGCTATTCTGCCGTGCTGGGGGCGCCGCCGGACAAGACCCTGCTGTTCAACGCCCTGCACGCGGCACAAAGTGCGACGGAGCCCGCGGAAAACGTGGTCTCCCTGGCCGACCATTATCGCAGCCGTGCCGGCGGTGTCCGTGCCCTGCGCATCCTGGTGGCCGAGGACAACACGGTCAACCAGCAGGTCATCTCGGGCATCCTCGAGCGGGCCGGCCACAAGGTGACGGTGGTCGGCAACGGCGAGGCGGCGCTGGACCTGCTGTCCGCCCGGGCGCGGGATTTCGATCTCATGATCCTGGACATGAACATGCCCGTGATGGGCGGGCTGGATGTGCTCAAGGCCAGGGGCTTCATGGCCGAGGAGGCCAGGTTGCCGGCCATCGTGCTGACGGCCGATGCCACCACGGAGGCCCTGGTGGCCTGCCGCGAGGCAGGCGCCGAGGCCTACCTGACCAAGCCGCTGGACGCCCGGCGCCTGCTGGACACGGTGGCGGGGCTGGCCCTGCAGGGCGCCACGAGACCTGCAACCCTGGAGACGCGGCCCGAGCCAGCCGCGCCACAAACTGCGACAAAGGAGGTCGATGTGCTCAATTCGGAAGTCCTGGACAGCCTGGTGCGCCTCGGTTCGGGGCCGGTGTTCCTGATGGATCTGCTGGATGGTTTCCGGCGTGATGGCGAGCAACAGCTTGCCGACCTGCGTCAGGCGGTCACCATGAACGATTACCCGCGCATGCGCGACGCCCTACATGCCCTCAAGGGCAGCGCCGGGGAGATGGGTGGCGCCCTGCTGGTGCGCCTGTGCCAGGCGGCGGAGGGGCTCAAGCCCTATGAACTGGGCACGGACAAGCCTGCCACCTACGTGACCCACATCGAACAGGCCTTCCGCGAGACCTGTGCCGGGGTGGACGCCTACCTGCGCCGCCGGCGCGGCGATGCCGATGCGCTGACCTGAGCCGCGCCTGCAGCGATTGCAGGTGCGGTGCCTGCTCAGGACCCGCCCTAGCCCGCATATCTCACCGGTCGGACACCGGCGGGCGTGCAACAGGTTGATACATCAGTGAAATACGTCAAAATGGTGGCCGACCTCAGCATCACAGTCTGTTCCCGCCGGTGTCCTATCGCGGTTCAGGCTCGTCTTCGCGTNCGTAGGCTTGCTCTTCACTCAACCCATAGCAACGGCTATGGGTTTCGCTCCAGAGCGGCGCCTACAAACGCGAATCCTTCGCCTGCTCCCGCGATCCCGGTGAGATATGCGGGTTAAGCCCTCGGTACCCAGGCGCTGCACCAGCCGCCGGCGGCCACCAGCCTGCCGGGGAAGGCGGCGCAGGGCCCCCATTCGGCGGCATCGGCATCGGTGTAGAGCTGGCAGTTGGCGCAGGTCTGGCCCTCGCGGTAATCCGGGTGCTCTACGGCGCTGGCATCGTGCCGGTAGTTCAGGGCCCGGGCCTGGGGGTCATCCTCGCTCAGCCGTTCGCTGGCCATGGCGGGCATGAACACCAGGGGCGCGGCCGGTACGGCCACGAGGCCTGCAAGCAGACGGCGGCGGGTGAGGTTCGTGTCGCGATCACGCATGGCGATCCTCCTTTCGGGTCTGATGAGTACCTCACCACCCTAACAAGCATTCAAGTGCAAGTTCAAAGCCGATGCGTCAAAACGCGATCTATGCCCAGGTGTTCATGGTGGCTGGGGTGAGCAACGCGAACCCCGTCAAACCAAACGGCAATTCGCCACAGAGGACACCGAGGTCACAGAGAAAAGTCTCTTGCGCCGTAGGCCGGATAAGCGCAGCGCATCCGGCGAGCCACGTTGGCAGATCTGGCGGCGCAGAGATCGCCAAGGCGCAAAGGCCGCAAAGATTTTCCATCACGGAAGAAAGCTTTGCGTCCTCTGCGTCTCTGCGCCCTTTGCGTTATCGAGGGCGCATACAAGGACTACCGGCTACCCAATGTAGGAGGCCCGACCCCGGGCCGAACCATCTACCCCTTGATGCACACCAACGGCTCCACCCGCGCCACCATCCTCGCCAGGCCCGCCTGGTGGGTCGCCTTCACCACCTCGCTCACGTCCTTGTACGCCCCCGGTGCCTCCTCGGCCACGCCGCGCAGGCTGGGGCTGCGGATCAGGATGCCGCGCGCCGCCAGCTCATCCACCAGCGCGCGGCCGCGCCACTGGCGGGTCGCGGCATGCCGGCTCATGGCCCGGCCCGCGCCGTGGCAGGCGGAGTTGAAGGACAGCCGTTCGCCCTCGTTGGTGCCCACCAGGATGTAGGAGGCCGTGCCCATGGAGCCGCCGATCAGCACCGGCTGGCCCACCGGGCGCAGGGCGTCGGGCAGGTCCGGGTGGCCGGGGCCGAAGGCGCGGGTGGCGCCCTTGCGGTGCACGTAGAGCTGGCGAGGGCTGCCGTCGATGCTGTGGGTCTCCACCTTGCAGGTGTTGTGGGAGACGTCGTAGAGCAGGTCCAGGCGCGCCTCGGGCAGGACCTTCGCGAACACGCGCCGGGTCAGGTGGGTGAGGATCTGGCGGTTGGCCAGCGCGCAGTTGATGGCCGAGCGCATGGCGCCCAAGTAGCGCTCGCCCAGTTCCGAGCGGATGGGCGCGCAGGCCAGTTCCCGGTCCGGCAGCTCGATGCCGTGGCGGTTCGCCGCCACCGCCATCTCGCGCAGGAACTCGGTGCCGATCTGGTGGCCCAGGCCACGGGAGCCGCAATGGATGCTCACCACCACCTGGCCCACGGCCAGCCCGAATACCTCGGCCACGGCAGGATCGTAGATCTCGGTGACGTGCTGCACCTCGAGATAGTGATTGCCGGAGCCCAGCGTGCCCATCTCGTTGCGCTGGCGCTTGCGCGCCTGCTCCGAGACCGCGTGGGGATCGGCGCCGGCCATGCGGCCGTGCTCCTCGATGCGTTCCAGGTCCGCCGCCTCGCCGTAGCCCTGTTGCACCGCCCAGGCCGCGCCGCCGGCCAGCATCTCGGTCATCTGCTGGTCCCGCAGGTGGATGTAGCCGGTGCTGCCCAGCCCCGCCGGGATGGACTCGAACAGGGCATCGGCCAGGGCCGGCTTGATCTTCTCGATGGCCTCCCGGGTAAGCCCCGTGTGCAGGGTGCGCACGCCGCAGGAGACGTCGAAGCCCACGCCGCCGGCGGAGACCACGCCGCCCGCGTCGGCGTCGAAGGCGGCCACGCCGCCGATGGGAAAGCCGTAGCCCCAGTGGGCGTCAGGCATGGCGTAGCTGGCCTGCACGATGCCGGGCAGGGTGGCGACGTTGGTCGCCTGCTCGGCCACCTTGTCGTCCATCTCCCGCAGCAGCGCCTCGCTGGCGTAGAGGATCGCCGGCACGCGCATCTTGCCCGTGGGCTCAAGCTGCCAGGCGGTGTCGGAGAGTTTCGTGAAGCGATTCGGGTCCATGGGGGGTCTCCGAAATCAGGAAAGGCGGTTCTCTCGCGGAGGCGCGGAGACGCGGGGGAAAGTCAAAGACATGATCTCTCGCGAAGACGCAAAGACGCCAAGAAAGGCATTGAATAGGTTAAAACTCAAAAAAGCTTTTCCTTCGCGTCTTCGCGTCTTTGCGAGAAATATTTCCTTTTGGTTTTCCCAGCGCCTCCGCGCCTCCGCGAGAGAACAAGGTTTTTCAGATATCCAGCACACACTGCGCCATCCACTGCCCATCCGGCTGCCGGGCCACCTGGAGCTGGGTGAAGGTGGCGCCCTTGACCTCCACCGCCGGCTGGTGGCGGGCCACTTCTACCGGTTCGCCCCAGGCCCGGGCGGTGAGCTTCTCGCCCTCGATGCGCACCTCGAAGCGGGAGAACAGGCGCTTGCCCACTGCCATTTCATAGACCAGCGCATTGAGAAAATCATAGAGCAGGATCTCGGCCTCCGGCGCCTCGCAGTGGATCTCCAGCGCCTCCCGGGGCTCGATGCTGGCCGGATCGGTGACCACGGCGGTCATGGCCAGCGCGGCCTGTTCGAAGGCCTGGGCCAGGGTCTCTCCATGGCCGCGCACGCCCATGTCGGCCTGGTGGGGGAAGTGCTGCCAGTGGGGGAGGGTGGGCATGGAAAGGTGGATTCCTGAACGGAAAGCTTGGCCACCTAACGATAGATATCTCGGGTCAGCGTGTCACCTGTCATTCTTCTTAATTCAAATCCAGCGGGCTCATGACCCCATGTCCACCCCGGTTCAGCACATGGGTGTAGATCATGGTGGTGGACACGTCCGCATGACCGAGCAGTTCCTGGACGGTGCGGATGTCGTGGTTGGCTTCCAGAAGGTGTGTGGCGAAACTGTGCCGAAGTGTATGACAGCCCACCCGTTTGTTAATCCCGCAAGCGCGAGCGGCCCGGGTGACTGCCCTCTGCACGCCGCTTTCGTGGAGGTGATGACGGCGGATCGTCCCGTCGTAGGGGTCCACGGCCAGGCGACCGGCGGGGAACAGGAACTGCCATCTCAGTTCGCGACCGGCATTGGGATACTTGCGCTGTAGTGCATCCGGAAGGACCACCTCTCCGTGCCCTGTCGCCAGATCCTGTTCATGGGTTTCTCGCACACGGTCAATCTGATCTCGCAAGGCATCAGTCAGTTTGCCCGGCAATGGAACGAAACGGTCCTTGTTACCCTTTGCCCGACGTACGTGAACCCGGCGATACCCGAAGTCCACGTCCTGCACACGCAGGCGTAGTCCTTCAAGGAGGCGCATTCCGGTGCCGTAGAGGAGAGAGGCGATCAGTTGATGAGTGCCATCCATCCGTTCCAGGAGCGCATGCACTTCCTCACGGGTCAGCACCGTCGGTAGATTACGAGGTCGTTTCGACCGGGCGAACTCTCCCAGGTCACCGAACGGCTGCTGAAGCACCTTGTCGTACAGGAACACCAGCGCATTGAGCGCCTGATTCTGCGTGCTGGCACTCACGCGCCGGATCACAACCAGATGCTCCAGAAAGGCCTTAATGGAAGATGCCGCACAAGCCCCGACAGGCAATTCACCCCGGGAAAACAGGAGGTAACGGCATACCCATTGCTCATAGCTCTGTTCCGTACGGTAGGCGTAGCCTCTTCTGCGTACCTCCGTCGTGAACCGCACGAGCAGCTCTCTATGCGCGGCGCGAACGCCGTTGAGTGGCCCGACGCTCTTGCGCTCCTTGATATGGCTCAGTTCCTCCGGGGTGAACTGCCGGCCTGTGGAGGGATGTTCTGCGTCGAGCGCTCGAGAGGAATCCAACCAATACTGCCAATCCACGTCATCAGCTGCCGGCGTGTGCAGTAACTCACAATAAAGGATCCGAAGCGCCGTGATACGTTGCGAGAACTGCCAGCCTGCCAGGCGGTTTTCGCGGCCTATCATCTCCAGGTACGCGCTGAGTTCGTCGCCCGAAAGAGACTTGATCCGACGCCCGTTTTGGGCCTTAATGAACGCTTCGACGTGCCTCACATACCAGCGCCGCTGGTGTTCTGGTATACGATGTTTTTCCAATAGCCTCATGTAGTTAGCATAAAACCGCGAGGCCGCATGGGAATTGGGAGGGGAGGGATCCGACATATGACAGCTCCTTGTCACAAAGCTGGGCATCCTGCCCGGGATTCATAGGCTCCACTCTGATGCTAGGCAGATGCGTGCGTTCGTGCAATAGGCGGATGCAGCCTATCGCCCAATACTACGGCGTCAGCCTAGTACACTGTTATATCTATTGAGGCAAGTTCCGTGCTAACCGATGAGCAGAAAAGGTATCGAGACCGTGCGAATCGGGCACGAAGGGAGCTTTTTAAAGAGAAGGAGAAGTTTGGCACAATTTCAGACGGATCCGGGAAACGTTACCGAGTGTGTATCAACTTCATTCTCAGTGGTGCTCCAGAGAAAGCAGCGGAGTTTATGGGATGGTTTGAACAGGAATTCTCCGATGACGTTGGTGAGCCAGCATTCCTCCTATATGCCGCATTGGCGTACTACCGTATGGAGGCACTTGGCAAAGCAAAAAGTTATCTTCTAGATGCGATGTTGAGAAATATTTATTTGCTTCCATATTTGTTCGCGCGGCCATTGCCAAAGCAAGATATGTGGCACTCATCTAACTGGGCTCAGACGGACTACATCGAAGTGATCGAGGAATTTCTGGACGAGCCGACGATTCAGGAGCGGGAATGGATTAGGATGCAGTTCCAGGGTGAACTCTTCACAGATATTCGAGAGAAGTACATAGAAACATTTCGGGCGTTACAGCACACCAGAGAGCTTGATGTACGCACTCGAATTCTTGAAGACTGGCGAGTCTATTTATCCTCTCGTCGCGAAAACGAGATATAACCAGGCCATGCACCGGGCGCAAAATCTTCCGCTACGCTCCGGCTTTTGCGCCGGTGATGGCTGGCGTTATACGTTTATGAAGTACTTCCAAAAAACAGATTCTGACGATCTGGATGTGATCGTTAAGCTCGTTAATTCAGCTTATAGAGGCATCGAAGGCTCCAGAAGATGGACGACTGAAGCACATTTGGTTCAAGGCGACAGATTGGTCCTCGATGATTTGAGGCGACTGATTACAAGTCAAGATACTGAATTTTATGTTGGATATCTTGATGAGAATCTTATAAGTTGTATCGCCATAAAAAAGTACGGCGCAATAACTGAATTCGGTACTTTTGCAGTTGACCCTAACCTGCACGGCCTTGGTTATGGTAAAGATCTTCTAAGTTTCGCAGAGTCTAAAGCAAGTATTTATAGTAGCATCTTCCAGGTTACGGTGGTCTCCCAAAACTCAGATTTGGTCCGGTTCTATCAACGCCGGGGATACAAGGTAACTGGCCAAAGGCTGGCTTACCCAACAGAACAAAATGTAGGTAAACCAAAAATCAAAAACATAGATCTTATTGTATTGCAAAAAAACGTATAACTCTAACGTTAAGCATAGAGAAGAGAAAGTCATGTTCTTGAAAGCGTTCAATAGGGCTTGGGAAAAAGAAAGAGATTGCATCGAAGCTCAGCTTATAGAAAGACTCGATAAGAATATTAAGGAAATAGATATGTCGCTTCAGCGTCAGGCTGGACGCATGATCAAAGAGGTACAAGATCAGCTATTCAATATGCGCAATGAGCTGCAAGTGAAAAAATCCATGGCTGTTTATGAGGCTGAAGAGATTGCAAGGAATAGAATGCAACTACGTTCCTCGTATCTTGCCCTGGTTATGAGTTCTGTAGCCTTGATAATTTCAGTAACAACGGTGCTGTTAAAGTGGTAATGCTTAACACGGCGCTCCAGTCGACATCAGGCCGCTTTGCGGCCTTCCTCGGCTGAGCTCGGCGTTATACGCAAATTAGAAGATTCTTGTATGAATGAAGCTCATCTTGAGAAACATGGATGGTGTGAGGTGAAAGCAATTAATTTAACTTCCCTCGATGACGAGCTTATTGAGATTGGCCGAAAACTCGGTAGACCGGTTATCCACCGAAGGTCTAGTGGCTTCGTTCAGAAGTTGTTACCGACAGACGCAAAAGGCGGTTATCCACATTCTCTTACCGCCAAATATTCGCTTGGCGATTTTCCACTTCATGTAGATACTGCGCATTGGCCAACCCCTTGTCGCTACGTAATCTTGGGCTGTGAGGCTGAGGGGCAAACAAATCGAGAAACAGTGTTGCTAAATTTTGCAGAACTGGGGGTTTCTAAAATAGAAAGAGATGCCTTGTTTAATGCTCCATTTAAAATCAGAAACGGTCGTAATTCTTTCTATAGCACAATACTTTCTAAGAACCGTAGTTTCATTCGGTACGATCCGGGCTGCATGACACCAGCAACGGAACATGGATTTGTGGCAGCGAACATATTTGCGCAAATACGTACACGCCAACTAAAAACACACCTAACGTGGATACGAGGTAAGATCGTTGTAATTGACAACTGGCGTGTCCTTCATGGCCGTGAACAGGCTATTGATAATGGCGCTGATAGGGTTTTGAAAAGGGTACTTGTCGCATGAATCAGAATGCTAATCCGGCGTTATATGCAGAGGCATTGTATTCAAAATCGCAAACCTACATAGGGAAAGGTTTGCGGGCAAAGGATCTCGGCGACTTCGAGGAGTATCAGCTTTGGGCTTCAATGGCGTTAGAATTGCTAGCTAAATCATCATTGAGCAGTATCCATCCGGCACTCATAGCTGATCCAACTCACTATCAGTCATTATTCGCGGCTTGCGGGAAACAAATTACACCGGATATAAAAACAATAACTGCCAAAACGCTTTATTTGCGTTTAACTCACGTCTCGAAGCAGTTTGATCTTCGCGTTCAGAATTATTGCGAACAGCTTGCGCTCAGGAGAAATACCGAAATTCATTCTGGTGAATCTCCATTTTCTGGCATGAAAGCGGAAGCTTGGGAAGGAAAATATTGGTATGCCATACAAGTCATACTATCTATGCAAGATAAGGAGCTTGACGAATGGCTGGGTGCTGAGGGATCGAAGGTTCCTAAACAGATACTGCAGAACGCCGAGTCTGCAATACAGATGGCCGTTCTGACCAGAATTGCACATATTAAAGAGGACTTTGAGGCAACCCATAAAAATGAAAAAAAACGGAACGAATTAATTGAACGATCAGAGAATATTCGCGCGTGGGAGCATTGGAAAGAATTTGATTTCTCTTTGGACCGCTTCGAACTGAATGTATGTCCCGCCTGTGGCGCAAAAGGTATCTTGGGAGGGATTTTGTGGCACGAAGAAGTTTCTGATGAAATCGATGAGTATGATCCTTCGATAGAATACATCGAGAAAACCTACTCCTCCGAGGAATTTATTTGTAAGGTTTGCGGATTGCATTTATCAGGCACTAGAGAATTAAGGGCTACAAATCTCCCTGATGAGTTTTATGAAACAGAAGAACGAGAAAGGGAATTTGAACCTGATTATGGAAATGATTAAGGACAGAATAGCGTATAACAATCCCATTCAGCCGACGCCAAAAAACGGCGCGGCTGATGGGCGGCGTTATCCCCTTTGGAGGAATTGAGTGTCCAAGATCACGGGGTCGGACCACGGCAACTAACTGAATAATCAGAGAGTTGATCGGAAGATGGGCTGCAAACGTTCCTTAAGCGACCATTTTCACGCCCAAATGATGCGTCCAAGTAATCACCGCACGCCTCACTCCTTCCCCATCTCCACCAAATCCGTGTGCCCGAACCCCTTCGAGTAATCCAGCACCGAGATCACCGTCGGTGTGACACGGAATATCCGGACGTCATCCGGGGTGGGCATTTCAATCTCCAGCTTTGACGTGTCCTGCTCGGGATACGCCTGGGCGAGCAGGCCCAGGACCTTCTGGGCTTCGTCCCGATCAAGCACCGGTTCCGCATGGGCCGCCATGGATAGACCGCTGATCGCCATGAGGTCGGCGGTGTCGTGGTCGATCGTCAGGGACACCCGGTTGTCATGGGCCAGGTTCCGGGCCTTCTGGCTGTCCAGGCCGCAGAGGAAGTACAGCGTCAGGCCATCGTGCACGTAGCCGACGGTGGTCACCTGGGGCCAGCCGTCCGGGCGCAGGGTGGCGACGCTCATGATCCGGTGTTCGTCCAGCAGGTTCAGGATCTTCTTTCCGAGTGCTTCGTCCATCGGGCACCTCCCGGGATGCGCGGATTCCAAAGCGGTGGGATTGTTCAGTGGCCACGCCACGTGTTGGAGACGGGAAAGAGGCCTTGGCCTGAGATAGGAATATAGACCTTCTTTGCATGGACGAACTGGAGATCACGGGCTGTCCCAGGGGGACTCGCGCCTGTCTCCAGGATGTGGTTTGATCGTGAGCAAGCAATCATCGGGTCGGTGACGATTGATTCTCTTTTGTCACCGACCCTATTTCAGATGCCTGACTGACCCAGGCAGGGGCCCCTATGCGATCGCTGAAATTGAGCAAGGCCTTCACCCTCATCGAGCCCGGCCCCGTCGTCCTGGTCACCACCCATGACGGCAAGCAGAACAACATCATGACCCTCTCCTGGACCATGGTGATGGACTTCACGCCCAAGTTCGCCATCACCACGGGGCCGTGGAACTATTCCTTCCGGGCGCTCAGGAAGACCCGGGAGTGCGTGATCGCGATCCCCACCGTGGACATGCTGGACAAGGTAGTCGGCATAGGCACCTGCTCCGGCGCGGATACGGACAAGTTCACCCGGTTCGGGCTGACGCCGGTGCCCGGGAAGGCTGTCAAGGCCCCCTTGATCAAGGAGTGCCTGGCCAACATCGAGTGCAGGGTGATCGACATCGTCAAAAAGCACGACATCGTGGTGCTGGAGGCCGTGGCGGCGTACGTGGACACGACGCGCAAGGAAAAGCGCACCGTACACGCCGTGGGTGATGGGACCTTCATCGTGGATGGCAGGACGCTGGACCGTAGAAAGCTGATGTCATCCAAGCTGCCTGCCGGTATTTAGCGGCGGCTTAGATAAATCAAAGGCATGTTCTCTCGCGGAGGCGCTGAGGCGCGGAGAAAATCAAAGGCACTTTTTCTCGCAAAGGCGCGAAGACGCAAAGAAAGGCATTGAAGGGGTAAAAACTCATAAAGCTTTTCCTTCGCGGCTTTGCGCCTTTGCGAGAGACCCTGTTTTTGACTTCCCCAGCGCCTCCGCCAAAGTTCATGAATGGGGTTGGTGATATGCGAGCATTGTTTTTCCCCGGCCCCTTGGGTTTTTGACGGTTTCGGGATCGGCTGCTAGGAAAAGGGGTGACCAACGACGCTTCGGTCTTATGCCGGAAGGAGGTGGCCCATGAACACCGATACGGGGTTTCCCAGTGAACCCGGTTCAGAGACTTTCCTGACCGAAGGCGGGATCGAGACCGAACTCATGTACAAGTGGGGCTTCGAGTTACCCCATTTCGCGGCCTTCCCCTTGCTTGAGGTTCCCAAGGCAGTGGACGTGATGCGCGACATCTACCGGCGTTGCCTGGATGTGGCGGCGGCACAGGGCCTGTCTGCCATGCTCACGGGTCTGGATTACCGGGCCAGCCCCGATTGGGGGGCGCTGCTCGGGTATTCGCCTCAGGGGCTGGCCGACGCCAATCACCAGGCCATCGAGTTCCTGCGCGATGTGGCGGCGGAATATGAGGGGGACATCGAAACCACTCTGGTGGGCGGTATCGTCGGGCCGCGGGGTGACGCCTATCAGCTGAACCGGGATATCACGGCTGCCGAGGCCGAGGATTATCACTCGGTGCAGTTGTCCACTCTGCGCCAGGCCGGTGTGGATTATGCTTGTGCCATGACCTTCAACAACATCGAGGAGGCCGTGGGTGTGGCACGCGCTGCCGCCGGTGCCGGTGTCCCCCTGGTCATGTCCCTGACGGTGGACGGCACGTCACGCCTCAAATCCGGTCCATCGCTGGCGGAGGCCGTGGCGGCCATCGACGAGCAGACCGACGCAGCGCCAGTCTGCTACCTGTTGAACTGCTCCCATCCCGTGGAGTTCGAGCCGGGACTTGAAACGGGTGACTGGATCCGGCGCATGCGGGGGTTCAGGCCCAATGCCTCGAAGATGGAGAAGATCGCCCTGTGTCAGCTTGGCCACCTGGAGGAGGGCGACCCGGAAGAACTCGGCCGCCTCATGGGCGGCTTGGCGCAGCGCTATCCGCACATGGACATCTGGGGCGGCTGCTGTGGCACCGGGCATGTGCACCTGGAGGAGATCGCTCGCAACGTGCGCCAGGCGCGCGAATCGGCCCAGGCTTGAATGCAGGTGAGGCCCATGGCCGGCAGGAATCCGGTTTGTCCGGGAAGGGCGGGTGTTTCATCACTGACGTCGATTCCATCAGCCGGTGACCGGAGCGGCAGGCTGGATGGGGCTGTAATCTTGGCACTAACCCAGGGCCTGACGGAGCCGGAGTGATGATGTCCGATCTGCGCGTTTATGACCTGTCGCCTGAACAGCAGGATCTGTGGAAGCGGGTCAATGATCTGTGGTCCCTGTCCATGGAACGCAACGCCGAGAAGATCCGGAGTACCTTGCATCCCAGGTACATGGGCTGGGATATGAACAGCCCGGTGCCCCACGACAGGGAAACCGCAGTCCAGTCCGTACTGGGTGACTCACCTGTGGTGGTGGACTACCAGCTCAGGCCGCTCAGCATCGAGGTCTACGACCACGTTGCAGGCATCGTTCACTACACCTACTCGGCCACCGTCGCGCCAAAGGGCGCGACGTCCTTTCGTGTCAGCGGGAAGTGGACCGAAATCTATCTCAAGCAAGGGGATCAGTGGGTGATGATCGGGGTCAGCGGCAGACCGGATCATGTATAGGACACTTCAGGTGCCTTGAGATAACGGAGTCTGTCCAATGTTCTGGATGCGTTCCTTGGCGTCTTTGCGCCTTCGCGAGAGCCCCAGTTTTTTGACTTCCCCCGCGCCCCAGCGTCTCCGCGAGAGAACCCCGTCTCAGGTCTCGGTCGCATCACGCACGCTGTCGAACAGATCGATGTCCCAGGCCACCAGGTCGCGGCGGATGGCGTCGGCCCGGGCGCGGGGCAGGATGCGGGCCAGGTCCACGCCGCCCAGTACGCCGGTCAGGCGTGAACCGCTCCCGGAGCGCGCGTAGTCGAGAGCGTGCCAGGCGAGGATGGCGGCACCCACGGCGGTGGGGAAAGAGATGTAGGTGGCGCCCGCGTAGGGCGTGCCGATCAGGCCCGGGTAGCGCAGGTAGCTGAGGCCGACGGTCTCGACCACGGTCTGGCGCTCGTTACGCACCGTCTCCGAGATGCGGATCTCGGCGGCGGCGGCGAAATGGGCCCGGCGGATCACGCCGTCGCGCAGGAAGGCCTCGATGCGGCGGGGCTTGTTCATGCCGGGCAGGATGGAGCGCACCAGCGCCTCCACGGTGAGGTCGGGCCGATCCGGCAGGGTGCGCTTGGAGAGCAGGTTGAGCTGGAACAGGGCCTTGAGCAGTTCGACCTCGGAGCCGCCGGTGTACACGCCGATGGATTCCACCTCGGGAAAGGCACGGTGCAGTGACAGCAGTTCTTCCTGGTAGAGCGGGTACTGGCGGCTGGGTTCGGCCTCGTGGGGGAAATGGTATTCCCGTGCGCCGGAGAAGGGCTCCAGCACCTGGATCAGGCCGTTGCGGATCATCCGGGGCCGCTGGGCCATTTCCTCCAGGGCCACGATGGGCGACCAGGAGAACACGATGGAATCGGAATCGATGTCCTCCAGCAGGTAGAGATCGATGCTCTCCACCTCCAGGTCCTTGCGATCCGCGGTGAGCAGGTCGTGCATGCGCCGGCCGATGAGGAAGTCGGTGGCGCCGGGGGCGATGCCCAGGTTGATCAGGGCGGCGATGCCGCGCTTGCGCAGTTCGGCATCGTAGCGGTACTGGGGGAAGGTCAGGCTGCGCTCGGTCTCGGTGTCGTACATGTCCGAGGCGAGGCTCACGGTGTGGGCACCGATGCGCAGGGCCAGTTCAATCATCGGCAGGTCGAATTCCGGCAGGGCCGCGTTGATCAGCACCGTGGCCCCTTCCAGGGTCTTGACGTGTTCCGGTGCCAGGGCGAACACTGGGGCGAACTCCGGCAGCTCGATGAACTCGATGCGCTCGAACAGCCGCTCGGCGTGGAACAGGGCGTCCCTGGCTGCCTCGGGGTCGCGGGTGTAGACCACGAAGTGGATCGGCACCGCATCCCGTTCCGCCAGTTCACTCAGGCAGATGAGCATGGCGGAGCCGACGGCGCCGAGGCCGAAGAACACGATTTTGAACGAGGTCGGTTGCGGGGTATTGCCGGGGGAGCTTTGCTGGGGCATGGGTGTCTAGCCCGCATACCTCACCGGTCGGACACCGGCGGGCGCGCAACAGGTTGATACATAAGTGGAATACATTGAAATGCTCGTCAACCTCAGTATGACAGTCTGTTCCCGCCGGTGTCCGACCGGTGAGATATGCGGGCCAGCCTGTCCTAATGATCGGCCGCGGTGGGGAAACTGGCCCGGACTTCCCTGCGCCGATTGCAGGCTCAGATTAATCCTGCAGGCCTGCGCGGCTCAATAGGGCGTCACAGTCTTCAGTAGTGATAACGAAGTTGTGCGATAAACACACTGTCATCGTCAGTCCGGTAAACGATGCGATGCTCACCGTCGATCCGGCGTGACCAGTAGCCCGATAGGGCATGTTTCAGTGGCTCGGGTTTCCCGATCCCTTCAAACGGAGATTGTTCGATTTCTGCAATCAACTGGTTGATGCGCTTGAGCGTTTTCTTGTCGGTCTTTTGCCAGTAAAGATAGTCTTCCCAGGCATTCGCCGAAAAGATGAGCTTCATTCGGCCAGCGTCCTTTCAGTACCGCCACCCGCATCAAGCTCGTTGATGGCGTCGAGGAGACGCCGGGCGTTCTTGGGATTGCGAAGCAGGTATGCCGTCTCCTCAAGCGCCTGGTAATCCTCAAGCGAAAGTATCACGACGGCACGGTCATTTTTCTTGGTGACAATGACGGGTTCGTGGTTCTCGCACACGGAATCGATGGTCTGTGCCAGATTGGCGCGCGCCTTGGTGTAGGTGATGGCATCCATCTGCGGAGCCCTCCGGCAATTATGTACAGGAAATTGTACACAAGTGTGGGGGTCCCAGCCAATGGCCTGATGCCATCGTGTCCTGCGGAATCTCAGCGAATCAGCCGCCTGCGGATCAGGCGCGTCGCAATCATCAAGCCCGCCACCCCGTAGGCCGCGATGACCGCGAGATGCAGCAACACCTGCGTCGGCATGGTGCCGGTCAGCAGCGGACGCACCAGTTCCACGGTGTGGGCCAGGGGCAGCAGGTAGGCGAGCATCTGCACCGGGGCCGGGAACTGCTCCAGGGGGAAGAACACGCCGGACAGCAGCAGCGTGGGCGTGATCACCAGGGTGAAGTAGTAGAGGAAGAAGTCGTAGCTCTTGGAGAAGGCGGTGACCACCATGGCGCAGGCGCCGAAGGTGAAGCCGGTGAGCAGCAGCACTGGCAGCGCCAGCAGGGCCCAGGCGTTGGCCACCAGCCCCAGCACCGCGGCCACCACCAGGATCGCCGCCGCGCTCATCAGTCCCTTGGTGGCCGCCCAGGCCACCTCGCCCAGCACGATGTCGTCCACCGTGAGCGGCGCGCCCAGCATGGCGCTCCAGGTGTGCTGCACGTCCATGCGGGTGTAGGCGGAGTACATGCCCTCGAAGCTGGCCGTGAACATGGCACTGGAGCAGATGATGCCGGAGGCCAGGAAGACCATGTAGGGCATCTCGCCCAGATCCCCCACCAGCATGCCGAAGCCGTAGCCGAAGGCCAACAGGTAGAGCACCGGCTCGCCGAAGTTGCCCAGGACCGAGGGGATGAGGATCTTGCGCCAGACCTTGAGGTTGCGGCGCCAGACGTGGAGGAAGCGGAGGTTGGGGGACATGGGGGGCTTTGAGGAGTATGGTGGATGATTGACTTTCGTGTCTTCGGTTACACCGTGGATCAAGTGCGAAGTGTGAATCCGGAAGTGGGAAGACAACCGCTTCGATCGGCCTTCGGGATGTCTGGCCCATGGGTTTCAGTTCGCACTTCCAGATTCTCACTTCGCACTTCAATCAGTCCCGCAGGTCATGCCCGGTGAGTTTCAAAAACACGTCCTCCAGGTTGGCCGGACGGTGCAGGTAGCGCAGGCCGTCGGCGTCCAGGCGTTCGAGCAGCGGGCGCGGGTCGTGGGTGTAGATCAGGGCGATGTCTCCGACCCGGTGCAGGCGCTCGCCCTCGGGGAGCACGCCCTGTTTGTCCAGCCACAGGGTGGCGGCGTTGCCGGAGAGTTCCACCACGTGGGGCTCGATGTGGGCCTGTATGAGGGCCCGGGGGCTGTCGCAGGCGATCACCCGGCCCCGGTCGATAATGGCCAGGCGGTCGCAGAGGCGCTCGGCCTCTTCCATGTAATGGGTGGTGATGATCAGGGTGGTGTCCCGGGACAGCAGGGTGCGCAGCCGGTGCCAGATGTGGTGGCGCGCCTGGGGGTCGAGGCCCGTGGTGGGCTCGTCCAGGACCACCAGCTCCGGCTGGTTGATGAGCGCGCGGGCCAGGGTCAGGCGCCGCTTCATGCCGCCGGACAGGGACTGGATGTTGACGTCTTCCCGGCCCTTGAGGCTGGCGAACTCCAGCAGGTCCTCCACCCGCCGCGCGAGGGCCTCGCCCTTCAGGCCGAAGTAGCTGGCGTAGGTGACGAGGTTCTCCCGCACGGTGAAGTCCGGGTCCAGGGTGTCGAACTGGGGCACCACGCCGATGCGGGTGCGGGCCTCCCGGGCGCGCTCGGGAATGGGTTCGCCCAGCACCGTGAGCTCGCCGGCATCCGGCGGGGTCAGGCCCAGGAGCATGCGCAGGGTGGTGGTCTTGCCGGCGCCGTTGGGGCCCAGCAGGCCGAAGCATTCGCCGGTGCGCACGGTCAGGTCCACCCCGTCCACCACGGTGCGCCCCTCGTAGCGCTTGGTCAGACCCCGGGCCTGGACCAGGGGCTGTTCGCGCTCGGGGCTGGGGCTGGCGAGGGGG
>SR_TP_S13solDRAFT_1000473_pt1 | contig 16557 bp, 13 predicted proteins | sample SodReaTP_S13sol_FD_11159 | JGI IMG/M metagenome (IMG submission 11159)
TCGCAAGGCTTTCCGAACTGCTGGTCGAGCCGGTCTTTACCGCCCATCCGACCGAGGCAACCCGTCGTTCGATCCTCGAGAAGGAACAGCGCATGGCCGGCTATCTGGTCGAGCGTTTGGATACCGGTCTGTCTGAAAACGCCTCGCAGCGCCTGATCGACCGCGTGCGAATGGAACAGACGATCGCCTGGCAGACGGCCGAGCAGTCGCGCTCTCGCCCGACCGTGGCAGACGAGGCCGAACATGCCCACTACTACCTGGCCAATGTGCTCTACCGGGTCGCCCCCGTGTTGCACGAGAATCTGGCCGAGGCAGCGTCCCGTGCCTGGGGTGTGGATCTCTGGCCGGGTGATCTGCCGTCGGTGCTGCGCTTCGGCTCCTGGGTGGGCGGCGACATGGACGGAAATCCCAACGTGACGGGCACGACGGTGATGGAAACGCTGACCGAGCAGCGTCGCCAGGTGATCGGCAACTACCTGAAGGAGGTTCGTCGTCTCAATCGCCTGCTCAGCCAGACCGACGGGCGGGTCGAGGTCGACGCACCGGTGCACGAGCGCGCGAGCGCGTATCGAAAGCTGCTTCCGAAGGAAGCCGAAGCCATTCCGACCCGGCATGCCGACATGCCCTACCGTGTGCTGTTGTACCTGGTCGAGGCACGCCTGAAGGCCACCCTCGGCGAAGGAGAGGGTGCATACGAACACGTCGACCGATTCGCCGACGACCTGCGCATCATGGCTGCAAGCCTTCGTGCCAACCGCGGCCGTAGAGCGGGTCTGTTCCCGGTCGAGCGCCTGTTGCGGCGGGTCGATATCTTCGGCTTTCACCTGGCCGCGCTGGACCTGCGCATCGACTCCGGTGATCTGCACGAAGCCGTTGCCGAGCTGATCGACGATCCCGACTGGCCCGATCGGGCTGCGGAGACAAGAACGGCCTATCTTGAAAATGCCCTGGGTCGGGGCAAGCTCCCCGACGGAAAGGATTCCGGCGCCACCCATCCTGTCTTCAAGCTCCTTGCCGCGGCGAGCCGCGCCCACGAAGAATTCGGCGAGCGCGCCATCACCACCCTGATCATCTCGATGAGTCGCAACGCCGACGACATACTGGCGGCCTGGTTCATGGCCCGCGCCGCCGGAGTACACAAGGATCGTCTGGACATCGTGCCGCTGTTCGAAACCGTCGACGACCTGATCGCCGCCGAAGGTGTGATGGAAGGCCTGCTCGGGCTAGATGTCTGGCGCCAGCTGCTGGCCGCACGCGGCGATCGCCAGACGATCATGCTCGGCTACTCGGATTCTAACAAGGATGGCGGCATGGTCGCCTCGCGCTGGTCGCTGCAGGACGCACAGCGCAAGCTGCTGACCCTGTTCGACTCCAACGGCGTGAAGGTGACGTTCTTCCACGGTCGCGGCGGTACCGTCGGCCGGGGCGGCGGAAAGACCCCGCGTGCGGTAATGGCCGCCCCGGTCGGCTCGGTCGGCGGGCGACTGCGGATGACCGAGCAGGGCGAAGTGATCCACCGCAAGTACGGCCTGCGAACCATTGCCGTGAGAAATCTGGAGCAGACCACCGGCGCGGTCATCAAGGCCGGCTTTCTCGATCGCGACCCCGATAGCGAACAAGGCCCGTGGCGCAAGGCCATGGCGCGGCTGGCCGAGCTTTCGCGTGGTGCCTACCGCGAACTGGTCTACGACAACCAGGACTTCGGTGAGTATTTCCGACTGGCCACGCCGATCGACGTCATCGAGCGCATGCGCATCGGCTCCCGGCCGGCCTCGCGCGCGAAGAAGGTCGGCATCTCGGGGTTGCGCGCCATCCCCTGGGTGTTTGCCTGGGGGCAGTCCCGCCAGGGTCTGCCGGGCTGGTACGGCCTGGGCACCGGGCTGGTGCGTCTGATCGACGAAGTCGGCCTGATTCAGGTCGAGGAAATGGCCGGCGAGTGGCTGTTCTTTTCGAATCTGCTTGCCGACGCCGAGATGGCGATGTCCAAGGCCGATATCGGTATTGGCCGGCACTATGCCGCCCTGGCGGGCGGACTGGGCGAGCGCTACTTCCCGATCATCGAAGCCGAGTTCGAGCGAACGCGCGAGATGATCTGTCGGGTCAAGCGCCAGGATGCCCTGCTCGACGGCGATCCGACGCTCAAGCGCTCGATCCTGCTCAGGAACCCCTACGTCGACCCGATGAGCTTCACCCAGGTGGAACTGCTCGAGCGCTGGAGGGCCGGCGGTTCGCGTGATGAAACGCTGGAACTGGCGCTGATCGACAGCGTGCACGGCATTGCCCAGGGGCTGCAGAACACCGGTTGACTGGAAATTTGGGGTTCTGGACTCTTGGCGCTCTGGCAAGGGAGGATTTCAGGGTTTTCTGAGGTCTCCCGAAGGACTTCCCGGCGGGCCGGCCGCATTCTGGCCGCAAGTTCAATCCGAGGAGTCCGCAATGAATCTTTCCGTCGACCGCGCTCACCTGATTGCCGGCCTGACCCATGGCGCCCTGGGCATGTCCCTGGGCATCTACATGGCCGCCGCTCAGAACCATGTCCAGCACGTCACCCACGCCCACCTCTTGCTGGTCGGCTTTCTGCTTTCGGTCATTTACGCCATCATCCACCGCCTGTGGCTGCCGGAATCGGGGCGCATCCTGTCGCGTCTGCAGTTCGGCTGCCATCATGTCGGCACCATTCTGATGGTTTGCGGACTGTTCCTGCTTTACGGCGGCCGCTTCAGCCATGCCCAGCTCGAGCCCGTTCTGGCCGGATCCTCCATCCTGGTGCTGCTGGCCCTTCTGATGATGCTGACCCTTGCAGTGCTGGCCGCTCGCAAGCCGGCCGGCAACGACGCCGCGGCCGAATTCGCCGGCTGATCCCCGTGACAGGGCGCGGAAAGACCCGGTATAATTCGGCCCCTTGCGCGCCGGTGTAGCTCAGTTGGTAGAGCATCGCATTCGTAATGCGCAGGTCGGCGGTTCGAATCCGTCCACCGGCACCAGATCTGCCGATCAGGCCCCGTCACCCGACGGGGCTTTTTCGTGGCGATCGGTTCATTCGAACCGCCGACCCAATCAACAATCCGTTCGAACCGAGCGGTGAAGCCGCGAGCTCGCTGGCGCGAAGCGACAGCCCGAAGGGCAAGGCCGCGAAGCGGCCGCCGCAATCCGTCCACCGGCACCAGATCTGCCGATCAGGCCCCGTCACCCGACGGGGCTTTTTCGTGCCCGGGAGAGAGATTCGAAACATCGATTTGCCATCCGGGCACGATCACCTTAGTCTATGGGCCACTCTTTTTCGGGCGAAGCTTCATGCCAGTCGATTCCCGGTTTTCCCGGTCGCGGGCCGCCATCACTGCGCTTGTCCCACCGGAGCGAATGCATGCCTGACAGCGTTGCCTTGGCGGGGGGGCTGGGGTATCGACTGCGAATCGGGCTGAACTGGCTTGCCGTCAGTCTCCGCTTGCCGGTGCGATGGTTTTCGTCTCCGCCTCCGCCGGAGCGGGAGCGGGCTGCCCGCACTGGCCGTCTGCACATCGAGATCGTCAGTCACTGCTGGCGCTACTCGCACCTGCTCGCCTACCAGCTCAGCTCCCTGCTCAAGGATCCGCCGCGGGATGTCGACGTCACCATGACGGTGTTCCACTCGCCGGAGGATGCGGATACCGTGGCATTACTCGAGCTGTTCGGAACGATGCAGGTTCCCAATGTGACCTGGAACTGGCAGGCGCTGGACAAGACCCGCCTGTTTCGTCGCTCGATCGGGCGCAACCAGGCGGCACTTGCCAGCCGTGCCGACTGGGTCTGGTTCAATGACTGCGACGTGATCTTCCGCGACGGATGCCTGGATGCCATTGGCCGGGCCCTGCAGGGGCGGCGCGATGCGCTGGTTTATCCGTCGCACGAGCATGTTTCACCGGTGTACGAGCCCGGTGATGCGGTGCTGGAAGCAGCTCGGCGGCCCCGCGTAGTCGAGATCGACCCGGCATCGTTCAGCCGCCGTGACTACACCCGTGCCGTTGGGGCGATGCAGATCACGCATGGCGATGTTGCGCGCGCCTGCGGCTATTGCCGGGACATCTCCGTGTTCCAGCAGCCGACCGATCACTTCGCCAAGGCACGCGAGGACCGCGCCTTTCGGTGGCTTTTGGGCACCGAGGGTGTGGCAGTGGAAGTGCCCGGCATCTACCGGATCCGTCATCAGGCCAAGGGTCGCTATCACAAGCAAGGGGTCCACAGCCGGACGCGTACATGGGTACGCTCGATTCAGCTTCATTTTCGCGAAGGAGGCGGGGGACGTTAGCGAAGCTCTGAACAACTCTGCGCGGGTGCAAAGGCCCGTCCCGAAGGCTTCTGCCGAAGAAGCCGCATCTCGCGCGTTGCGCCGCCCGGCCGTAGCTGCGGCTACCGTCACTCGCGCCGCAGCACACGATCTGCGGCGTCTCCGACAGAACGCGCTCCGTGCAGATCGGTTCAGTGGTTCCCTGGCCTTCAGCGCATCGAGCTCATCGAAGGAAGTTTAAAGGGGTATGACCAGAATCAGATTTCACATCGGGGCGCACAAGACTGCGACCACCCACCTGCAGATGACTCTGGCAGGCTGCCGGCTGGCGCCGGGGACATGCTACGTTCCGCTCAAGCGTCTGCGGCGCCTGCTGACCACACCGGTGCGCAAGGGACGGCCATTTCTGCCATGGCATCGCTGGTACCGGGGCACCTGGCTGCTTTCCGATGAGAACATTCTCGGCAATTCGTCCAATGTGCGGCGAATGTACGAGGATCCGGGTCGGGCGTTGCAGTACTTCAGTGATTGCCGGCTGGAACTGTTCATGGCCATCCGCAGCTATGATCGCTTTCTGCCCTCGGCCTGGGCCGAGCGGCTCTGGCGCCACCCATTCGAGCCCTTCGAGCCCGTCATTCCCAGGCGTCGCTGGACCGATGTCGTCGCCGACCTGCAAGCGGCGCTTCCCGGCGTGCCCATCCATGTCTGGCGCTATGAGGACTACCAGGATCAAGCCGATTCGATCATTCGCGCGTACTCCGACGGCGCCGTCAGCGCATTCTCCGTGCGGCCGTCCGGCAGACCCAAACGCGGATTCTCGGCGAAGGCCATCGCGCACCTGAGCCTGTATGAAGGCTCGTATCCGGGCAGGCTGCGGATCAGGCAGATCCGCCAGCGCTATCCGATTGGCCCGGAGTACCCCCGCTTCGACCCTTGGAGCGAACTCCAGCGCGCCAAGTTGAAGGCAATGTATGCGGAGGATGTCGAGGCGCTCAGGGACCGCGTTCGCTTCTGGCAGGCGGGACGCGGTTTCGTCCAGCCCGGTGGAATGGCCGGTAGCGCTACACCGGAAGGGTCGTCGCGCAAGTCGGCCCGCACCGGCCTGTCGCGCTCCGGGCAATCGTGACGAGCGATCGGGCGGACGTTGGATTCAGGGCTGGATCCGGCAATCGCGTTCATTCATCTGGAAGTCAGGATCGGCTCGTCATCGTGTGCTAGCCTGCATGCGGAGCTCATCAAGGGGAAAGGACCATGCGTTCGTTCGTTCTTGTCGCGGCATTGATTCTGGCGCCCGCCGCGAATGCCAGTTGCGAGCTGTCTTCGGCACGGATCAGCGGTTCGCTGGTCAAGGTCGGCGATTCCGAACGCAAGGTGCTGGATCAGGATCCGCATCGAGTGGTTCAGCTCGAGAACCGCCGGGGCGCGGCTTCCGGCATTCGCTACGACTTCCACCTGCGTGGCAAGACGGTTCAGGTCTATGTGCGCGCGGGGCGTATCACCCGCATCTGCCATATCAGGGACTGATCAGTCGCCCGGCTGGTCGGGCTGGCCGAATCGTGTGACCAGCAGCTCCATGCCGTCGTCGCCCGGGATGAGAATGTACAGACGGTCGTAGTGCGACTCGTCGAGCGGCGCGACCTGCTGGCCGCTGAGCGCCTCGACGATGCCGGGCACCGTGTTGGAGTGGCCGGCGATCACGGCAATGCCCCCACCCTTGGTTCGCCCGACCGCATCCACGACCGCCTCGATGTGCGCTTCCATTTCGCCCGACCGGGCGGGAACTTCGATGATGTCCAGCCCGTGTCGGGCGGCCAGGGGTGCCAGGGTCTGGCGCGTGCGCTGGTAATGCGAGGACAGCAGCGCCGAGATCCGTGCTCCGGACAACGCCTCGGCGAGCGCCGCGGCCCGTTGCCGGCCTGCCTCGCTCAGCTCGGGGTCGTTGCTCGCGTCCGGTGCCTTCTCGGCGTGGCGGACAACCACGATGCCGTCGACATCGCCCCGGGCGGCCAGGGCAAAGGTCAGCAACAGCAGCAGCAGCGAGAGGGAGTGGATCGGACGCATGGCGGATCGGCCTGTTCAAGGGTTCAGGCGGGGAGTATACGATTCCGCCACGCCGGCTGCGAGAGGCTGCCATAATCATGATCGGGCAAATACCGAGGCAACAAGGACATGCAGCTGGATCAGGCCAACGCCACCATTGAAAGGCTCTGGCAGGAGAGTATTACCGACGAACTGGTCGAGTACATTCGCATTCCGGCCAAGTCGCCGCACTTCGATCCCGACTGGGAGAAGAACGGTTACATCGACGAGGCGGTCGAGCACATCGCCCGCTGGTGCCGTGAACAGCCGATCGAAGGCCTGGAGGTCGAAATCGTGCGCCTGGAGGGCCGCACGCCACTGATCTTCATGGAGGTGCCCGGTACGATCGAGGATACGGTGCTGCTCTACGGCCACCTGGACAAGCAGCCCGAAATGAGCGGCTGGTCGGACGGGCTGGGCCCATGGAAACCGGTGATCAAGGACGGCAGGCTCTACGGTCGGGGCGGGGCGGATGACGGCTACGCGGCTTATGCATCGCTGGCGGCCATCCGGGCGCTGCAGGAACAGAAGATGCCGCACGCGCGCTTCGTGCTGCTGATCGAGGGCTGCGAAGAGTCCGGCAGCTACGACCTGCCGGCCTATATCGATCATCTGTCCGCGCGAATCGGTTCACCCTCGCTGGTGGTCTGTCTGGACTCCGGCGCCGGCAACTACGAGCAGCTCTGGGTGACGACCTCCCTGCGGGGCATGGTGGCCGGAACCCTGCATGTCGAAATCCTGACCGAGGGCGTTCACTCGGGTATGGCCTCGGGCATCGTTCCTTCCAGCTTCCGCATTGCACGACAGCTGATTTCCCGCCTGGAGGATGAGGAAACCGGCCGAATCCTGCCGGATTCGCTTCAGGTCGAAGTGCTCGAACAGCGCAGGGCGCAGCTGGCCGCGGTTGCCGAGGAGCTCGGCGATGGCGTGCATTCGGCGTTTCCCTGGGTCGAGGGTGCCCGGCCGGTGGGGGACGCGCCACTCGATCGTCTGCTCCGACGGAACTGGGCTTCGGCGCTTTCGGTCACCGGCGCCGGCGGGCTGCCCGAACTGGGCTCGGCCGGAAACGTGCTGCGGCCGGGCACCTCTTTGAAACTGTCGATGCGCCTGCCGCCGACCCTCGATGGTGATCAGGCGACCGAGCAGGTCCGGAAGATCCTGGAGTCGGACCCGCCGTACGGGGCGAAAGTGCGATTCGAGCCCGAGGCGGGGGCAACCGGCTGGAACGCGCCCGAGGTCGCGGCGTGGCTGGACCGGGCCTGCCAGAACGCCTCGCAGGCGGTCTGGGGCAAGCCGGCGATGTACATGGGCGAGGGCGGTACCATCCCGTTCATGGCGATGCTCGGCGAGTCTTTTCCGCAGGCGCAGTTCCTGATCACCGGAGTTCTCGGGCCGAAGTCCAATGCACACGGACCCAACGAGTTCCTGCACCTGTCCTACGCCAGCAAGTTGACCGCCGTCGTGGCGAGCGTGCTGGCCGATCACGGCGCACGCGAGCGCTGAGGCGACGGGCGTGGATTTTCGCAGTCTGATCCGTGATGTGGCCGACTGGCCGGAGCCGGGGGTGGTGTTCAAGGACATCACCCCGCTGCTGGCCGACCCGAAGGGGCTGGCCTGGGCGGTCGATCGAATCTACGAGCCTTTCGTCGGCAAGGGAGTCGACCTGGTCGCCGGCATCGAGTCGCGCGGCTTCATCTTCGCGGTTGGCGTTGCCCGGGCGTTGGGGGCCGGTTTCATACCGGTCAGGAAGCCGGGCAAGCTGCCGCGTTCGACACTGCGGCGAGCATACCAGCTGGAGTACGGCAGCGACGCGGTGGAAATCCACGCCGACGCGGTGGCCGAGGGGCAGCGGGTGCTGGTCGTCGACGACGTTCTGGCCACCGGCGGCACCATGGCGGCAACCTGTGAGCTGTTGGCCGAAACCGGTGCCGATGTGGTCGGGGCCGCGGTACTGATCGAGCTGGGCTTTCTCGATGGCGCCGATCGGGTGACGGTTCCGCTGCATTCGGTTCTGACTTATTGACCCGGCAGGAACATGATCTTCATCGCGGTGGGATGGTCTCGGGTCTCCCGGGTTCCCTCCGGCCCGATGACCGGCGTCGCAGAAAAGGAAAACGCCCCGGAAGGCCGGGGCGTTTTCGTTCCAGGTCGGAAGACCTATCGGTTTACGGCGTGTCCAGCCACAGGTCGTAGCTGCCACTTCCCGAGTAGGAACGCACGCGCCAGTAGTAGTAGCCGGCGCTGCCGTTGTAGCTGATGTACTCCTCGCTGGTGGAGCCGGCCGAGTTGGCCACACGGCTCCAGCTCCAGCCGCTCCAGCGGTAGAGCTCCAGGTCGAAGTCGGCATTGCTCGGTCCGACCAGCCAGGCCTGGTGCGTTCCCGAGCCCGCCTGATAGTAGTTGCCGTTCGGCTGGACCTGGGAGCCACCGCTCGACAGCGAACCGCTGTACTGGGTGCAGTTGCTGCACGGCGCTCCGCCGCCACCGCCGCCGCCGCCGGGCTCGTCGAAGCTGGCGACCAGGGTCACGCCAGAGTAGCTGGAATAGCCACGCAGCATGATGTGGTAGGTGCCGGCGTTCGGGCTGGCGAAGTCGCAGCTCTCGTTGTTGCCGTTGCGGTACGGGCGGCAATCGTAGGTCGATGTGGTCGGTTCGGAACCGAAGCGCACGTACAGGTCGGCGTCGCCCGAGCCGCCGCTGATGGCGACCTCGAGGTTGCTCGCACCCGACGGCACATCGATGGTGAAGAAGGTTTCCGAACCCTGACCGCCGGACAGGTTGCTTTCCGGAACGCCGTTGGACAGCTCGGTAGCGCCGTCGTCGCCGCCGCCGTCGTCACCGCCGCCGCCGTCGCCGTCGAAGAGCGAATAGGCGAGCAGATTGGGCGAGCCGGAGCCGATGCTGCTGAGCTTGCCGGTCGAACCGTTCGAGTAGATCGCGTTCTCGACCTGCGACGGGGAGGCGCTCGGGTTGTCGGCCAGATACAGGGCGGCAACGCCGGCTACGTGCGGCGATGCCATCGAGGTGCCGCTGATCGTATTGGTGGCCGAGTTGCTGGTGTGCCAGGCCGAGGTAATGCTCGAGCCCGGGGCAAAGATGTCTACGCAGCTGCCGTAGTTCGAAAAGCTCGAACGCGAATCGGAGCTGGTGGTCGAGCCGACCGTGATGGCGGCCGAGGAGCGGGCCGGCGACACATTGCAGGCATTCTGGTTCTCGTTGCCTGCGGCCACGACGACCGTGACGCCTGCATTGCGCATGTTGGCCACGGCGTTGTCGGTCGCGGTCGAGGCGCCGCCGCCCAGGCTCATGTTGGCCACGGCCGGGGACTGCGCATTGGCGGCGACCCAGTCCATGCCGGCGATCACGCCGGAGTTGGTGCCGGAGCCATTGCATCCGAGCACGCGCACGGCATGAACCGTCGCGCCCTTGGCAACACCGTAGGTCGAACCGGCGACGGTGCCTGCCACGTGGGTGCCGTGGCCGTTGCAGTCGTTCCAGCCGCGGCCGTCATTGATGGCCGTGTAGCCATTGCCCATGCGGCCGCTGAACTCATTGTGCGAACCGAGCACACCGGTGTCGATGATATAGGTATGAACGTTGCTCGCCGTGGTGTCGTAGACATAGGTGCCGTTGAGCGGGCGATCGCGCTGGTCGATGCGATCGAGACCCCAGGTGGCGTTGTTCTGGGTCGCGCTGACCGAGACGATGCCGTCCTCCTCGACGTAGGCCACCCGTTCGTCCATGATCAGCCGAACCAGTGATTTTTCATCGGCTTCGACCACGAACCCGGGCAGCACATGCGTGAAGGAGCCCTTGAGCTGGGCACCGTGCGTGCGCGCCATGTTCCGGGCCACGGAGGCCACCGACAGTCCCTGGCCACTGCGATTGCCCAGAACCGCCACGTCGTCCTTGAGTACGACGATGTAGCGTCCTTCGATGGGTTGCTTGGCAGTGCGGAGTTCGGAGGCGTGGGTCGTGCTGATGAAGGAGGCCGCCAGCAGAAGCAGGCCGGCCAGTTTAAGTAACGAATTGCTTCGTAACATGTAGGTTTTCTCCCGTTTCGATCACGTTTGAGTGTGTCCCCTTGATCGTGTTGCTGACTCCACCCCTCGTGGAGCCAGAGCTGGGTATACACGATTGCTCCGCCGGAATTCCAGCGATTTCCGGGAAAAAGTTCTGAAAATGTGACGGGCTTCACGCAGAAAGTTGGCGGTTGGTCACGTTCTGATCACATTTCTGGATGTCCAATACCTCAATTCCGGGTGACTCGACTCCATCCAGCCGCTATCATCCCCGCTGGTTCCCACCAGCGAGTTGAGCCCCACATGCCCGAGCAGTTCCGTACCGTGATCGAGCCGTTCCGCATCAAGGCCGTCGAGCCGATCGCGATGACGACCCGTGATGAGCGTGAAAAGTACCTGAAATCAGCAAGGTACAATCCATTCAAGCTCAAGTCCGAACAGGTCATCATCGACCTGCTCACCGACAGTGGCACCTCGGCGATGAGCGCCGAGCAATGGGCCGGCATGATGCGAGGCGACGAATCCTATGCCGGTTCGATCAGCTGGCAGCGGCTCGAGCGGGTGGTCAGGGAGCTGACGGGTTACCCCTACATCCTTCCCACGCACCAGGGCAGGGCCGCCGAGCGGATTCTCTACAGCCATCTCGGCGGCGAGGGCAAGGTATTTCTCAGCAACACGCATTTCGATACCACCCGTGCCAACATCGAGTACAGCGGCGCCGAAGCGATCGACTGCATCACGCCCGAGGCGGGCAGGGCAGACAGCGATTTCCCGTTCAAGGGCAACGCCGATGTGGACCGAATGGGCGAGCTCGTCGCCGAGCGGGGTGCCGAAAATATCGGAGCCATCATCCTGACGGTGACCAACAATTCGGGCGGCGGACAGGCAGTCAGCATGGCCAATGCGCGCGAAGTGCGCGAACTGTGCCGCCGGCACGGCATCCTGTTCATCCTGGATGCCTGCCGCATCGCCGAGAACGCCTGGTTCATCAAGCAGGACGAAGCCGGATACGGGGACAGGTCCTGTCGCGAAATCGCCACCGAGATGTTCGGCCTGGCCGACGGCTGCGTGATGAGTGCCAAGAAGGATGCGCTGGTCAACATGGGCGGGTTTCTCGCCCTCAACGATGCCGAGCTGGCCGAGCACTGCACCAGCGTGCTGATCATCACCGAGGGCTACACCACCTACGGCGGCCTGTCCGGCCGCGACATGGAGGCCATCGCCATCGGCCTCGACGAGATCTTCAATGAAGACTACTTGCGCTACCGGACGCGTTCGACGGCTTATCTGGGCGAGCACCTCGATGCCCTGGGTGTTCCGGTGATCAAGCCGATCGGCGGTCACGCCGTTTATGTCGATGCGGGCCGACTCTACGACCATCTGCCGGTCGAGCAGTACCCCGGCCAGTCGCTGGTGTGCGAGCTCTACAGGATCGCCGGCATTCGTTCGGTCGAGATCGGCTCGGTGATGTTCGGCAAGTACGATGCCGAAGGCAAGCTGATCCCGGCCCCGCGCGAACTGGTGCGCCTGGCCATTCCGCGCCGGGTCTACACCCAGAGCCATGTCGACTATCTGATCGAGGCCTTCGAGATCGTGCGCGACCAGCGCCACTCGGCGCCGGGCTACCGGATCACGCACGAGCCGCGCTTCCTGCGCCATTTCACCAGCGACTTCGAGCCGATAGGATAGTAAGGAAATGGATCAGCATCCGGGGTTCTGGATTCCGGCGGCAGTTTCCGCTCCCGGCGAGGCGGCTTTTCCATGCTGGCGGCTCGAAAACCGCGTAGGATGCGGGTTGCTGTTCTGTGCCGTGCGCGTTTCCCGTTTGCGGAAATCAGGCACGCAACTCGCTGTATTTTCTTGAGCCCTGAGAGTCGAGACCCGAGACCCGATGCCGATTGAACCCGCCCGCTACCCCGCTGTGATCGAACAGATGCGTGCCAGTTTCGATCGCGGGCTGACCCGTTCGCTGGACTGGCGGCGCGAGCAGCTCGCCGCGATCTCGTGCATGCTGCGCGAGAATGAAGAGCGCGTGGCAGGAGCACTGGCCGAGGACCTCGGCAAGCCGCCGCAGGAAGTGTTGCTGGGAGAAACGGCGCTGATCTTCAGCGAGGTCGATCACGCTCGCAAGCGCCTGCGTCGCTGGGCCAGGCCAAGACGTGTTCGAACGCCCATGGTCGGCCAGCCGGGCCGCAGCTGGGTACAACCCGAGCCCTTCGGCGTGGTGCTGATCATCGGCGCCTGGAATTACCCGGTGCAGCTGCTGCTCAGCCCGCTGATTCCGGCGCTGGCGGCCGGCAACTGCGCCGTGCTCAAGCCTTCCGAGCTTGCAGCCGCCACCTCGGCGCTGCTGGCCGAGCTGATCCCGCAGTACCTCGATGAGCGGGCAGTGCGCGTGGTCGAGGGGGCGGTCGATGAGACCACCGAACTGCTCCGGCAACGTTTCGACCATATCTTCTATACCGGCGGATCGGCGGTCGGCAAGATCATCATGCGGGCCGCTGCCGAGCATCTCACGCCCGTGACTCTGGAGCTCGGCGGCAAGAGCCCCTGCGTGATCGATGCCGGAGCCGATCTGGATTCGGCTGCCCGTCGATTGATCTGGGGCAAGTGCCTCAACGCCGGACAGACCTGCATTGCGCCCGACTACGTACTGGTCACACCGGGCGAGCGCGATCGCCTCATCAGTGCGATCGAGCACGAACTGTTCGAAATGTACGGTGCTGATCGCCTCGGCAGCGAGGATTATTGCAAGATCATCAACCAGCGACACTTCGATCGCCTGAGCAGGCTGCTCGATGACGGGAGAATCGTGATCGGCGGCAAGTCCGACCCGGCTCGCTGCCGCATCGAACCGACCGTGATGACCGGCGTTCTGCCGGACTCCCCGGTCATGCAGGAAGAGATCTTCGGCCCGATACTTCCGCTGATCGAGGTGTCGGATCTGGGCGCGGCGATTGACTTCATCCGTGGACGGGACAAGCCCCTGGCGGCCTACCTGTTCACGCGCTCGGGCGAGTCGGAGCGAAAATTCGCGCAGGCGGTGGCCACCGGCAACCTGTGCATCAATGACACCTTGATGTTCATGTCGGTGCCGGATCTGCCCTTCGGTGGGGTCGGAATGAGCGGCATGGGGCAGTACCATGGCAAGGCCGGGTTTGATCGCCTGTCTCATCTGAAGGCGGTGATGAAGCGGGGGCGTTTTCCCGAGATTCCGGTTCGATTTCCGCCCTACAGCCGGCTCAAGATGCGTTTGCTCAAGTGGATCAGCTGAGCGACGAGCGGCAAGGGGGAGGCATGAACGAAAGATCGTCGAGGAGCAGGGCGGAGGCTGTCGGCAGCGAGTCCGGCTGGCCCGGACTGGTGCCCGAATGGCTGTGGGGAATCATCAACGCCGTCCAACTGGCATGGACCCTGGTCTGGACCGCCCTGGGCATCAGCCTGGCCCTGCTGGCACGCCTCGTGACCGGGAGCGAGCGCATTCCGCTCCGAATGGCATCGTGGCTGTGGTCGCCTGTCCTGCTTCGCGGTGCAGGTGCGCGACTCGAGGTCAGCGGCCTGGAGAACGTCGATTTTTCCCGACCGCATCTGTTCGTCGCCAATCACGAGTCGATGATCGAGGTCTGCGGCCTGTTCACGGCCGTGCCGGTGCCGCTGCGCTTCATGCTCAAGGCTTCGCTCGGCCGGGTGCCGTTTCTGGGCTGGTACACCCGGGCCATGGGCATGGTCCTGCTGCGCCGCGGCGACTCGGTCGCGGTTTCGGGACAACTCGATCGGGCCGCCGGCCTGCTGCGGAACGGCCACAGTCTGGCGGCCTTTCCGGAAGGGACGCGCAGCCGTGACGGTCGCGTGGGACCTTTCAAGTCCGGTGCTTTTCGCGTGGCCATTGCCGCCGGCGTGCCGGTCGTGCCGGTCGCGGTGGCGGGCAGCGGTCGGGTGATGCCGCCGGGCGGCTTCAGGATTCGGCCGGGTTGCATTCGACTGCGTTTCGGACGGCCGATCGATACCGGGGATCTGTCCTCCAGGCAAAGACTCGAGCTCGCCCGGCAAGCCCGGCGCGAGGTGGTCAAGCTCCGGAAGCAGCTCGAATGAGCCCAGGGTCCGAACGCTTGCTCCGCGCTTTTCACTGATCGATCAAGGAGTTTCCTCAGCCATGTCCACCCCGGATCTTGCTCGACTCGATCTCGAATACCTGTTCCATCCGTCCACCGACCTGGCCTCCCACCGGCACTCCGGACCGCTGATATGGCAGCGGGGTGAAGGTGTGCATGTCTACGACAGCGAGGGCCGGCGCTACCTGGAAGGCATGGCGGGGCTGTGGTGCACGGCCCTGGGGTACGGCGAGGGCGAACTGATCGAGGCGGCGAGAAAGCAGATGGAGACGCTCTGTTATGGCCCACTGTTCGCGGGCAAGGCCAACGAACCGAGCATCCGTCTGGCCGCGAAGCTGTCAGAGTGGGTGCCGATCGAGGGTGCCCGCTTTTTGTTCGGCTGTTCGGGTTCCGATGCCAATGACGCACAGGTCAAGCTGATTCGCTACTACTTCAATGCCATCGGCAGGCCGCACAAGAAGAAGATACTCTCACGCGGCAACGCCTATCACGGTGTGACCCTGGCATCGGCGGCGCTGACCGGCTTGCCCGCCTTCCACAGGCATTTCGATCTGCCCGGTGACGACGTCATCCACCTGACCGCGCCCTACCACTATCGCCTGGCCCAGCCGGGCGAAAGTGAACAGGCCTTTTCCGATCGGCTGGCCGAGGAACTCCGCGCCGTGATCGCGCGCGAGGGGGCGGAGAACATCGCGGCCATGATTGCCGAACCGTTGATGGGCGCAGGTGGCGTGATTCCGCCGCCGGCCGGATACTTCGAAAGGATCCAGCCGATTCTTCGCGAACACGACATTCTGCTCATCGACGACGAGGTCGTGTGCGGTTTCGGTCGAACCGGCCAGGATTTCGGCTGCCAGACCTGGGGGATCGAACCGGCGACCATGACCATGGCCAAGGCCCTGTCATCGGCCTACCAACCGATCTCCGCGGTTGCAGTGCCGCCATTCATGTACGAGGCGATCGCCGAGGCCTCGGGCGGAGTCGGCCTGTTCGCACACGGGCTGACCTATTCCGGGCACCCCGTGGCGGCCGCCGTGGCGGTGCGCAATCTCGAATTGATGGAGGAACGCGGCGTGATGGCGCATGCTGCCCGGATGGGCGAGCGGCTGCACCACGGTCTGGAGCGTATTCGAGCGCATCCGCTGGTCGGGGACGTGCGTGGCAGGGGCCTCATCGCCGGCGTCGAGCTGGTGGCCGATCGCGACACCCACGAACGTTTTCCCGCCGAGGACAGGATCGCCTTCAAGGCTGCAGCGGCCTGTCTGGACGAGGGCCTGATCGTGCGGGCGCTGCCGGGGGACACGATCGCCATCTGCCCGCCGCTGGTCATCGACGAGGCGCAAGTCGACGAACTGCTCGACAAGCTGCAGCGAGGGCTGGATCGAGTGCTGTAGGCAAGCCGTCAGCCGGCCCACGCCATTCTCGGGCCGGACGCGGGAAAGCGATCGCCTGCATGGTCAGAATTCGCGCACGGTCAATCGCCGGCTTCCTGCTCGCCCATCTGCGACTGCAGGTAGCGCTGTTCACCGATGCGGTCGACCAGCCCGAGCTGGGTTTCGAGAAAATCGGCGTGACCTTCCTCGTCGTGGATCAGATCCGCAAACAGGTCGCGACTGGCGTAGTCGCCGGCGTCTTCGCATGCCTTGACCGAGGCCTTGTACATGTCGAGCGCCTCGTATTCGAGCTTGAGGTCGTTTTGCAGACACTCGACCGGGTTCTCGCCGATCAGCAGGTGACCGAGGTCCTGGAGATTCGGAAGCCCGCCCAGGAAAAGGATTCGCTTGATGATGCGATCGGCGTGCTTCATTTCATCGATCGATTCCTCGTACTCCATCTCCGCGAGGCGGTTCAGGCCCCAATCCTCGTACATGCGCGAGTGCAGGAAATACTGGTTGATCGCGGTCAGTTCCGCCTTGAGTGCCTGATTGAGATGTTCGATGATTCTGGCGTCGCCCTTCATGGATTGCGTATCTCTGGTGAATGCCTGGAATACAAGGATAACGCCCACCAGGTTGGCTGGCCAGCCCCGCCGGGTTCAGGCCAGCCGTGGCAGCGGAAGGTCGAGCGAATGAACAGGCAG
>SR_TP_S13solDRAFT_1000474_pt1 | contig 16547 bp, 13 predicted proteins | sample SodReaTP_S13sol_FD_11159 | JGI IMG/M metagenome (IMG submission 11159)
GGGTGCGGCGGCCAGCGCGATGATTTATAGCCTGATCGAGACCGCCAAGGCGAATGGGCTGGAGCCCTACGAGTACCTGAAGGATGTGCTCACCCGGCTGCCGGCCGCGGACACCGACCAGGCGATTCAGGCTCTGCTGCCCTGGAGCTGGGGAGAGACTGTACAGGCCTGAGGCAATCGCCGGTAGGTGGGGTTTGTGGATCGCTTACTCTTCTTTGATGATTTTAATTTGCCGGTCGGTCAGGCGCATGGCTGTGCGGCATACCCAAGTCGCGCAGGTAGGTTCGGGGAAGAATATTAGAGTGAGAGTAACGAATCTAGCACCTGCCCGCCACGACCCCAGGATTTCCCCAGCAGTTCAATGACGTAGCTGAACAAACAGGAAGGCAATACCAACCCGTAAGGCTGGCCCGTCTAGTGCTCGACAGTCTGCACCCGACTTTCTACCAGGCGCCGGGTCAGCAGATCACAACTGGGCCCTTCGGCCTGGTAGCCCTCCACCGCGGTCGCCAGAAGCCTGCGGGCACGCTGGCAATCAAAGGCTCCGCACGCCTCCTGCAGATCATCCAGGAGCTGCTGCAATGCATCCGTCGGCAGGTGGTTCTCCCTGGCCCGCATGATCATGGGATGGTCCGTCCCCATCACTGCCTCGCCGAGTAGCAATTCCTCGTAGAGCTTTTCGCCGGGGCGCAGCCCGGTGAACCGGATCTCGACGTCACCATCTGGATGCTCGCCATCGCGCTCTTCAAGGCCGGACAGGTGGATCATCCGCCGCGCCAGGTCCAGGATGCGCACCGGTTCGCCCATATCCAGGACAAACACGTCACCCCCCCGCGCCATGGAGCCGGCCTGCAGCACCAGCGAGGCGGCCTCGGGGATGGTCATGAAGTAGCGCGTCACCTCGGGGTGGGTCACGGTCACCGGGCCGCCGTTGCGGATCTGCTCGCGGAACAGCGGCACCACGGAGCCGGAAGACCCCAGTACGTTACCAAAGCGGACCATGGAGAAGATGGTCTTCATATCCGGCTGCCGCGCCAGACCCTGCAGTACCAACTCCGCGGTGCGCTTGGTGGCCCCCATCACGTTGGTGGGGCGCACGGCCTTGTCGGTGCTGATCAGCACGAAGTGCTTCACGCCGGCCTGCGCGGCTGCCCGCGCGGTGTGCAGGGTGCCGAAGACGTTGTTTCGCACCCCTTCCAGGACGTTACCCTCCACGAGCGGCACATGCTTGTAGGCCGCGGCGTGATAGACAGTCTCCACCTCGAAGCCCCGCATCAGGGCTTCCATGCGCGATGCGTTGGAAACGTCACCCAAAATGGCGTGCAAATCCGGATGTGGGCCCTCCCGGCCTTCCATCTGCATGCGCAGCTCACGCTCGATGGCGTACAACCCGAACTCCGACCGCTCCACCAGCACCAGTTGCGTCGGACGCAGGCGCAGGATCTGCCGGCACAGCTCGGAGCCAATTGATCCGCCAGCACCCGTCACCATGACCACCTTTCCCGAAATACAGTGGGCCAGGAGCTCCTGGCGAGGTCCCACCGAGTCACGCCCCAGCAGATCCTCGATGTCCACCTCTCGCACCTCATCCACCGTAGCCCGGTCGGCAACGATATCGGCAAGGCTCGGCATGGTCAGAATGTGAGCGCGGAGTGGTTCAAGCTGGTCGACGATCTCTCTTCTGCGACTGCGTGACAGGCGAGGCATGGCCAGCAGGACGTAGGCCACATCCTTGCGTTGAGTCAGTTCCGGCAGTTGTCCGGGTGTGTGGACCTGCATTCCAGCGATAACGGTGCCCTGCTTGGCCGGATCATCATCCACAAACGCGACCGGGTGGTATTCGTTGCCATTGGCCAGGCTGGTTGCAAGCTGGATGCCGCCCGCGCCAGCACCATAGATGAGCACCGGCTCTTTGTCCCGTTTCCTTGTGACCACCGACTGAAACCAGGCACGTACGACAAACCTCGACCCGCCGATCATCAGCAGGGCCACCAGCCAGTAGATGAAAACGGTAGCGCGTGGGACACCATCCAGGCGGGTCAAAGTCACCATGGCGGCGAACAACAGCGCAGAGAGAGTCACGCCATAAACCACGGCCATGACCGCCTGCGGGCCCATGTAACGGACTACAGCACGGTAAAGCCCGAACAATGCGAACACGGGCAATGTGGCCAGCGGCAGCGCAAAAAGCAACCACAGGTGTTCCAGCAAAACACCGGGGTCTGGCTTGCCCAGACGCAGGCTGAACGCCGCCCACAATGCAACGGGTAGCATCAGCGCGTCGCCAGACACCATGACCAGGCGCTTTGCGGGACGGCTGAGATTGAGCAGATACCGGTAGATCTTCACAGTATTCTCACGGGGCTGTGGTCATGTATTTTTTCTGCTGGCTGCACGCAGCCTTCTGGCGTTACTGGCAAATTCCCAGAAGAACGCTGCGAAAAGCCCGAGCATGCCACCGAGCACAACCGATAGAGCCAGAATCAATGACTTTCCTGTACCCACGGGGCTTGCGGACTGGACAGCGTGAAAGGTCATTTCGGTATTGTGACTCCGCTCCGTCGCATCCGCGATCTTGAGTTCCAGGTCCATGAGATTCTCTCGCATGGAGATGATGCGGTAACGCAGATCGCCCACCTGCTGCGCAGCGACCAGACCTGTCCCCGAGTCAGACCCACCGATTGCATCCAGCAACCGCCCCATGTGCCCCTCAAGCACGTTGACATGCTCTGATAAGAGCGCCTTCTGCCGCTCCAGCCGGGTCACGTACCGATCGAGTGCCCTGTCGAACTCATTTTTGTAAAGCGCGGCAAGGCCATCCGCCAACGCGGAATGGTAACGTTCAACCAGATCGCGACTTTCCGTTTCGGCGACCGAGATTAGCGCTATACCGTAGTCTCCACCCCGCTCCTCCACCGACACTGGGGGCAACTGCCCGGTCGCGCTTTGCAAATCCCGCCGGGTTTCCGGAATAAGCAGGTCCGCCAGATCAGAGAGAGCCACATCCCGCTCCACCACGGCTTCGAACCCAGTCCCTCCACCTCCAGTAATGACACGCGGCAGTTCCAGACCTGATCGATACTCGTACTGCAGCGGCAACAGCCAGGCGTAAGCGCCCCCGCCAGCTATCACCAACGCCGTCGTAATCAAGAACACCGGCAACCGCGTGACCAGCACGTTCCAAAGGTCGTACAGGCTGATCTCATCGCTGTAATCACCCTGTTCGCGGGGGAAATCAGCATCCGCCTGCTTCAATGAGTTTTTTTGCGTTTCCATAACCTAATGACAGGTCGCATTTGAGGTTTTCAGGGCAACAGAACTGGCCACGAACTCGGCAAGCGTACTGCGGCGCACCATTATCAAGCATAGGAGGGTACACTCAGCCAGCAAGGCTGCCTAGCCACTCAGATACAGCCCTGCCTTAACTCCACAGAGGTACCGTCGCGGGAAAGGCGACAGCCTACAAAAAATGCCCTCCCGACGCACGGAGCATTGTCTAGACTGATAGTGATTCGACGTCACAGTCGCAAGGAGCAGACATGGGCCAGGCACTTTCCCGATTTGACGATGGCCTCCGCCAGCTCGCCCGATTTGTGGAAGAGTCGGAGTCCACCGAACGCGGGCTGGCACGGCTGGCCGAGCTGGTCAGCCACGCCATGGACTGCCGGCACTGCTCGATCATGCTGATCAAGCACGACCCGGATAACGGCGAACCGAAACTGCGGGTGCAGGCGCACCACGGCGACCTGCCCGAAGCCGCCTATACCGAAGCGCAGGGCCTGGGCAGCGGAATCGCAGGCCAGGTGGCCAGTTCCGGCAAGCCGCTGCTGATCTCGGACCTGCCCGACTCGGAGTACGCACCCCTGGCGAAGCGGCCGGAGGCAAAAGGGCCCGACAGCATTTCAGTGCCCATCGTGCTGGAGGACGAGGTGGTGGGCGTGATCAACGTGGACAGCCCGGAGGGCACGCGGCGGCTCGGCGAGGACGATTTGCGCATGGCGTCCATTCTCGCCCTGGTGGTGGCCAAGTCGTTGCACATTCAGCGCCTGCGCGGTCTGCTGAAAACCCACTTCATCAAGCTGGCACTGGCCCGGGCACGCTCCGAGGGTAACGGGCCGGTGACCCACGCCCCGGACAAGGTCGCCAAGCTGATGGCGCGCACGCTCTACCAGGAGATGGACAAGGCGGGCTTCTCCCGCGACCACATTCTGACAGCGGCCACGGAGATCATCGGGCAGGTCAGCGAGGCCATGGAGGCGCGCTGATCGCGTCCCAATCAGGAATCATAAACCGCTTTTCGGTGCGCCACTCTGACAATCAGTACAATTAACCGCTCGTCTTCAATACGGCAGACGACGCGGTAATTACCGATCCGGTAGCGCCGAAACCCTGCCAACGCGCCCTTAAGCGGCTTCCCATGGGCACGCGGTCCCTGCGGCCCGAGTACGCGCTGTTCGAAATAGGCACGTATTCTTCGGCGAGTGGCAGGGTCCAGCTTCTTGAATTCCTTGGCCGCAGCCTGTTCGAACTCAATCGTCCAAGTCACCCCAGACCTCCCTGGCCTTAATGGTGTGGGTCTTCCGTGCCCTTAGGTCTTCGAGTCGCTGCTCAGCCAAATAGATATCTTCCAGGTCATCAAGGTTCTCCTCGATGAGCAGGCGGAGGTAATAAGCCTTACTGCGCCCAGTCGCTTTGGCGAGGTGCGTCAGGCGCTCTTCTGTCTCAGCACTCAAACGGATCGTCGTAGGCATTGTATTCACCTGGATACCATGAATCAGATGAATACATTATAAACGATCAGCGCACTTCCAGGTCACCCCAAAACACGCAGCGTATGCTGCGCGATCATCAGCTCCTCGTTGGTCGGGATCACGTAGACCGGCACCCGGCTGTCGGCGGTGGTGATACAGCCCGCATTGCGGGCGTTGGCCTCGGGGTCGAGGGTGATGCCCAGCCACGCCAACCGCTCGCAAATCGCGGCGCGCACCGGGGCGGCGTTCTCGCCGATGCCGGCGGTGAAGACGAAGGCGTCCAGGCCGCCCAGGGCGGCGGTCAGGCTGCCCGCCTCGCGCACGGCTCGGTAGACGTAATACTCCACCGCCTCGGCGGCCTCCTGCCGGTCGCTCTCCAGTAGCTGGCGCATGTCGGCGCTGATGCCGGACAGGCCCAGCAGCCCGGAGCGGCGGTAGAGCAGGTCTTCAATACCGGCGGCGTCCATACCCTCGTTCTGCAGCAGGTAGAGGATGACGCCGGGGTCGATGTTGCCGCAGCGCTGCCCCATGGGCAGCCCGTCCAGGGCGGTGAAGCCCATGGTGCTGGCCACGCTCTGCCCGCCGTGCAGGGCGCACATGCTGGCGCCGTTGCCCAGGTGGGCGACGATGGTGCGCCCCTCGGCGGCGCGCCGGTCGTGCTCCGGCAGCACGGAGGCGATGTACTCGTAGGACAGGCCGTGGAAGCCGTAGCGGAGCACACCCCTTGTTCTCGTACTGGCGCGGCAGCGCGAAGCGCTGCGCCACGCGGGGCTGCTGGCGGTGGACGGCCGTGTCGAAGCAGGCCACCTGCGGCAGGTGCGGGCGCACCCGGGCCACGGCGTGAATGGCGCGCAGGTTGTGGGGCTGGTGCAGCGGCGCCAGCTCCCGGAAACGTTCCAGCTCGTGCAGGCAGGAGTGGGTGATGCGCACCGGCCGGCTGAACTCCGGCCCGCCATGCACCACTCGGTGGCCGGCACCGACCAGCTCGTGCCCCTCCAGCCGCTCCTCCAGCCAGTTCAGGGCCCGGTCCAGGGCCTCGTCATGCCCGTCGGACTCCGGCAATTCCTCGTGCAGCAGCCGCTCGCCCTTGTTGTCCCTGATCTGCAGCGAGCCGATGCTCGCCCCCAGCCCGTCAGCCTGCCCGCGGTAGCGCGGGGTGGGCACGCCGTCTGCAACGGTGTAGAGGGCGAACTTGATGCTGGAAGAACCTGCATTGATGACGAGCAGGGCCTGGGTCATGGGGTGTCTCTCCGTGTGGTTCGTCGAATGCGTGCTCTGCCCCGTCGTTTCGACCGTGTCGCCCCCCGTCATTGCGAGCGTAGCGAAGCAATCTCCATGTCTTGGCACTGCGCAGTCCGTGGATTGGTTCTCTGGATTGCTTCGTCGCTACCGCTCCTCGCAATGACGGTAGGCTAACCGGTTCGCCGTGACGGTAGGCTGACCGGTTCGCCGTGACGGTAGGCTGACCGGTTCGCCGTGACGGTAGGCTGACCGGTTCGCCGTGACGGTAGGCTAACCGATTCGCCGTGACGGGGACTAACCGGTTCGCCGTGGCGGAACAATGGCGGTGCCCGCGGTGGCTCGTTGGCCTTGTTTACAAGTGGGCCAGGCCCTTGCGCTTGCGCTCGGCTACCAGCAGTGCGATGGCGCAGGAGGCCAGGCGGGCCACCACGTCGTCGGCGCGGCTGGTGAGCACGATCGGCACCCGGGCGCCGAGCACGATGCCGGCGGCTTCGGCGTCGGCCAGATAGTAGAGCTGCTTGGCCACCATGTTGCCCGACTCCAGGTCCGGCACCAGCAGGATGTCCGCCTGCCCCGCCACGGCCGAGCGGATGCCCTTGGTGCGGGCGGCCGACGGGGAGATGGCATTATCGAAGGCCAGCGGCCCGTCCAGCAGACCGCCTTCGATCTGCCCGCGGTCGGCCATCTTGCACAGGGCAGCGGCATCCAGCGTGGACTGCATGTCCGGGTTGACCGACTCGGTGGCCGAGAGGATGGCCGCCTTGGGCTCGGGAATGGCGAGCGCGTGGGCCAGTTCGATGGCGTTCTGCAGGATATCGCGCTTGGCCATCAGCCCCGGGTGGATGTTGATGGCCGCGTCGGTGACCAGCAGCGGCCGCGGGTAGGTGGGCACGTCCATACAATAGACGTGGCTCACGCGCCGCTCGGTGCGCAGTCCGTCCCGACGCACCACCGCCCCCATCAGCTCGTCGGTGTGCAGCGAGCCCTTCATCAGGGCCTCCACCTCACGCGCCTTGGCCATCTGCACGCCCTTCTCGGCGGACTGGTGGCTGTGCTCCGTGGGCACCAGCTTGAACTGCGAGATATCCAGGTCGGCCGCCTCGGCGGTCTCGCGGATGCGCTGCTCGGGGCCAACCAGGATGGGCACCAGCAGGTTGTGCTCGGCGGCCCGCACCACGCCCTCCAGCGACAGGGCGTCCACCGGGTGGATCACGGCCGTGGGGCTGGGCGCCAGGTCTTCGGCCATGTCCAGCAAGCGCTTTAGCTGCCGGCGCTGCCGGCCCTTGGCCTGCAAGTCGGCCTCGCTGGGGCTGGTGTTGGTGTGCTCGCGGCTCAGCTTCTCGGTGGGCGCGCGGACAACGTAGATACCGCGCAACACGTCGTCGCCGTGCTCGTTGACGCACTGGCAGTCGAGCATCACCTGCCGGTCGCCCTGCTTCTCGTGCACCCGCACGGTCACGGTGACGTTCTCGCCGATGCTGACCGGCCGCAGGTGGGTCAGGTGCTGGTCCACGAACTCCGTGCCCGGCCCCGGCAACTCCGTGGTGACCAGCGTGGCCACCAACCCGGCGCCCCACATGCCGTTGACGATGGCCTTGTGGTAGAGGTCGCTGCGGGCGGCGTCGGCGTCCATGTGCTCGGGGTTCAGCCAGGCAGAGCCGCCGGAGAACAGCCGCAGGTCGTCCATGGTCAGTCGGCGGGTGAGCGTGGCCTCGTCGCCGACCAGCAATTCATCGTAGGTGTGGTTTTCGATCTGGCTCATGGTGTTCAGCCCTTGACGTGGTAGCCGCCATCGACGGGGATGATGTTGCCGGTCATGGTGCGCGCCCGGTCGCTGACCAGCAGGCTGGCCAGGGCCGCCACGTCCGCCGGCTCGGCCAGGCGGCGCAGGGGGGACTGGCTGCGGGCGGTGTCCAGCAACTGGTCAAAGCCGGCCAGGCCGGAGGCGGCGCGGGTCGATGGGCCCCGGCGACAGGCCGTGCACCCGAATGCCCTGCTCGCCCAGTTCGTCCGCCAGGTAGCGCACGCTGGCCTCAAGCGCCGCCTTGGCCGGGCCCATGAGCTGGTAGCCGGGAATGACCTTCTCGGCACCGTAGTAGCTCATGGTCAGCAGGGTGCCGCCATCACGCATCAGGGGTTCGGCCAGGTGCGCCATGCGGATGAAGGAGTGGCAGGAGACGTCCATGGCGGTGAGGAACCCCTCCAGGGACGAATCGGTCAGCCGGCCGTGCAGATCCTTCAACGGCGCGAAGGCGATGGAGTGGACCACGAAATCCAGCCGCCCCCACTGCTGCTCTATGGCCTCGAACACGGCCTCCAGCTCGCCCTCGTGCTGCACGTTGCAGGGCATGACCAGCGGCGATTCCAGCGCATCGGCCAGTGGCCGGACGTGCTTCTCCGCCTTTTCGTTCAGGTAGGTGACGGCCAGCTCCGCCCCCAGGTCGCGAAAGGCCTGACCGCAGTGGTAGGCAATGCTCTGGTCGTTGGCGATGCCGACGATCAGACCCTTCTTGCCCTCGAGGGATAGCAACGGCTGCGTCATAAAAGTGTTCTCCTGTCTGGTTTCAGTCCATGAGGACGTATTTGCCGGGGGCGTTGCGCTGCGGCCGGTAGCCGCGGACGTCCGCCCCCATCCGAGGCGGTTTGACCTTGTTGCCGGAGTGGCGGGCCAGCCACCTGTGCCATTCCGGCCACCAGGAGCCCTTCTTGCTGGGCAACTCGGCGATGAAATCGTCCGGCGCCATGTAGGGGTCGCGGGTCTTGCGACAGTGCACCTGGTAGGTGCGGCGCGGATGCCCGGGCGGGGTGACGATGCCGGCGTTGTGCCCCCCGGTGGTCAGCGCGAAGGTGACGTCGGTGCGGGCCAGTCGGTTGATCTTGTAGACCGACTTCCAGGGCGCGATGTGGTCCTTGGTCGTCCCCACCGCGAAGATCGGCACGCGAATATCCCACGGGTGGATCGGCTGGCCGTCCACGTCGTAGCGCTCCTCCACGAAGTCGTTGTTAAGGAAGAGCTGGCGCAGGTACTCGCTGTGCATCCGGTAGGGCAGCCGGGTGGCATCGGCGTTCCAGGCCATCAGGTCGATCATCTCGCCGCGCTCGCCCATCAGGTATTCGCGCACCATGCGGGACCAGATCAGGTCCTTCGAGCGGAGCAACTGGAAGGCCCCGGCCATCTGGTCCGAGCTGAGCACCCCCGAGTGCCACATCATGTCCTCGAGAAAGGTCACCTGGCTGTCATCGATGAACAGGTCCAGCTCCCCGGGCTCGGTGAAGTCGGTCTGTGCGGCAAAGAGGCTGATGCTGGCCAACCGGTCGTCCTCATCCCGCGCCATGGCGGCGGCGGCGAGCATCAGCAAGGTGCCGCCCAGGCAGTAGCCGGTGGCGTGCACCTTCTGGTCGGGCACGATGGTGTTGACCACCTGCAATGCCTCCATGACCCCGAGACGGCGGTAGTCTTCCATCCCCAACTCGGCGTCCTCCGCCGTGGGGTTCTTCCACGAGATCATGAACACGGTGTGGCCCTGATTGACCAGGTACTCCACCAGCGACTTGCCCGGTCTGAGATCCAGGATGTAGTATTTCATGATCCACGCGGGCACGATGAGCACCGGCTCCGGGTGCACGCGCTCGGTGGCGGGCTCGTACTGAATCACCTCCATCAGGCGGTTGCTGTAAACCACCTTGCCGGGGGTGATGGCCAGGTTATCCCCGACCCGCCAGTCCTCCATGCCCGCCGGCGGCCGCTTCTGGATGCGCCGGGCGGCGTCGTCCCACCAGTTGCGCATCCCGCGGTAGAGGTTGGCCCCCCCTTCCCGGGCGGTCTGCTCCAGCAGTTCCGGGTTGGTCCACAGGTAATTGGCCGGGGAAAGAATGTCGAGGATCTGCCGGCCGACGAAGTTGACCACGTCCTCGTGGTGGGTCTCCACCCCGCGCACCTCCGTGGTGGCCACGTGCCACCACTGCTGGGTCAGCAGGAAGCCCTGATAATAAAGATTGAACGGCCAGCGCTGCCACTGCGGCGCTGTGAAACGGCTGTCACCGGGCAGCGGCTCGATGCAGGCCGGGTGGTCCTTGCCCCCCTTAGCCGCGCATTGCATGGCGTATAGGCTCAGCCGGGTGGCCTTGCGCCAGGCCTTTTCCACCAGCTCGGTCTGGCGCCCCGGGGAGATGCTCATGTGTATGGCCCAGTCGGCGTAGGCCAGCCCCAGGGCCGCCGGTGAGAGCCCTCCGGTGATTCGCCCCATACTGGCGTGCATCAGCCGGTCGAAGGGGTGTGCGCCACGTCCGGTATCACTGGATTCAACCACTTCGCGTGTCATGGTGCCGCCTCCTGTTCCGCCTGTCCGCCAGTGTAGTGGCACAGCGAAGCCATGCCCGCCGCCGGGTATTCAAGGGATAGGATGTTGCAGTGCAGCGCGTTATGCAAGCCCCGCCCCCGTCATCGCGAGGACCCATCACCCCTCTGTCATCGCGAGGGCCCATCACCCCTCTGTCACCGCGAGGGCCCATCACCCCTCTGTCACCGCGAGGGCCCATCACCCCTCTGTCACCGCGAGGGCCCATCACCGCTCTGTCATCGCGAGGGCCGAAGGCCCGTGGCGATCCAGACGCTGGCTGGACTGCCGCGTCGGCTTCGCCTCCTCGCAGTGACGGGGTGCGCATGTGCCTTGCCTGTGACGGGGTGTGGGGCGTGTGCCTTGCCTGTGACGGGGCGTGGGGCGTGTGCCTTGCCTGTGACGGGGCGTGTGGGGCGTGTGCGTTGCCTGGGCGCGGTGTATGGCGATAGAGGGTCAGGGCTCGTTCTTGTCGCCGCTGACCACCTGGACCGGGAAGGGGTCGGTGACACTGCCGGCGTAAAGGGTGCGGTGGGGGAAGGGGATCTCTATGCCCTCGCGGTCGAAGGCCTCCTTGATCTCGATCTGGAGGCTGTTGCGCATCTCCAGAAAGTTCTCGCGCTGCGCCCAGACGTTGAACTGCAGGTTGAGCGCCGAGTCGCCGAAGCCCAGGAAGAGGAACTGCGGCTTGGGCTCTTCCAGGCAGAGCGGGTTGGCGGTGGCCACCTCGTCCAGCACCTTGCGGACGCGCTTGATGTCCTCCTTGTAGGCCACGCCGATCTGCAGGTCGAGTCGCCGGATCGGGAAGCGCGACAGATTGGTCATCTCGGTCTTGATCAGCGTCTCGTTGGGCAGGCGCACGAAGAGGTTGTCGAAGGTGCGCAGTTTCACGGAGAGCAGGTCAATGGAGACCACCTCGCCCACCGTGGTGCCGACACGGATGGTGTCGCCGACAGAGAAGGGTCGCTCCCAGACCAAGAACAGGCCACTGATAAGGTTGGAGGCGGAGGTCTGCGACGCGAAGCCGATGGCCACCGAGATGATACCGGCAGCGCCCAGCAGCACGCCAAGCTTGAAGCCCATCTGGTGCAGGGCCGAAGTGAAGGCGAGCAGCAGGATGCCGTAGAAGATGACCCGACGCAGGATCAGCCCCATATGCCGGTCCAGGTGGGTGCTGGGGATGCGCCCCACCAGGTTGGCCAGGATGCGCCCGATGAGGAAACCGCCCACCAGGATGAGGCCGGCCTGGATCAGGTTGCCCCCGGGGCCGACGGTAAAAAACTGGGTAATGGTGGTGAACCAGGTATCCATCAGCCCCTCAGCAGGTCGGTGAAGGCACGGAAGACGGTGTGCTGCCGCCCGGTGTGGCGGGCGGGGCTCAGCCGGGTGGCGCCACCGCACTCCCTGGGCGGCTGATCCTTGAACCGCAGCTCGGCCAGGTCGCCGTCCTCACGCCGGATCAGCCCCACCTCCGGCGTCCACAGGTTGCCCTCGCCATCCCCGTAGAGCGGCAGCCAGGGCATGGGCACGTTCAACCGGTCCAGCACCAGCGGGTCATCGGCCTGGTTGCGAATCTGCACCGGGGTAATGATGCGCGAGGGCGAGCGCACCTGCTCCGACAGGGCGAGTCGAAACCGGCTGCGGGTGGCGTAGCAGATCTCGCCTTCCATGTTGTTGGGGCCGAACCAGGTGTCAGAGAGCCGGTAACTGGGCTGCTCGAGCATCAGGTGGTGACTTTCCCCCAGGGTGACCCGTACCCAGACCGGGGTGGAGACGTACACCCGCGCTGACTCCTTGCCTGGTATCGACAACGGACTGACCGGACGCGAGACGACGGGGCGATCGGCGGTGCGCAGTTCCACGTGCACCTTGCTGTCGGGGGTGCCGAGCACGACCCGTTGCAGCTTATCCCCGTCCGGGACCAGGGCCGGGTCGTCGCTGTAATCCAGTTCGAAACGCTCCAGCCACGGGTCCGGGTCCTGCTCGCGGAGCAAGCGCCATTCGTTGTGGCCGTGGTGAACACGCAGGCGCATGGGGCCGACAGCCCAGAGGCGGGTGAAGCCCTCCGCCACCTGAAAGTCGCCGTACCAGCGGGTGGAACCCGGGTTGCCTGTCAGCTCGCTCATGGGCATAGCAAAGCCTAATCGTCCGGATCCCGCAACAACGTCATCGGCGATTGCCGGTAATGGTCGTGGGTGGCCAGCGCCCCGGCAGCCCAGACCAGCACTGCCCCGCCGGCCGCGCCCAGCGCCGGCAGCCAGGGGTTGAACTGGTAGTCCAGTTCAAACAGTGGCCCGGCCGCGCCCCAGCCGGCCAACCCGGCCGCCAGCCCGGCCAGGCCGCCACTGAGCGCGCCCAGCAACAGGAACTCTCGCCGCGCCATGCGCCGGATGTGCGCCCGGCTGGCCCCCAGCGAGCGCATCAGGGCGGTCTCGAATCGGCGCTGGTCACCGGTGATCTGCAGCGCGGCCAGCAGCACCAGCACCCCGGCCACCAGGGTGAGGGTGGCCATCAACTCCACCACCCGTGAACCCTGACGGATAATGTCGCGCACCGCCTCCAGGATGGCCCCCAGGTCCACCGGGGTCACGCTGGGGAACTGGCGCACCAGGTCGGCGATGACCCGGGCCTCGCCCTCCGGCAGGTGGAAGCTGGTGATGTAGGTGGTCGGAGCCCCTTCCAGCAGCCCAGGGTTGCCGATGACGAAGAAGTTGGCGTTGAAGCTGTCCCACTGCACCCGGCGGATGCTGGACACCTCTCCGGTCACCTCGCGCCCGCCGATGCGGTAGGTGAGCGTGTCGCCCACGTCCACCCCGATGCGCTGGGCGATGTCCTCCTCCACCGACCATTGCGGGTGGTCGGCCTGACGCTCATCGAACCAGCGCCCGCTGATCACCCGGTTGTCGTCGGGCAGGTTGTCCGTATGCGACAGGTTGAACTCGCGGGCCACCAGCCGGCGGGTACGCGGCTCAGCGTAATCTTCCGGGTCCAGCGCCTCGCCGTTCATGCCCACCAGGCGGCCGCGGATCATCGGGTAGAGTTCGGCACTGACACCCGCCCGGTCTGCGAGGAACCGCTCCAGTTCGTCCACCTCGTCCGGCTGGACGTTGATCAGGAAGTAGTTGGGCGCCTCCGGGTCCACGCCCCGCTCCCAGGTGGCCAGCAGGTCCTCGCGCACCACCGAGAGCAGCAGCAGGGCCGTGAGCCCCAGCCCCACCGCGACGATCTGCAGGGTGGCGGTGGCGGGCCGGCGCACCAGGCCGGACAGGGTGGTGATGCGGGCCCGCCGGGTGCGGCGCAGGCCATAGACCACGGCGGCGGCGATCGCCCCCAGGGCGGCCAGCCCGGCCATCACGGCACCGAAAACGGCCGCAGCCAGGCGCAGATCGCCCCCCTGCCACCACATCAACCCGAAGATAACCGCCAGCGCCACCGGATAGGGCAGCCAGCCCCGCAGCACGCCGCTGCCGGCGTCCCGACGCAAAACGCGCAACGGCGGCACGTCGCGCAACCGCAGCAGGCTGGGCAGGGCGAAACCGAGCAGCGCGGACAGCGCCACCAGGGTGCCGGTGAGCGCCGGCAGCGGCCCGGCGCCGGCCAGATCGTCCGGCAGGTAATCGGCCAGCAGGGCGACCATGCCCAGGTGCAGCCCGTAACCGAGCGCGGTGCCGATCAGGCCGGCGAGCAGGCCGAGCCAGAGCAGCTTCCAGGTGAGGATGGCGGTGACCTGACGCTGGGTAGCGCCGAGGCAGCGCATGATGGCGATGCGATCAATCTGGCGGCTGGCGTAGTGCCGGGCGGTGAGCAGGATGGCCACGCCGGCCACCACCACCGTGAGCAGCGCGGCCAGGCCGAGGAAGCGTTGCGCCTGCTCCATGACCGAACTGAGGGCCGGGTCGCCCTCCCCCGGGGCCTGCAGTTCCGCCTCCGGGGCGTGGTCGGTGAGCCAGGCCTCGTAGCGGGCGAGGTCGGCGGGCTCGCCGGCGAGCATCAGGCGGTAACGGATCCGGCTGCCCTCCTGGACCAGCCCGGTGCCCTCCAGGTCGTCCCAGTGGATCAGCACCCGCGGGGCCAGGTTGAAAAAGCCGCCACCGCGATCCGGCTCCAGGGCGATCAGCCGCTCGGTGCCCAGCGCCCGGGCGCCCACCTCCAGGGTGTCGCCCAAATCCATCTCCAACAGCGGCAGCAGCCGCGGCGCGATCCAGGCCGCGCCCGGCTCCGGCGGTTGCTGCACAGCGCTGAGCGGCCCCTCGGGCTCGTCGCGCAGTTGCAGGCTGCCGCGCAGGGGGTAGCCGGACTCCACCGCCTTCAGGGAAACGAGCTGGGTGTAATCGCCGGCCACCACCACGCTGGGGAATTCAGCACTGCGCACCGTTTGCAGGCCGTAGTCGCGGGCCCGTTCCACCCACTCTTCCGGGATGGGGTCGTTGCTGCGCACCACCCGGTCGCCGCCCAGTAGTTCGGCGGCGCGCACGTCAGTGGCCTGGGAGACGCGGTCGGCCAGCCAGGCCACCCCGGAAACGGCGGCCACGGCGATAATCACCGCCGCCAGCAGCAGGCGCAGTTCGCCGGCGCGCCCATCCCGCCAGAGCAGGCGCAGGGCCTGCCGCCAGGCGCTCATGCACCCTCCAGCCGGCCATCGGCCAGGTGCAGCACCCGGTCGCAGCGCTCGCCCAAGTCCGGGTCGTGCGTCACCAGCACCAGGGTGGTGCCCTGCTCGCGGTTGATCCGGAACAGCAGGTCGGCCACCTGCTCGCCGGTACGGCGGTCCAGGTTGCCGGTGGGCTCATCCCCCATCAGCAGACTGGGCTCGGTGACCAGGGCGCGGGCGATGGCCACCCGCTGCTGCTCGCCGCCGGAGAGCTGGCGCGGATAGTGGTGCAGCCGGCCGCCCAGGCCCACCCGGGCCAGGGCCTCACCAGCCCGCGCCCGAGCGCGGGCGCCGCCGGCGAGTTCCAGCGGCAGCATGACGTTCTCCAACGCGTTGAGCCCGCCCAGCAGGTGGAAGGCCTGGAAGATGAAGCCCAGGTGCTCCCCGCGCACCCGGGCACGCTGGTCCTCGTCCAGGGCGGTGATCTCCTGATCAGCGAGCCAGACGCGTCCGCCGGTGGGCACATCCAGCCCCGCCAGCAGTCCAAGGAGTGTGGACTTGCCCGAGCCGGAGGCGCCGAGAATCGCCACGGACTCACCTCGGGTAATGCTAAGATCCAGCCCGTCGAACAGCCGGATCTCGCCGTCCGGCCCGGAGAAGCGCATGGTCAGCCCCTCGGTGCGCAAGACCGGTGCGCGGGTGGCGACACCGGCTTCGGGCTCAGTGCTTTTGCTGGCCATACTGGAGGTTACCGTCATGCTGCTGCGTCTCCTGCTGATTGTTCTGTTGCTGGGCCCGGTCACCGCCACGGTGGCGAGCGAGGCCCCGCGCATCGCGGTGCTGGGCGACAGCCTGAGCGCGGCCTACGGCCTGGAGCGCGAGCGCGACGGCTGGGTGGCGCTGTTGCAGGACCGGCTGGCCGACGAGGGCCACCCGCACAAGGTTATCAATGCCGCCACCAGTGGCGATACAACCCGGCAGGGGCTGAACCGGCTCGCCGACGTGCTGGAGACCCATGACCCGGAGGTGCTGGTGGTGCAACTGGGCGGTAATGACGGGCTGCGCGCCCTGCCGCCGGCGGAGACCCGGCGCAACCTGTCCGCCATCATTGAAATGGGACAGTCGGCGGGGGCGGAGGTTCTGCTGGTGGGCATCCGCCTGCCGCCCAACTACGGGCCGGCCTACAACGAACGCGTCGAGGCGCTGTTCCACGAACTGGCCGACGACTACGGCATCCCGCTGGTGCCCTTCCTGCTGGAGGGCATCGCCACTGATGGCGGCCTGATGCAGGACGACCGCATCCACCCCAACACTGACGCGCAGCCGAAGATGCTGGAGCTGGTCTGGCCGGAGTTGGCGCCGCTGCTTTAATTGCGCATCGCCCTAATGGGCGGGGTTCTGGTGGAATTTTGCTGAGAACGGCGCCACCGGTAAAGCGGAAAGCCAGCCAAGGCTATGAACTACTCCCGCCAAGCCTTTCAGGCTATGGCGTGAGTTTCGCGCTTCACGGGGCGTGCCGAATCATCCGGGGGATGATTCGGTCTTACCGCCCTCCACGCCTCGGCCGGTTCCCGACCGGATAACTGCCGCTCGGCCCAGCGCATCAATACCCTGGCGGCGTTTTCA
>SR_TP_S13solDRAFT_1000475_pt1 | contig 16547 bp, 15 predicted proteins | sample SodReaTP_S13sol_FD_11159 | JGI IMG/M metagenome (IMG submission 11159)
ACGGCCTGTCAGGCGACCCCCTCGAAGCCGAGCAACGCAGGGCACCCGCGAATAGCGGGTGCGGCATTGGGGTGTCCTTCTTTTGGTTACTTTTCTTGGACAAGCAAGAAAAGTAACCCGAGCCCCGTGCAACGGGGATCGGAAGCCTTTGACTTTGATATTGGTAGAAGCGGGAAATCGAACCATCCACACCAAATTAACCCTCACCCCCGTCCCGCGCTAAAATCCCCCTCCCCAAACCCGAAGGAACGCCCCCCGTGACCCGCAGAATCGAAATCCACCCCGACAACCCCCAGGCCCGCCTGATCCGGCAGGCGGTGGACGTGATCCGGGACGGGGGCGTGATCGTCTACCCGACGGATTCCTGCTACGCACTGGGCTGCGGCATCGGCAACAAGACCGGCATGGAACGTATTCGTCGCATCCGTCAGCTGGACGACAACCACCATTTCACCCTGGTGTGCCGGGACCTGTCCGAGATCGCCACCTACGCCAAGGTGGACAACACCGCCTACCGGCTGCTGAAGAACCTCACCCCGGGGCCATACACCTTCCTGCTCAAGGCCACCCACGAGGTGCCCCGGCGCCTGCAGCACGCCAAGCGCAAGACCATCGGCCTGCGGGTGCCGGATCACGCCATCACCCAGGCCCTGCTGGCGGAGCTGGGCGAGCCGCTCATGAGCACCACCCTGCAACTGCCAGGGGACCATCTGCCCCTGTCCGACCCCTACGACATCGAGGAACGCCTCTCCGCCCACGTGGACCTGATCCTGCTCGCCGGGTCCTGCGGTGTGGAGCCCACCACGGTGGTAGACCTGGTGGGGGAGGTGCCGGAGGTGGTGCGCCAGGGACGCGGGGCGGTGGACTGGCTTTGAAGGCAGTGGCAGGTCTCAAGTGGCCAGTGGCAAGGAAAACCATTAGGGCTTTCGCCTGGGGCTGGGGTTTGGCGGTATAATCGCCGTCTCTATGGATAACATCATCCAGACCATCGCCATCTGGGCGATTCCCGTGCTGTTCGCCATCACCCTCCACGAGGTGGCCCATGGCTGGGTCGCCAAGCTGCTGGGCGACACCACCGCCCAGATGCTCGGGCGGCTCACGGTCAATCCCTTGAAACACATCGACCCGGTGGGCACGGTGCTGGTGCCCGTGGGGCTTTTGATCTTCTCCGCCATGACCCCGGGGCCGCCGTTCGTGTTCGGCTGGGCCAAGCCGGTGCCGGTGAACAGCCGCAACCTGTCCCGGCCCCAGCGGGACATGGCGATCGTGGCGGCGGCCGGGCCCATGGCCAATCTCATCATGGCCCTGTTCTGGGCGCTGATGATCAAGCTCGGCTTCAGCCTCATGGGCAGCTTCGACTGGGTGGCGGTGCCCCTGGTCTACATGGGCATCGCCGGCATCGCCATCAACATCCTGCTCATGGTGCTCAACCTGCTGCCCGTGCCGCCCCTGGACGGCGGGCGGGTGGTGTCCGGTTTCCTGCCGCCGCGCATGGCCGCCACCTACGACCGCATCGAGCCCTTCGGCCTGTTCATCGTCCTGGGCCTGCTGGCCACTGGGATGCTGGGCGCCATCATCGGGCCCTTCTACGGCTTCTTCGTGGAACTCATCGAGAGTCTCTTCGGGCTGCCCTTCCACAAGCTTCGCTGATCCATCCCCAAAGGAATCCATGCCATGACGGCCAAACGTCTCCTGCTGCTCCCGCTGCTGCTTCTGGCTGCCCTGATCCTCGCCTGGCCCATCTGGCTGGGCGGTCAGGCCCAGCGCCACCTGGACAACTGGCAGGGAGGCAACCTGGGCGACATGCGCGTGGACCATCGACTGGAGGTCTTCGAGCGCGGCTGGTTCACCTCCAGTGCCACCAGCCAGCTGCACCTGGTGGTGCAGGGGGAACCGGTGGACTTCGCCATGCGCCACCGGATACGCCATGGCTATGGCGCGCTGACCCTGGAATCCGAGCCGGTCTATCCGGATGACGTGGCCGAGCGCCTGCGCGCGGTGTTCGGTGACCGGGTGCCCCTGAGCCTGCACACCGTGATCGATCCCATCACCGATTCCGCCGAGTTGCGCATCACATCCCCCGCCTTCGAGACGGAACTGCCCGAGGAGCCGGGATCCTGGCTGCGTTCCGCAGGCATGGAGGGTGTGTTCCAGTGGAATCGGCAGCGGCTCGTGGGCGGCCTCGAGCTGCCTGAGCTGGAGATGCGGGATGCGGACAGCCATGTGCGCCTGCGCGGTCAGCGTCTGGACCTGGACCTGACGGACCCGGGAAACCGCCTGGCGGATGGCTGGTTCGAGTATCGCGTGGACGTTCTGGACCTGGAGGGCCACGACCAGCAGGGGCCGCTGCACCTGGAGCGCCTGCGCCTGCGCTCCGGCCAGAATCGGCAGGGCGAGTTCCTGCACCTGCACTTCGACCTGGGCTTCGGCGCCCTGCGCGTCGCCGACTGGGAGTCCACCGGAGGGGACATGCGGCTGCGGCTGGGGCCGCTGCACGGTGAGGTCTATGACCTGTTCCTGGAGCGCCTGGAGGGGCTCAACGAGCTGGACGAGGTCCAGGCCGGTGAGATGGCGGGCCTGATCCTGCTGCAGAGCCTGCCGTACATGCTGGTGCACTCGCCGGCACTGAACCTGGAGACCCTGCGCCTGCGCATGCCCGAGGGCGAGCTGGAACTTAAGCTCAGCGCGCGCTTCGACGGTGAGGGTTTCGACCCCAACACCGTGGACTACCTGCCGCGCCTGGGTCTGGACGGCCGCTTCCAGGGGGGCAAGGCCCTGCTGGAGGGGCTGGCCGGGGAGATCAGCCTGCGTTCCATGGAGGACGAGGAAGGCACCCCCATGGATCCGGCGCTGCGCGAGATGCTGACCCGTTCCCTGGGCCGGGGGGTCATGGAGGGCCTGGTGGAGCAGGGTTACATGGTGGCCGGGGAGGACGCCTACCGGGCGGAACTGGAGCTTCGCGACAGCCGCCTGACCCTCAACGGCCAGGACCAGAGCCAGTGGCTGTACCTGCTGCTCATGGGCCTGTTTGCCTCCGGTGGGTTCAACTGAGCCCCCGGAGCGCCGATAATGAGCCCCATCCCGATCAGAGCATTGCATAAACGCATTGCATAAAACCGAGGAGCGACCTTGAGTTCCCTTCCTGCGCAAAACCAGCGCGTGGTCTCCGGCATGCGGCCCACGGGCCGGCTTCATCTGGGCCACTATCACGGCGTCCTGAAAAACTGGATCGAACTCCAGCATGCCTACGAGTGCCTGTTCTTCGTGGCCGACTGGCATGCTCTGACCACCCACTACGAGGACCCCCGCATCCTCTCCGAGAGCGTCTGGGACATGGTGGTGGACTGGCTGGCCGCGGGCGTGAGCCCGGGCGCGGCGAAGATCTTCATCCAGTCCCGGGTGCCGGAACACGCCGAGCTGCACCTGCTGCTGTCCATGATGACGCCGCTCGGCTGGCTGGAGCGCGTGCCCACCTACAAGGACCAGCAGGAGAAGCTGCGCGAGAAGGACCTGGCCACCTACGGCTTCCTAGGCTATCCGCTGCTGCAGAGCGCCGACGTGCTGATCTACAAGGCAGGCCTGGTGCCCGTGGGCGAGGATCAGGTGGCCCACATCGAGATCACCCGGGAGGTGGCGCGGCGCTTCAACCACCTCTACGGCCGTGAGCCGGGCTTCGAAGAGAAGGCCGAGGCCGCCGTGGACAAGATGGGCAAGAAGAACGCCAAGCTGTACCGGGACCTGCGCCGCCGCTACCAGGAGCAGGGCGACGACCAGGCCCTGGACGTGGCCCGGGCCATGCTGGAGACCCAGCAGAACATCTCCCTGGGCGACCGGGAGCGGCTGTTCGGCTACCTGGAAGGCTCCGGCAAGATCATCCTGCCCGAGCCCCAGGCGCTGCTGACCCGGACCTCCAAGATGCCGGGCCTGGACGGGCAGAAGATGTCCAAGTCCTACAACAACACCATCTCCCTGCGGGAAGATCCGGCGGAAGTGGAGAAGAAGATCCGCACCATGCCCACGGACCCGGCCCGGGTGCGCCGTACCGATCCCGGCGAGCCGGAGAAGTGTCCGGTGTGGGCCCTGCACCAGGTCTACTCCGACGAAGCCACCTGCCAGTGGGTGCAGGAAGGCTGTCGCAGCGCGGGCATCGGCTGCCTGGAGTGCAAGCAGCCGGTGATCGATGCGGTGCGTGCCGAGCTGCGCCCCATCCAGGAACGCGCCAAGGACTACGAGGCCGACCCCGCGGCCGTGCGCACCATCATCAACGAGGGCTGCGAGGCGGCCCGGGACATGGCCCGCGACACCCTCGACGAGGTGCGTCGCGCCATGGGGCTCTCCTACCGATGAGCATCGAGATCCACGGCCCCCACGTGGGCGGCGCGAGTCAGGAGGAGATGCCCTTCGCCATCGTGCGCGGCGAACCCCTGAGCACCCCGCCCAAGGACCTGTACATCCCTCCGGACGCCCTGGAGGTATTCCTGGAGGCCTTCGAGGGTCCGCTGGATCTGTTGCTGTATCTCATCAAGCGTCAGAACCTGGATATCCTCGACATCCCCATCGCCGAGATCACCCGTCAGTACATGAGCTACATCGAGCTCATGAAGGATATGCGCCTGGAACTGGCGGCGGAATACCTGGTGATGGCCGCCATGCTGGCCGAGATCAAGTCGCGTATGCTGCTGCCCCGGCCGGGCATCACCGAGGACGAGGATGACCCGCGGGCCGAGCTCATCCGCCGGCTGCAGGAATACGAGCGTTTCAAGAAGGCCGCCGAGGACATCGACGCGCTGCCCCGGGTGGAGCGGGAAATCTTCCCGGTGTCCGCCGAGCCGCCGCCCATGGAGCGCGCGCCGCGCCTGCCCGACGTGGAACTGAAAGAGCTGCTGCTGGCCTTCCGGGAGGTGCTGTCCCGGGCGGACATGTTCACCCACCACCACATCCAGCGTGAACCGCTGTCGGTGCGCGAGCGCATGTCACGGGTGCTCGAGGCGCTCAACGCCGCGCCCTTCGTGGAGTTCCACAAGCTGTTCACCGTGGAGGAGGGGCGCCGCGGCGTGGTGGTGACCTTCCTGGCCATCCTGGAGATGCTCAAGGGGCATCTCATCGACCTGGTGCAGCGGGAACCCTATGCGCCGATCTACCTGAGCCTGGCGGGCAAGGCGCAGGAATAGGATAGGTGCGAAGTGTGAATTGGGAAGTGGGAAGATAGCGTCGATGCCTCAGGTTTTCCCTTGTACTTTTATTTTTGGACCTTGTACCTGAATTTATGGATACAGAGCTGCTCAAGAAGATCATCGAAGGCGCCTTGCTGGCCGCCAACCGGCCCCTGTCCCTGGAGCAGCTGGAGAAGCTCTTCGAGGAAGGCGAGCGTCCGGATCGCGGTGCGATCCGCGACGCCCTCAAGCAGCTGGGCGAGGACTGCGAGGGACGCGGTTACGAACTGAAGGAGGTGGGCAGCGGCTTTCGCTTCCAGGTGCGCGAGACCGTGGCGCCCTGGGTGTCCCGGCTGTGGGAGGAGAAGCCGCCGCGCTACACCCGCGCCCTGCTTGAGACCCTGGCCCTGATCGCCTACCGCCAGCCCATCACCCGCGCCGAGATCGAGGAGATCCGCGGCGTGGCGGTGAGCACCCAGATCGTCAAGACCCTCACCGAGCGGGAGTGGGTGCGCGTGGTAGGCCACCGGGACGTTCCCGGCCGTCCCGCCCTGTTCGGCACGACCCGCCAGTTCCTGGACTACTTCAATCTGAAGACCCTGGACGAGCTGCCGACGCTCGCCGAACTGCGCGACCTGGACAAGCTGCACCCGGAACTGGACCTGGACGGTCCGGGGGAGGGCGAGGGCGGCAAGCCGCCCGTCGAGGAAGAGGCCGTGGAATCCACCGCCCCGGACGCCGGTGAGGTGGCCATGCAGGAAGATGACGTGCAGCCGCCCGAAGAGGAGCTGCCCCGCAACGCCGAAGGACATACGCTGCAATAGGGCTGAATTTTTCTGAAAGGTCAGATCAAAAGCGAACCGCGAAGGGCCCGAAGGTATGCGCCAGGCCCGCGAAGGTTTTTTCAATTCAAAAGGTTTTTCTTTGCGTCCTTCGCGAAACCTTTGCGCCCTTTGCGTTCCGGCTTTTGACTTTCACTTTTCGGAAAGCCGCGGCATCAGCATCACCAGGTTGCAGGGCATGTGGCGGTTGTCCAGCTGCTCCCTGATCAGGTCTTCCCAGCCGGTGCGACAGGCGCCGGTGGAGCCGGGCAGGCAGAAGATGAAGGTGGCGTTGGCCACCCCGGCGATGGCTCGGGACTGCAGGCTGGAGGTGCGGATCTGCTGGTAGGAGATGGCACGGAACAACTCGCCGAAGCCCTCGATCTCCTTGTCCAGCAGCGGCGCCACCGCCTCCGGGGTGCCATCCCGGCCGGTGATGCCGGTGCCGCCGGTGGTGATCACCGCGTTCACCGCCGGGTCCGCGATCCAGCCGGACACCACCGCACGGATCTGGTAGATGTCGTCGGGCACGATGCGCTTCTCTGCCACCCGGTGTCCGCTCTCCTGCACCGCTTTCACCAGGTAGCCGCCGGAGGTGTCGTCGGCCTCGGTGCGGCTGTCGGAGACGGTGAGTACCGCGATGTTGATGGGGATGAAGGCGCGGGTGTCGGACATGGAAGGCTCCAGAATGGACTGATGGGCGGCAATTATAACTACCATTCAATATTCAAAATTCAAAATTCAAGGGAATCTGGCCCATAATCCCCTTTGAATTTTGAATTTTGAATTTTGAATTTTGAATTTTGAATGTTGAATCCCACCTTCGAATCGCCGGGAGGCGAATCATCATGACTGAACGACTGCAAAAACTTCTGGCCCGTCTGGGTCACGGCTCCCGACGGGAGATCGAACGCTGGATCGAGGAAGGCCTCGTCACGGTGAATGGCAAGGTGGCCAGCCTGGGCGACCAGGCCGGCCCCGATGACAAGGTGGCCATTCGTGGCCGGGTGGTGCCCCTGGATGTGGCGCCCAAGCCCCGGGTCATCGCCTACCACAAGCCCGATGGGGAGCTGACTACCCGCAAGGACCCGGAAGGCCGTCCCACGGTGTTCGAGCATCTGCCGCGACTGCGCAACGGCCGCTGGATCGCCGTGGGGAGACTGGACTACAACACCTCGGGGCTGCTGCTGTTCACCACCGACGGCGAACTGGCGGCAAAGCTCATGCATCCCTCCGGCGAGGTGGAGCGCGAGTACGCCGTGCGCATCCTGGGCGAGGTCTCTCCGGACGCCCTGAAGCAGCTCACCACCGGTGTGGAACTGGAAGACGGCCCCGCCCGTTTCGAGACCCTCAGGGAGGCCGGCGGCACCGGCGCCAACCGCTGGTACCACGTGACCCTGCGCGAGGGCCGCAACCGCGAGGTGCGCCGCCTCTGGGAAGCGGTGGGCCTGACCGTGAGCCGGCTCACCCGGGTGCGCTACGGACCCATCAGCCTGGGCCGCGACCTGCGCGCCGGGCGCTGGCGGGATCTCGAGCCCGGCGAGATGGGTGCCCTCTATGCAGTTGCGGGTCTGCCCTGGACGCCGCCGAAGATCCGCCGCGAGGACCGCCGTCCGCCCAAGCCACCGCGCACCGCCCGCCGTCCGAAACGCTGAGGTTTCGTCGGTACTGGAATGAACCGGGTTATCAGGATCGACCGCAAAAGAAAAAAGCTGACAGGATGAACATGATTAACATGATCGGGTCGTTTTGAAATCACGTTAATCATGTTCATCCTGTCAGTGATTCTCGAACGCACAATCTTCCAGTGAACGGTCAGCGATTGCGCAAGGTGTACCAGTTGTTGTTTGAGGCCCACGGCCCCCAACACTGGTGGCCGGCGAACAGTGGCTTCGAGGTGATGGTCGGGGCGGTGCTGACCCAGAACACCGCCTGGCGCAACGTGGAACGGGCCATCGCCGCGCTGAAGGCAGCGAATGCACTCTCGCCCGAGGCCATGCTGGACCTCTCCGATGCCGAGCTGGCCCGGCTTATCCGTCCTTCCGGTTACTTCAACGTCAAGGCCCGCCGGCTCAAGGCCCTGTGCCGCTGGTACCTGGACCACGGCGGACGGCGGCGCCTGCGCCACTGGCCCACGGAGAAGCTGCGGGCATCCCTGCTGTCGGTGCATGGCATCGGCCCCGAGACCGCCGACGATATCCTGCTCTACGCCTTCGATCGTCCCGTGTTCGTCATCGATGCCTACACGCGCCGGCTGCTCGGCCGGCTGGGTCATCCCCATGCGCAGGCAGCCTACGACGATTTCAGGATGTCACTGGAATCGACACTGGGGCAGGACGAACGACTGTATAACGAATACCACGCCCTGATCGTCGCCCATGGCAAGGACGTGTGCAGGCCGAAGCCGCGCTGTGAGCAATGCGTTTTAAGTACGAAGTGTGAATTTGGAAGTGGGACATGAAGTAAGAGGTGGGAATTGGGAAGTGGGAATCTGCACTTCGCACTTCGCAATTCCCACTTCCTACTTCAATTCGGGTTCCACCTGCCAGGGCTCGGGGTGGGGCGGCTGATCGCACAGCCGGTCCAGCCACTGGCGGAATTCATTGCGGGGCATGGGCCGGGCGCCCATGCGCGCCAGGTGGGCCGAAGGGGTCTGGCTGTCGATCAGCGGGTAGCCCCAGTGCTCCAGGTGTCGGCACAGGGTGACCAGGGCCACCTTGGAGGCGTCGCTCACCCGGCTGAACATGGATTCGCCGTAGAACATGCGGCCGAGGGACACCCCGTACAGCCCGCCCACCAGTTGGTCCTCCTGCCAGACCTCCACGGAGTGGGCGAAGCCTGCCTGGTGCATGTGGATGAATGCCTGCTGCATGCCGTAGGTGATCCAGGTGCCGTGCACGCCGCCCCGGGGCTCGGCGCAGCCCTTGATGACCTGCTCAAAGGCCTCGTCGAAGCTCACCCGGAAGCGGCCGCTTCTGAGTGTCTTGCGCAGGCTGCGGCTCACCTTGACCTCGGCACTGAACAGCACCGTGCGCGGGTCCGGTGACCACCACAGGATGGGCTGCCCGGCCTCGTACCAGGGAAAGATCCCCGCCCGATAGGCGCGCAGCAGCCGGGGCAGGCTGAGATCGCCACCGGCGGCGAGCAGGCCGTTGGGTTCGGTGAGCGCCCGGTCCGGGTGGGGAAAGGGCTCGTCCGCCTGTCCGGGATGCAGCCAGGTGAGGGGGTGCATGGCTCAGGCCTCGCCAGGGTCGGGCGCGGCATCGCCGCCCGGGGCGGCGCCTTCGCGAAACGGCGAGAGGCCCATGAGCTGCCGGCAGTGGCGCTGCATCACCTGCTGTTCCCGCAGGCAGAAATCCGCCACCGCCTGGCCCAGGTCCTGGTTGGCAAGCCAGTGGGCGGACCAGGTGGGGGTGGGCAGGAAGCCCCGGGGGATCTTGTGCTCCCCCTGGGCACCGGGCTCGTAGCGGCTCAGCCCCTCGCGGATGCAGTACTCGATGCCCTGGTAGTAGCAGGCCTCGAAGTGCAGGCCGTCGTAGTCCCGGGCGCAGCCCCAGTAGCGGCCGTAGAGGGTGTCGTGGCTGCGATAGCAGAGCGCCGCCGCCACCGGCTCGCCCTCGTGCTCCGCCAGCACCATGACCACGCCCCGGCCCAGGGCGCGTCCGGTCTCGCGGAAGAACTCAAGGCTCAGGGTGGGGATGCCCATCTTCTTCTCGAAGGTGTCCACGTAGAAGCCGTGGAAGGTGGCCCAGAGGACATCGCTCACCTCATCGCCGTGCAGGATGCGCAGGCTCACGCCCTGGTCGGCCACTTTGCGCCGCTCCTGGCGCACGTTCTTGCGTTTCTTCGAGGCAAAGCGTGACAGGAAATCGTCGAAGTCCCGGTAGCCATCGTTGCGCCAGTGGTACTGGCAACCCATGCGCAGGTTCAGGCCCTCGGCGCGCAGGGCCTCCAGGTCCTCGGCGTCCGGGAACAGCCAGTGCAGGCCCGAGACCTGGTGCTCCCGGGCGAAGGCCAGGCCCTGCTGGATGAGCAGGCGGCGCAGCACGGGGCCGTCGGCATCCGGATGGATCAGCAGGCGGGGGCCGGTGGCGGGGGTGTAGGGGACCGAGACCACCAGCTTCGGGTAGTAGCGAAGCCCGGAACGCTCCCAGGCGGATTCCCAGGACCAGTCGAACACGAACTCGCCGTAGCCGTTGGTCTTGGCGTACAGGGGCATGGCAGCCAGCAGCCGGCCGGCCTCGTCCTCGATGAGCAGGTGTCGGGGGAACCAGCCGTACTGACTGCCGAGGCAGCCGTAGCGTTCCAGCCCCGCCAGGAAGGCATGGCTGATGAGCGGGTTTTCATGCCCGCCCAGGGCGTCCCAGGCCCCGGCGTCCACGGCGTCGAGTTGCTCGACGATGCGCAGCCGCACGGGGGCGGGAAGCGGGTTCGGGAGATCCGCGCTCAGCGGTTCTCCTCCAGGAAGCGCTCGGCATCCAGGGCGGCCATGCAGCCGGTGCCGGCGGAGGTGACCGCCTGGCGGTAGACATGGTCCATGACGTCGCCGGCGGCGAAGATGCCGGGCACGCTGGTGGCGGTGGCGTTGCCGCCCGTGCCGCTCTTGACCTTGATGTAGCCGTTCTCCATCTCCAGCTGGCCGTCGAAGATGGCGGTGTTGGGCTTGTGGCCGATGGCGATGAACACGCCCATCAGCTCGATGTCCTTGGTCTCCCCGGACTTCACGTCCTTGATGCGCATGCCGGTGACGCCGGAGTCATCGCCCAGCACCTCGTCCAGCACGTGGTTCCACTCGATGGTGACCTTGCCTTCCTTCTCCTTCTCGAACAGGTGGTCCTGGAGGATCTTCTCGGAACGCAGCTTGTCGCGCCGGTGCACCAGGGTCACATGGGAGGCGATGTTGGAGAGGTACAGGGCCTCTTCCACGGCGGTGTTGCCGCCGCCGATCACCGCCACCTTCTGGTTGCGGTAGAAAAAGCCATCGCAGGTGGCGCAGGCGGACACGCCCTTGCCCTTGAAGGCCTCTTCCGAGGGCAGGCCCAGGTACATGGCGGAGGCGCCGGTGGCGATGATCAGGGCATCGCAGGTGTAGCTGCCCGAGTCGCCGGTGAGGGTGAAGGGGCGCTTGGAGAAGTCCACGGTGTTGATGTGGTCGAAGATGATCTCGGTGTTGAAGCGCTCGGCGTGGCGCTTCATGCGTTCCATGAGCTCCGGGCCCTGCACGCCCGCGTCATCCCCCGGCCAGTTGTCCACGTCGGTGGTGGTGGTGAGCTGGCCGCCCTGTTCCAGTCCGGTGATCAGCACCGGGTTGAGGTTGGCCCGGGCCGCGTAGACGGCGGCGGTGTAACCGGCGGGACCGGAACCGAGGATAAGCAGCCGGCTGTGCTTGGGATCGCTCATGTATACTGACTCCTGTTCTTGAGGCTTGAGTGTCTGAGGCTGAAGCGGGGCATGGCCCGGGGTGTTCACCCCCTGTCAGACAGGGCGGGCCGGGCAGGGTTCTTCCGGCGGCAAAGGGGGAGGGCACCGCAACGCGAAGGCCGTATTATCCGGATAGCCCCCCCTCAAGTCACCCGCCGGAAGCCGGACAAGGACATCAGGCCAGGACATCAGGTACGACCCCATGAAGATCGGCATCCCTACCGAGATCAAAGCCCTGGAAGGCCGGGTGGGCCTGGTGCCCGCCGCCTGCGCGGAGCTGGTGCGCCACGGCCACGAGGTGCTGGTGCAGGCGGGCGCCGGTGCCCGCAGCGGCTACGCTGACGGCGACTATACGGCCGCCGGCGCCCGGGTGGTGCCCGATGCGGCCGGCCTGTACGGCGAGGCCGGACTCATCGTCAAGGTCAAGGAGCCCCTGGACGGGGACCTGGCCCACCTGCGCCCCGACCACATCCTGTTCTGCTACCTGCACCTGGCCGCCAACCGGGACCTGGCGGAGCGCCTGCGCGCCCTGGGGCTCACCGCCGTGGCCTTCGAGACCGTGCGGGTGGGCCGTTCACTGCCCCTGCTGGCGCCCATGAGCGAGATCGCCGGGCGTCTGGCGGTGCAGGTGGGCGCCCACCTGCTGCACCAGCCCCAGGGCGGCAAGGGCCTGCTGCTGGGCGGTCTGCCCGCCGCCAGCCGGGGGCACGTGGTGGTGCTCGGGGCCGGGGTGGCCGGCAGCGCTGCGGTGGAGGCCGCAGCCGCCCTGGGGGCCCGGGTCACGGTCTTCGACATCTGCGCCGAACGCATGGACGCCATGCGCCGGGTGGGCGGTAATGTGACCGCCCTCTACGCCTACCAGCAGGCCATCGGCGAGACTCTGGCCGACGCCGACCTGCTCATCGGCGCCGTGCTCCTGCCCGGCCGCCGGGCACCCCACCTGGTGACCCGGGAGATGCTGCGCGCCATGGCCCCCGGCAGCGTGGCGGTGGACATCTCCGTGGACCAGGGCGGCTGTCTGGAGACCACCCGGGCCACCACCTACGAGGCGCCCACCTACGTGGAGGAGGGGGTCACCCACTTCTGCGTCACCAACATGCCCGGCGCCGTGCCCCGCACCTCGTCCCAGGCCCTGTCCGCGAGCCTGATCCCCCACGTGCTGCGCCTGGCGCAGCCCGACTGGGAGGAGGACATGGCCCTCATGGAGGGGGTGAACGTGCGGGCGGGCGCGTATGTGAATGCGGCGGTGAAGGCGGAGATGGAGAACTGAAGTGGGAAGTGTGAACTGGCCTTGATTCCCATTTCCCAATTCACACTTCCAACTTCACATTGTGAATCATACAATTACAAAAAAATCCTAAAGACGATACTGATATTGGCCCAGGCAACCCAGAAGAAAACCGACGGCAAGCCGCTCAGCGCCCACGTGGGACGCGGGCTGCGCGAGGGCGCCCTGCTGGTGCTGGGCGCGGCGGCCGTGTACCTGCTCATCGCCCTGGCGAGCTTTAATCCGGCGGACCCGGGCTGGTCCCACACCGGCAGCGGGCTGCGCGCCAGCAATCTGGGCGGACGGGTGGGGGCCTGGTTCGCCGACGTGTTCTTCTACCTGTTCGGCTACCTGGCCTACCTGGCCCCGGTGATCGTGGGCTACAGCGGCTGGCTGCTGTACCGGGGCCGCACCGACACCGGCGAGCTGGACCTGCGCACCCTGGGCATCCGCTGGGCCGGCTTCGTCACCACGCTCGCTGCCGGTTGCGGCCTGGCCACCATGCACTTCGCCCCCGGCAGCCTGCCCTTGAACGCCGGCGGCATCCTCGGCCAGGTGCTGAGCACCCTGCTGATCTCCGGTTTCGGCATGGTGGGCACCACCCTGCTGCTGCTGGCCCTGTTCCTGGCGGGCGTGACCCTGTTCACGGGGCTTTCCTGGTTCGCGGTCATGGACGGGGTGGGACGCTACACCCTGCTGTTCATCGACTGGGTCCGGGCGCGCATCGACGAGGCCCTGGAGCGGCGCGCCGGTCGCAAGGCCCGGGAGGCCCGGGAGGTGGTGGTGCGCACCGAGACCGAGAAGGTGCGCGCACGGCCCAAGCCGCGCATCGAACCGGTGGTGACCAAGCCGGAGGTGAGCGAGCGGGTGCAGAAGGAGAAGCAGATCCCGCTGTTCACGGGCGAGCCGCGCGCCGATGCCCCGCCGCCCCTGGCCCTGCTGGACGCCGCCCGACCCCACGAGGGCGGCTACTCCGAGGCGAGCCTGGAGGCCATGTCCCGCCAGGTGGAGATCAAGCTCAAGGACTTCGGCGTGGAGGTGGAGGTGGTGGCCGTGCACCCGGGGCCGGTGATCACCCGCTTCGAGCTGCAGCCCGCCGCGGGCGTGAAGGTGAGCCGCATCAGCGCCCTGGCCAAGGACCTGGCCCGGGCGCTGTCCGTGATCAGCGTGCGCATCGTGGAGGTGATCCCGGGCAAGTCCACGGTGGGCCTGGAGATCCCCAACGAGCAGCGTGAGCTGGTGGTGCTCTCGGAGATCCTGCAGTCCAAGGTCTTCGACGGCGCCGGCTCCCCCCTGACCCTGGCGCTCGGCAAGGACATCGGCGGCGTGCCCATGGTGGCGGACCTGGCGCGCATGCCGCACCTGCTGGTGGCCGGCACCACCGGCTCGGGCAAGTCCGTGGCCATCAACGCCATGCTGCTGTCCCTGCTCTACAAGGCGCGCCCCGAGGAGGTGCGCCTGATCCTCATCGATCCCAAGATGCTGGAGCTGTCCGTCTACGAGGGCATCCCGCACCTGCTGGCGCCGGTGGTCACGGACATGAAGGATGCCTCCAACGCCCTGCGCTGGGGCGTGGCGGAGATGGAGCGCCGCTACCGGCTCATGTCCCACATGGGCGTGCGCAACCTGGCCGGCTTCAACCGCAAGGTGAAGGAGGCCGCCGACAAGGGCGAGCCCCTGCGCGATCCCTTCCACAAGCCCCAGCTGGAATTCGACGACCAGGCCCCGGCGCCGGAACTCAAGACCCTGCCGTACATCGTCATCGTGGTGGACGAGTTCGCCGACCTGATCATGGTGGTGGGCAAGAAGGTGGAAGAACTGATCGCCCGCCTGGCCCAGAAGGCCCGCGCCGCCGGCATCCACCTGATCCTGGCCACCCAGCGGCCCTCAGTGGACGTGATCACCGGCCTGATCAAGGCCAACATCCCCACCCGTGTGGCCTTCCAGGTCTCCTCCCGGGTGGATTCCCGCACCATCCTGGACCAGATGGGTGCCGAGCAGCTGCTGGGCCACGGCGACATGCTGTACCTGCCGCCGGGCACGGCCCATCCGGTGCGCGTGCACGGCGCCTTCGTGGCCGACCACGAGGTGCACCAGGTGGTGGATTACCTCAAGTCCCTGGGCGAGCCCGACTACCTGGAGGGGGTGCTGGAAGAGCCCGAGGCCGGCGCCGCCTTCATTCCCGGCCTGGAGCCCATGGGCGAGGGCGATCCCGAGAGCGATCCCCTCTACGACCAGGCGGTGGCCATCGTGCTGGAGTCCCGCAAGGCCTCCATCTCCTACGTGCAGCGGCGCCTGAAGATCGGCTACAACCGCGCCGCGCGCATGATCGAGGACATGGAGGCGGCGGGCCTGGTCAGTGCCCTGCAGTCCAACGGCAATCGTGAAGTCCTGGCCCCCGGGGGCCCCAAGGACTGAGGGACCTTTTCCCCGATTGCCTGTCCAATCCATCGAATCCCGTCAGACGAGAGACCCATGTTCCGATACCTGCTCGCATCCCTGCTGGCGCTTACGCTCGCCACCCCGGCCTTCGCCGCCGACGCCCGCCAGAGCCTGGAGCGCTTCTTCAGTGAGGTGAGCCGCTTTGATGCCCGCTTCGAGCAGCTGGTGATCAACGAGCAGGACGAGGTCCTGCAGGCCTCCGAGGGCCGCGTGCAACTGCAGCGTCCGGGCCGGTTCCGCTGGGATTACGAGCAGCCCTTCCGCCAGCTGATCATCGCCGACGGCCAGTTCCTGTGGACCTACGACGAGGAGCTGGCCCAGGCCACCGCCCAGCCCATGGAACGGGTGCTGGCCGGCGCCCCCATCATGCTGCTCTCCGAACCCCGCCCCCTGGAGCAGGACTTCGAGGTGAGCGTGGTGGGCGAGCGCGGCGAACTGAACTGGGTGGAGCTGACCCCCAGGGATCGCGATGCGGACTTCACTCGCATCCTCATCGGCATGGACGGTGACCGGGTGGGCATGATGGTGCTCTATGACCAGTTCGGCCAGCAGACCCGCATCCGCTTCTCCAACATGCGCATCAATCCCAGCATCCCCGCCGCCACCTTCCGTTTCGAGGCGCCGCCGGGGGTGGATGTGATCAGGCATTGAGAAGTGTGAATTGAGAAGTGGGAAGTCGGAGAAGCGAACCGCGAAGGGCGCTAGGATCACTACACGTTTTTTCAACTTTGCGACCTTTGCGCATCCCTTAGCGACCTTGGCGGTCCGCTTTTCAACACTGGATAAGCACACGAATCCGTGACCGACGACCTTTTTGATGCCTCACCTGTAAACGAGACCGGCCGCCCCCTGGCGGACAGGATGCGGCCGCGAAATCTGGACGAGTACGCGGGTCAGTCGCACCTGCTGGCGCCGGGCAAGCCGCTGCGCCGGGCCATCGAAGAGGACCGCCTGCACTCCATGCTGTTCTGGGGGCCGCCGGGCACCGGCAAGACCACCCTGGCGCGCATGATCGCCCACTACTGCGGCGCCCAGTTCCTGACCCTGTCCGCCGTGCTCTCCGGGGTGAAGGACATCCGCGCCGCCGTCGAGCAGGCCCGGGAATACCGGCGCATGCACGGCAAGCCCACGGTGCTGTTCGTGGACGAGGTGCACCGCTTCAACAAGTCCCAGCAGGATGCCTTCCTGCCCCACGTGGAGGACGGCACCATCGCCTTCGTGGGCGCCACCACGGAAAACCCGTCCTTCGAGCTCAACAACGCGCTGCTGTCCCGGGTGCGCACCTACGTGCTCAAGGCGCTCACGGACGGCGACATCCGCGCCATCATCGACCGGGCCCTGGCGGACGAGGAACGGGGCCTGGGTGGTCGTCATCTGCACATGGCGGACGAGTTGCGTGACCGGCTGGCCAGGGCCGCCGACGGCGACGCGCGCCGGGCGCTC
>SR_TP_S13solDRAFT_1000476_pt1 | contig 16442 bp, 15 predicted proteins | sample SodReaTP_S13sol_FD_11159 | JGI IMG/M metagenome (IMG submission 11159)
CCCCCGCCGCTACTCCGAGGAGTTCGGCCTCTCCATCCCGGAGTGGCGGGTGCTGGCGGTGCTGGGCGCCTTCGCGCCGCTCTCCTCCAACGGCATCTGCGAGCGCACCGCCATGGACAAGGCCAAGGTCAGCCGCGCCGTCTCGCTGCTGGTGGGCAAGGGGCTGGTGGAGCGCGCGCCGGAGCCGGCCGACCGCCGACTGGTCCGGCTGCGCCACAGCACCGCCGGCGCCCGCGTCTACCGCGCCATCGTGCCGCGCGCCCAGGCGCTGGAAGCGGAGATCACCGCCGACCTCACGGCCGAGGAACGCGCCCTGCTGGAGCGCCTGCTGGCGAAGCTGGAAGCGCGGGTGTGAGCGACTTCCGCTATTGCTGTCTGCGCGGAGCCGGCGGTGGTGCGGGCGGCGGTGGCGGCCGGAACTGAAGCGGCGGCGGAGGGGGATTCGTATTCGGCCCCTCCTTGTATCCCGTTCTGCTCGGATGCCTGGCACCGGGTGCCGGAACTGGAACGTCGGCTGTCATCCTAGGGCTCCCTTTCGGGCTCGATGAACTCCACCCACCTGACATCGCGAACGTCGATCAGGATAGAGCGAATACCTTCCAGCTTCACCTCCTGATCGTCGAAAAGCCAGGAGACTTGCTCCAAACGAACATGCCCATCTGTCGGACTCGATGGCCATTCCCTCGGCCAGCCATAGATGCGCCTGTCGTCCTTGAGGTGCAAGACGACATAGGTCGCCTTGCCGGCGAAGGCGGAGAACCACTCGGAGACGTGCGAGTTTCGGTGTGTCAGGCCGAGCCGTCGGGCGGCTGCGTGCAGTTTGTCGCTATTGACGCTGTAGGCGGCTGCGATGCCCAGGAGACAGGCTGCCATCAGATCGGCAAGGGGTGTCGGCAGCACGAGGCCCAGGTCCGAGCGGGACAGGCCGGCTCGGACGGTCTCCGAAACGATCTGCACGATGAAGGTGAAGATCAGTGCCTGGACTATTCGCTCGAATTGGCTCGGCTTGGGGTGGGCAGTGAAGCCGTAGAAAATCCAGGCTGCGAGGAAGCCCGGCAGCAGGTACTGCAGGAGGGTGATGACGCCCGCGGAGAGCCCCTCCATCGATGCCACTCCCGATGTCCTGTGGATCGGCGGACCAATTCCGCTTCGAGAGGCAAAATTCTACTTTATCAAGATTCCATGCGCTACTGTTCTCCTGCAAGATCGTCGGCCGAGAGCTCAGCCGGCGGCTGCGGCGGGGAGCGGTCCGGAGCCGCGCGGCAGCGCCAGGTCCGCCGGGTCGAGGTCGACCAGCGGGTGGCCGACGAGGTAGCCCTGTACGCAGTCGACGCCCAGTTCGCGCAGGCGGGCGAGCTGGGCCTCGGTCTCCACCATCTCGGCGATGGTGCCGACGCCGAGGTCGCGGCAGAGCGCGATCATGGCGCGCAGGATCGCCTCCGAGCGGCGGTCGGTCAGCAGCCGCTGCACATAGAGCCCGTCGAGCTTCACGAAGTCGACGGCCAGCGCCTGGATGTAGGGGAAGGAGGCCTCGCCGGTGCCGAAGTCGTCGAGGCCGACCAGATGGCCGTCGCGGCGGATCTGCTGGATCACTCGGTCGGCCCGCGGCAGGTCCGCGAGGCGCGCCGACTCGGTCACCTCGATGGCGATCTTGCGCCGCAGCGTGCCATAGCGCTGCAGCAGGTGGCGCAGGGCCTCCACGAAGGCGTCGCTGCCCAGCGAGGAGGCGGAAATGTTGACCGCGATCGGCGGCGCGTCGCCGAAGCGGGAGACCTCGCGCAGCAGTTCGCTCACCTGGTGGAAAACCAGAAGGTCGAGATCCAGGATCAGCCCGGTCCGCTCCGCCAGGGAGATGGTCTGGGCCGGGGTGTCGTGCCCCTCGAAGCGGGAGAGCGCCTCGTAGTGCCGCAGCCGGCGATCGCCGGCGGCCACGATCGGTTGCAGCGCGATGGAAAGCCGCCGGCCTTCGATACGCCCCTTGAGGCTCACCACGCGTTGAACCGTCTCGTTGAGCATCGCCTCGAGGCGCTCGCCCAGGGTCGCGTCCGCCATGGCGTCGTTTCCCTCGAGGAAGCGGCCGATGACGTAGGTCACGAGGCGGACGGTGGTCTGCGGGTCGAAAGCGCCGGGCTCGATGTCCAGGGCCTGGCCGCGAACCTGCGGCCGCAGGCCCAGGGGCGCGACGACGGCGACCTGGCGTTCGATCTCCGCCTGCAACTCCTCCAGCCGGCTGCCGGGGTGCTGCAGCAGCGCGAAGCGCTCGCCGTCGAGGCGGCCGACGGTCTGACCGTCGGCGGAGCAGACCCGCAGGCTGGTCCCGATGTCGGCCATCAGGCTCTCCGCCTGGCTCGGCCGGATCTGCGCCAGCAGCGCCTCCAGGCCCCGGAGTTCCAGCAGCATCACGCGCGCGCCCGCCCCGTCGCGGGCGGCGGCGGCGATCCTGTCGGCCAGCAAGGGGCCGAAGCCCTCGTAGGCGAGCAGGCCGCTGCTCTTGTCGCGCTGCCCCTCCCTGGGCTCACCGGCGGCGGCCAGCCGGGGGCGTGAGAGCGTGAGCAGGAAGTTCTGCTCCGCGGCTTCCGAGCGATAGCCGGCGAGCAGCAGCGCCGTGGGGGGCGGGGACGCTGCAGGGGCCGCGGACGCCGAAGGGGTCACTGCCGGCTGTGACGCGCCGGAAAGGCGAAGCGGCCCGAGCCGCCGCCCGGGCGGCGCAACGGCCAGCAGGCGACGGAGCAGGCGATGGTCCTGTTCGGCGATCAGGGTGAAGAGGGAGACGCCGATCTGGGCGCCGGGCTCGGCGCCGAGCAGTGCGAGCGTGTCTCCCTCGGCGAAGCGGATGAAGCCGTCCGCACCGACCTCCAGCAGGATGTCGGCGTTCGCGAAAGCGAAACCCAGGTGCCGTGTCGGCGGGCCTGGCGGCAAGGGCTCTCTCCGTCGTTTCACGACATACTCTATCTGAACCCTGATCCGATCACATCGAGTCGATATGATCGAATCAGGGCTCAATTATTTGTTCTAGAGTGCGATTCGGCGATCGGCTCGCTTCGAACCGATCGGATCGCCCTCCAACTGCCGGTAAGCCTCGCACCGCCGCTACCGCAAGTCCAATCAATTCTATGATAATCCGATACAAAGCCGTGGATTCGGCGGTTGCGATCGTCCGGGGTCCGATCCGCCCGGATCGGATCGGCCTGCGGGCCGGAGGTCAGGCCGGGGGTGCGTAGTCCAGCGGGACCGCGGTGGTGTACTTGATCTGCTCCATGGCGAAGGCCGAAGAGACGTCGGCCAGTTCGGCGACGGCGATCAGCCGCTTGTAGACCGCGTCGTAGGCGGCGATGGAGGGAATCTGCACCTTCAGCAGATAGTCGGTGACGCCGCTCATGCGGTAGAACTCCACCACCTCGGGGATGGCCGCGGCGCCGCCGGCGAAGCGCTGCAGCCACTCGGGGTCGTGGCGGCTGGTGCGCACCATGACGAAGACGGTGACCCCGGCGCCGACCTTGGCGGCGTCCAGCAGCGCCACGCGCTTGCGGATCACCCCCGCGTCCTGCAGCGCCTGGACGCGCCGCCAGCAGGGTGTGGTGGAGAGCCCGACCCGCTCCGCCAGGTCGGCCAGCGAGAGGCTGGCGTCCTCCTGTAGCAGCGAGAGAATTTTAAGGTCTATCCGATCGAAGGATTTTTTTTCGGCCACAGCGTGATTCTCAGGAACGATTTCCTAGAATGAAGCCTTTTGGCCGCGAAGATTGCAAAGGCTTTCTCCGACCCTGCGGCTAGAATCGCCCCGTCAGCAGCGGAGATCAGAGATGAAGCGGCTCTTCACCGAACACCCCGCCTCCGTGGGCGAGAGCTACCTGGAGCACATGGGGCAGTCGCTGTCCTTTGCGGGACCGCTGTTCCTCGCCGCGCTCGCCTGCCTGGTACACGCGGTCTTCCCCTTCCTCTGCGTGCGCACCGGAAGCCGCACCATCACGCGCCTGCACGGACGCATGGTCACCCACCGCGACCGCCGCGCGACGGCTTCCGCTGCTGCTTCCGCTTCGGCCCCGCAAGCGGCGCTGCGCTCCTCCTGACGCGCGGCTGCTCCTCCACGCGCGCGTCGGCGTGAGGCGCCCGGGCGACTACAGCCCGTCGAACAGTGGGGTCGAGAGGTAGCGCTCGGCCGCCGAGGGCAGCACGGCCACGGCGCGGGCGCCGTCCAGTTCCCTGCGCTGCCCCAGCTCCAGGGCGGCGGCCAGTGCCGCGCCGGAGGAGATGCCGACCGGAAGCCCCTCGCGCGCCGCGGTCTCGCGCGACGTGCGGAAGGCGGTGTCGGAGCCGATCCGAAGCACCTCGTCGATCAGCGAGGTGTCGAGGATCTTCGGCACGAAGCCCGCGCCGATCCCCTCGATGCGGTGCGGGCCGGGACGCCCGCCCGACAGCACCGCGCTGTCCTCCGGCTCGACCGCGACGATGCGCAGGCCGGGCAGGCGCCGCTTCAGCACCGAGCCGACCCCGGTCAGCGTGCCGCCGGTGCCGACCGAGCAGATCAGCAGGTCCAGTCGGCCTTCGCAGTCGGCCCAGATCTCCTCGGCCGTGGTGGCGGCGTGTATCGCCGGGTTCGCGGGGTTCTCGAACTGCTGCGGCATGACGGCGTCGCCCAGCTTGTGCACCAGCGTCGCGGCGCGCTCCACCGCCGCGCGCATGCCGCCCTTGGCCGGTGTCAGCTCCACCTCGGCGCCGAGCAGGCGGAGCAGCTTGCGGCGCTCCGAGGAGCTGGTCTCCGGCATCGTCAGGATCAGGCGGTAGCCCTTGGCGGCGCAGGCGAAGGCCAGGGCGATGCCGGTGTTGCCGCTGGTCGGCTCCACCAGCGTGCCGCCGGGCCCCAGGCGCCCCTCGGCCTCCAGCGCCTCGATCATGGCGAGGCCGATGCGGTCCTTGACCGAGGAGAGAGGATTGAAGAACTCGCACTTGCCGAGCAGTTCGAGCCCGCAGCCGCGCGCCGCCGCCAGCCGCGACAGCCGCACCAGCGGCGTGTGCCCGACCGTCCGCAGCACGGATTCACGGATGCCGGTGGCTGCGACCGGCCTGCGATGATCGGGCGGTCCCATCAGATCGAGAAGTCCGGGACGGCCTCGGCCTCGCTGACGATGCCTTCCCGGCGCGCCCGCTCGCAGAGTTCCTCGATGGAGAGCTGGTCGAAGCGCGCCATCATCTCCTCTTGCATCTCCAGCCAGATCGGCCGCACAACCTTGCGGCCGATCTCGGCCCCTTCGGTCTCGGTCAGGGGGTCGGGCGTACCTTCGAGACGCCGCACCACGCGGATGATCTCGCCGATGGAGATGTGGCGGCGCTCGCGCGCCAAGCGGTAGCCGCCGCGCGGTCCGCGCTGGCCGGACAGGATGCCGTGATGCACCAGCTGCTGCAGCACCTGCTCGAGGTAGCGACGGGGAATCCCCTGGCGCTCGGAGATGTCGTTCGAGCGCACCGGCTCCGGGCCGGCGTGGTAGGCGATGTCGACCACGGCCTCGATCGCGAACAGCAGTTTCTTGGACAGCCGCAGCATTTCCGTCTCGTTCCTCTCCCGGTGCCTCTCGCCCTGCTTTCTATTCTTGCTTGCGACCGGTGCCGGTCGAGCCGAAGCCGCCGCTGCCCCGCGCGGTCTCGTCCAGGTCGTCCGTCTCGCGCCAGGCGACCCCGAGGTAGCGCGCCACCACCAGCTGTGCGATGCGCATGCCGCGCTCGACGGCGAAGGCCTCGCGACCGTGGTTGATCAGGATCGCCTTGATCTCGCCCCGGTAGTCCGCGTCGATCGTGCCGGGCGCGTTCAGCAGAGTCACGCCGTGCTTCAGTGCCAGGCCCGAGCGGGGCCGTACCTGACCCTCGGTCCCCGGCGGCAGCGCCACGGCGATGCCGGTCGGCACCGCCCGCCATTCGCCCGGCGGAATCTCCAACGGCGCCTCGACGGCGGCCAGGAGGTCGAGGCCGGCGGCATGGGCGGTCGCCGACGCCGGCAACGGCAGGTCGGCGGCGTGCGGCAGCCGCCGCAGCGCCACCTCCAAGGGCTCCGCCCCCTCCGCGACGGCGCTCACGCCGCCGCCTCGCCGTGAAGGTGCCGGGCGATCCGCTCGGCCAGCAGTGTTGCCACCGCCCGCTTGTCCATGCGCGGCCAGGTCTCGCTTCCCTCGGCGTCGATCAGATGGATCTCGTTCTCGGCACCGCCGAAGGTGCCGCTGTCCGGCCCGACGTCGTTGGCGAGGATCCAGTCGCAGCCCTTGCGCAGCCGCTTGGCCGTGGCGTGCGCCACCACCTGCTCGGTCTCGGCGGCGAAGCCCACCAGCAGGCGCGGGCGGCTGTCGCCGGCGCGCGCCAGGCTGGCCAGCACGTCGGGATTCTCGGTCAGGCTCAGGCTGGGCAAGCGGCCCTCCTCCTTCTTGATCTTCTGGTTGGCCAGGCCGGCGACACGCCAGTCGGCGACCGCGGCGGCGCAGACCGCCACCGCCACCGGCAGGGCGGCGAGGCAGGCGTCGAGCATCTGCTGCGCGGTCTCGACCCGCTCCACCCGCACCCCCGGCGGGTCGGGCAGCGACACCGGCCCGCTGACCAGCAGCGTCTCGGCGCCCGCCTCGGCCAGCGCCTGGGCGATGGCGTGGCCCTGGCGGCCCGAGGAGCGGTTGGCGATGTAGCGCACCGGGTCGATCGGCTCGTGGGTCGGGCCGCTGGTCACCAGCGCCCGCAGGCCGGCGAGCCGCCCGCCGGAGCGGAAGAAGCCCTCGATCGCGGCCAGGATCTCGGCCGGCTCGGCCATGCGCCCGGGGCCGAACTCGCCGCAGGCCATGGCGCCCTCGCCGGGGCCGACCAGCCGCAGGCCGCGCGCCTGCAGCGTCGCCAGATTGGCCCGGGTCGCCGGATGCTCCCACATGCGGACGTTCATGGCCGGGGCGGCCAGCACCGGCTTGTCGGTGGCCAGCAGGGCGGTGGTGGCCAGGTCGTCGGCGAGGCCGGCCGCCATCTTCGCCAGGATGTCGGCGCTGGCCGGCGCGACCACCAGCAGGTCGGCGTCGCGGCTGAGCTGGATGTGGCCCATCTCGGCCTCGTCGGTCAGCGAGAAGAGCTCGCCGTAGACCTTGTCTTCGGTCAGCGCCGAGAGCGAGAGCGGCGTCACGAATTCCGCGCCGGCCCGGGTCAGAATCGCTCGCACCCGCGCGCCGCGTTCGCGCAGCCGGCGGACGAGTTCGAGCGCCTTGTAGGCGGCGATTCCGCCGGAAACCACCAGCAGGATGCGTCTACCTTCGAGCATGGCCGGACCGCCGATATTGTACAGATGTCCCACGCAAATATTCTCCCATCGCCCCCCGGCAGAGGCAAGCGGAACCGAACGCGCGTTTGGGAAACCCCGGTCCTGGCTCGGGAGATCAGGCGCCGGCCTTCTTCGTCGCCGGCGCCTTCTTCTTGGCGGGAGCCTTCTTCGCGGGCGTCTTTTTCGCGGCGGCGGGCTTGCCCTTGCCGCCCTTGGCCTTGGCCGCCAGCAGGGGCAGCGCCTCCTCCAGGGTGAGCGCTTCGGGCTCGATACCCTTCGGCAGGGTGGCGTTGACCTTGCCGTGCTTCACATAGGGGCCGTAGCGCCCCTTGTGCAGGGTGACCGGGCCGCCGTCCGGGTGATCGCCGAGCGTCTTGAGCGCGCCGCCGCCGCGCTCCTCCTTCTGCGCCAGCAGGTCGACGGCGCGGTTCAGGCCGATGGTCAGGACGTCCTCGTCCGCCGGGATCGACTTGAAGGTGTTGCCCTTGCGCACGTAGGGGCCGAAGCGGCCGAGGCCGGCGGTGACCGCCTCGCCCTCGTGCAGGCCGAGCTTGCGCGGCAGCGACAGCAGGGCGAGGGCGCGCTCGAGCTCGACCTGCTCCGGCGGCAGACCCTTGGGCAGCGAGGCTCGCTTCGGCTTCTCGCCCTTGGGCTGGGCCTCGCCGAGCTGCACATAGAAGCCGTAGGGACCCTTGCGCAGCGAGACCTCCAGATCGCTCTCCGGATCGCGGCCGAGCAGCTTGGGCTCACCGCCGAGCTCGCCGTTCTCGCCGTCGGCCGCCTGTGCCAGCGTCCGGGTGTAGCGGCAGTCGGGATAGTTCGAGCAGCCGATGAAGCCGCCGGTCTTGCCGATGCGCAGGCCGAGCCGGCCCTCGCCGCAGGAGGGGCAGCGCCGCGGGTCCTTCTCCGGGTTCTCCGGGTCGCTGGGGAAGAAGTGGGGCCCCAGGTCGCGGTCGAGCGCGTCGATCACCTCGGCGATGCGCAGCCCCTGGGTCTCCCCCACCGCCTTGGAGAAGGCCGTCCAGAAGCGGCGCAGCACCGCCTTCCAGTCCTCGCGGCCGCCGGAGATCTCGTCGAGCTGGTCTTCCAGCTCGGCGGTGAAACTGTATTCGACGTAGCGCTTGAAGAACGAACTGAGGAAGGCCGTGACCATGCGGCCGCGGTCCTCGGGCAGGAAGCGCTTCTTGTCGAGGCGCACGTACTCACGGTCCTGGAGGACCTGCAGGATCGAGGCGTAGGTGGAGGGCCGGCCGATGCCCAACTCCTCCAGCTTCTTGACCAGGCTGGCCTCGGAATAGCGCGGCGGGGGCTGGGTGAAGTGCTGCTCGGTCAGGATGTCCCGCAGATGCAGGTCCTGCCCTTCCTCCAGCTTCGGCAGGCGGGCCTGGCCCTCCTCCTCGTTCTCGTCGTCGCGGCCCTCCTGGTAGAGCTTCAGGAAGCCGTCGAACAGCATCACCTGGCCGTTGGCGCGCAGCCGTGTCCGGCCGTCGCCCACGGCGATGTCGACCGCCACCTGCTCCAGCAGCGCGCTCTCCATCTGGCTCGCCAGCGCCCGCTGATAGATGAGTTCGTAGAGCCTGGCCTCGTCGTCGGGCAGATAGCGGCGCATCTCCTCCGGCGTGCGGCGGAAATCGGTCGGGCGCACCGGCTCGTGCGCCTCCTGGGCGTTCTTCGCCTTGCTCTTGTAGAGCCGCGGCGCGTCCGGCAGGTAGCGGTCGCCGTGCCGCTCGGCGACCAGCGCGCGGGCCGCGCCGATGGCCTCGCCCGACATGGCGACGCCGTCGGTACGCATGTAGGTGATCAGGCCCACGGTCTCGCCGCCCAGCTCGCGCCCCTCGTAGAGGCTCTGGGCCAGCCGCATGGTGCGCGTCGCGCCGAGGCCGAGCTTGCGCGAGGCCTCCTGCTGCAGGGTCGAGGTGGTGAAGGGCGGCTGCGGGTGGCGCCGCACCTGCTTGCGCTCGACCGAGGTCACGCTGTAGCGCCCGGCCTCGCGGATCAGCGCCTCGGCCCGACGGGCGGTGCCCTCGTCGCCGATCGACAGGCGGTCGAGCTTCTCGCCCTCCAGCTGCACCAGCCGCGCCTTGAAGCGGCCCTGGGCGGGCGCCTCCATGTCGGCCGTCAGCGACCAGTACTCCTGCGGCCGGAAGGCCTCGATCTCGGCCTCGCGCTCGCAAACCAGGCGCAGGGCGACCGACTGCACGCGGCCCGCCGAGCGGCTGCCCGGCAGCTTGCGCCAGAGCACCGGCGAGAGGGTGAAGCCGACCAGGTAGTCCAGCGCCCGGCGCGCCAGGTAGGCCTCGATCAGCTCGCGGTTCAGCTCGCGCGGGTGCTTGAAGGCCTCGACCACCGCCGACTTGGTGATCTCGTTGAAGACCACGCGCTTGACCGGGGTGCCCGCCTTCAGCGCCTTGCGGCGGTGCAGTTCCTCGACGATGTGCCAGGAGATGGCCTCGCCCTCGCGGTCGGGGTCGGTCGCCAGATAGAGCTGGTCGGCCTGCTTGACGGCGCGGGCGATGTCGCGCAGCCGCTTCTCGCCGCGCTCGTCGACCAGCCAGTCCATCTCGAAGTCCTGGTCGGGCTTCACCGAGCCGTCCTTCGGCGGCAGGTCTCGGACGTGCCCGTAGCTCGCCAGCACCTCGAACTCGCTGCCGAGGTACTTGTTGATGGTCTTGGCCTTGGCGGGAGACTCGACGACGACGACGTGCATGCGCTCGCTTTGTACCGTTCCAGGGACGGCCGGGGCGTCGGGGACGCTGCCGGCACCCCTCAGTCGGGTTCGGCGGCCAGCGCCACGCGATTGCCCGGACGACGCTCGATCAGCCCGGCGAGCTCCATCTCCAGGAGCACGAGGCTGACCGTCGGGGCGGAGAATTGGCATTGGCGAAGGAGTTCGTCAACCGGCACGGCTGTCGGCGACAGCAGCTCGCGCAGGACGGTGCGGGCCGAATCGAGCTCCTCGGCCCTCGGTTCGACGGCGGCCGGCCCGTCGAACTCGGCCCCCGTCGGCTCGCGCAACGGCGGCCGCTGCCCCGCCAGCGCCTGCAGCACGTCCTCCGCCGACTCCACCAGCGTGGCGCCCTGGCGCAGCAGGTCGTTGCAGCCGCGGGCACGGGGATCCAGCGGCGAGCCCGGGATCGCCATGACCTCGCGCCCCTGCTCGGCGGCGAGGCGGGCGGTGATCAGCGAGCCCGAGCGCGGCGCCGCCTCCACCACCACCACCCCCAGGCAGAGCCCCGAGATGATGCGGTTGCGCCGAGGAAAGTGCCTCGCCTGCGGCTCCACGCCGGGCGGCAGCTCGGCCAGCAGCAGGCCCCGGGACGCCACGGCCTCCTGCAGCGCCGCGTTCTCGGCCGGATAGACCACGTCGACGCCGCCGGCCAGCACCGCGGCCGTTCCGCCCTCCAGTGCGCCCTCGTGGGCGGCGGCGTCGATGCCTCGGGCCAGGCCCGAGACCACCAGCCAGCCGGCTTCCGCGAGATCCCGCGCCAGCCGCCGCGCCAGGGTCCGGCCGCCGGAGGAGGCGTTGCGCGCGCCGACCAGGGCGACCGCCGGGCGCTCCAGCAGGTGGCGGTGGCCGCGCGTCGCCAGGGTCGGCGGGGCGTCGTCGATCGCCGCCAGGGCGCGGGGATAGGCCGGCTCGCCGAAGACCAGCAGGTCGGCCCCCAGTGCGTCCAACTGCTCCTGCTCGGCGCGGGCGGCTTGCGGACTGCAGAGACGGATGGGCCGGGCGAGGCCGCCGCGCCGGGCCAGCGCCGGCAGGGCCTCCAGGGCCGCGGCGGCGCTGCCGTAGCGGGCCAGGAGCTGGCGGAAGGTGACCGGCCCGACGTTCTCGCAGCGCGCCAGCCGGAGGCGGGCGAGGCGTTCCTCGGCGGAAAGCGGCTGGGGCGAGGCATCGGGCATGAGCGCAACCATCGGATGATCCGCGGTCGCGGTCAACCGCGGCGAAGCCGCGTCGGACGCCGCCCGGTCAGATCGCCAGCGTCCCGGTCCAGCCGCTCTCTTCCAGGTACCAGTCGGCGCGCCAGTCTTCGCCTTCACCGCGAAGCCGCAGGAAGTTGCGCTGGGCGGTGTAGATGCCGCGGCGGCCGGGCAGGGGATGGAGCGAGATGGGACGGCCCGGCAGCGGGCTCTCGCCCAGGCGGGCGAGCAGCCCCAGCGCCGCGGCATAGGCCTGTGGCGGCGCGGGATGGGCGATGCCGGAGGCCACCAGCTGGTGCAGCGGTCCGTCGCGCAGCCGGATCTCCGCGCGCGTCGCCAGGTGAATCTCGCCGGACAGCAGGGTGATGCGCTGGCCGCGGGCGCCGGCCTGCTGTTCCAGGAAGGAGAGGAAGCGCGTCCACTCCTCGCGGTGGTGGCGGCTCTGCCACTGGTCGCGCAGGTCGTCCTCGTAGTCGCGCAGCTTGGGTACCAGGCCGATGCAGGCCTCGACCCAGGAGAGGCGCGGCCCCAGCGCCGGTACGCTCGACAGCAGCAGGATGCGCCGGCCATCGGGCTCGGCTTCCAGGGCCGCGCGGAAGCCGCGCCAGCCGGCGGAACCCATGACCCTGTCCGGCCGGCGCTCCGAGCGCAGGTCCGGCGCCACCACGGTGAAGCCGGGCAGGCGGCAGCGCCAGCCGAGCGAACTGCCGGACTCGTCCAGCGCGCCGGGCGGCGCCTCGTCGGGCCGCACGCCCAGCTGCAGCAGGCAGAAGGCGCGCCGCGCCTCCTCGAAGAGACCGCGGCCCACCGGGCCGTCCAGCAGCCGCTCGGGGTGGCTGCCCCAGCCGTCGAAGATGTCGTGGTCGTCCCAGATCATCAGCGAAGGCACGCGGGCCAGCAGCCAGGCCGTGGCCGGCTGCGCGTAGACCCGACAGTAGCGGTCGAGATAGAAGCGCGCCGCGGCCGCCCGCATCGCCTCGTCGAAGGGCTGCTGCGGACCGGACCGGCGGCCTTCGTGGCGCGCGGCGGCGATGCCCGGGTGCGACTGCCACACCGGGTCGGCGTAGAGCTGGTCGCCGCCGTGCAGCAGCAACTGAAAGGGCCGCCGCTCCTGCTCCTGGCGCAGGCGGTTCCAGAGTGCGTTGCGTTCGGCCTCCGGCCGGTCGAAGTCGCCGTCCTCGCGGCCGTTGCAGGAGACGAAGGCGATGTGGGCGCCCTCGCTCCAGTCGGTGGCCACCGCATAGTCCGTTTCGCCGAGGCGGTAGCGGGCGGCGGCGGCCGGCAGGCGGAAGTCGTAGCGCCAGACGGTGCGGCCGGCGTAGCGCGCAAGCTCGACCGCTGTCGCGGCGTCGCCGCCCTCGGGGCAGAGCGGCGGCGGTTCCCGCTCCTCCGGCAGCACCAGCAGCGCGGCGAGCAGTGCCGAGTCCGCCTCGGCGCGGCGCGCCAGCAGTATCGGTCCGATGATGCTATCGGTCATGGAGGTCGTTGCGACGGGTTGTTCGTACGGAAGGACCCGCGGCAGATAGGCGCGGCGACCTTCTCGTGCCAGGGGTGTCACAGCATCGCCTCGGACAAGCCCTCGTGCTAGAGCGGACCGAGCCGGGGTCCCACAGGCGGAAGGAGAGCGAGACGATGAAGGTGGCACTGCGCCGGGCGGGTCCGGCGGACGCGGCGGCGTTGGGGCGGCTGGTGGCCGGCCTGCTGGCCGAGCTGCGGCCGGAGCCTTTCGAGCCGATCCTCGCCTGGACCACGCCGGCGGCGGCGGAGTTTCTCGCGCTGGCGCCCGCCTGCACCGCCTTTCTGGCCGAGGCGGAGGACACGGTGGTGGGCGGCCTGACGCTGGTGGAAACCCGGGCGATCTACGTCGCCGGGCGGCTCGGCGTGATCCAGGAACTCTACGTGGAGCCCGCCTGGCGTTCGAGCGAGGTCGGTGCTGCCCTGATCGAGGCCGCGCGGCGGGAAGGCGAGACGCGCGGCTGGGCCCGCCTGGAGGTGGGCGCTCCCGACGCCGCCAAGTGGCCGCGGGCGCGCAGCTTCTATCTCAAGCGCGGGTTTCAGGAGATCGGGCCGCGCCTGAAGCTGGGGCTGGCCTGAAGCGGCCGCGCAAGGCGGGGAACCCCTGCGGCTGTCGGTCGTTCTCCATCGCAACGACAGCGATGGAGAAGACCATGCCGGCGAAATCCCAGGCGCAGCAGAAGGCGGCCGGCGCAGCGCTGGCCGCCAAGCGCGGCGAGCAGAAGGTCAGCGAGCTGCAGGGAGCCTCGAAGTCGATGTACCGCTCGATGAGCGAGGAGCAGCTCGACGAGCTGGCCTCCACCAAGCGCAAGGGCAAGCCGGCGCGCAAGTCGGAGGGATAACCCCTGCAGCCGTCAGGCCGGCGGCTCCTCGCGCTTGCGGGCGCCGATCTTGGACTCCTCGCCGCGCAGCAGGCGGCGCAGGTTGCCGAGGTGGCGGCTCCAGACCAGCACCGCGAGGATGGCGGTGAACTCCACGAGCTGCGGATCGCCGCGCAGCCACCAGGCGAGGAAGGGCGAGGCGGCGATCGACAGCAGCGACGCCAGCGAGGAGTAGCGCGTCGCCGCCGCCACCAGCAGCCAGGCGCCGCAGGCCGCGAGCGCGACCGGCCAGGAGACGGCGAGCAGCGTGCCGAGCGTGGTGGCCATGCCCTTGCCGCCGGCGAAGCGCAGCCAGACCGGGAAGAGGTGACCGACCACGGCGGCGAGACCCGCGGCCAGGGCCATGTCGGGTCCCCAGTTGCCGGCCAGCAGCACGGCCAGCGCGCCCTTGCCGCCGTCCAGCAGTACCGTCGCCACCGCCAGGTCCTTGCGGCCGGTGCGCAGTACGTTGGTGGCGCCGATGTTGCCCGAGCCGATCCGGCGCAGGTCGCCGGCTCCCGCCAGACGCGTCAGCACCAGGCCGAAGGGGATCGAGCCCAGCAGGTAGCCGCCGGTCGCGGCGGCCAGGAGATAGGGCCAGGAGAAGGCCCAGGAGATGGGGTCGGGCATCGGCGTCCGCTGGCGTTTCCTCGTGCAGTGATGGTGATGGCCTCTCGCGCGGCAATGCGTCAAGTGGCGCGTCGAGCGGCGTGAGCCCCCGCCCGTTGACAGGGGCGGCGGCCTCGGCTCTAACCGATGGGCCGTTTCGCAAGGGGGCGCGAGGTGTTCGACAAGATCCTGATCGCCAACCGGGGCGAGATCGCCTGCCGCATCATCCGGACCTGCCGGCGCCTGGGCATCGCCACGGTCGCGGTCTACTCCGAGGCCGACGCCGAGGCGCTGCACGTGCGCCTGGCCGACGAGGCGGTGGCCATCGGCAAGGCCCCGGCGGCGGAGAGCTATCTGGTCGCCGAGCGCATCGTCGCGGCGGCGAAGGCGACCGGTGCCCAGGCGATCCACCCCGGCTTCGGCTTCCTGTCGGAGCGGGCGAGCTTCGTCGAGGCGGTGGAGGCGGCCGGGCTGGTCTTCATCGGCCCGCCGGCCCCGGCCATCGCCGCCATGGGCGACAAGATCGAGTCCAAGCGCCTGGCCGCGAAGGCCGGAGTCAGCACCGTGCCGGGCTACATCGGCGAGATCGCCGACGCCGAGGAGGCCGTGCGCATCGCCGAGGAGGTTGGTTTCCCGGTGATGATCAAGGCCTCGGCCGGCGGCGGGGGCAAGGGCATGCGCATCGCCCGCGACGCCGCCGAGGCGCGCGACGGCTTCCGCTCGGCCCAGAACGAGGCGCGCGGCAGCTTCGGCGACGAGCGGGTCTTCATCGAGCGCTACGTCGAGCAGCCGCGTCACATCGAGATCCAGGTGCTGGCCGACGGGCAGGGGCGCTGCCTCTACCTCTGGGAGCGCGAGTGCTCGATCCAGCGCCGCCACCAGAAAGTCGTGGAGGAGGCGCCCTCGCCCTTCCTCGACGAGGAAACCCGCCGGGCCATGGGCGAGCAGTCCGTGGCGCTAGCCGAGGCGGTGGGCTACCGCTCCGCGGGGACGGTCGAGTTCATCGTCGACAAGGACCGCAACTTCTTCTTCCTGGAGATGAACACCCGCCTGCAGGTGGAGCATCCCGTCACCGAGATGATCACCGGGCTCGACCTGGTCGAGTGGATGATCCGCATCGCCGCCGGCGAGGCGCTGCCCTTCGGCCAGGAGGAGGTGAAGCGCGAGGGCTGGGCGATCGAGACCCGCGTCTATGCCGAGGACCCGGCGCGCGGCTTCCTGCCCTCCATTGGCCGCCTGGTGCGCTACCGCGAGCCCGCGGCGGCGGAGGGCGTGCGGGTGGACTCGGGCGTCGGCGAGGGTGCCGAGATCTCCATGTTCTACGACCCCATGGTCGCCAAGCTGGTGACCTGGGGACCGGACCGGGCGGCGGCGATCGACCGCCACCGGGCGGCTCTGGACGCCTTCTACGTCTGCGGCATCGACCACAACATGGCCTTCCTTTCGGCCGTGATGGCGCATCCGCGCTTCCGCGAGGGACGGCTGTCCACCGACTTCATCGCCGAGGAGTTCCCCGAGGGCTTCCACGGCCGCGAGCTGACGCCGGACGAGCAGCAGGGCCTGGCGGCGGTGGCGGCGCTGCTGGAGCTGCGGCGCCGCGCCCGGGGCGCGCCGCTGGCGGCACAGGACCTGGTGGTGCAGTTGGGCCGCGAGCAGGTTCCGCTGTCGGTGGAGCCGAGCGACGGCGGTCTCGTCGTCGCCATTGCCGGTCGGACACTGCGGATCGAGGGCGACTGGTGGCCGGGGGAGCCGCTGCTGCACTGCCGCCTCGACGGGCGGCCGCTGACCGTCCAGGTCGATGCCGAGGGCGCGCATCTGCGCCTGCGCCACGACGGCGCCCTGGTGGAGGCCCTGGTGCTGCGCCCGCAGGTGGCGGCGCTGGCCGCACTGATGCCGGTGAAGGAGCCGCCGGACCTCTCCAGGTTCGTGCTCTCGCCCATGCCGGGCCTGCTGGTCTCGCTCAAGGTGGAGGTCGGCATGGAGGTCAAGGCGGGCGAGGAGGTCGCTGTGGTCGAGGCCATGAAGATGGAGAACGTGCTGCGCGCGCTCGCCGACGGCCGCGTCAAGACGCTGCACGCCGAGGCCGGCGCCAGCCTGGCGGTCGACCAGAAGATCGTGGAGTTCGAGTAGGCGCTTCCCGACGCTTCCGGCCCGGTCCCGTCGTTCCCGACCGCGCCACTGTCATTGCGAGCGCAGCGAAGCAATCCAGGGGCAAGAGGGCGATGGCCCTGGATTGCTTCGCTGCGCTCGCAATGACGGGACAGCCG